>Ga0335074_10004992_pt1 | contig 18337 bp, 13 predicted proteins | sample Lox_Sample_23_FD_206715 | JGI IMG/M metagenome (GOLD analysis project Ga0335074, IMG submission 206715) | Soil microbial communities from Loxahatchee National Wildlife Refuge, Florida, United States - Lox_Sample_2.3 | ecosystem: Environmental > Terrestrial > Soil > Wetlands | place: USA... | reverse complement strand
AACCCACCCCGCAAGGCGCCCATAACTAATCGAACAGGAGAAGATCATGACCATTGCCGAATCACGACTTGCACACGTGCGCGTTCACGACGCCATGCACACCGGCATCCTCACCACCGATCCGTCAACACCACTGCGGGTCGTCGCACGGTTGATGGCACAGCAGCACGTGCACGCCGTCGCCGTCGCAGATCCCGACTACGCCCGCAGGCCATGGGGCATCGTCACCGCTCTGACAGTCGCGGCTGCCGCCGCGGAGGACGCCGACATGACGGCCGGCGAGGCTGCGGCCGGGACCGAGATCGCGACCATCCCGGCCAATCAGTCGCTCGACCACGCCGCTCAGCTGATGGTCGAGCGCGGCGTCAACCACGTGGTCGTGATCGACCCCCACACCGGCCATCCCTCGGGGATCCTCTCGACGCTCGACGTGGCCGCCGTCTACGCCGAATAGAGCCGGGCACTATCAAGTCGTACGGCGGCGCAGCGTACTCGCGCCGAGCAGCAGCGCTGCCGCCGCGAACACGAGCACGATCGCAATGTCCGCGATCAGCGCGCCGGGGGCGCCACGCGAGCGCGTTAGATGGTGCATTCCGTCCACGGCGTATGACAGTGGCAGCACGTCGGAGACCGCATGCAGGACGGACGGCATCCGCTGGCGCGGAACGAGCAGTCCACATAGCAGGAACTGAGGGAAGATCGTCAGCGGGAGAAACTGGACCACCTGGTATTCACTCCGCGCGAAGGCGCTCGCGAGCAGCCCAAGGCCCATACCGAGCAGGGCCACCGCCATAGCGAGCACGACGACAAGCACGCTGTCGCCGCGGACGTGCAGACCCAGGGGACCGAGCGTCAGCGCGCTCGCTATGAGTGCCTGCACGCAGGCGAGCGCGCCAAAACCGAACGCGTAGCCGAACAGCAGCTCGAGCTTCACGAGCGGTGTAGTCAACAAGCGCTCGAGCGTGCCGCCGAGGCGCTCGCGAAGCAGCGCGATCGAGGCCACGAGGAATACGGTCGTCAGCGGGAAGATCGCCAGCAACGGCGCGCCGACTTGGTCGAACGAAACGAGGTGATGCGCGAAGATCAGCCGCAACAACGTTTCGAGGACACACGGCACGAGGAGCATCACCGCGATCGTGCGCGGGTCGTGCCGGAGCTGGTTCAGCACCCGTCGTGCGGTTGCGAATACCCGGCGTGAACTCATCAGGCTCGCGACTCGATCAGGCGAACGAACGCTTCGTCCAGATCGTCGGTTCCCGTTCGTGCGGTCAGCTCGGCGGGCGTCAGCTGCGCAACGACCTCGCCATCACGGAGCAGGATCAGCTGATCGCAATGCCTTCCCTCATCGAGTACGTGGCTCGAGACAAGCAGCGCGGACCCCTCCGATGCGAGCGCTCTGAACAGCTTCCAGAGGTCACGGCGGAGAAGCGGATCGAGCCCGACGGTCGGTTCGTCGAGCAACAGCAATCGGGGTGAGCCGACGAGCGCAGCAGTGAGTGAAACGCGAGAGCGTTGACCGCCTGACAGGTCGCGCACCAGCTGGTGCGCCTGGCCCGCGAGTCCCACGCGCTCAATCAATCCATCGAGTTGGGCACCGCGGATCGCGGCGAAGTAATTGAGATTCTCGAACACGGTCAGGTCCTCGTAAACGGACGGAGTCTGCGTCATGTAGCCGAGTTCTCTCCTGACCTGTTTGCTTCCAGCTTCCCCGCCGAGCACGGCAATCTCGCCGCGGACATTTGCCTGCACACCGGCGATCGAGCGGATCAGCGTCGACTTACCGCTTCCGCTCGGGCCGAACAGGCCCGTGACGCGTCCGGCCGGGAATGACACCGAGACGTCGTGGAGTACCTCGCGCCGCCCGCGTCGCACGCGAAGGTTCGAGACCTGGACCACCGCGCCGGTCACGCTCCGAGCAGGTCCCGGCGCCTGAAGATCGTCAGCGCGGCGCCGACCGCGAGCAAGCCTGCCGCGACCATCACGATCGCGGCGACGGTCCGGAACGGCTGCGTCGGAACGAACCCGATGTGCGCGAACGGCGTCGCCTTGACAAGCCACTTCGGGACCCCGGCGATCGAGCCGACGAGGTACCACAGAAACGAGAGCGAGACGATCCCGTACGAGATTCCGGTGCTCGCGCGGGGTGCCAGCGCATACGCGAGCGCGGCGATTCCAAGGAACAGCGCCGCGACCGGAAGGCAATTGGCGCCCGCCTCGATCATCCGGGCGAGGGATACGTTCACACCTTCGGCGCTTGCGCCGGCCCAGGTGACGACTCCGGCGATCAGCGCCAAACCGATGGCGCCGGCGGCAGACAGCAGCAACCGGCCGCTGAGCCAGCCGGTCCGTCCGACGGGGAGCGCGAGCAGCGTCTCGAGCCGCTCCTCAGACTCCTCGTGCCGCGCGGAGCCGACCTGAGCGCAAACGAACATCGCCACCGCAAAGATGAAGAAGATGAACACGAATGAGATGTAGCCGCTCGGCGACAGGATCGAGCCGGTGCCGAGCTTCGCCAGCGAGCGCCGGATCGCGGGCGAGATCCCGGCCGAGGAGATGCTCGGCGCGACAGCGCCAAGGACCACAGCGAACAGGGCGAAGCACACGGACCACACGATCAAGCTGCTGCGGTCGGCGCGCAGCGCTTGGCCGAGCGGTCCCGAGAGCAGCCGCAGCCTAGGGCGAGCCGTGTCACGGACACGCAGGGTTCCCGTGCCGATGTCGCGGCCGGAAGCCATCCGGGCGGCGAGCCCGATCAGCCCAGCGCTCGCGGCCAGCACCAGCAGAAGCGGGAGCGGGTGGGTTCCCGTGAAAGGCCGAAGCTGCTCGGCCCACCCGAGCGGAGTGACCCAGCGCAGCCAGCCGGCGCCGGTGGCTGTATCGGCGATCACCCTGATCATCAGCGACAGGGCGACGAACGCGCAACCGAGCTCGAGGGCGAGCCGACGGGTCGGAGCGAGCTGGCTGGCGATCGCCCCGACGCCGATGAACACTGGCACCACGGCGACGATGGCAAGGGCCAGGTATGCCGATCCGCCGATCGCGAGTCCCCCGGCGGCGAACCCGGCAAACAGCGCCACCCACAGGATCGCGGCTGTCAGCGAGATCCCGGCCATCACCGACCAGTACGTCGTCAGGCGAGAAATCGGCATCGCGAGCACCATCTCCGTCCGTCCGTCGTCCTCTTCCGCGCGGAGCGCGCGGACCGCGGCGAGCACGCCGAACACCGCCGCGACGATCGCCAGCGTTCCGCCGACACGCCAAGCGCTGTAGCCGCCGATCGTCACGGGATTGAACGGGTATCCATAGAAGACACGGATCGCGGCATTCCCCGCGAAGCTGTGCGCGAACGCGATCCGGTCGGCGAGCGTCGGATATGTGCCGCGGAAGCCCGCCGGCTGGACGTACGCATAGATCGCGAACACATAGACGAAGGCGATCGTGCGAGTGCGCGCATCGCGCAGCGTTCGCCGCGCGATCGCCTCGCGCGCGGACATCTCACGGGGAGCGCGGCGAGTGCGCCGACGGCGCTCCTCCAAGGTGCCGATCAGCTCAGCCGCGGCCCGCACCGTCGGAGCCGTCGTAGTGGTGCAGGAAGATCTCCTCGAGCGACGGCTCGCGGCTGGTCAGCGTCACCACGTGCTGCTCCGCAAGCGCCCCCAGCAACGGCGCGATCGGACCGGCGACCTCGAACCTGAGCGCGCTCGGACCGGCTGGTTCGGAGCGCACTCCGGACAGCTCCGGAAGCTGTGGCACGGCCCCGTCGAACGTCACCTCGATTGTCGCTGCGCTCAGATGGCGGAGCTGAGCGAGCGTTCCCTCGTCCACGAGCTTCCCGGATCGCAGAATCCCGACACGATCGCAGACCGCCTCGACCTCGCTGAGGATGTGCGATGACAGGAAAACGGTCTGGCCGCGGTGCTTGGCCTCCTGGATGCACTCGCGGAATACCATCTCCATCAACGGATCGAGCCCGCTGGTCGGCTCGTCGAGCAGCAGCAGGTCGGCACGCGTCGCCAGCGCGGCGATCAGCTGCACCTTCTGGCGATTGCCCTTCGAAAGCGCTCGGATCTTCTTGTCCGGCTCGAGCCTGAAGCGGTCGATCAGCTCGTTGCGATACGGCACGTCGACGCTCCCGTGGAGGTTTCCGAGGAACGCGAGCGTTTCAGCGCCGGTCATCGCCGGCCACAGGAACGGCTCACCGGCCACGTACGCCAGGCGGCGATGAGCGAGCCTGGGGTCGCCGAACGCGTCGACGCCGAACAGCTCGGCGCGCCCCGCGGTCGGCCGGTGCAGGCCGAGCAGCAGCCTGATCGTCGTTGTCTTGCCGGCCCCGTTGGGGCCGAGGTAGCCGTACACCTCGCCCTGACGGACCTCGAGCGCGAGCGAGTCAAGTGCGAGCGTGCGACCGTATCGCTTCGACAGCCCTTGCGTGCTGATTGCGGTCATCTCACCGGCGGCGTCGGCTGAGCGCTGAATGAATCCGGCATTTGCAGGAAGCGCGGTGGGGGTCACCGCCGCCCCACGAGGTCATAGCATGCTTCGTGGTACAGCGTGGCTGCGGGCAGGCTCTCCGGTGCAGCGGCCAGGGAAACCATTCGAACCTCGTTGCCGAGCACCGATATGCACCGCTCGTACATACCGATCACATCCGCGCAGAACGCGCAGCGCGGGACCGGCGGTGGGGGATCGGTCTCGGAGGACACAACACCACCTTCACAGGTCAGCGTCGGCCTGACATGACGAAGAGCCCGAACAACTCCGCGGACAACTACGGATGGCCTCGGTCCGCAGCTACGCGAAGCCGATGGCGCGCACCGGTGATCCGTGGAAAGCCGTTCATTCGGTGGGAGTAAGCACCGATGGACGCCGAAGGCGCTCAGCGGCTTGTCGGATCGATGGGCTGATCCACTCTTCGCAGCGCACCGCTGCTCGTAGCGCTGGTGGGAGGTCACTGTTCGAGCGCTCCTTCAGCACGAAGCCGAGCGCGCCCGCCTCGATCACGCCCGCCGCGAACACCGCGCTCATCTCCATGCTGATGACGACGAGCGACGTATCGGGCACACTGGCACGAAGCTGGCGGATGGTCTCGATGCTCGCTCCGTCGTGCAGCTGCGGATCGAGCACCAGGACGTCGGGGTGGTGGTAGCGCACGCGTTCCAGCGCCGCCGCACGGTCGGTTGCCTCCGCGACGACCTCAACGTCGGCCACTCGGTCGAGCACGAGTCGTAAGCTGCGGCGAACGGCGACGTGGTCGTCGGCGAGCACGATCCGGATCGGACAATCGCTGTTCGCAGAGCGCTTGGGATCCGAGGCCGGAGCTAGGCGCAGGGTTGCGGGCATGACTCCAAACTAGCCCGCGTCGCGTCCACCGCATCCGTACCGATGCTCGGACCTGGTGCGGGGGAACACCGGAATCGCTCGCGGCAATCCGAGTCCGTAATTTCCCCGTATCGACTCATGGGCAGGCGGCGGATTAGGGGGTACTCGATGTGACTTAGCTTGAGCGGCCATGAATACGCTCGACCTTGCGCGCACTCAATTCGGGATTACGACGCTGTTCCATTTCATCTTTGTCCCGATATCGATCGGACTGGCGCTGTTCGTCGCCCTGTGCCAGACCCGCTACTACCGCACCGGCCACGAGTCGTATCTGCGGATGACGAAGTTCTGGGGCAAGTTCCTGTTGATCTCGATGGCGATCGGCGTCGTCACCGGGATCGTGCAGGAGTTTCAGTTCGGGATGAACTGGTCGCTGTACTCGAAGTACGTCGGCGATGTGTTCGGCGCGCCCCTGGCGATGGAGGGACTGATCGCGTTCTTCTTGGAGTCGACGTTCCTCGGGATCTGGATCTTCGGCTGGGGCCGGCTCTCACCGCGTGTGCACCTCGCCTCGATCTGGCTGACCTCGATCGGGACGATGGCCTCCGCCTACTTCATCCTCGCCGCGAACTCCTGGATGCAGCACCCGGTCGGCTACAAGCTGAACCCGGTGACGCACCACGCCGAGCTCACGAGCATCTTCAAGGTGCTGACGAACTCGACCGTGCTGCTCGCGTTCCCGCACACGATTCTTGGCGCCTGGACGACCGGCGGCATGCTCGTGATCGCGGTCTGCGCCGTGCTGTTGCTCCGCCGCCGCCACAGCGAGGTCGTGAGCCGCTCGCTGCGGATGGCGCTCCCCTTCACACTCGTGGCGGTGCTCGCGACGATGGCCTTCGGCGACGGTCAGGCGCGGCTGATGGAGAAGCAGCAGCCGATGAAGATGGCCGCCGCCGAGGCCCTCTACAACACGACCAAGGGGGCGAGCTTCTCAATCTTCGCCACCGCCGGACTCGAGCGTCATCCGAGCCACCTGTCCAAGGACATCCGGATTCCGCATCTGCTGTCGCTGATCTCCGATCTGAGCTGGAACGGCACCGTCAAGGGGATCAACCAGATCAACGCTGCCGAGCAGAAGAAGTACGGCCCAGGTGACTACGTGCCGATCGTCGGCGTCACCTACTGGACGTTCAGGTTGATGATCGGCGCCGGAGTGCTGATGCTGCTGATCTCGCTCGGTGGCCTGTGGCTCATGCGCAAGCGCAAGCTCGAGGTGAGCCGGCGCTTCCAGAAGCTGGCGGTGCTCGGATTCGTGCTCCCGATCCTCGCGAACTGGACCGGCTGGATCTTCACCGAGGTGGGCCGGCAACCGTGGGTCGTGTTCGGCCTGCTGAAGACGTCCGACGCGCGCTCACCGAACGTCTCGAGCGCTGATCTGATCATCACGCTGTCCGGCTACATCGTTCTCTACGGAATCCTGATCGCGATCGGCGGCTGGCTGATGTCAAGGGAGATCAAGCATGGCCCCGAGCCCGACCCGGATCCTGACCAGCCTCCGGCCACATCCTCGCCCTCCGCTCGTCGCGAGCTCGTCCTCTCCTACTGATCGCCATGCACGCAGACCCCACATTTCTGGAAGGCCTCTGGTTCGTCCTGATCGGGATTCTCTGGATCGGCTACTTCGTGCTCGAGGGCTTCGACTTCGGCGTCGGAATGCTGATTCGTGTTCTCGGCCGCGATGACGTCGAGAAGCGAATGATCATCCACACGATCGGGCCCGTCTGGGATGGCAACGAGGTGTGGCTGCTCGTCGCCGGGGGCGCCACGTTCGCCGCCTTCTCGGCCTGGTACGCGACCGTGTTCTCAGGTTTCTATCTGGCACTGTTCCTGGTCCTCGCGGCGCTGATCGTCCGCGGCGTGTCGTTCGAGTTCTGGGGCAAGGTCGAGTCGGCGCGGTGGCGGGCGAGTTGGGAATGGGCGCTGACGATCGCGAGTGCGGCCGCCGCGCTGCTGTTCGGCGTCGCCTGGGCGGACTTCATCCACGGCGTGCCGATGAACTCAGCCCATCAGATGACCGGGACGTTGTGGGATCTGCTGCATCCCTATGCGCTCCTCGGGGGTCTCGTGACTGTGTCCCTGTTCTTCACGCATGGCGCGACCTTCCTGTCGCTGCGCACGCGCGGCGACCTGGAGCAGCGGGCGAAGGCGATCGCCCGGCGGACCGCGCCAATCGCGGCCGCGCTGACTGCCGCGTTCCTTGTGTGGACGGCGCTCGACCTGCATTTCAGCGCCGCACGGGTCGTGCTCGCGCTCGCCGCCGGAGCAGTGGCCGCCGGGTTGCCGGCCGCCGCCCGTCGCGAGTCAGCCCGCGACGCGTTCGCGGCCACCGCGGGTGCGATCGCCCTGCTGATGGTCGTGATGCTCGCGGCGCTCTATCCGAACGCGTTGCCTTCGACGACCAACCACGCCTACACGCTGTCGCTGGCGCAGGCCGGCAACTCCCACTACACGCTGGTCGTGATGACGGTCGTCGCGGTCATCTTCGTACCGATCGTGCTCGCCTACCAGGCATGGAGCTACTGGGTGTTCCGCCACCGGCTCGGGCGCGAGGACTTCGAGGGACCCGGCACGCCGACGCCGCTGGCCGTGTTCGATCAGAAGTTCCCTCGCAAGGAGGACTCCGACCGCGAGACCGCCGCAGCGACGCCCGCCACGGCAGCCGGCGATGGCACCGTCCAGCGCTGAGCCGAGCCGGCGCGTCGACCGGAGGTTGGCGCGCGAGACGGCCGCCGCCCGAAGGCAGTTCGCCACCGCCGGCGTGCTTGGTATCGGGACCGCGGGCCTGGTGGTCGCGCAGGCTGCGTTGCTGGCCGAGATCATCGCCCGCGCCGCCGTCGAGCACGCGGGACTGGCCCAGCTTCGGTCGCCGCTGATCGCGCTCAGCTGCGTGATTGCGGCTCGTGCGCTCCTGGCCGGTGGCTTTGAGCTGTCCGGTCGGCGCGGTGCGCTGGGCGTCATGTCCGAGCTGCGGCAGCGGCTCGCCAAGCGCGTGCTGATCGAGCACGCCGGCCGGTTGCCGGAAGAGCGGACAGGCGAGTTGGCGGCCGCCGCCGTCCAGGGTGTCGACGCGCTCGAGTCCTACTTCGCCGGCTACCTGCCCGCGTTCGTGCTCGCAACCGCCGTGCCGCTCGCCGTCCTTATCTGGGTCACGCCATTGGACCTCAGCGCAGCGATCGTACTGGCGATCACGATCCCGATCCTGATCGTGTTCATGGTCCTGATCGGCAAGGGAGCAGAGGCGCGTACACGTAGCCGCTGGCGCGTGTTGTCGCTGCTCTCGTCGCACTTCCTGGACGTGGTTCGCGGACTGGAGACACTGCGCGCGTTCCGACGGGAGCAGGCTCAGATCCTGACGCTTACGGAGGTCGGCGATCGGTACCGGCACGAGACGCTCGGCACTCTGCGGCTCGCGTTCACCTCAGCGCTCGTGCTCGAGCTCTGCGCGATGCTCGGCACCGCGTTGGTGGCGGCGACGATCGGCGTGCAACTGACCGGTGGTCACCTGACGCTGCGCGCCGGCCTGACCGTGCTGCTGCTGGCCCCCGAGCTCTACGCCCCGCTGCGCGCGGTCGGACAGCAGTTCCACGCAAGCGCCGACGGGCTGGCCGCCGCCGAGCGCCTGCTCGAGTCGCTCGACGCGCGGCCGCCGGTTCAGCGTGGCGAGTCGCTGATCGCCGCCGGCGACCCTGCCACAGGTCCGCTCCGCTTCGAAGGCGTCAGCTACTCATATCCGAGCCGGCGAGGAGAGGTCCTGGCCGGTGTCGAGCTGTCGATCCAGCCCGGTGAGACGGTGGCGCTGGTCGGTGCCAGCGGCGCGGGCAAGAGCACGATCGCGGCACTGGTGCTAAGGCTGGTCGACCCGAGCTCCGGGCGGGTCAGCTGCGGTGGCGTCGACCTCCGCGATCTTTCGCTCGAGGCGTGGCATCGACGGGTCGCCTGGGTTCCACAGCGGCCGAAGCTGTTCGCCGGAACGATCCGGGAGAACATCGCCCTGGCCGACCCGGACGCGGCGAGCGAGCAGATCGCGCGCGCGGCCGAGAAGGCAGGGCTCGGATCGCTCCTCTCGACGCTCCCGGACGGTCTCGACACGATCGTCGGAGACGGCGGCCGCCGGCTGTCGGCAGGGCAGAGCCAGCGGATCGCGCTCGCGCGCGCGTTCCTGCGCGATGCGCCGCTGGTCGTGCTGGACGAGCCGACCGCGAATCTCGATCCCGCAAGTGCTGCATCGATCGGCGACGTGATCGCACGGCTCACGCACGGTCGTATGGCGGTGATGATCGTTCATGACTCAAAGCTCGCGGCCCGGGCTGACCGGGTCGTCGAGGTCGGCAGCGGCCACGCGCGAGAACGCGCGTTCCCCTGCACGCCGCTGCCGGCTCTCTCCCAGCGGCCGGCCGCTCAAGTCCTCGAGCGGCCGGCCGCCAATCTGTGCGCGCCCCCGATCACGCCCTCGGCCGCATGCGATCGACCGGCCACGGAGCCGGTGGAGAGCCTCTGGAGCAGTCTCGCCCGCGCGGCCGGGCTGACGCCGGGCGAGCGACGGCGCCTGTGGCTATCAGTCGCGCTGGGATTCGGCGCGGTGGCCGCGGCGGCCGGGCTGTTGACGACCTCGGGCTATCTGATCTCCCGAGCCGCGCAGCGCCCAGACATACTCTCGCTGACCGCGGTGATCGTCGGCGTGCGAGCGTTCGGGATCGCCCGCGCAACGCTCCGCTACGGCGAGCGCCTCGCCTCGCATGACCTGGCGCTACGGGTGCTCGCGCGCCTGCGGACGCGATTCTTCGCGGTGCTCGCGCCGCTCGTGCCCGGTTCGATTCGCGGCCACACCCGCGGAGAGCTGCTGTCTCGTTTCGTCGGCGACGTCGACGCGCTGCAGGATCTCTACGTGCGTGCGCTCGCACCGCCCCTCGTCGCGGTGCTGGTGATCGTCGGCGCAGGGGTCTCGGCGGGGCTGATGCTGCCCGTCGCGGCGATCGCCGTCGGCGGCTCGCTGCTCGTCGCTGCCACGCTCGTCCCGGCGATCACGGCGATGCTCGCCGCCAAGGCCGGCCGGCGCCAGGCGGGCGCCCGGGCGCACCTGATGACGGAGTTCGTCGAGGCGATCGACGGTGGCGCGGAGCTGTCCGTAGCGGGTCGCGGGCCGGAGCGGCTCTCTCGGCTCGCCGCTGCGAACCAGCGGCTGGTGGCACTCGGCCGGCGCGACGCGCTCGCGGCCAGCGCGGCAACGGTGCTCGGATCATTGCTCGGCGGCCTGGCGGTGATCGCCGTGCTGGTCGTCGCGGTGCCGGCGGTCCACGACGGAGCGCTCGCGGGCGTACTGCTCGCGGCACTCGTGTTCCTCGTCCTCGGTGCGTTCGAGGGAGTCGCACCGCTGCCCGCCGCCGCACGTCGGCTGCGCGCATGCGCGGAGGCTGCGCGACGGCTGGAGGAGCTGAGCTCGCTCGAGCCCGCGGTCAGCGATCCGGCCAGGCCACGACCAGCACCCGCCGGCAGTGATGTCGCGCTGTCGATCGACCGCGTGCGCTTCCGCTACGAGGACGACGAGCCGTGGCTGCTCGACGGCGTTTCGCTGACGCTCGAGCCCGGCTGCCGTGTCCTCCTCGCCGGATCGAATGGCGCCGGAAAGACGACGCTCGCGCAACTGCTCGTGCGGTTCGTCGACCCGGGTGAGGGGACAGTCCGCCTCGGCGGCCTCGACCTGCGCGAGCTGACTCAGGACGATGTCCGGCGCGCGGTCCTGCTGGCGGCGCAGGATGCGCACGTGTTCACGACCACGATCCGCGAGAACCTGCTGCTCGCTCGGCGCGAGGCCACCGAGGCGGAGCTCTGGAGCGCGCTGGAGACGGTCGACCTGGCCGACTGGGTTCGCTCACTCCCCGACGGCCTCGACACGCTCGTCGGCGAGGATGGCGAGCTCGTTTCGGGCGGGCAGCGCCAGCGGATTGCTCTTGCGCGCTCGCTGATCAGCGACGCCCGCTTCCTGATCCTCGACGAGCCCACAGCCCACCTTGACCGGGATACCGCGACGACCGTGATGCGCGCAATCGACCGAGCGGCCGGAGAACGCGGCGTATTCGTGATCAGCCACCGCGAGGAGGGGCTCGAGGGCTTCACGACGCGGCTGAAGCTGCGCGACGGCCACCTATACGGTGAGCACCGCGCGCGCTTGACGCGCCATCTCGAGGTCCTCCCGAGCCTCGATCACGACCACTCGCTCGCCGATCACGCGATCGCCGTCCCCGGCCTCGTTTGACACGCGATCGACCGTCAGTCCCAAGAACTCGAGGCCGCTGACCGCGCGAGCGCGGACCTCAGGCGAGTGCTCGCCGACGCCGCCGGTGAAGGCCAGTACGTCGATTCCGCCGAGCGCGGTGGCCATCGCGCCGATCTCCGCCCGCAGCCGGTGCAGGTAGACCTCGATCGCGGTGTGCGCAGACTCGTCAGAGCGTGCGAGCAGCTCGCGCATGTCGGCGCTGCCTGCGAGCCCGAGCAGCCCGGACTCGTACTCGAGCGCCTGCGCGAGCTCGGACTCGGTCATCGCCTCGCGCTCGAGCAACCACAGCAGCAGGCCGGGATCGACGCTGCCTGACCGGGTCGCCATCACCAGGCCCTCGAGCGGAGTGAAGCCCATCGTCGTGTCGACCGACCGTCCGCCCGCGATCGCACACAGCGAGGCGCCCGCACCGAGGTGGCAGCTGACGATCCGCAAGCGCGCACCAACGCCGCCGACGAGCGATGGAACGCGACGGGCGATCCAGGCGTGAGAGAGCCCGTGGAAGCCGAAGCGCCGGACACCCCAGCGTTCACGCAACGCTGCCGGCAGCGCATACGTATACGCCGCCGGTGGCAGCGTCGCGTGGAATGCGGTGTCGAAGCAGGCGATCGCCGGCAGTGCCGGGAGCGCGCCCGTGACCGCGTCGAGCGCGGCGAGCGACTTCGGCTGATGCAGGGGTGCGAGCTCGCTCAGCGCCCTGAGTTCGGCGGCCACCTCGGAGTCGATATGCACCGCCTCGCGGAACCGCGCGCCGCCGTGGACGATCCGGTGGGCGACGAGATCGGCGTCGTCGGCGAGCCCTTCGGCGAGCGCCTCCCGAACACCGTCGAGCCCACCGAGCAGGCGCGCCGCGAGCACTTCGTCGCCGTCTGAGAGCAGCGTCAGCTTGAGGCTGCTCGAGCCGGCGTTTACGACGAGGACCCGGGCCACGTCCAGTCGCGAACGTCCGGCGGATCGTCGCCGACCTCGCGCGTGTAGGCCCGGTGGCGCAGGCGCTCGTCGACCATCTCCTGGCGCAGAGTCGCCTCACGCTCGCCGAGGCCAGGTACGCGGTCGATCACGTCCATGACGAGGTGGTAGCGGTCAAGGTCGTTGAGCATCACCATGTCGAACGGAGTGGTGGTCGTTCCCTCCTCCTTGTAGCCGCGCACGTGGATCTCGTGGTGGTTCGTGCGGCGGTAGGTGAGGCGGTGGATCAGCAGCGGGTATCCGTGGTAGGCGAAGATCACCGGCTGCGAGGTCGTGAACAGCGCGTCGAACTCGGCATCTGGAAGCCCGTGGGGGTGCTCCGATTCCGGCTCGAGCCGCATCAGGTCGACGACGTTGACCACGCGCACCTTGAGCTCGGGAATCCGATCGCGCAGGATCGCCGCCGCCGACAGGACCTCGAGGGTCGGGATATCCCCGGCAGACGCCAGAACGACGTCCGGTTCCTGTCCGGCATCATTCGAGGCCCACTCCCAGACGCCGAGCCCGCGGGCGCAGTGCGCGATCGCCTCATCGATCGTCAGGTAGTCGAGTGCCGGCTGCTTGCCGGCGACGATCACGTTGACGTAGTTGCGGCTTCGCAGGCAGTGGTCGGCCACCGAAAGGAGGCAATTGGCGTCGGGCGGCAGATAGACGCGGACGATCTCCGCCTTCTTGTTGACGACATGGTCGATGAAGCCTGGGTCCTGGTGGGAGAAGCCGTTGTGATCCTGGCGCCAGACATGGCTCGAGAGCAGGTAGTTGAGCGAGGCGATCGGGCGCCGCCACGGGATCTGGTGGGTGACCTTGAGCCACTTCGCATGCTGATTGAACATCGAGTCGACGATGTGGATGAAGGCCTCGTAGCAGTTGAACAGGCCGTGGCGGCCGGTTAGCAGGTAGCCCTCGAGCCACCCCTGGCAGAGGTGCTCCGAGAGCACCTCCATCACCAGCCCGTCTGGGGCGAGGTGATCGTCGGTGGGCAGCAGCTCCGCTTCCCACACGCGGTTGGTCGCGTCGAATACGGCCTGAAGGCGGTTCGAGGCGGTCTCGTCCGGACCCATCAGGCGAAAGCGACCGGCGTTCTGCGCGAGCACGTCCCGCAGCCAGGTGCCAAGCACGCGCGTGGCCTCGGTCGCCCCGGTGCCCGGCGCAGTCACCTCGACGCCGTAGGCACGGAAGTCGGGCAGCTCTAGATCGCGCAGCAGCAGACCGCCGTTGGCGTGCGGGTTGGCGCTCATGCGCAGATCGCCCTCGGGAGCGAGCGCCGTGATCTCGTCGCGTACCGCGCCGTCTGCGTCGAACAGCTCCTCGGGCTGGTATGAGCGCATCCACTGCTCGAGCAGCGCGAGGTGCTCGGGATTCGTTCGCACCTCGGCCAGCGGCACCTGGTGGGCTCGGAACGATCCCTCCACCGGCAACCCATCGACCACCTTCGGGCAGGTCCATCCCTTCGGCGTGCGGAGGACGATCATCGGCCACCGCGGCCTGCGAACGGCGTCCCCGCCCCCAGCACGTGCCACGCGCTGGATCGAGGCGATCCCATCAAGCGTCTCGTCGAGCGCCGCGGCCATCAGCCGGTGCATCGCCATCGGCTCAGAGCCCTCCACGAACCGGGGTGCGTACCCGTAACCCTCGAGCAGCGCCCGCAGCTCGCTCTCCGGGATCCGCGCGAGGATCGTCGGGTTGGCGATCTTGTAGCCGTTCAGATGCAGCAGCGGCAGGACCGCGCCGTCCCGGGCCGGATTGAGGAACTTGTTCGAGTGCCAGCTCGCGGCGAGCGGACCCGTCTCCGCTTCGCCGTCGCCGATCACGCACAGCGCAAGCAGCTCCGGGTTGTCGAAGGCCGCTCCATACGCGTGCAGCAATGAGTAGCCGAGCTCGCCCCCCTCATGAATCGACCCGGGAGTCTCGGGCGCGACGTGGCTCGGGATCCCACCCGGGAACGAGAACTGCCGGAACAGCCGCCGCAGTCCCTCTTCGTCGCGGCGGACGTGGGGGTACACCTCGCTATAGGTGCCCTCGAGGTACGCGCTCGCCACCAGGCCGGGACCGCCGTGGCCCGGACCGGTCACGTAGATCGCGTTCAGATTTCGCGCCCGGATAACCCGGTTCATGTGCGCGTAGATGAAGTTCAGGCCGGGCGTCGTGCCAAAGTGACCGAGCAGTCGCGGTTTGATGTGCTCGGGCGTGAGCGGCTCGCGGAGCAGCGGGTTGTCGAGCAGATAGATCTGACCGACCGACAGGAAGTTGGCCGCGCGCCACCACGCGTCGAGCACAGCCAGCTCGCTGTCGGGAGGCGCCGCGACGGTTGAACTCACGAGGGCGTCCATGATGGCAGTCCGTCACCGACGAGCGGTGAACAACCCGCGAGCACGCGGACATTTACGGATTGAGCCGACACGATGCGGGCCTACCGTTTTCGCTGCAATCGGAAACCGAAGGAGATGCGGACATGTTCACCAAGATCGTCGTCGGGATCGACGGCCGACAGGGGGGACGCGATGCCATCGCGCTCGCCCGCCTGCTCGCGGCTCCCGGTGCCGCGATCACGTTGGCCAATGTCTATCGGTCACACTCGCTGCGCGACAGCTCGGTCGAGCGCAACCGGATGCTGCGCGAGATCGCGAACGAGCTGCTCGAGCGCGAACGCGCCGCGGCCGGCATCGACGCCAGGCTGATCGCAGTCGGTGGCAGCGCCGTCGGCACCGCTCTGAAGCGACTGGCGGACCGCGCCGGTTCGGATCTTCTGGTCGTCGGCTCGTGCCACCACGGCCGTCTTGGGCGGGCGCTGCTCGGCGACGACGCGCGGAGCGCGGTGACCGAGGCCCCGTGCGCAGTCGCTGTCGCACCGGCAGGCTACGAGCCTCCTGAGCAACTCGAGCGGATCGGGGTCGGCTACGACGGTTCTCGCGGGGCGATCGCGGCGCTCGAGATCGCGCGCTCGATAGCACGAGCGCAGGACGGCCGGGTGCTCGCACGGACGGTCGTCTCGCTCCAGGACATCCCCTACGGCGAGCCGATCCCGCACGACTGGCCGAAGGTCGCGATCGGGCTGATGGACGAGAAGCAGCGCGCGCTCCGAGGGCTTGGCGACATCGACGCCGATGCGACCTACGGAGAGCCCGGCGACGAGCTCGCGCAGTACAGCGAGCACCTGGACCTGCTGCTCGTAGGCGCACGCGGCTACGGTCCGGTCGCCAGTTTGTTCGAGAGCAGCTCCTCGCGCTACCTCTCCCGTCACTCGCGGTGCCCCCTGGTGGTGGTCCCACCGTCGATCCCCGCGGCCAAGACGACCTCGGGTCCGACGCTGGTTGTCGGCTACGACGGCTCGGCGGCCGCTCGTGCCGCGCTCGAGACCGCGGCCCGCGAAGCCACGCCTCAAGGAAAGGTCGTGATCGTCACCGCCTACGAGCTGCCGACGAATGAGCTCAAATGGCCCGAATACGGCCACCGCCTGTCCGAGAATCACGAGGCGGGCCTGGCGCTGCTCGACGACCTGCCGCTGGGCATGCCACCGCTCGCGGGCCCGCGCTACCAGCCAGAGCTCCTGGGCGGCGATCCAGCGCGGGCGATCGCCGCTGCCGCCAGCGTGCACGGCGCGCACCAGATCCTGCTCGGTGAGCCGGGCGCAGGGAGCGGAGTGAACCCCGCCGGCGTCGAGCGCCGGCTGGCGGAGCTCACACATGTTCCGGTCCGTGCCGTGCGAGCCAGCCGGATCGGGGCCGAGGAGCAGCGGTCGCTCGCGTAACTGCGAAACGAACCACTCAAGCGCCCGGCTCAGAGCTCCCAGTAGTGGCCGATGTGCGCCGCGGCGCGCGGGGTCACGATCGGATCCGGTGCGATCGACTCGGCGGCTCCGGCGCCGCCGAGTGCGGCCACCGTGGCGACGACCGATTGGGCCAGGGCGCTCAGCGCATAACCCCCCTCGAGTACCGCACCGAGAGGCGCGCCCACCTGGGCCGCGAAGTCGCGCACATGACACGCCAGCTGTGCGAACGAACTCGTCTCGAGCCTGCACTCGCCGAGCGGATCGTCGCGGTGGGCATCAAAGCCGGCGGAGATCAGCACCAGGTCAGGGTCGTACTCGATGCCCGCCGGAACGATCAGGTGCTCGAGCACGGAGATCCAGACCTCCTCGTCCGAACCGCGGGGAACGGGGATGTTGATCGTGAAGCCGGTCCCGTCGCCCGAGCCGACGTCCGAGATCGAGCCCGTCCCCGGGTACAGGCCCTGCTGGTGGATGCTCGCGAACAGCACGTCGGAACGCCGGCGGAAGATCTCGGCTGTTCCGTTGCCGTGATGCACGTCCCAGTCGATGATCATCACCTTGCCGACGCCGAGCCGGCGGATTGCGAGCTCGGCGGCAATCGCAACGTTGTTGAACAGGCAGAAGCCCATCGCCCGCGAGCGCTCGGCGTGATGGCCGGCCGGTCGCAGGCCGCAGAAGCCCGCCCGATCGTTCCCGCCCAACGCCTGGACCATCGCACACGCGCCACCGGCCGCGTGCAGGGCTGCCTCGTAAGAAGTGGCGCCGACGTACGTGTCCTCATCGATCTGACCACCGCCGGCCGCGCAAAGCCCTTCGATGCTGCGCACCAGCGACTCGTCATGGACGAGCAGCAGCTCCGCCTCGCTGGCGGACGGCGCTTCCCGGACTTCGCAATCCAGCCAGACCGCCTCGTCCATCGCCGCCTCAATCGCGCCGATCCGCCCTGGCGAGTCCGGATGCTCCGGCGACAGGACACTCGGATCGTGGGCGAGCGATGACGGGTGATGGAAATACAGCATCCGGAGTGCCGAGGCTAATGCGAGCGGCGTTGCGGAGCACCCGGGCCAAGGCGCGATCGACTGCGGAAAACCCGCTGCCGACGCGCGGCCCGCCCTCGATGGAGCCGGTGGGCGGCGCACTTACGGTGGGCGCATGCTCGAGCGACGGCAATTCCCGGTGCTGCTCGTCGCGGGCCTTCAGCGCCAGCGAGCCGCCGGACGTACCTTGCAGCGGATCGTCGACGAGCTCGAGGCGCTGGGACATGTGGTCATCGACGCAGAAACCCTCTCGGACGGGCGAGCGCTCGTCGCCTCGGACCCCTCATTCGGCTGCGTCGTGCTGGATTGGCAGGTCCACGGATCGGACGACGAGCGGGCCGCTCGGGCCGTGCTCGCGGCTGCGCGGGCGCGCAGCGAGCGGCTGCCGCTGTTCTTGATCGTCGAGCAGACCGACCTGGATGGTGTGCCGGTGGACGTCGTCGAAGCGGTCGAGGAATGCATGCTCGTGTTCGAGGACACGCCTGCGTTCGTCGCCGGGCGGATCGACTTCGCCTGGCGCCGCTACGTCGAGTCGCTGCTGCCGCCCTACTTCCGGGCGCTGATCGACTTCGACGACACGCACGAGTATTCGATGCACACGCCCGGCCACGCCGGCGGCACCGCGTTTCGCAAGACGGCCGTTGGTAAGGCGTTCTATGACTTCTACGGCGAGAACCTGTTCCGCACCGATCTGGCGGTTGCGCTCGGCCCGCTGCGCGAGATCGGGTCGCTGCTCGATCACTCCGGGGCGGTGCTGGAGGCCGAGCGGCATGCCGCGCGGGTGTTCGGGGCCGATCGCAGCTATTTCGTGCTCAACGGCACCTCGACCTCGAACCAGATCGTCGCCCACTCGGCGATCGTCGCCGGCGACGTCGTGCTGGCGGACCGCAACTGCCACAAGTCGATGTA
>Ga0335074_10004991_pt1 | contig 18338 bp, 14 predicted proteins | sample Lox_Sample_23_FD_206715 | JGI IMG/M metagenome (GOLD analysis project Ga0335074, IMG submission 206715) | Soil microbial communities from Loxahatchee National Wildlife Refuge, Florida, United States - Lox_Sample_2.3 | ecosystem: Environmental > Terrestrial > Soil > Wetlands | place: USA... | reverse complement strand
TAAAAGGCTTAGATGCCGGCCCAGAGTGCCTGCGTGAGAAGCCGTGCCGCCGCTCCGCGGCTCAGCTCGATTTCGCATTTTACCCGCCGCTTACGCACCGGGCTAACTTCGTCCCGCCGCTGCACAGCTGAATTGGCAACCAGCCCACCGGTCCTCTCCCATCGCAATCTTGCAAATCCAGTTCTCACGCAGACACCTAAAGGCCATCTCTATCCAAAACCACGCTGCGGCTGCTTCGCGACGCCCGAGAGGGGTTGGCTCCTTCCGACCCGGCTGCCAATCATGTTAGTGCCACTCGTGCAGCCCCGATGGTTCCGGCCTAAGACTGAGGACAGCCCACCCGAAAGTTTGGCGCTGATAAAGATCAATATATCTTGAATTTAAACGTTCTGAGGCAAGCCGATTTGGGTGTATAGTGCATGTATCGTAAGCGATAATAGCGCTAATTGTCTCAGGCGAGATCCCCCGCTTCATTTGAATTGAATTATCCAGCCCAGCGGTTGGCACAAGGTTTTCAGTAATTTAGCAGTCGGCGAACGTGTAACTACATGCTTGGAACGACGATTTCCCACTATAGGGTTCTTGACCGGCTCGGCTCTGGTGGCATGGGGGTAGTGTATCGCGCCGAAGACCTCCGTCTGGGACGCGAAGTCGCGCTCAAGACCCTGCCGCCGGAGGTGGCGAAGGACCCGCAAATGGTGGAACGCCTGGTGCGGGAAGCGCGGTCGGCGTCGTCGCTGAATCATCCGAACATCTGCACCATCCACGAGATTGATGAAGCTGACGGACATCACTTCATCACCATGGAGTTGCTGCAAGGGCAAACCTTGCGCGAGCGGATTGCCGAGGGTGCCATCCCAACCAGCGAACTTATTCGCATTGGCATTCAGGTCGCCGATGCGCTGGATGCGGCGCACAAGAAGGGAATCGTTCATCGCGATATCAAGCCCGCCAATGTGTTTCTGACCACCCGCGGCGAGGCCAAGGTGCTGGATTTTGGCCTGGCGAAGCTGGCGCCGCAGAAAGAGGCTGTTCCCGCGGCAGCCGGAATCACCGCGACCGGGATTGTGGCAGCGCCCGCCGGTACCGCTGATTTTCACTTGACCAGTTCGGGCCAAACCGTTGGGACCATTGCCTACATGTCGCCGGAGCAGGCGCGCGGTCAGCAACTGGACGCCAGGAGCGATCTGTTCTCATTGGGCGTGGTGCTGTACGAGATGGCTACGGGCTCGCTGCCTTTCACCGGCAGCACCACGGCGCTCATGTTTGATGCGATTCTGAATCGTGAAGCGGTTCCGCTTTCGCACCTCAACCCCGATGTCCCGCATGCATTCGGCAACATTGTTCACAAGCTGCTGGAGAAAGATCCCAAGCTGCGATACCAGAGTGCGTCGGATGTTCTGGCTGATCTGCGTCGCATGCGGCGCGATACCAGTTCCGCGAAGTCGATTCCAACCGGCTCGCCCAGCGCGCGCAAGGCGGGGAAGACGATCGATTCGTTGGCTGTGTTGCCGTTCTCCAACGCGACCGGCAATCCGGAATTCGACGAGCTGAGCGAAACGATCGCTGAAGGAGCCATTGACGCGCTTTCGCATGTGAGCAGGCTGCGGGTTGTGCCACGCAGCAAATCCTTCCGCTACCGGGATCAAGCGGAGGATCTGCACGGCGTGGGGCAAAAGCTGGAGGTTCGTGCGGTGCTGAGCGGACGTCTCAGCATGCGCGGCGACCAACTGTCGATTCGAGCCGAGCTGATCGACGTGGCTAAGGACACGCAGCTGTGGGGCTCGCAGTTCACCTGCGATCTGAACGAGGTCCAGGATGTCGAACAGGAGATCGCGCGGCGAGTGATCGAAAAACTGCGAGCGCCATCTTCGGGAGCGACCAGGAAAGGTGCGCGCAAGGCGGCGGCGCGAGAGCCGCAGAACGACGCGGCGAACCACACGCAGAACGACGCTTACGAGTTGTTCGCCCGGGGCAACGACCGGGTGATCGAGTGGACGCCGGAAGCATTGCAGAGCGGCATCGAGCTGTATCAGCAGGCCATCGACATGGATGGGCGATGCGCTCCCGCGTATGCCTGCATGGCGATTGCGTACGCGATGTTGAGCGTGGTCGGCAGAGTGGATACGGCGGAGGCATTAGGGCGTGCCAAAGAGTACGGGCGACGGGCCCTTGAAATGGATGAGACGCAGTCGGAAGCGCACGCCGCCTTGAGCCTGACGGAGACGTTTGCGGATTTCAATCTTCCCGGAGCGCTTTGGGAAGGCGAACGAGCGCTGGAGCTGAACCCGAACTCCGCCATTGCGCGCTACGCCTATGCGCAGACGCTGTCGGCTTGTGGTCGCCTGGACGAAGCGCTGGAACAGGCGCGAGCGGGTTGCGAGATGGATCCGCTGATGGCGCCCATCAACTACTGCTACGGCCTGGTTTTGTATTACCAGGGAAGGTGGAAGGAAGCCGAGGAGCAGCTGCGACGCACGCTGGAGATCAATCCGGATTTCCTGATGGCGCAGGCGGTGCGCGCGATTGCTCTTGCCCGCGCGGGACGTTTTCTGGAAGCGATGACGGATGGGGATGATCTCATACACAGGAATCCGGACATCGCATGGGAGATGTTGCAGGGCTATCTGGCTGCGCTGGCAGGGGAGTACGAGAACGCCAGCAGCCTTGTGGCCCGGGCGGATTCCGCTCCGGTGGCGGAAGGCGCATACTACGCGGCTGCCATTTATGGAGCCTTAGGTGAGCTGGATCGCGGGTTTGCAGAACTGGAGCGGGCGCGAGATTCTGGTTTCACCTATTTGGCGACCGCGGCGGTGAATCCCGTTCTCGAACCGTTCCGCTCAGATCCGCGCTGGCTGCCGTTCCTGCGCAGCATGGAGGCGCTGGCAGAGACGATCAGAGAACTGCCGGGAGTCGGGTAAGTGGATCGATCACATCGGCGTTGGTAGGGAGTTTTAACACAGGAGTATAAATGGATTCGTCTAAATCCAAGAACGAGATGTGGCGCGGGCCCTTGCACACTTCCGCATCGGTTACTCCATCGTCAGGGCGCACTCCGGATGCGTCGTCGGGCAGATCCGACGCGTGGCGTAGTCCGCTCTACAGTTCCGGATCGGTTGCTCGCCAGTCGGCGCGCCCGTCCGATTCCGCGGCAGCGAGACCCGACCCGCGGAGCCCCCTGCGCAACTCAGGGTCTGTTCCTGTGCAGCCGCCACGAACGCCGGATGCCGCGGCTGCAACCGAGCCCTGGCGTGGTCCGCTGCACACCCCCGACACGATTGCCGAGCTTGGAGTGCGCCAATCCATTCTCGAGGATCTGGTGCTGAAGATCCTCTACATCTCCAGCCCGTTGTCGCTGCGTGAATTAGCGGACCGCGCTCGCCTCAGCTTCGCCGTGATGAACGAACTGCTGCGTCGCATGCGTTCCGAGCAACTCTGCGAAGTCAGGGGCATGACGGGAAATATTCCGCACATCGCAATCACTTCGCAAGGCAGATCCCGGGCCTCGGAACTGATGTCCATGAATCAGTACACCGGGCCGGCGCCGGTGTCGTTGGAGCATTACATCCAGCAGGTGCGTGAACAAAGCGTGCGTCATTTGGCGGTTCACCCTCCGGATGTTGAACGCGCCTTCGCCCACCTGGTGCTCGATGACATCGTTCTGGAACAGCTTGGGACGGCGCTGAATTCGGGCGCCTCGCTTTTCCTGTATGGACCGAGCGGTACGGGAAAAAGCACGGTGGCGGCTGCGCTGGCGCAGGTACTCACGGACGATCGCGTGTGGGTACCGCACGCGGTAGAGATCGAAGGGCAAATTATCTGCGTCTATGACGCGCAAACGCACAAGCCGGTCTATGACCCGGTTTCGCAGAGCGGCGACGCGCGTTGGGTGCTCTGCAATCGTCCCACGGTGCTGGTCGGCGGCGAGCTCACCAGTGAAATGCTGGAGCTGCAGTTCCATCCCATTTCTAAGATCTACACCGCGCCGGTACAGATGAAGGCCAACAACGGCATTCTGATCATCGACGACTTCGGTCGCCAACGTATCCGTCCGGAAGAGCTGCTCAACCGCTGGGTGGTTCCGCTGGATCGTAGAATTGATTTCCTCACGTTGTCGGGCGGCAGAAAGGTGGAGATTCCCTTCGATCCGTGCGTGGTCTTCGCCACCAATCTGGACCCGACCTCGCTGGTGGACGAAGCCTTCCTGCGCCGAATTCAAACCAAAATCGAACTGGGCACGGTTTCCGAGCAGCAGTTCCACGCGATCTTCCATGCGGTATGCAGTACCTGTGGGCTGGAGTGTGACGGTGACATCATCAACGAGTTGATTCATGTCATCCGGAAGGAACTGAGGGAACCGTTGCGGCCATGCCATCCTCGCGACCTGGTGAATCAGGTCTGCTGGAGGGCGCGGTATAAAGAAAGCGTGCCTTGCCTGGATCGTGATGCGTTACTCGCTGCTGTGAACTCGTATTTCGTTCGCCCGAGCAGGAACGGCAACGAACCTACCGAATAGCACTTTGCGCAGTGATTGCAATTGTTAACCCTTAAAGCGCAGGTGTCCTCCGCTTCGCGGTATGGAGTCGCCGCGGCTGTCGCAAGCCAGGGGTGTGATTAGCGAGTCCCCCCGCTTCGCGGTTGCGTGTCGATCCGTTCCACATATGGAGCGCGAGCTGGGCTGGCCTCAAATGGATCCGCAAAGTACTGCGTTTCCCGCGCAACCTTGTCGCCCCTGAACTCCATAATGCTCACGGTGTAGGATGGCTTGCCATCATATGACAGGACGAATTCGGTGATCCAAAGATCGCCGCCGCCAATGATTCGCCGGACAGTAAAGCGCTTCTTGTTCGGCTGGATAGAGCGGGTGAGCTGTATGTTGAAGCGGCCGCGTATTCGCTCGCCTGACTGTGGGTATTCGAGCACCGCGTCCTCGTGATAGATGCGATGCTCCGTTTCAAAGTCGTTGGCATCGGAGGCCGCCCAATGCTGATCCAGTGCTGCGCGTATTTGTTGATCTCGCATCTTAGCCTCCTGCGCTGGGGGAAAGTATGGCACGGGAAAGCTACAAATCGAACCGCATCCATCCAGAAGAACGTAGAGAGAAAGACACAGCTCCCATCACCCAGCGGACGTCGGTTCCTCGCGAGCTAACTCACACCACAACCTGCCCCGTCAGAATCTTACTCTCTTTATTAACGGGAAATTCCCTTGGCTGTCAGCTATCAGAAAGGCTAAGGTGGGCTCTGGTTACTTGAGGATGGTCAACCAGCCGTCCGGGAAAGAGAATAACCAGTCGTGGAAAACCAGAAGGGTGCTCGCTGGAACACAAAGATCTACGCAGGCGGTAGTTTGCCCAGGCTCACGCACAGCGGCAAAGGTCTCATCGAAGCTGCCTCATCCGCCGAAATGAAGCGTACATTCATGGGCAGATCAGGTCAGGGCGAAGGCTCCAGTTTGCTGGTGCGTCAACCGGCATTCGAGGACCGTGCAAGTTGAACGATATCTTGCTGCTCCGAACTCTGGAAACGGTAGGGAAGGTAAACCGGCTGCCAGATATTGGAGCGAATACGAGCCTCCAGGGTTTGTTCGTCAATGGCGTCGGCAGCGCCATCCTTAATGGCCTGAAGGGCAACTGCTCTCGCTATGGTGAACGACGTCGCGCGAAGTTCGCAAACCGGCGGCAACAATCGTGCTGACTTCTTGCTTCGCAGGGGAGAGAGCTCCGCGAGACATTCGGCGGCGGCGAGGAACATCGCGTCAGTCACTCGTCGCGCCCTTACCGATAAGATACCCAACCCGAGTCCGGGAAAAATGTACGAGTTGTTAATCTGATCGACGGGTACTTGGCGACGGTTCCACTTGACCGGCGGGAACGGACTGCCACTGCCGATCAGGGCGCGGCCTTCGGTCCACTGCATCAGATCTGCCGGCACGGCTTCCGACCGTGAGGTCGGATTAGAAAGCGGGAAGATGAGCGGCTTTTCAACTGCGGCAGCCATGCCACGAACGACGTCTTCGGTAAACGCTCCAGGCTGTCCCGAGACACCGATTAATGTAGTTGGCTTGGCATTCCTCACGACATCGAGCAGGCCGATATTCTCGCTGTTCTGCAACTGCCAATTCGCAATGGCCGAACGCGGCTGCACCAACCCCTGCTGGGCCTCGGCGATGGCTTTCATACCCTCGACGAGCAAGCCATATCGGTCAACCGCGTAGAAACGATGATGCGCTTCCGATTCGCTCAGGCCGGCTTTCTTCATGGCGCTTATCAGAAGGGAGGCTATGCCAAGGCCAGCCGATCCCGCGCCGAAGAGCGCGATACGCTGCTCCGTCAACGGGATGCCGGTTACATCGATAGCAGCCAGCAGCGTTCCCACAGCTACCGCCGCGGTGCCCTGGATATCGTCATTAAACGTGCACAGCCTATCGCGATAGCGCGATAGTAAGCGGCCTGCGTTGCCAGCCGCGAAATCCTCCCACTGCAACAGCACGTGAGGCCAGCGCTCCACGACGGCTGTGACAAACATGTTCACAAACTCGTCATACTCGGGGCCGCGAATCCGCTGATGACGCCAGCCGATATAAACCGGATCCTCGAGCCGCTCCAGATTGTCGGTTCCGACATCAAGCAGAATGGGAAGACACGCCTGGGGATGAATGCCGGCGCAAGCGGTATACAGCGCGAGTTTGCCAATCGGTATGCCCATGCCTCCCGCGCCCTGGTCGCCCAGTCCGAGAATGCGCTCGCCGTCACTGACCACAATGGCGCGAATTGCGTCGTAACGGTGGTGCCCGAGAATCTCCCGGATTCTGTGTCGATTGGCATAACTGAGAAATACGCCTCTCGGCTTCCGCCAGATCTCGCTGAAGCGTTGGCAGCCTTCGCCCACGGTGGGCGTGTATACCAACGGCATCATCTGCTCGAGGTTGCGGACCAGGAGTGCGTAGAAGAGTGTTTCATTCGTATCTTGGAGATCGCGCAGGTAGGCATAGCGCTCGAAATCGGTTTTGAAGTCGCTCAGCGCATTCAGGCGCCGTGCCGTCTGATCTTCCAGGGTGCCGATATGCGGGGGTAGCAACCCATGCAGCGCGAAATCGGTGCGCTCGCTCTCGGTGAAGGCTGTCCCTTTGTTCAGCAGGGGAAAGTTGATCAGGTCAAAACCGAAGAGCGGCGTCTCCAAAACCCCTTCCGCCGTTATGCAATATTTCACGGTCACCATCCCGGGCGCGCTTTCATATTCTAACTGGCCCCAAGCTCTTGAAGCAGTGAAGTAACCCACGGGATAGCGGCAGCGAGGAAATCGACGACTCTGCCTCCGGTTGGGAGCATACGCGTCTCGCGTGCCCTTTTGTTCGTCTTGACCTTGCGGTTTCAAGCGCGCAAACGCAGGAGCGGCTGGGATGGTACCCGAGCGAGCCTGGGCTGATGGCCGGTCTCGAACAACGGGCTGCTATTGGAAAGAATGCCGAAACTGAGTGTGGCAGCATCCAACTATCGTTCTCAACTGTTACCCTCCGTAACGAGGCGCACATGGAAGATCGAAACCTCACCGAGGAAACGGGATCCAATGCCGATTCGAGTCGTGGCTCATCGCTCGCGCCGGTCCAGCAGCCGGTCGATGAAAAATTACAGAAGGCACTCGACAAACTTCTGTACGGCGGAGGCCATCCGGCGGCACAACAAACCAGGAATTTCTTGAATGGCACGTGGCTCGGCCAGCCCTTACATGTTGTTCTCACAGATGTGCCCGTAGGAGCCTGGACCGTCGCAATGGCGTTCGATGCTCTGGAGGTCGTCTATGATCGCCGCGAGTTCTGGCGCGCGAGTGAAGTTTCAATCGGATTGGGATTGCTCGGGGCGGCGGGCGCGGCAGTCACCGGTGTGACGGATTGGTCCGATGTCGATCCCCCAGCTCGTCGCCTTGGATTGATTCACGGTCTTCTCAACCTGAGCGGCATCGCGCTGTTCGCAGCCTCCCTGTTTTTGCGAAAAAGGAAGTCCCGTGAGATGGGGAGGATCGCGAGCCTTCTGGGCTACGCGGTTATGGGTTACGCGGCACACCTGGGCGGCAAGTTGGTCTATCTACACAGAGTCGGTGTGGACCGCACGGACGGCCAGGTATTCCCAGAGCAGTTTGTCGCCGTTCTGCCTGAAAAGAGTTTGCTGGACGGCCAGCTCACCCGGGTGATGTACGAGGGCACGCCGATTCTGCTTCTCCGTCGCGAAGATCGTCTGTTTGCCATGGCTGAGACATGCTCTCACTTCAGTGGGCCGCTGTCAGAAGGCAAACTCGAAGGAGAGACCGTTGTGTGCCCGTATCATTTCTCGCGGTTCGCATTGGAGGATGGCCGAGTACTCGACGGACCCGCTGTGCACCCGCAGCCCTGCCTGGACGTCAGGATGAGGAACGGACAAATAGAAGTGCGCCGACGCACGTGAATGTGCCGGTGGAGACGAACGGGTCTCCCCCATTGCCTGCATGCTCCGGTCGTGCACCGTCGCGGTCAGCCACTGCCGATTGGCACAATACGATTTCAAACAGCAGCAAGAAAAGATGGACACGGTGTGCTGGTCGCTTCCGCGACGGAGATGCATGATTATTACCTGCGGATCGATACTGAGGCCCGCCAACTACGACGGCTTTGGTGGACGACTGGAAGTGAGCCCTTCATCTGCTCATCGGTCCTCTGAAACTCAGTCGGCGATACGCGGCCTTCGAGGTCGTAGTCCTTGACCATTCGGAAATGTCTTATCTTCAAGCAGGCCAATTGCACGGCGTTGCTCTGTAGCAGTGCCGAGATGCGGGGTCATTGTCCTCGATCGATCCACATTCGTCGGACATAAAGCATCAGGTTCAGGCCGCAGACGACGACCGCGACAAGGGTCAGCACGGTTGGGGAAATATCTGGATAAACCAGCCGGTCCAGATGATGAAGCAGGAACCCGCCTTGGGCTGGTTCAATTCCGGCCTTGCTCTCGAGCCAGTTTTCCAGCAGGGTCAAAGGACACGGCCATGGCAGGACTTCTATAAGAATTCCCCAGATTAGAGACGCGATATGCAGCCAACGAAGAAGCGGGCGCGAGCGTGTGAACAAGGCACCGAACACGACCCACAGAATAAACAGCGCATGCAGAAGGAGAACCGACACAGCAAGCGCGGGATAAACATGGGAAGCGATAACGACTGCGTGCATCTCCCAAAGCCCTTTACCATACGCCAGTATGATGCGCACGGTTTTGAATCCGCAATAATAGGGTTGCGGCCAGGCGCTGTGCCGGCCAACTCCACGCGTAGGTGGGACCACCCAGGAATACCCGCGGTCTTCGAGGAACCGAAGGCGCGAAAATGAAGCACGAGCTCGGATCATGGCGGGCTCGGTTAAGCCGCTCGCACCTGAACCATGCAATTCTGAAGCTACAAGCATCAGAGCAACGGATCGAGCAGGAACGACAACAGGCCCTCAGGCACAAGATGGGTACAGTGATGATGTCGCCCAACAGCCGACCGCATCCCGCGCGGTTAACTAGCGCCAGCTACTGCCATGCTGTGAAAGGGCTTAGGCGTTGGTGCCGGGAGGGGGGGTCGAACCCCCATGACCCGAAGGTCGGCGGATTTTGAGTCCGCTGCGTCTGCCAGTTCCGCCATCCCGGCCCGGAGTAAGTATGCGGAAGAGCAACCTGACGCGGACGAACGGTGATCGGTTCGCCCACTCTAATCACCAGTACTACGTTTGGTGTTAGTTGCTCCATTCTACGCATTGCCAGTATCGCACAGCCGCTGCAGAGGTTCCAACAGATGCAGCGCCGGCAAGAACTAGAGGATCGCCGCCTGCCAGCACCCATTTCGCGATCACTGGCATTCGCTCCCGAAACAGCATGTGGCACTCTCCGAGTCCCTGAGAGCTGATCGCCCACCGCTTATAGAATGCGGCTGATTTCCAAAAGGTCGCGTCGGAGGATGTCGTTTTTGTCAGCCAATCTCCAAGCCCAGCGGATGCAGTTTCAACCGCCAAAGTTGCTTCGTCCTAAGGGGCGAAATCCCTGTAAGCGAATCACCGAGCGCTCTTGCCCAGGTGGTGCGCTGTGCGGTGATCCCACGATGATCGAAAAGAATCACGATTCAATCCCTGTAGCCAACACTCCAGCCCCGGCATCCTTCTTATAGGTATCAGCGCGATCATGAGGTCGCGGGGCTAATGCGTCGTCCTTCGTCCCTGTGTTCCAGCTTCGCATTCATGATTGCGACGCTGCGAGGCTGACGGGCGACGGTAATGGAGAACAAAATCATGAAGACCTTATTTGCATCATGGCTACTGGTTGGAGGACTGGTTCTGGGTCTCACCGCAATTGCGCAGGCGCAGAACGCGACATCCACGCAGCCCGGTTCAACGGCAAGTTCTACGCCGAACAATTACGCGACGGCTACCAACAACAGCTACAACTCGGGCGCTCCTGGGGCAAGCAACTCCAGCGTGCGCACCCTGTCGGGCTGTTTGCAGCAAGGCGCAGGGGCCAACGAGTACACGCTGTACGGCTACAATGCCAACTCCTGGGAACTGGCCAGTAACAGCGTCGATCTCGCCGCTCATGTGGGACAAGCGGTGGAGATCGCCTACATTCCACAGCCGAGAGAGAATGGCGCCAACCACCCCCTGATCGTGACTGACCTGGTGATGGTAAGCAGCAGTTGTGAGTGGTAGTCGAGCGGCGATGTTACGCTTCTAGAGCTGTACCGGGAAGCAGCGTCGTTGCCCGAACCGGTGTAGGCGGCGAGCGGATGGGCAGGCGACGAAGGCGCTGCAGCCGCCTGCAACCGGCTGCGAACGCGCATCACTTGGCCAGTTGCTTGTCGATGTCGGCGGCGATGGTTCTGGGCGGCGTCATAGGCGCGTAACGTTCGATCACGTTGCCTTGCTTATCCACCAGAAACTTGGTGAAGTTCCACTTGATGGAGTCGCCCAGCAGCCCCGATTTTTCACCCTTCAGAAACTTGTAAAGCGGATGCGCGCGGTCGCCGTTAACTTCGATCTTGGAAAAGAGCGGGAACTCGACGCCATAGTTCATCTCGCAGAATTGCTTGATCTCGTCGTCATCGCCGGGTTCCTGATGCCCAAACTGATCGCATGGAAACGCCAGCAACTCGAACCCACGGTCTTTGTACTTCGCGTACAGCTCCTGCAGGCCTTTGTACTGCGGGGTGAATCCGCACTTGCTGGCGGTGTTAACGATGAGCAGGACCTTGCCCTTGTAGGCAGAGAGCTTCTTCTCTTTGCCGTCGTTCAGCGTTGCGGAAAAGTCGTACAGTCCCATGGGAACCTCGAAATCGTTTTCACCACGGAGGCACGGAGAACACCGAGGAATCAAGAATCATAAGCGTGTTCAAGGGCCACTCCCAAAGAAGAAATACGAAATTCTTCTCCGTGCGCCCCGTGCCTCCGTGGTGAATTGCCTTTAGTAGGCTTTAGCAATTACCACGCGCTTGTCCACCTGCTCGCCGGTGATGATGCACTTGCCCGGGCCATCATATTCGTCGATCAGCGGGATGCAGCGGATGGTGGCCTTGAATTCCTTCATTCGCAGATCGCACTGCGGGTCATCTTTCACATGCGCCATGACGAACTTGCCGCCGCCCTTTTCCGCAGTCACGTCATTCAAGACCGACTCGACTTCTTCGATCGAGCTGGCCAGCACGGTGTTGACCTTCATGCGCTCCTTCGCCGCGAGGAACAAATCTTTCTGCATCTGTTCGAGCAGCGCCGGCAACCTCGTCAACTCCGACTGCGCCATCGGTGCTTTGGTCCCTGTATCGCGGCGCTTAACGACGACATTGCCGGACGCCAGATCGCGCGGGCCAAGCTCCAGCACCAGCGGTACACCGCGGCGCTCCCAGTGGAAGAACTTCGCGCCCGGGGTCTGGCCTTCGCGGTCGTCGACCTTCGCTCCCACGTCTTTGGCGATGCGGTGCGCCGCTTCCAGCACCTTGGCCTTCTCTTCGTCTTTGCGATAGATCGGCACCATCACCGCCCTCACCGGCGCCAGCTTCGGCGGCAGCACCAGGCCTTTGTCGTCGGAGTGGCTCATAATCAGCCCGCCGATCAGCCGCGTGCTCACGCCCCAGCTCGTCTGCCACACGTAGTCCAGTTGGCCCTCGCTGTTCTGGAACTGCACATCGAACGCCTTACCGAAGTTCTGCCCCAGATCGTGACTGGTCCCCGCCTGCAGCGCGAAACCGTTCTGCATCATTGCCTCGATCGAGTAGCTCTGCAGCGCGCCGGCGAATTTCTCCGATTGTGTCTTCAGGCCCTTGATGACCGGCATGGCCATGACGTTCTCGGCCACATCGGCGTAGACGTCGAGCATGCGGAGAACTTCCTCGCGCGCTTCGTCATGATTGCAGTGGGCGGTGTGGCCCTCCTGCCAGAGAAACTCGGTCGTCCTCAGAAACATGCGCGTGCGCAGCTCCCAGCGGATGATGTTGGCCCACTGATTGACCAGCACCGGCAGATCGCGCCAGCTCTTGATCCACTTGGCGAAGAAGTGGCCGATGATCGTTTCCGAGGTCGGCCGCAGCACGTACGGCTCCTCCAGTTGTTTCCCGCCGGCCAGCGTTACAACGGCCAGCTCCGGCGAAAAGCCTTCGACGTGCTCGGCCTCCTTGTGCAAAAAGCTCTGCGGGATGAGCAGCGGAAAATAGTAGTTCTGGTGACCCGTAGCTTTGAAGCGGTCGTCGAGTTCGCGCTGCAACAGCTCCCACACCGCATAGCCGTTGGCCTTGATGACCATGCAGCCCTTGACGATTTCCGCCGGTTCGGCCATGTCGCCTTGCAAGACGACATCCTGATACCAGGTAGCGAAATCCTGACTGCGGGCAGTAATCGGAGATTCAGCCATAACAGATGAGTGCTTTCTTTGTTATCGATGTGAATGCGACTCTTCGATTATGACAGGTAATCCGCAAAAATCGGAACTGCAGAAGGTCGAGGCAGGCAGGGAACAGCGGAGGCGGAAGCATTTCCGCATCGGCTGAGAGGGAAATTCACCGGGGCAAACGTCCCGGGCCCGACTTCGTTTAGGCTGGCCTGGAAAGTTGCAGGGCGCGGTCGACTGCGAGGTCAGCTTTTCTTCTCGGGAACCTTGGCACCCTGCTTGCGCGCTTCCGAAAGGCCGATAGCGATTGCCTGCTTGCGGCTCTTGACTTTGCCGCCTTTGCCACCCTTGCCGGACTTCAGTGAGCCTTTCTTTTTGCGATGCATCGCGCTCTTCACCCGCTTGCTCGCGCTCTTTCCGTACTTACGCCTATTGCCTTTCTGAGCTGGCATAAAATCCTCCGTTCATTAGACGGGTCGGCGGTTAAGGCGAGTTGTGTCTCATCCCGGCGGCGGCGCTGCTGCCAATCCTCGTCCATGGACCTGCCGGATAGGCGCCTGGCGGTTTCCGCCCGTTTTTTCGTACCCCTTTGGGCGCGTCGTGCATCCATTGTGATGGGGCTGGTTACAGGCGGGCTGAAGGGCTAAAATTCGCTGGCATGCTAGCCCAGGCTGTCAGATATAATCTCCGGTTAAGCTGAATCCCAAATGCCCGGACTCCACCGAACACCGCAAGGTACAACCAACAAAAAGCGTTCTCGGTTTCTAGAACTTCTGGCCCGGCAGCACAAAGCATCGGTACTCACTCCGCTTTTGAAGGAGCCTCGGAATGGCCATTAAAGCAAGTGAATTCGTTTGGCACAATGGTCGCCTGATTCCCTGGGATGACGCCAAAATCCACGTTATGTCGCACGTGGTGAACTACGGCTCGTCCGTGTTCGAGGGGATTCGTTGCTATCAAACGCCCAAGGGCCCTGCCATCTTCCGCCTGCGCGACCACACGCTGCGCCTGATGCAGTCCTGCAAGGTCTACCGCATCGATCTGGACTACACGCTCGACGAGCTGGCGCAGGGAACGGTGGACATTGTCGCTGCCAATAAAGTTTCGCCCTGCTACATTCGTCCCATCGTGCTGCGCGGGTACGGGCAGGTCGGCGTCAATCCCTTCAATTCGCCCACCGAGGTCTACATCGCCAATTACGAATGGGGCAAGTATCTGGGCAGCCCCGACTGTGACGACGGCGTGGAAGTCTGCGTCTCCTCGTGGACGCGCCTGGCGCCCAACACCATGCCGACCATGGCCAAAGCCGGCGCCAATTACATGAACTCGCAGCTCATCAAGATGGAAGCTATCGTGAACGGCTACGCCGAGGGCATCGCGCTCGACGTCAATGGCTACGTCAGCGAAGGCTCGGGCGAGAATGTCTTCGTGGTCCACAAGGACCGCATCTACACGCCCCCGCTGGGGAATAGCGTGCTGCCCGGTATCACGCGCAACTCGGTCTTGCACATTGCGCATGAGCTGGGCGTACCAGTGGTGGAGCAGGTTATTCCGCGCGAGATGCTCTACATCTGCGACGAGCTGTTCTTCAGCGGGACGGCGGCCGAGATCACCCCGATTCGTTCGGTCGATAAGATCACCGTCGGCCGCGGCGTCTGCGGCCCGATCACTAAATCGATCCGCAAAGAGTTCTATGGGATCGTCAACGGTACCGCAGAAGATCGCTTCGGCTGGCTGACGCCGGTTCCGATCAAACAGGCGGTGACGGTGTAGCGGAAGTTCAGTCGTAAAGCAGAAGGGCGCATGGCATGCGCCCATTTTGTTTGACTGCGAAATCGCAACCCTGTTTTCCGCGGCGGCTACTTCTGCTGGATCGATTCGATGTTGTGTACGGCAGGATGTTGGATTCGCAGAATGTGTATCGGGGCGCGATGGGGTGGAGCACACCTTCAGGTGTAGGCTCGGCTTACTGTCTTCCGTTGCGCTTTAGCGCCTGAGGTAAGGGGCGCGTCACCTCATACTAAAAGCCGGGTGCGCACACGAGCCGTTTTTGCTTGTGTGGGAGGATTGCTTCAGCCGGCAACATCGCGGTTTCCGCTCAGAGCTTCATCGTCTTCGTTTCTGAGGTCACGATCAGCGGCGCCTCGGTGGCGCGCTGCACATCGTCCACCGTCAGCCCGGGCGCAATCTCATCCAGCACCAGCCCGCTTTGGGTGACCCGGATGTACGCCATCTCGGTGACGATTGTGTTCACCACACGCAATCCTGTGATCGGCAGCGTGCAATGCTTCAGGATCTTTGGCGCACCGTCGCGCGTGGTGTGCTCCATGGCAACGATGACGCGCTTGGCGCTAGCGACCAAATCCATCGCGCCGCCCATGCCTTTGACCATCTTGCCGGGAATCATCCAGTTCGCCAGGTTGCCGTCTTCGTCGACCTCCATCGCGCCCAGCACGCTCAGGTCGATGTGCCCGCCGCGAATCATGGCAAATGACTCGGCGCTGGAGAAGTACGCCGTGCCGGGAAGCTCTGTCACGGTTTCTTTGCCGGCGTTGATCAGATCAGGATCTTCGTCTCCGGCGAGCGGATACGGCCCCACCCCCATCATGCCGTTCTCGCTCTGCAGCACGACCTCAATGCCTGGCGGCACACAGTTTGCCACTAGCGTCGGCATGCCGATGCCGAGGTTGACATAGAATCCATCGCGCAGCTCGCGCGCCACGCGCCGCACAATGCGATCGCGCTTTTCCGTGTCTTTCTGCTTACCAATATTTGGAGATGTGGCCATTGGTTGATCTGCCCTTATTTGTCTTGACTTGTCATCCCGAGCGACGAGCGCGCTTCGCGCGAGAAGTCGAGGGACCTGCTGTTCTACGCCTTTCGCAATGTCCTGCGTTCAATGCGCTTCTCGTACTCGGTTCCCTGGAAGATGCGGTGCACATACACGCTCGGCGTATGCACGTGATCGGGATCGATCTCGCCCGGCTCGACCAGATGTTCGACCTCGGCGATCGTCACCCGCGCAGCCGTAGCCATCATCGGGTTAAAATTTCGCGCCGTCTTGCGATACACCAGATTGCCCCAGCGATCGCCCTTCCAGGCCTTGATCAGCGCGAAGTCCGCCGTCATGCCGCGCTCCAGCACGTACGCACGCCCATCGAACTCGCGCGTCTCCTTGCCCTCGGCGACCACCGTGCCGAATCCCGTGGGCGTGTAGAACGCGGGAATGCCGGCGCCACCCGCGCGGATGCGCTCGGCCAGCGTGCCCTGCGGAATCAGCTCCAGATCGATGCGCCCGGTGAGCACCATCTCTTCCAGCAGCTTGTTCTCGCCCACATAGCTGCCCTTGTGGGAAGTGATCTGCCCGGCGGCCAGCATCAGCCCGAGGCCGAAATCGTCCACACCCACGTTGTTGCTGATGGTGTGCAGGTTCTTCACGCCTTTGTTCACCAGCGCGCGGATAAGATTCTCCGGAATGCCGCACAACCCGAAGCCGCCGACCATGATCGTCGCGCCATCCTGAATGTCGTGCACCGCCGCATCGGCGTTGGCCACTACCTTATTCATCGCCATAGGGATTGAGTCCGAACGGAAATTGTATCAAGGCGGTGGTCAGTGGCCAGTGAACAGTGGTCAGTTCGCATCCGCCAAGGCGGGTCGCGTCAGCTATCTGCATTGTCATCACGAGTGCGCTTCAGCCCGCGAGGGACCTGCTGTCCTCGCCATGAAAAGCAGATCCCTCGTCGGCCTGAAGGCCTCCTCGTGATGACAATTCTGGCTCGCAATAGCTCCGACAACCGACAACCGACAACTAGGCCCTAATCCCCAGCCCCCATCCACTGCTCCGCTTCCTCAAACATCTCCCGCAGCCCTGGCCCGCGCAGGTTCTCGCGCAGGTACGCCAGCTGCTGCTCAAATTGCAACAGCGCCTCCTCGATATTCGTCGTGTTCGTCCTCGCGATATCGCGCCACATGGAGTACGGGCTGCCAGCGATGCGAGTCATCTCGCGCAGCGCCCGCCCGCCGATCTGGATGAGCGCTTCATCGTCGCCGAACTCTTCCCGCAGCGAGCAAGCCAGCGCCGTGGCGATCATCTGCGGAAGGTGGCTAATCCACGCGCACAGCCGGTCATGGCGTTCGGCGTCCATCGCAATTACGCGCGCGCCGATCGCCTTGAGCAAATCCACATATTCCTGCTGACACGCCGTGAACGGCCGTTCGGCAAGCGGCGCCACCAGCCAGACCGCATCGCGGAACAGACTTGCATCGGCATGCTCGATTCCGCCGACCTCTTTGCCCGCCATCGGATGTCCCGGCAGTACCCGCTCCGGGGCCTTATCCCCGAGGATCATTCGCGCCCGCTCGACGAACTTCTCTTTCGTGCTGCCGGTGTCGGTGATGAGCGCATCGGGCGCACTGAGCGGCGCGACTGCCTCCAGCTGTGACAGTATGCAGCCGACCGGCGTGGCCAGCACAATGACGTCACTGCCCACGATCGCACGCTCCAGATCGGCTTCCGCGCGATCGATCGCGCCACGCGCCCTGGCAATTTGCAGAACCTCGCGCTTGTCGCAGCCGACGATAGCTCCATCGAAACCTGCCTGCCGCAACGCCAGCCCAAGCGACCCGCCGATCAAGCCGGTACCAACAATCGTGATTTGGCGGATGGACATTGCGGACTTACCCGGACGTCCGGGTGGAAGCACGCCTTCAGGCGTGCAGGATGCGCAGATTTTGAAAAGCGCTTTAGCGCCTGAGGTAACTCCGAGCCGCAACCTCAGCGGCTAAAGCCGTTGTTTCCTAACTAGTCCCTAACTGCACCGCTGAAGCGGTGCTCCACCCGACTAGCTGTAAAGCCGGCTACAGCCGACGGCACAAACGCCTGCTGGTCAAGACGGCGATTCGCCTGGCGCTGAAGCGCCGGCGGACTACCCAATCGTCCGTCCGACCGCCGGCGCGATCATGCGCAGCCGGTCCATCAATTCTGCGAACTGATCGGGAAACAGCGACTGTGCGCCGTCCGACAGCGCGTCATCCGGCGAAGGGTGTACTTCGATCAGCAGTGCGTCAGCTCCCGCAGCCACCGACCCGCACGCCATCGGCGCAACCTTGTCACGCAATCCCGTTCCATGCGATGGATCGGAGGTGATCGGCAGATGCGACAGCTTGTGCACGATCGGAATCGCCGAAATGTCCAGGGTATTGCGCGTGTAGGTCTCAAAAGTGCGGATGCCGCGCTCGCAAAGGATGATGCTGTAATTGCCGCCGGACATGATGTGTTCGGCTGACAGCAGTAGCTCCTCGATGGTCGCCGCAATACCGCGCTTCAACAGCACCGGCTTGCGCACCTTACCCAGCTCGCGCAGCAGGTTGAAATTTTGCATGTTGCGCGCGCCCACCTGGAAGATGTCGATGTAAGGCATCATCGGCTCGATCTGTGAGATCTCCATCACCTCGCTGATCACCATCA
>Ga0335074_10004990_pt1 | contig 18338 bp, 20 predicted proteins | sample Lox_Sample_23_FD_206715 | JGI IMG/M metagenome (GOLD analysis project Ga0335074, IMG submission 206715) | Soil microbial communities from Loxahatchee National Wildlife Refuge, Florida, United States - Lox_Sample_2.3 | ecosystem: Environmental > Terrestrial > Soil > Wetlands | place: USA... | reverse complement strand
GGACGATTCATAATTGCTACCACGTTGGATACGAGAGCTGCTGCGTGCTTTTCGACAAACTGCACTGGCTTGCTGCCAATATCGTCGCGCGTGGAGAGGCAAACCCCGAGAAATTATTGAGAGGAGATGTCAATTCACTGGCATAAAGTTGCAGAAAGTAAGGCTATCTTTCCTCGTATCGCCAAGCCTTAACCGATTTCGGTAAAGCGTGTCTCGTTTGCAGTCCTGGATGGGAACACGGAGTAATTTATTCGAGCAAAGAGTATGGATTTGGCCTGGTTTTAAAAGATCAAGAACATCGCAGTAGCAGATTTTAGGTAGCTATGGACTGGTTAACTAACGTTACATCAAAACCGTAGAGCGAAACTCTTTGATAATCCAACTTGTCAGGGACTGTTAATTACACTGAAGTAGCTGACCTCGAGTGCAAGGCCTGCAATATTCCTTCCAATAAATACCAGCTTGCCTTGATCAGTCAGAGCAGATCCATTACCCGCTACTTTCCTGTGCTCTGGAGCATCACTTATCTCAAAGACCTCCCGTACGCCTTGCACAATCTTGACTGCTCCATCATCCAAAGGAAGCCTAGCCTTAAGCCTATAAATTTCAAAATTCTTCGGTTGGTCCTGCATTGGGGATGGATTAGCAGTCCCAATGCCAGGCAGTTTTGCATCCCAGAGGAGGGACCGCAACCAAGCATCCAGTTTTGATAATTGGTCTTGTTTCAACATTGGGACCGCGACGCTGACTGTCGATATAGACTACCAGATGATTAGTTAAGTATGATATATTACGCATATTACCATATTGACGTACGGTGTCCAAATGGCTGTGCCCTTTTGCCGCCGGATCTAAATCTCCTACATCGTCATATGCATGCAAATCCAGCAGAAATCCATCAAGTTGAGGTACATGGCCCTGCTGCGTGACATGAATCTTTGCAAGCCCATTTATAGCCTGCACTCTTTCTCTAACTGCACTCAATTCGTCAGGGGTGACCAAGTCAGCTTTATTGATAACTATGACATCGGCATGAGATATTTGAAGATGTGCAATTGTAAGCAGAGGACCGTGGTCGCCCTCATGATCCTCCTCCTTGACAGGCTCTTCTAGACTCTTGGGGATATTTTTGGCATCCACAAGTGTCACAATACCGTCGAGATAGATGGTACTTCCAAGGCCTTCGTCCAACCAGAATAAAGGAGCCAGATTCCCAGGATCGGCAAGACCGGTCGTCTCCAACAAAATATAGTCGAAGGTTCCACTCTTTTCCATTAATGACTCGATAGCATTGACACCAGAGTCTCTGCATAGAGTCAGAGGAATTCTAAAGTATTGATTTAAGGAAGCTTACTTGACCGAGCAGCATATGCAGCCATTGCCGACTTCGAGCCATTCTTGCACCTGCTCGCCATCTTTATTGATGGTCAGAGCCTTTTCAATATCGGATGCTTATATAATCAGCGACTGTCCCATTCCGAAAAAGGATGGATACTCACAGTCGCCAAACTCTGTACTCTGGCATGTAAGCTCAAGCGTTTCACAAGATTGGATTCTAGAAGTGGTCACGTGCCGTTCAATATCACAGCAATCCTCTTTCCATGTTGCTCGCTGAGGATATAGTTAAGTAGAGTAGTCTTGCCAGCGCCTAAATAGCCTATGTAATGGAGATGTAAATTAATAAGGATTTCATTCGGCCGAAGTCCATTCTTACCAGTGACGATAGTGATTGGTACTCGAACTCTAGGACCATCTCCCGGCTCTTGAGCACCAGCTTCGGTATCAATTAAAAGTGGAGGCAGCTCCTCATAGTCGATATCCATTTTAAATTGGAATAAAATGGACTCTAGGCGGTGGTAAATGAGCCTTTCAATATCATCAAATCAAGACCGGAAAAGCTAGCATTTAACGAACCCTTGCATCCTCGGCCTGTTGATATTCCGCGACGACGATAATCTGTTAGCGCGCCAGGTGCTCGAGGACAGCAAATATTCGTGGTACTCTATTCTTGAGACCACATCGCAGACTTCCTTGCTACAAATTAGCCCTTATGAAAAGATCTCCCTTTAGCTCATCGAACAGTTTTTGCGCATAAAAGTGTGCAGGAAGTCTCATATTTTGCCATGTCCCTCCCGCCGAGCTCTCCCCGGCTTCCCAGCCCTCCACCTCCTACTGAGATACAAATTGGGCCAAAGTCACCATCTCTTGGTGATTCCTCTGGTATTCAGGACACTGCAATTGAGCAGGGGATTTTGGATGCCAACGCAGCTCGGAGAATACATCCTGGGACAAAAGCTGCGGATATGGCAGCAGGCCCACCCCTCGTACCATTAATGGAGGTAAGTGGAGCGTCGTCCTTCAGACCTGGAGCAGGTGTTTATCCCTATGTATTTAGCTAAAAGCTTCCCAGCTGGACTCTGCATTCCAGCTCCAAGAGCATCTTAAGGCTCTTCATTACATTCATACGAAGCCCCCGAATAGCACGCATACAATCCCCATAAACCGGTCTACAGCTGCCCTCATTGCCACTCCCCCGAACGGCGTTGATCGCACTCTATGGTTATACGAGCTATGCCGTTTCTTGATCAATAAGTGTAACGATATTATTGTCGGGTTCCTCTTCGATATTCCACCTTGCTCATCCGCAACCTGTCCTGAAATGCGCGCCAGCGAATGGCAATTCCTGTGTGCTGTTCACGACTCGCCAAAGTCTTGCTGCGCAATCGACTACTGCTGTCACACGTTGGACTGGGCGACAAACATCGTTACAAGTCAGAAAATCTTTCCGAGCAGGCTCAGCTTAGGTGCCGGAGATGCAATGGACGAAAGAGGCGCAGGGGTCAAACATCTCGTTAATATCTTCAGGCGATTACATCGGATCTTTGCACACGCATGGTTCCAGCACCGCGAAGTCTTCTGGCGGGTTGAAGGGCAGACTGGGCTTTACGTACTATTCAAAACAGTGTGCGACAACTACGAACTCCTCCCTGCTGAGAACTATAAACTGCCACCGGAAGCTGAAGGTCTCGAGCCTGTGCAAGAAACCAAACCACATCACACCATTTTGACACCTGAACCTATGACTCCAGCGACTAGTGAAGAGAAGGTGGGGGAGGAGGATCCGAACTTCATGGGTGTTGGTCGCACCAATACCAGACGACACATCAGATCATCCCCCTCTACTGGCGCGGCTGTCACGACGGTCCTTGAGGCCGACGAGGATGATACAGAGGTTACACAGAAGCTCGTGGATATGCACATCACCGAGAAGGACGCGGGCACAGAAAACAAAGAAACTAATGCGGCCACGGAGGAGGCAAAGTTTGAGATCGAAGCGGAAGCAGATGCCGTACCCAAAGCCGATATCGAAGCCGAAGTAGAAGCGCAACAGGGAGTCAGGAATGGCGCAGAAGCAGAGGCACAGGTTGAAGCGGAACCCCAGGTACTAGTGACTGTCATTTCAGAGAGTCATCATGCAAGTTTGCGAGAGCCTGAGAAGGAGGAGGAGTCGACGGCTTCCCCGGAAAAGGAGGCAATCGCAGACATTCCAGTTGCGGTTGAAGACATCACATCACCAATTGAGAGGAACGTGGAGCCTGAGCTACCTGCATCTGTTGAAGAACCCAAAGATACAGAAAATAAGTAGTTGCGTGCCGCATAACGACCCTATACTAGATTCTAGAATCGTCAAAAAATGGTGTGGAGGGAAAGTTTGTGGCGCTGCATGATCATCGTCCAGGGAGTCTGTGGTGTGTACTTTGGATACCCTGTGTAATTTATAGCAAGCGTAACGAAAATTTGAGAAGCTTTTGTAGCTGGAAATCAAAACTATCCGCAACAAGGTGACATGAGCACTTCCTCTATGAGATGTGATTCTGAAATTGGCCTTAATTTTTGTATTGCCATAAACCCTATTTCCTGGTCGTTCTTTAACCCCAATCGTTGTATGCGGCCGGTATTAGAAGTCCGCCTTACGGTAAATATTAGCAAATAGAACTTGCTGATCATGTATGTACAGTACATACCCCAAACCCCAATGTAACGCCTTCATTTAAGCTGTGACCCTGGCCATCATGGTCTATGCTGCCAGCCACCATACCATTCTCCCAAGCCCTGTTCTTTAAAGCCATGGTTATTACCAATGAAAGCCATGAATGCCTTTAAAAGCCACTATCCCTATTATGAGCGGCCGTGATTTTTCAGCTTTTGTTCCTTTTCATTGCGCTTCGTAACCTTAGCGTCTCCATACTGGAAAAGCTTTCTAGCATTTGAGGGAAAGAATGTTAATTCGTCATACTATGTACCCCAGTAGTCGTTGCTTTCGGGGTATCCTAGGAAGTTATATGACTCAGTCTCGACAGTTCCTATACCTCCCATATTAACAAGGTTCTCATCCATCATGCTTGCAGGCCTCCATCCCTGGTCACTCGCCACAGCGACCGCGCCTTGCGTCATCATGCCTTTGCGGCCTGCAACAGGAATGTGAGTCTTGCCGTCATCAAGCTTCAATTGTGCAAATATAGCTTTCATATCCCGAAGATCTTCTGCCGGAACATCTCGCGCCTCAGAGGTACGTTCTTGGACAAACTTGCGGATTGAGCGAATTATAGGCGGATATGACTCGTCGTTTGGGAGCCACCAATGCATGCATGATGGATCCTGGAAAAGCGCAGACATCTTTGTCCGAAATGTGAGAGGATATATGTATCTGGCAGCGGTTAGCATTCACAAACCTAGAGCTGGGTCCAAGAAGGTGGAGAGACCAACCCAAGAGATTCGATAACTGCAAGTTTCCGTCGACACCACATGCTATGCTGTTTATCCCGAGGGAGGAAGAGACTGGCAATTCCTAAACTGGCTTGGCATGCGATTATACTTCCCTTTGGACTTCCTGGCCAATATTCTACAGCTTCGAAGAGCTGACAACTAGCATATGCACCCATGGCCAATTCCTTGCTTTGTTGCTCTCCCGATGTCAGGGCGGTCTGATATCTATGCATCAGGTCAATGGAATGCCAGTCGATCATGGCTTTGCTCATCGACCAGAGTGGTCCATGATAAAGAGTACCAGGTATATACGGGTCAACGATATCATTGGGATCGAAAGGAGGCGCTCCAGTAAAATCGGTCACTTGCCAACGAGGATCTTGAAGAGCAGGATCCATTTTGTCTCTCCAATCCGAGATCCTGTTAGAGAGGACTTCATTTTCTGAAAGGAATTGCTCATGGCTAATCTCACCCTTACCTTTCTTCGCAAAGAGAATTGACATGTCCATGGCAATGAGTCTCGTACAGGAGATTGCTTCCTCTATTTTCCAGTTGACATTGTTAGGCTCCTCAACAATCCGCTTAGCGAAGTATTCTTGAGCGCCTGAAAACCACTCTCTTGACAAGACAGTTTCGAATCCTCCCATGAGCCCAGCAAATACGTCGAATCGAGCATACCAACCGAAGATCATACGCGTAACTTGGGACTGCATTACTGTTTCCGGTGTGTAAAGCTCCGTTAAAATCTCATAGGCTGCCTTCTGATGGCCCAGGAGGTTGATCCAGTCGCCAAGGTATTCCTGTTTGGATCAGAAGCTTATAAAATAAATGATCCTGAAGAATGGCTCACCTCGATCGTTGCGAGTTGTAACATAGTCATTAATATACCCAGATTGTGTCGTCCACCTCTGGTCAATGTCCTAAGCAGTAGGGAGACCGCTTTATTATAATACTGAAGGAAGTCCTGCATCTTCCCTCGAGGATTAGTAAGTGTGTGCTGGAATGCAGAGAATCCAACCACAGAATAGAGTAATGCATCATTCCGCAACGCAGCGTCGAGGAAGTCCGTTCGAAGAAAGTCCCCTGAATCATGCTTTATAGCGTAGTGGTTGATGGTAAGGTTCTCACAGAAATAGCTAAGATAAAATTGTAGATCTTGCGGAAGATGCGACCAGTCGTTCATCAATCCACCTTGTTCAGGAGTGAGGTTGGCTACTTGCCCTCTCGGCGTCATTAATATCCCTAGAGAGTAAGTAGGGTACCCAATGGATCCTTCCGTTGATGGAGATGGCGACGGTCCTTTGTCTTGCACCAATGATGGCGTCTCGGACTCATGCCTAGTAAAACTCTTCTGGCGGCTCAATGACTGACTCGTACTGGTACAGCGATTCTCAGACTTTGAATGGCCTCGAGGCGGTTGGGAATCTGTCAGACTTTCGTCCTCATCCGGAATGGACTTTAGTCGCTCGACATCATCGTCATCCTCATATTCTTCGTATGACGAGTCCGGACTTTCATGGGCTACCGGTTGGGTTATCTTGTAGCCGCTCGGCTTTGTGGAGGTTGTTTTCTCCGGGTATACGCATTCTCTGCTGCCCTTTTTACATCCTGTTGGGACGGAAATCAGCAGATGGCCCTTTCTAATTAATAGGACACTTACGTTCACAGACAGGATGGGTTTCGTCGCACTACGCCATGTCAGCTATGGGCTTAGAAGGAGCAACACCGCCAACTGACCTTAACACGCCTACTCCTGCAAGTGTAGCATCCAGATCTTGTTCGACGATGTTTGATGTGTTCGGAGCCATGTGCTGGCTTTCGTCGATTGCGGGAGCCTTTTGGTGCTACCGTGGCAGGGTCTTGTACCCCGAAGAGATATGCTAGATTTGAGTAGGAGCTTGCTGAGCTCATGTTGCTTGGTTGGTAGTTGTGACTTGTTTGCCCCTCAAATTGCAGGCCAGCTACATCTTGAACGACGTTCGGCATAGACACGGGCGGTTGAGAGTAGATATCAGACATCTTGCCGTTCTTAGAATGTGCGTTCCCTCGTGGCCAGCCCAGAACGTCAGCAAAAGATACCCGCACTCCTGCCGGATACCGCGTTTATACGAGACAGGGAATTGGCGGTTGTCAATGGAAGAAGTTCGCCGTAGTATAGCTCTAAAGCAGACAGAGACGCTAGATTGACAGGAATAGTATCACATTGACTCGAGGTGGACTTCAGGACAGATCAAGGCTCATGCACATACCCCGAGGGTTGAGCCGTTGGAGACGGCTCTGTAGGTGTCAGAGAGATGGGACCTTAACTAAGCCGAAAATGACCAGCGGCTGTTCGATCGAAGTCCAGGAAGAAGACAAGGGCAATTCTGACTAGAGCTGCTTCGGGAACGTATGCGTCGTCGTGCCAGAAAATGTGGGATCGCCCGCCGCAGATAGCAGACAAGGATTGCGGATGGTTCGCAGTCCGAGGATCTCGGTCAGTCTCAAAGACCAGTTACAGATAACCGTTTGCGTGAGAAGCTCTGATAGAGGATGACTAAACGGTATTCCCAGATGGAGAAGGCCAGGAGTGATCGCACACGGATCGTGATCTAGTTTCTGGAGATGTATGTAGAAATGCGTAAGAGTATCCAGTATGTTCAATTCCTTGCTCGGAATGCTGTTTGCAAGGCTATAAGTTCTATACCATTCGAATCCTTGTGCGAAACATATACAAAAGAGAGATAATATACCGGGGGAGAATACTAGACGCGTCGTAAACTGCTCTATCAACCTAGATGAAGCGCCAGCAGGGTGATGATTTCCGTTTTGGGAACCGAATACTACATGATATATGATCTGACGGAAGGATTGAGGATGTGCCGGATGTCTCCCAGTGGCATCTGCGCGGATCCCTCTTGCTACTCTTGGATAAATATAGTGTAGGACCCTGGTCTCCCAGGCATTTGTTCTATGGCCTAATCATAAGAATGAGCTTGAGGAATGAGCTTCAGCAAAGCTATATAACGCGTCGTATAGGATCCAATTAGCCGGTACGTGATTCTAGACTGGATGCTGTCTCCAAATTAAGAACCCTTGAGCAGGTAGACCGGATGGGCTGGTCTATGAAAGGAGAATTGATACTCTGCAGGTGACAAAATGATCCGAAAACCAGGATCATGCAGTAGATGAGTTCGAGGGACAGAGTGGTTGCGAGGACAGGAAGGGAATGCCACTGCAGTCCAACGTTGAGCAGAAGCCGCTGCGGACGAGAAACAAGGTTTCTTAGGCCAACCGTTGAACCTTGGAGTTTGGGTCGAATTATAAGTAGGATGTGAAGATGCCTTGCTGCAATCTTTACGAGGATCTCTGCGGACAGCCAGCGATGGGGCAGGGTGCCATTACATATCGTGGAGGAAAGGGTGCCTGTGCGTGCAGCATCTAGCGCGGCAGGGTTTTCCCTGTACCGCGATCAGTATGAGCGGGTTCGAACAATAATCAGCCCCGGCGTCCTTCCAGGGTCTACTACTGTAATGTATCTCATACCTCATGTATCTTTCATCATCAATTTACGCAGAAAGGGTTCAAATTCATGCTATGACGACGGTAGCATCTTCTTCAAAGTACGTGGAACAAGGTAGTTCCAAGTGACCAGAGCCATGGTATCAACAAGCACTCAGATCGTATTCTATACTCGATATCGCTGCCTCTCCAGGAAGCAACCACTAGTATGCAGTACCATCAGTGAACCCAGGTATTTGTCTCTTGATGCAAAGCAGCGACCTACTTGCGCCACCTATCACCTTAATGGCCAGGAATATAGACTAGACGCGGTAAGTGTCACCACTGGGAAGCCCGTGAGCGGTAGCAATGCAGCATCAGTCAAGGGGCCCCCAGGAGTAGAAGTTCACGATCCTTGAGTGATTAAAGTTGTGGAACTGGCCGGCAAGGCAGTGGGCTAAGATCGCACTTTGGCCATTATTCCGGCCCTGGAACCACGGCATGGCGGAAGAATGGCGTCGTAAAGGTGGCTTTCGCCCTTGTCCGAGACGGTCGCTCGATCTACAGAATTGAGCCTATCCCGACTGACAACCCGCTTTCATGCAGTACGGCCTCACGCCTCATGCATGCAGCAATTTCCAGCTGTCCGGTTGCTTGAGGTCAAGCTGAGCATTTGTTGAAAATGGCAGGAGGGCGCTAGTCTTCATGTTGCAGTTTGAGAGTCCCTCTGTGCCTAATTAATTAGCCTAGCAGTAACTCCAATTCTGAAGCCGGAGGATCAGATCGGGCTGTTGGCGACCTATTCGGCACAGCAGAACACGGCGAACTGCGCAGCGGCAGCCGCGTTAGGGTACACCTTGGGCAGCTGGAGACTTAGGTATTCTTGGGGCGCCGTAAAGCTGTGGCCGGAGGAAAAAGGTCCGAGTCAGCAATTGTGGAGGGGCCCGATACCTTCAATGAACATGGAAAGATTCAAGGACAAGGATTCCTGCAGGGGAGACTTGGAGACAACAGGTTCGTGTCAATAATAAAAGAAGAGGCGATGCGAAGGCTGGCATGATTTGTTTTTCTGACCTCAGAACATGGAATTGGAAAGCGCCTCAAGCTAACTCACGTATTCAATGCGACGTCCAAAGAGCACTAGCTTACCAAATATAGCACGAGAAACGGTCCTCCTTCCTTTTGAAGAAGGTATCGTCAAGCATCTACACACCCATGGCCATGGAAACATTCATAACGCAAATCATGTCACTCAGTGTGCTACCACATGTCTAAATTTCGCCATGACCTCGGTCATGCAGGTTTCGACACATGTATAGAGATCTACGGCTAGCCTGACCGATTTGCAGTTCTGGCCGCAAGGCCACCCCAGATTCCGAGCCATATGACTGTAGGTCAATTCATAGTAAGTCAGCTAGAAAGCGATGAGGCTTCAAGCCTTGCCGCAGGACCGGTCCGAGTCGGACTCGAGTCACAACAAAAAGTTGGAAGGCAGAGCCCGAGAGACTCGCCGAGTCAACCAACATCGTCGTCGACTCAAACTCAACCCAAAATAGTGCTCATAGTGTGTCCACACACTCTCTGGGCGTAGACTTCTTCCACGCGAACACTTTCACGGGCTGGATTATACCCAACCGATGGCATATATCGGCCATTAAAACCATTCGATTGAGGTTCTTCGAAGAAACCATCTCAACTACTTTTCCCCGAATGGACGAAGCAGGACGATCTCATGATCATATTTGGTCTCAGTATAATTATTCATATCATGTATGCTTTTCGTATACGATGTATATTGACGCATATCCTTCAGGTAGAATTACAAGTATAAGCCGAACATGTATATGCATGTCCTTCAGCCCAATAATCACTCTATGCAAAATGCTCAGTGCTCCCGACCAGCTATGCAATTCCTGCAAACGGTCCGAGGAGAATTACCATGCTAGTTTAGTTGAGATTTTTCTGCTTTCTCTGCCTAGGATTGTCCAGGTCCTGAATCGGGCCATTTGTTATTGTTTAATGTAGAAATGCTCACCAGTTTCCAGAACAGTTAGCTCATCCCCAACTCTTATGGTACTCTCCTGTTTAATCGGCACCATCTGCATTCCTAGACAACCTACCAACTTGCCAGCTCCAGCATCAACGTTCCGGAAACTTCGAATTGTCTTATCGGGCTCTGTTGGATGCCTCTCGCCGGTCTCCTGGTCCACATTTGGAAGTTTACAACGTGCCGTCCGACAGGAGACAGCGTACTCATAGTATCCAATCTTGATCTTTTTCCATGTATCTTCGGTATATGCTTCTGGCCCAGTTACTGCCCGCCATTAGCTGATGAACGTAATGGAAGCGGAATGAAAAGTTACTGATGATGTTTGCTCGAAAGCGGGCCGCGGAGAGACGGCTTAGGCCTTTTACTTTGGGCATCCGACACTCTACATCTCTTACACTGGCAATATTAAGAAGGTGAAGAGGATACTACTGCCGTCAGCCAATGATCTATGGCAGAGAAATTGTAGTAACTGACGGCATCTTGAAAGCCAGTCACTGGCTGCCAACCCAACTCTTCCTTCTTGGGCGCGCATCTGTGGACTTCTCTCAAAGCGTCGTTATCTATCCTAAACAAACCTAACTTATTGCTGATCCCAAGATAGTATCTCAGTTCCTCTGGAACCTCTAACTCCATGTTTAGAGCCCTAACTCTGTCCTTCCAGATTGTTATATTCTCGTACTTGTAACCGGCCTTCTCGATCTGCGCTGGTGTTGGATTGAATGGTATACGAATGTGCTTCTCAGGCACAGAACCTTTGACAGCAGCCCCCAACTGTGCTAACTTTCCTCTCCACCCAGATGATTGATAGGGGAAAATTAAAATCACAATTCCACCGCTCTCAACATCCTCAGTTTGTGGGCTATATCCCTCTACACTCTGGTCTGGAACCCATATCTCCGTCCGAACTGTTGCCAATTGAGGATACTGCCGTTGTGTAATAAATTCCCATTTGTGTGGAGCCTTCTCCACTTCCGGCGTACTCTCTCCCACTGGAAAAGGGCTCTTGAGCTGGGCAAAGGTGAATTGACGATCATACTCCATACCAGTAGCTAGGATGGTAGATCTGTTTAGCTCCACACCTTTGCAGCTCTTCACAGGGTAGATCCATAAGCTCTTTACCCGCCACCATTCTGCAGATGTTTGCTCCGTGCTTGGAGGACGGCCAAGGGAGAACTTCTTGTCAAACTCATTCGAAAGATTGCTTTCGATCTTCAACCCGAGCTTTCTGCAGCCTTTTGGTTGTTCTGAGCGCACCCGTGCGGCTACTAGTTCAGCAAAGATGAGGGCGATGATGGGGGGAACACATATTGTGAGGACTATTAGCGCAAAGATTGATGTTGAGACTGGATGGATCTGAGCTAGCAATCGCTCTATGTATTGTTTGGGAAAGTCGTTTAGGAGTTGTTGGCAGCATTCGGGGTTGAGGAGAGTCATGATAACTTAGTATAGGCACTAGAAGTGCGCTTAGAAGTACTGTACAGCATCAGTATCATCTCATCGTCAAAACTGGCTGACTCTAATCTGTGAGAGGTTGGGCTTACCAATTGAAGGTCACCGGAGGGCAGAAGATCAGAAGATCCGGAAAGAGAAAGACGAACGTAGCTCTACAAGCTGAAGGCTGTGGTCTCTTTTGTTGTGGAATACAATAATACTTCTGCTTCTTCGTGATCTCTTTGGTACAGACGGACCCCCAAAATTTTGGTGGCGCTGCCTGCAGGGAATGCGATCTTGGAGGTTCCGATCCTTTTTGCAGGGCATCCAATGGCGTCGCCTTACCTTACTAGTATTGATATGGATGCGTCCCTCTCGCTGTACTGTCAACGATGTCATGTATTGTTTTTTTTTCCTCTGCAATTATGCCTGAAACCCCTTACCGTTTCTTGCTTAGAAAACTAGCAGTTATGTACGCCGAATCGCCTTCCTTAATGGCTCTGGAGTTGGTACAGGAAGAAAGTGGGGGAGCTGCATGCCGCGCCACGAGCAAGGTCTACAGCCACTTCCTAATTAGACATGGTGCCCGTGCCCAACGCTCTTCCAGCTGTTCTGTCTTCCGGAAATGATGAATATCTTTTGTGGACATCGAAGCTCAATTACATCTCGGAAATGAGGGCCGCACTTCCTTCCTTAAATTAGATGGGGCGTATGCCAACTTCATAGCGTCAGCATCTGAGATGTTGCCGGACTGCAACTTCAATTGCTTAGATAAACCAAAGTGTTTAACCATAATCAAATCTTCAAGGATACCGGAGAATAGTTTCTCTATTTATTTATAAGCCATGAAGAATTCTAGGGCAGATCCGTTTGCGAACACCGTAGTAACGAAATTTCCCCACACGTTAAGTCGTGGTTGCCGGGAGGTTGGATATGGAGATCTTTCTTCCTGTAGCAGCGCTATTTCCAAACGGATATGCTCTCGACTCGCTGGCGCCTCCTTAAAGTCTTGCTTTAATATCTCTATACTCATCGCAAAATGTCCATAATCGTCTTCATCTATCAGCTTGCATGAAAGAGCCGATTATCTCACTGCCTTTAGTGATTTCACAGCGAATCTATCAAACTATCGACATTTCCAACGCCAACCCCCACTCTCTTCACACTTTTGAGTTTACATCGGGGTCCACGTTGACCTTCCCGTGCTCACAAATAGCAAAAATTGTACCATCAGACTTACGCTTCATCGTTCCTCTGAGTGTGCCTGCAGACTCAGTTAGAGAATTTCAAAGAGATCATGAGGGCGGATTTTACAAAGCCTTTTGCCAATATGAACCACCTCGCTCTCAATTAAAACCACTTCTCCTTTTGACACCGGCCTAAGATAGGTGATGTTAAGAGTCCTGCTAACGCCTTTGAACATCCAAAAGTCTGGTCTTGAAACAGGGACGATTGCCGTAGTGGTGCACCAGTCGAATAGCGTAGCGCAACATCCGCCATGGAGATTGCCCATTCCATTGACATGATTCTCTTTGACTTGAAACTCGAAAACCGTCTTGCCGACGGGCGAAGAAGATGCGGAAACAAGTTTCAAAATTTCTCCTTTAAATTCATTCGCCCAGCCCTATTTATGTCAGCCCAGAGCTCGAGATACTCGGTCCACCAACAAGCAACTGAGAGACAAAAGCAGAATCTGAACAGTACGATCCATCACTGGCTCACGGATATAGCACTTGGGAGAGCATTATTTGTGTGCCAGAAGTTCAAAAACTGTCATTATTTAAGGAGAGTTAAACCGACCGTATATCCTGAGGTTAGATCCAAGAAAGCATTCATGCTGTCCATGGCTGATGCATCGTCCTCTTTATGCTCACTGGAATTCTTCATGCTGGCGGTGGAGTCCTGAAGCTTTCGATATTATTGAGTTGTACCTCCCATTAGAGAACTAGCATATCTAGACAACGATTGAATAAGGCACGTTATGAAAGCTCATTTAGGCTGACCTCCCGTGCGATGATTCGTACCGAGGCACGGAAATACTTCGGACATTTCTGGCAGTGCTCTACAAGTATGCTTGCTCGAAGTCCATAACTCCATAGAACATTTTAGTAAAGGAGCATCAATTCAACTGCAAAATTCCCAAAGAGAGCTGTTTGCAACACGAGAATTATTCCTAGTAAACTTAATATAATAGCTTGTTGGTATAACCTGTTGTGTTATCGCCAAGGAATGGGACAGGTCTTATCATGCATTGATGCCTTGCAGCCTTGCACGAACATCAGAAATCGCGGTTTGTTTACTCGTCGCGTTTAATCAACATGGAGATAGAGCGGTAAATGAAAATCAGCACAATACAAACGCCGCAATAATGAGAGTCGTTGAGGTCATTATAGACGTAAGAAAGAAGGCTCGAAGCAGAAATTCAATGCTAACCTTTCTCAGGGCTTCAAGTCGTATGCAGTGCGAACAGTTATTTCAGGATGGTAAACAAGCACCGTCAGGCAACGAAATGTTAATATGCTGACCTAGAGGAAGGGATGAAAGCTTCAACTCAATTACTGGCCTAAATGGCAGTGGAAAGTCAAATATACTGGACTCAATATGTTTCGTCTTAGGGATCACGAACATGACTACAGTTCGCGCGCAGAATCTACAGGTATGCGACTAGTAGAACTGCCTCAATCATATACTTCTATTGACTGACAGTCTTAGGACCTCATCTATAAGCGTGGGCAAGCTGGAGTAACAAAGGCCAGTGTCACCATTGTTTTCGACAACAGAGACAAGAAGAAATCGCCCATTGGATTTGAAGAATATGCGCAGATCAGCGTCACCCGGCAAATTGTTCTAGGAGGGACCAGCAAATACCTCATTAATGGACACCGAGCTCAGCAGCAAACAGTACAGAATCTGTTCCAATCTGTACAACTCAACATCAACAATCCAAACTTTCTTATCATGCAAGGCCGAATCACCAAAGTACTAAATATGAAGCCTGTGGAGATACTAGCTATGATAGAAGAGGCTGCTGGGACACGAATGTTCGAGGATCGGCGAGACAAAGCTTTTAAGACCATGGCGAAAAAGGAGATGAAGGTGCAAGAGATCACAGAGTTACTCAAAGATGAGATTGAACCGAAATTAGAAAAGTTGCGAACGGAGAAGAGGGCTTTTCTGGATTTCCAGCAAACACAGAATGATCTGGAACGCCTCACGAGAGTCGTCGTAGCGCATGATTACGTTAAGAATCAGGAAAAATTAAGGCAATCGGCCAATGATCTTGATTTAAAGAAGCAGCGTGCCAAGGACTTGGAGCAGTCCGCAATAAGGTTGAAGAATGAGATCTCGCACCTCGAGGATGATATCAAGAGAGTCAAAGCGCAAAGGGAGAAGGAACTTCGGAAAGGCGGCAAAGCCCAGGCACTTGAGGAACAGGTCAAAAAACACTCACATGAATTGATCCGTTTAACAACGGTTATGGAGCTTAAACGATCGAGCATGGCAGAAGAAGTAGAGCGAAAGACAACATCTCAGAAGACAGTCTCAGAGCTTGAATTGTTGTTAAAGGAAAAGACGAAGGTCTTCGAAAAACTTCAAACGCAGTTTGACAAAGCTAAGCAAGACCTTGAGAAGCAGTCAGCCGACGCCGAGACGAAAGAGGAGCTCTTGCAGACATTACAGACTGGTGTAGCCTCGAGGGAAGGTCAGGAAAGCGGTTATCAGGGTCAGCTTCAGGATGCGAGAAATCGAGCGAGTACGGCCGCAACAGAACAAGAACAAGCTAAGCTAAAGATAACCCATCTGGAAAAGCGCATCAAGGAGGAGGAGCCTCGTGCAAATAAGGCAAAGGAGCAAAACGCCGGTCTACTTGGTGATCTTGATGGCCTACGAGCCCGAGCGAAGAAGCTCGAGGCTGACTTACAGAGACTTGGCTTCGAAGCAGGCAAGGAGGACGACATGTATAAGGAGGAGTCTACATTACAGCAAGCTATCCGCAAGCTACGTGAGCAAGCTGATTCAATGAAGCGTAAAGTCGCAAATATCGATTTCAACTATGCAGACCCCACTCCTGGTTTCGACCGATCGAAGGTCAAGGGCCTGGTTGCACAACTCTTCACACTGGACAAGGATCATACCAATGCGGGTACAGCTCTCGAGATTTGTGCTGGTGGACGCTTGTATAACGTTGTGGTCGACACCGAAGTCACGGGGACAGAGCTTCTGCAAAATGGCAAATTGAAGAAACGCGTTACCATAATTCCCTTAAATAAAATCGCTGCTTTTAAGGCTTCCGCAGAGAAAATCGGCGCTGCACAGAAGATCGCTCCTGGTAAAGTCGACCTAGCATTATCCCTGGTAGGCTACGACGATGAAGTTTCGACAGCTATGGAGTATGTCTTTGGAAATACGTTGATTTGTGCCGACGCCGAAACTGCAAAGCGGGTAACTTTTGACCCTGCTGTCCGCATGAAAAGTATAACTCTTGAAGGCGACTCATATGATCCTTCTGGCACCTTATCAGGTGGAAGCTCGCCTAATTCCAGTGGCGTTCTAGTGACGTTGCAGAAGTACAACGAAATAGCAAAAGAGCTCAATGGAAAGGAGGAAGCTCTGGCTGAACTCCAATCTAACATGTCACGGGAAAAGAAGAAGCTTGATCAGGCCCGCAAAATTAAGCAGGAACTGGACCTCAAAAGCCACGAAATCAAACTTACCGAAGAACAGATTAGTGGTAATTCGTCGTCTTCCATTATTCAGGAGGTCGAGAATATGAAGCATAATATCGTCCAACTCAAGAGTGACCTCGCCGAAGCTAAAAAACGCCAAGAGGAAGCAGCCAAAGATGTTAAATGCATAGAGAAGGAAATAAAAGATTTCAATAACAACAAGGACGGCAAGCTTGTCGAATTGCAAGCTTCTCTCGATGCACTGAGGAAGGCTCTGAGTCAAAAATCGGCATCTGTGAAAGTTTTACAGAAGGAGCTTCAAGGTGCTCGACTGGATTCGGAACAAGTTGGTGGAGACCTATCTGCAGCACAGGAACATCTTCAGGAATCAGAGCAAACATTAAAGGCCTACGAAGAAGAAATTGCCAAGCTTCTCTCTGAGCAGAGTCAGATAAAGGTTCGCATGCTTCCGAGTGCAATAGAATTAGAAAACTGACATGTCTAGGACGCCCATGATATCGCACAGGCCCAGCTTGACGATGAGCGAGCCAAACTAACTGGGTTTGACGATGAGCTTCGGTCGCTAGAGGAAGCTGCCAGGTCTAAGGCGACCCAGATCACCGAAGAGAGTCTCGAGATGCAGAAGCTTGGTCACCAAATCGAAAGGTTCTACAAAGAGCAACAAACGGCTGTCCAAACAGTCGCCCAGATGGAGAAGGATCACGAGTGGATTGCTGAGGAAAGAGAGAATTTCGGCCGGTCAGGAACTCCGTACGATTTCAAAGGCCAAAATATCGCGGAATGCAAGTCGTCGCTGCGTAATCTGACAGACCGCTTCCAAGGCATGAAGAAGAAAATCAACCCCAAGGTCATGAACATGATTGACAGTGTTGAGAAGAAGGAGGTTTCTCTGAAGAATATGATGAAGACCGTAATCAGAGACAAGAGGAAAATCGAAGAAACCATCAGCAGTCTGGACGAGTACAAGAAAAAGGCTTTGCAAGAAACATGGGAGAAGGTGAATGGCGACTTTGGTCAGATCTTCGCCGAACTTTTACCTGGAAGTTTTGCAAAGCTAGATCCTCCCGAGGGTAAGACGATCAATGATGGATTGGAGGTCAAAGTATGTCTTGGGAAGGTGTGGAAGCAGAGTCTGACAGAGCTTAGTGGTGGCCAAAGGTAATTTTTGAAAATCTTGTGACGTTTGACTTAGCAGCTGACCGTATGAACAGGTCACTCATTGCTCTTTCACTCATCATGGCGCTCCTACAATTCAAGCCAGCGCCCATGTACATATTGGACGAGGTTGATGCCGCCTTGGATCTTTCGCATACGCAAAATATCGGGCGCTTGATCAAGACCAGGTTCAAAGGTAGCCAATTTATTGTTGTCAGTCTAAAGGATGGGATGTTCCAAAACGCGAATCGCATATTCCGGACGAGATTCAGTGAAGGCACGAGTGTGGTACAGGCCTTGACTGCGGCGGATTTCAAGTAGTGTTGACAGGTGATATCATTTATGGCGTTGATGATTGGTTGGCTGGCTGGCTGGACTTTTGGAGGGATAATGACTTGTATGATACCGTGACCAGATGAGATATGTCAAGAAGAAACAAAACAGCAATTCTGATGCAAATTATTCCCGACGTCGGCTTTGACAGAGATCGCTCATACAACAAAGAATTGCCTTCGAGTGGGGTATGGAAGGCGGAGCTGGCCGGCGTGAAGCAGATTCGACTGCAAGCCCTAAGGCGGCATATTAGCCCGGCAACCTAGAGCCGGCGATTTTCAGCCCAATAGACACGGCTGCTTATCTGTGGGTTGCAGGGAAGTCCGCGGGACTTTTCAACTGGCCATTGATATGACATTGTATGATCGAGTAAACTGCCCTAAAAGGTTGGGCTTGTCTCCCATTTGATGCTGCTCGCCGCTTGGAGCCGGGCG
>Ga0335074_10004989_pt1 | contig 18338 bp, 12 predicted proteins | sample Lox_Sample_23_FD_206715 | JGI IMG/M metagenome (GOLD analysis project Ga0335074, IMG submission 206715) | Soil microbial communities from Loxahatchee National Wildlife Refuge, Florida, United States - Lox_Sample_2.3 | ecosystem: Environmental > Terrestrial > Soil > Wetlands | place: USA... | reverse complement strand
CGCCGTGCGGCTGAGTGATGCCGAGGCCGGAACGGGTGGTGGCGACGATCACCAGGCTGGTCTTATCGCCATATTGCGCGGGCGGCGCGCCCTCGATCACTTCCATCGACTGAACGGCATCGATGGGCAGCTGGTTCGAAAAAACTTTGCTCTGCTGATCGGTGATGGGCTGGCCGTCGACCGAGAAGGAATTTTCGGCGTGATCGCCGAGGCCGTGGAAGAGGCCGTTGGAATCCGCCGAGACGCCCGGACTGGCGAGGGTCACCAGCGAACTGAGCGAGCTCGACTGGCTCTCGAGCGGGAGCTTGTTAAACAGATTTCGATCGACGTCGGTGTGAATTTCCGGATCGGTTTCAAGCAGGTCGCCGGCGGCTTCGACGGTGACGTTCGTCGATGTAGCGCCGAGTTTGAGCGAGAAGTTCATTTCGACGGGGATCGCGCTGCGAACATCGACGTCCTGCGAAGCGGACGAGAAGCCTGTGGCGGCAACGGTCAGGTGATAATTGTTGAACGGGACATTGGGAAACGTGAAGTTGCCTTGCGGGTCGGTTTTGACGGTTTCATCGTAGTGCGAAACCGGGTTTTGAATTTCGACGCTGGCGTTGGGAATGGCGGCCTTGGTGGGATCGAGAACGACACCGTGAACGGTTCCCGATTGTGCGTAAGCGAGCGCGCTGAGCAGAACAACCAGCCCGAAAGTTTTCATGATTTCCAAGTGTGGGCGAAAGGCGGCGAAGGTCCTAGCGGAATTTTGCGGGCGGAACGGATCGGGCGGCGAGCGGACGGGGATCTCGGACGAGCGGACGGAGTAACGTCATCGCTGTAGCGCAGACGAGGCCCCGATACGAGTATCGACACGGCACGCGCGCGCGACGACGGTGTGGGCGGCTTTCACAGCGTTCGGATTACCAATGGAGGATGCGGCGGATATTGTGGGCCTGGCGTTTGCTGGCGACGAGCTGAAGCGAATTGCTTAATGTGATCAGCCAGCGTGAGCTGGGCAGCGTGCTCAGCTTGCGAACGTGGTTCACGTTGACGATCGCGTTGCGATGGACGCGCTGGAATTGCTGGCCTTGCAAACGTTCCTCGATGGCGCGCAGCGGCTCGGTGGCGAGCACGCGTCCGGTGGCGGTGAGAATCCAGACCAGCTCGCCTTCGGCCTGAAACGCGAGCACTTCATCGAGATCGAGCAGCACGAATTCGCTGCCCGTCCGGCCGACGATTTTGCGGTTGCGCGGCGGCTGGCGTTCGGCGGGGAGCGCGGCGCGGACGCGATCGAGCGCGGTCTTGAGACGCGCTTCGCTGGCCGGTTTTAACAGATAATCGATGGCGCCGGCCTCGAAGGCGCGGATGGCGTGCTCATTGTAAGCGGTGACAATCACGATGGCCGGCGGAGGACTGGCGTGGAGCTTGCGGACCAGCTCGAATCCGTTCATGGCGGGCATTTCCAGGTCTAAAAGAACCAGGTCGGGCTGAAGCTCGGCGATTTTTTCGCAGGCTTCACGGCCGTTTTCGGCCTCGCCGACAATCTGGACCTCGGGGAAGGCTTCCAGTTGGTCACGCAACACGCGGCGGGCGATGGGCTCGTCATCGACGATGAGCGTGCGGATCGGCGGGGGCACTTTGTCTTGATTACATGAATGCTCGCGCGTGGCCAGAGAAAAATGGTGAGCGTAACCGCGCGGACGGTGAACGGGCCGCCGAGGCGTGCGAGCGGGAACGGTCATTACAATCGAAATGATGAGGGATTCGCGCATCGCGCTCGCGTCTGAAATCGATTTGACACCGGCCTCGATACCGGATCGTCCCGCGGTGTTTTTGCTGTGGGCGAGCGAAGGCGCTCCGTACCTGGCGCGCACGGCGCTGCTGCGGCGGCGATTGAAACGGCTGATTTCCGAGCGCGACCGCATATCGCGAGTGCTGAATTTGCGCGGTGTCGTCGAACGGATCGAATATTGGCTGACCGGGTCGCAACTGGAGTCAACGATGATTCACCTGGAGCTGGCGCGGCGCTATTTTCCCGAGGATTGGCCGCGCATTACGCGCTTGCGTCCGCCGGCGCTGGTGCGGGTGACCATGGACAATCCGTTTCCGCGAATGATGATCACGACGAAACTGGCGCGGGGAATTCATTACGGTCCGTTTGCCAGCCGGGCGGCGGCGGAGCGGTTTGAGGCGGGCGTGCTGGAGCTGTTTCAGATGCGGCGGTGCGAGGAAAATCTGGCGCCGTCGCCGGAGCATCCGGGGTGCATTTATGGCGAGATGAATCGCTGTCTGCGGCCCTGCCAGCAGGCGGTGACGAGGGAGGAGTATCGCGGCGAAGTTTTGCGCGTGGAGCAATTTTTGCGGACGCAAGGGGCGTCGTTGATGGAATCGACGGAAGCGGCTCGCGACCGGGCGAGTGCGGAAATGCAATTTGAAGAGGCGGAGCGATTGCATGAGCGCGCGCTGCGGATCGGCGAGGTGCAGGGATTGGCGGGCGATCTTGCCGGGGTGGTGGACGGGTTGTGCGGGGTCGCGGTGACGCCGTCGGCGGAGGCGGATGCGGTGGAATTGTGGTTCCTCACGGGAGGAAGTTTTTCCGAGCCGGTGCGATTGGAATTATCGGAAATGGCGGGCGCGGGGCAGTCCCTGGATCAGCGGCTGCGGGAGCGGGCGGCTGGTGTGGAGAGGCACGGGACCGCGAACGCGGAGCATCTGGCGATTCTGATGCGATGGCAGGGGTCGAGCTGGCGGGATGGCGAGTGGATCGGGTTTGAGTCGATGGAGAAAATTCCGTACCGGCGGGTGGTGAATGCGATCGGGAGGGTGGCGGGGAAGCGGGGCCGGTGAGTTTTGCGTGGTGGAGCTATTCTTCGCGCAGCGCGATCATCGGGTCGACTCGCGCGGCTCGCGATGCGGGGACGTAGGCAGCCAGAGCCGCGACGGCAATCAGCAACAGGGAAACCGAGAGGAACGTCAACGGATCGGCGGGCGCGGTCTGATAAAGCTGCGCGCGAACGAGACGCGTCAGCGCCATCGCTCCGGCAACTCCGAGCACGACGCCGGCGCCGACGAAGATCATCGTGCGCCGCAGCATCAGCGCGAGCAGGTTGGCGCGCGTGGCTCCGAGCGCGATGCGAATGCCGGATTCGCGCGTCCGCTGCGCCGCCGAATAGGACGTCACGCCGTAAACTCCGGCTGCGGAGAGAAGCATCGCCAACGCGGCGAAGCAGGTAAGCAAGCCGGTGTACAGACGCGGGGCGGAGGTCGCCGTAGCGACCACGTCGGTCATTAATTTAATGTCGCCGATCGGCTGATTGGGATAAGACGCGTGGATCAGCGCGCGAATCGCGGGGGCGAGATGCGCGGGGTCGCGGGTCGTGCGGACCACCAGTACTTCGCCAAACGCGGGCCCGAGGTATTGGCGATAAGGGCGGTAAAATTCCGGCTGCGGCGCATCTTCGAGCGTGCGGCGATGCGTGGCGCCGACCACGCCGACCACTTCATACCATGGTCCGCGGGGCAGGCCGGACATGTTGACGTGTTTGCCCAGCGCGGATTCGTGCGGCCAGTAGCGGCGCGCGATCACGTCGTTCACGATGGCGACGTCGGGCGAGCCGTTGGCGTCGGCGACGGTGAAGGCGCGGCCGGCGAGCAGCGGGATGCCCATGGCGCGAAAAAAATCGGGACTGACGGCGGAAAGCTGCGCGCCGTGATCCTGCGCGGGATTCGGGTCGTCTTCAAAGCCGACCGAGGTATGCACCTCCAACGGGCCGAGCGGCAGAACCGTGCTCGCGCCGGCGGCGATCACGCCGGGAAGCGCGCGGATGCGGTCGATCAGCTCGCCGTATTCGGCGGCCTGACGGCTTTCGACTTCCTTGCGCGAGGCGAAAGAAGTGATCGCGGTGAGGAAACTGGGCATAGGAACCTGAATGGTCAGGACATTTTCGGCGCGAAAGCCGGGATCGACGCTGAGGAGTTTTTCGAGGCTGCGGATCATCAATCCGGCGCCGACGAGAAGCAGCAGCGAGAGCGCGGTCTCAGCAGCGAGCAGCGCGCCGCGAAAACGCGCGCGGCTGTTTTTCAATCCGCGGTGAAGATCGGCGCGCGAAAGCTGAATGGCGGGCGCCAGGCCGAAGACAATCGCGGAGAGAATCGCCAGGGCGAGCGTGAAGAGCAAGGCGTGGGCGTTCAGTCCGCCGTAGGTGAAGCGCTGGCGCAGGGCGCTGACGGGAAGCGATGCGAACAGCGCCCGCGCGGACCACGATCCGAAGACGGCCGCCAGCGCCGCGCCGGATAAGGCGAGCAACAGGCTTTCGGTGAGCAGCTGCCGGATCAGCCGGCCGCGCGTCGCGCCCAGGGCGATGCGCACCGCGATTTCGCGGCGCCGCGAGGCCGCGCGCGCCAGCAGCAGATTCGCCACGTTCAGGCAGGCGATGAGCAGCACGAATCCGACGGCCGCCGATAGCGTGAGCAGCTGCGCGCGGTATTGATCGCGCGAGCCGAGCTTGGTCGGAACCAGGCGCGGCTGCCAGTCTTTTTCGGTGTCGGGAAACTGCGCGGCGGCCGCGTGGGCGAACGCGTCCAGTTCGGCCTGCGCCTGCGCGAAGGTGACGCCGGGACGAAGACGCGCGTAGATCGGGTCAATGCGGCCCTTGCGATTGGCCAGCTCGGCCGGCGAAAAAATCCACGGCGTCCAGACGTCGTACGCTGCGAAGGGAAATTGAAATTCGTCCGGCATCACGCCGATGACGGTGTAAGCCTCGGAATCGAGATCGATCGTTGCGCCGATGATGAGCGGGTCGGCGGAGTAGCGGCGCTTCCACAGACGCGTAGAAAGCAGGACGACGTGCGGCGCGCCGGGGCGATAATCGTCGCCGCGAAAAATCCGGCCGAGGCGCGGCTGGACGCCGAGCAGGGGCAGAGTATCGGCAGAAAGCGCGCGGCCGTAGAGGCGTTCGGCGTCGCCGAAACGGTCGGTGAGGGTGGAGGACCAGAAGCGGTCGACCGAGACGCGAGAGAACGATTGATTGTGGTCGCGCAGGGCCACGAAGCCGGCGAGCGAGGCTCCGGCGGGCGCGCCGCGATTTTCCACGCCGCCGATTTCGTATAAGCGCGACGGATCGGCGTAGGGCAACCGGGCCAGCAGAACCGCGTCCACCACGCTGAAGATCGCGCAGTTGGCGCCGATTCCGAGCGCCAGCGCCGCCAGCGCGGGCAGCGTAAACGAAGGAGTTTTGCGCAGCGCGCGGGCGGCGTAGCGGAGATCGCGCAACATGCGGTCATGGTATCGCGAAACGTGCTAAAAATCTAGCAGTAAGATTTGGGGGGCTCGGGTTCTTAACCGGCGTTTATCATCCTGCGCAGGAGGATTACGAATCCGCCGTGGGCTAAGAGCCCGCCCCACAGCGCTCCGGACATTACGCGGTGCGCGTCATTTCGGATTTGTCGCCCGCCTTCGACGAGGTGATGGCTGCCTGCGCCGCGGCCAGCCGGGCGATGGGCACGCGATAGGGCGAACAGGAAACGTAATTCATTCCGACGCGATAGCAGAACTCGACGGAGCTCGGTTCGCCGCCGTGTTCGCCGCAGATGCCGATGTCGAGATCGGGCCGCGTCTGGCGGCCGAGCTCGATGGCCATCCGGATCAGTTTGCCGACGCCTTCCTGGTCGATGGCGGCGAACGGATCGGCTTTGAAAATTTTCAGGTTCTCGTATTCTTTGGAGAATTTGGTGTAGTCGTCGCGAGAAAGCCCCATGGTGGTCTGGGTCAGATCGTTGGTGCCGAAGCTGAAAAATTCGGCCTGCTCGGCGATTTTGTCGGCGGTGAGGGCGGCGCGTGGAATTTCGATCATGGTTCCGACCAGGTAATGCAGATCCTTCATTCCGGCCTTGCCCAGAACTTCATTGGCGACGCGCACCACGATGTTCTTCTGATGCTCGACTTCCTTGACGCTGCCGGCCAGCGGAATCATCACTTCGGGGATGACGTTGACGCCCTTTTTCTGCACCTGGACGGCGGCCTCGAAAATCGCCTGCGCCTGCATTTCCGTAATTTCCGGATAAGTGATGCCGAGCCGGCAGCCACGATGGCCGAGCATCGGATTAAATTCGTGCAATTCCTCGACGCGATGCAATAATTCCGGCAAGCGCTTCTTTAATTCGCCGACCGGAATATTATATTTCGCCGACATTTCTTTTTTGGCTTTGCTGTCGACGTACGGCAGCCGCGCCAGATCGACCATCAGGTCCTCGCGCTTGGGCAGAAATTCGTGCAGCGGCGGATCGAGCGTGCGGATGATCACCGGCAGCCCGTCCATCGCTTGGAACAGGCCGGCGAAATCCTTGCGCTGCATCGGGAGCAGCTTTTTAAGCGCCTGTTTGCGCGATTTTTCGTCGCGCGCCAGAATCATGGCCTGCATGTGCGGAATGCGATCCTCGGCGAAAAACATGTGCTCGGTGCGGCACAGGCCGATGCCCTCGGCGCCGTAGAGACGCGCGACTTTGGCGTCGCGGGGAATATCGGCGTTCGCGCGCACGCCGAATTTACCGCGAAATTCGTCGGCCCATTCCATTAATTTCGCGAAATATCCGGATTTGGGATCGGGTAATGTCATTTTCGCCTGGCCCAGATAAACATTCGCGCTGGTGCCATCCATCGAAATCCAGTCGCCTTCTTTTACCGTCACCGTTTTTCCGCCGGCCTGGACGGTGAACTGTTTTCCCTTTTCATTGATGCTGATGGCGCCTGCGCCGACAATGCACGGGCGGCCCATGCCGCGCGCGACCACGGCGGCGTGACTCGATTTGCCGCCGACCGCGGTCAAAATTCCCTTGGCGACGTCCATCCCGTGAATATCGTCGGGCGTGGTTTCCTTGCGGACCAGAATCACCGGGCCGGATTTTCCCAGCTCGACCGCTTCATCGGCGGTGAACACCGCGCGTCCGACCGCCGCGCCGGGCGAGGCATCGATGCCGGTGGCGAGCAGCGCCAGCTCCTTCAAGGATTTGGTCTCGAACACCGGATGCAGCAACTGGTCGAGCTGCTGCGGTTGCACGCGCAGGACGGCTTCACGCTTTTCGATCATGCCTTCTTCGACCATATCGACGGCGACGCGAACCGCCGCGGGTCCGGTGCGCTTGCCGTTGCGCGTTTGCAACATGTAAAGCTTGTCTTCTTCGATGGTGAACTCGAAATCCTGCATGTCGCGGTAGTGACGCTCCAGGCGCGTGGTAATGTCGCGCAGCTGCGCGTAGGCTTCGGGCATCACTTTTTCGAGCTCCGAAATCGGCTGCGGCGTGCGAATTCCGGCGACCACGTCTTCGCCCTGCGCATTGATCAGAAATTCGCCGTAAAACATTTTTTCGCCGGTCGCCGGATCGCGCGTGAAGCCGACGCCCGTGGCCGAGGTGTCGCCCATGTTGCCGAACACCATCGCCTGCACGCTGGCCGCGGTGCCGATGTCGTCGGGAATTTTTTCCATCTTGCGGTAATAGGCGGCCTTCGGATTCCACCAGGAGCGGAACACGGCGTCGCGCGCCATGGCGAGCTGTTCGCGCGCGTCCTGCGGGAACGGCGCTTTCGTTTCCTTCTGCACTAATTTTTTATATTGATCGATAATGATTTTCAGATCGCCGGCGGTCAGATCGGTGTCGAGTTTGATTTTGGCTTTGTGTTTACGCTCGTCGAAAAGGTGATCGAATTTGGCCATATCGATATTGAGCGCGACTTCGCCGAACATCTGAATGAAGCGGCGGTAGGAATCGTAGGCGAAGCGCGGATTGCCGCTGCGCGCGACCAATCCCTCCACCGTTTCGTCGTTCAGGCCGAGGTTGAGAATGGTGTTCATCATTCCGGGCATGGAAAATTTCGCGCCGGAGCGAACGCTCACCAGCAGCGGATTTTCCGGATCGCCCAGCTTCTTGCCGATCTGCGCTTCCAGCTGGTCGAGCGCCGCGAGAATTTCCTGATTAATTTCGCCAGAAACGGTGTTGTTGTTCTCGAAATAAATATTGCAGACTTCGGTGGAAATGGTGAATCCGGGTGGCACCGGAATTCCGGCGCGGGACATTTCGGCGAGTCCCGCGCCCTTGCCGCCCAAAACATCTTTCATGGTGCCGTCGCCATCGGCGGCGCCATTTCCAAAACTATAGACATATTTTTTCATTTATTTTCTCCTGAAGTGACAATCTCGGAAAAATCGGCGATGGTGGAAAATTCGGTGAGTAAATCGGACAGCAAAGTGAGCCGGTTGACGCGGACCGCCGGGTCGCCCGCGTTCACCAGAACTTTGTCGAAAAACAAATCGACGCTGGGCCGCAGCGACGCGATTCCTTCGAGCGCGGCGTGGTATCCGGCGCCCTGAATCTGCGCGCGCACGCGCTGATAGGCGCTGTAAAGATCGCGTTCGGGGCCGGGCTCGAGCAGGCTCTCCTGAATCTGTCCGTCGGCTTCGAATTCGGCCTGCTTCAAAATATTCCGGATGCGCTTGAAGCTGGCGGCGAGCGGCTCGAAATTTTCCGTCGGCCGCACTTCGGCGAGCGCGGTGAGGCGATCTTCGACATCGGCCAAAGTTCCACGGCTGGAGGCCAGCACGGCGTTGACTTCATCATATTTAAATCCGCGAATTTCGCGGAAATAATGCTGGACGCGCTCCAGCAGGAAGTCGGTCAATGGGGGCGTGAGCAGCGCATAGAAATCGTAATGAAGCTTCGCTTCGACCAGAATCTTGACCACGCCCTGCGCGGCGCGGCGCAGCGCGAAGGGGTCCTTCGATCCGCTGGGGATCATGCCGATGCGAAAACATTCGCGCAGCGTGTCGAGCTTATCGGCGAGCGAGACAATTTGGCCTTCGCGCGTGGCGGGAATGTCGTCTTCCATGCTGGTGGGCTGGTAATGATCGTAGATGGCCTGCGCGACCGGCTCCGGTTCATCCTGCGCGCGTGCATAAAGTCCGCCGACCACGCCTTGCAGTTCGGTAAATTCCTTCACCATCTCGGTGGTGAGGTCGGTTTTGGAGAGCAGCGCCGCGCGCTCGGCGTGTTGGTCGCCTCCGAGTTCACGGACCACGGCCATCATGCGCTCGGTTTTTTCGAAATAGGATCCGAGTTTGGCGTGAAAGGTGACCTTCTTCAGATCATCGAGGCGATCGATGAGTTTTTTCTGCTGATCGACATCCCAGAAAAATCGCGCGTCGTTGAAGCGTGCTTTGAGCACTCGCTCGTTGCCGTGCTTGACCAGCCCTTCGGGATCGCCGCTGGTGTTCATCACCGCGACGAAATTCGGCGCGAGCTGGCCGGGGTGCGCTTCCACGGAAAAATATTTCTGATGATGGCGCATCACCGTGCTAAGGACTTCAGCCGGCAATTCGAGGAATTTCGGATCGAATTCGCCGCGAATTGCGGTGGGATATTCGGTGATGAAGGTCAGCGTTTCGAGCAGGTCCGAATCGATCTTCGCGCCCAGCGCGGCGGCTTCTTTTTCGATCTTGTGGCGACGTTCGTGCGACGAAAGAATCACGAAATTGCGGCGTAATTCGGTTTCGTAATTTTCGATCGTGACGGGAATCGACGACGATCCAAGCTGGCGATGGCCTCGCGTGAGGTTACCGCTGCGCACGCCGGCGATCTCAAACGGGATCACCTGATCGTCGAGCAGCGCGATGATCCAGCGGATCGGCCGGATAAATCGCGGACCGTTTTTCGCGGTCCAGTACATGGTTTTGGGCCACTGGATTCCGACAATCGCGACTGGCAATGTTTCGGAGAAAATATCGAGGGCGCGTTTCCCCGGGATTCGTCGTGCGGCTCCCCACCGGCGTCCTTTTTCGGTCTCCTGGATGTAAACGTCCTGAATGTCGAGCTTGTGTTTCTTAATCCAGCCCTCGGTTGCTTTATCCATCGCCATTCCAGCAGAGAACCCGGGACTGGGCGCCGGGCCCAGCAGGACGTCCTCCGTGTCCGGCGTTCGCTCCGGCACGCCGGTCGCGCGAACTACGAGCCGCCGAGGTGTCGCGTCTATTTCGGGCTTCGCGCCGAGCAGGTCCAATGCGGAAAGCTGCTTCAGCGCGCCCGGAATCATCCAGTGCGGAATTTCTTCGGTGCCGATTTCCAGTAAGAAATTCATGACTGCTGGCTCACCCACGTTTTCGCCGTCCCAACGGCCAGATCGCGCACGCGTTTGATCATGCCGACGCGTTCAGTCACCGAAATGGCGCCGCGCGCATCGAGCAGGTTAAATAAATGCGAGCATTTAAGCACCTGCTCATACGCGGGAATCACCGGGAATCGCTTCTTGCACTCCGATTTTTCGTCATACAAACTCAAAAGCCGCTTGCATTCGGCTTCATATTCATCAAATAACAGACGCAGACGATCGATCTGCGCCATTTCGAAGTTATAAACGGACGATTGCAATTCATCGGCGAAGCGAACCTGAGCGTACTTCACGCCCGGCGCCCATTCGATGTCATAGACGCTGTCGACGCCTTGCAAAAACGCGCTGATTCGTTCCAGGCCATAAGTCAATTCGGCGGGAACTAAATCCAGATCGAAGCCGCCGCACTGCTGAAAATAAGTGAACTGCGAAATTTCGAGACCGTCCAGCATCACCTGCCAGCCAATGCCCCACGCGCCCAGCGTTGGCGCTTCCCAGTTGTCTTCCTCGAATTTAATATCGTGCTTTTTTAAATCAATTCCGATGGCTTCGATGCTTCCCAGATATTGATCGATCACGTCTTCGGGCGAAGGTTTTAAAATTACCTGCAACTGCTGGTGCTTGTACAAACGATTTGGATTTTCACCATAGCGGCCGTCGGCGGGGCGGCGGCTGGGTTGCACGTACGCCACCCGGTACGGCTGCGGACCCAGCACGCGCAGAAACGTTTCCGGACACATGGTGCCGGCGCCGACTTCCAGGTCGTACGGTTCCTGAATAATGGCGCCGCGCTCGGCCCAGTAGCGCTTTAATTTGAAGACGGTTTCCTGAAAACAGTCCAATTTATAAAGCCTCCAGCATTTCTTACAATGCTTCCAGCAGGGGAACGGTGAGGAACTTCCGTTCGACGTGCTGCTCCATGGTGCGAATCAATTTTCTGCGCAGATCGCTGGCCGTAGTTTTGGACCACGCGCGCGGCGTGAGCGAACCGATCGGGCGTTCCAGCATTTCATTGGCGATCGCGGCCGATTCCTCCTGGACGCGCATCTCCGGCAAAATTCCGGTCAGGCGAACGGCCCACAAGCTGAAATAAAGGATCGCGGCCCACATATCGCCGCCGGAGCGCAAATACGCCATCACCGCGATCAGCAGGCGGAAAAATTTTTCGTTCGGCTCGTGCGCGGGCAGCAGATGCTCGGCCGCTTCGGTGAAAAAATCGAGCGCGATCCCGCGCGCGTAATCCGCGCCGAGATCGAATTGCGATTCGATCAATTCGCACGAATTCAGGCTCGCCAACTCTGCGTTCTCCTTTAGAAAGTACGCCATCCGTACATGGGACAGCCGTTCCAACCCCGCGCCGAAAAGACTCTTCGGCCGGCGCGCGCGCCGCGCCACGCCGCGCAATTTTCCTTCATCGCGCGTGAAAAAACTCACGATCAGATCCGCTTCCCGAAAGGGGTAAGTGCGCAGGACAAACGTCTCGCTCACCCTCGCGGGCATAGCCTGTTGAGAACAAGCCTGTTGAGAACAAGCATGTTGAGAACAAGCATGTTGGGAACAAGCCTGTTGGGAACAAGACAGGGCGCAAAATAATAGCCTATCACGCGCGGGCTCATCTTTCGGCTTTCTTGCCGATGCCCAGTTTTTCGAGATCGGCGCGCAGCAACGCTTCGTCGCGCTCGCCTACTTCATAGGATGCGATTTTTCCATCGCGATCGATCAGCACCATGGTCGGGAAGGCGTTGACGGACAATTTCGCCACCAGCTCGGCGGAATCGTCCATGGGAACGATCGGGTAACTGAGGGGCGTGCGGCCCAGAAATTTTCGCACCGCCGACGGATCTTCGCCAACGTTGATGCCCACCACGACGAAGCCGGCGCCGGCGAACTGGCGATGCAGCTTTTCAAGCTGCGGCAGCTCGCGCTGGCAGGGCACGCACCAGCTCGCCCAGAAATTGAGTAGCACCACCTTGCCCTTCAGATCCGCCATGGCGACTTCGGCGCCGTCGAGCGTGGCGCCATGAAAATCGGGCGCGGCCTTGCCGATCACGTCCGGTTTCACGATCCCCGGCAGCGTCCAATCGGCGGTTTCGCGCGCGTTGGCGGGGGGCGTGAAGGCAAATAGCGAATCGGGCAACGAAACATTCAGGCGCAGTAATGTGGTTACCGTCGATTGCGTCATGCGCACCGGTTCGGCGACGCCGGGCAGCTGGAGGGTCGCTTCGAAGGTATTTTGCAGGCTCAGCGAATCGCTTTTGCGGATCCAGGCAACTTGTTTGCCTCGTTCGATCACGATGGCCGGATCGGCCAGCGTGATGTTATCGAAAATCGTTTCGACCACCCAGCACGGCATTTTTTCGCCGCCGACGGTCAACGTATCTTCGCCGGTGATTCTCACCGATTGGATCGATTTGCCGACGTCGGGCAGATCTTTCGGCAGGATTCCGGCGTTGCCGACGGCGGCTTCGGGCGAAGCCGAGGCGGTTCGCTTGATGTATTCTTTTGCGGCGGAAAGATAATACCAGGTGTGTTCGCCGTCGCTGACGATGTTTACGGTTCCGGCCTGGCTGTGCGATTCGATGCGCATGTGATCGGGACGGCGCACCGATACCGAGGAGGGCATTTCCAGGTTGGTATGAATCACGCCGCCGTGCATTTCAATTTTGACCACGGATTCGAGCTGGTAGCTGTCGTAGCGCTTGATGGCCTGCGCGGCCTGGCGAACCAGCTCGCGTGGATCGGGCTGGGGCATCATCGCGGACAGGATCGCGGGCGCCAGCAGGAGCGCGAGCCGGTACATACTTCTATGTTAACTGCGCGAGTACGCTGTGGAGCTTAGGTAGTGCGTGAAATCTGCGTTGATTGCGAAGGATGGGTAGCCCCCGCCATGACTGGCGGGGCTGCAGGTGCGCGTAGCTTAAGCTCCGGTAGTGCGTGAGATCTGCGTTGATTCGCGATGAGCCCCCGCCATGACTGGCGGGGCTGTAACGTGCCCGGCATGATCGCGAATGCCCCGCGGTCACGGCGTACGGCGGACGATGGCCAGGTGGCCGTCACGAACGTCAATCGAATCGGGTTGCGGATCGGCGGCGCACTCGGGCAGCGGATGGCCGGCGTAATAATTCAAACCGTAAACCCATTCGCGGCGCACGCCGGGCGCGATGCAGGCGCCAGCGATTTCGGCGCGATGGCCGCGCCAGAACGCGCGCACGGAAACTTCACGATCGAGCGCGGGCAGCGTCGCGCCTTTGAAATAGGCGATGCCGAAAAGGACGGTCATGCCGGCGGCGATCATGGCCAGGCTCGGCCGCTCGGTCCAGGAGAGCCACCAGACGATGAACGCCGGCGCGAGAAAGAACAGGGCAGGGAATCCGGCGAGGGTGGTGTGCTTGAATCCGTTGAGCAGCGCCTGCGGCAGCGCGGCGGAAATGATCGGCAGCGCGAGCAGCAGAAGCGTGCTCGCGGCCAGCCACCATTTGGCCGAGGCGCCGGCTTTTTCGAGGGCCGCGGCCAGAAGGATGGCCAGCGGGGGCAGGAGCGGCAAAACATATCCGGGTAATTTGTTTTTTGCGGCCGAGAAAAATAGCAGCGCGTAGAGCAGCCACAGCGCGAAAAATCGCAGGCGGGCATCGTCCCACATTTTTCTGCGGACCAGCAGCGCGACGGCCGGCGTCCACGGGAACAATGCGGCGAGCAGGACGGGAACATAAAACCAGAACGGCTGAACGTGCTGCAATTCGGGTGAATAAAAGCGCAGCACCTGCTGTTTCCAGAAATAATCCCGCCAGAACGCGGAGCCGTTGCGCGCCCACGCCAGCAGATGCCACGGCGCGGCGGCGGCGATGCATCCGGCGAGAATCGCCAGCCGTTTTCCGCGAGCGATCAGAAACGCGGGAACGAACAGGACGACCGGCACGAAGGCTTTGGCCAGAACGGCGAGTCCCAGCAGGATTCCGGCCACCAGGCCGTGCGCGCGCCGGCCGGGCAGCATTTCACCGAATAAAGCCAGCAGCATGGCGGCGGTGAACAGCGCGGCCATGGGCAGATCGGTGACGGCGACGTAGCTGTAGGCGAGCCAGCCGGCGGAGGTCGCCAGCAGGATGGTGGAGGCGATGGCGGTGCGCGAGGAAAATTCGCGCAGGATCAGGTTGAAGAAAAAAACCAGAAACGCGACGCTCAGCAGCGCCACCGGAAGCCGCGCGGCCCACTCTTCGGGCAGTCGCGCCATGCGGCCGAGGGCGATCATCCAGTACAACAGCGGGGGTTTTTCAAACCACGGCTGGCCGTCGAGCACGGGCGTGACGAAATCGTGCGTGCGGGCCATTTCCCGGCCGATCGAGGCGTAGCGCGGCTCGTCCGGCGCGAGATAGCCGGCGCTACCGAGGTCCAGCAGGTACAAAAGCAGCAGCGGAAAGATCAGCCAGAAGCGAGACAAGAACCAGTATAAATGTGGTCGCGCTTCGTTCGAGGCGCTGAGGTTTCAGTCGAACTCGTTCGCGGCTTTGGCTTGCTCGGAGCCGACGCGGCCGGCTTCGATCGGCGCGGCGAAATAATTTTCGCCTTTCATCGGACACCCGGCGAGACGGCGCAGCATGGCCAGTTGGCCGACGTGCGTCAACGCGTCCGCGACCGGGCCTTGGAATAGTTTTTCGAGCGGCGCGTGGATCGGTTCTTCGGAGGCGAGATACGCATCGAAGGCGGCGAGCGTCGCGAAGACGCGCTGCTTCTGCCCGTCCCAGGCGAGCGCCTGCGAATCACGCCAGCTCTGGTCGCCTTGGGCCATGCGCGAGGCCCACTCGAACAGATCGCCGATATGGGCCAGAATCTGCGCCGGTGTTTTTCCGGCGCCCGCGAAATCGGCAAATTCGGGCGGCGCGTCGCGGATGGTTTTGCCGCCGCGATAGGCGACCGTGGCGACGGTATGGCGAAGCAAATCGCGATCAGACATTTCCCCAGTCTACTGCTTCAGGTTCGCGGCGGCGATCTGCGCGATATCGAGCAGTTTCGGCGGAGTGTCGGACACGGCGGCGAGCGCGTCACGGAACATCGTATTGCAGAAAGGGCACGCCGCGGCGACCACATTTGCGCCCGTGGCGGCCAATTCCTTCGCGCGGGCGTGGCTGACGCGATCGCCCTTTTCTTCCCCGAGAAACGCGAGTCCGCCGCCGGCGCCGCAGCAGAAGCTCCGCTCGCGCGACCGCGCGGGATCCACTACTTCACCCCCCAGCGCGGCCACGGCGCGCGGTTCTTCGAAGACGCCGCGGTAACGGCCGAGATAGCAGGGGTCGTGAAAGACGATTTTCTCCGTCCCGTTTCGCGGGAGTTTATCGATGTGGCGGGCCAGGAATTCGCTGTGATGCTCGATCGGCGGGGCCGCGCCGAATTCCTTCCAGTCGGTCGAAATGGTGCGGACGCAGTGCGGGCAGATGGAAACAATTTTCGCCACTTTTGATTGATTCAAAGTTTCCAGATTCTGTTCGGCGAGCTGCTGGAACACCAGATCGTTGCCCAGACGGCGCGCCGGATCGCCGGTGCAGCGCTCTTTTTTGAGCACGCCGAAGGTGGCGCCCAGGTGCTTCATCACCCGCGCGAAGGACGCGATAATTTCGCGGCCGCGCGGGTCGTAGGCGCCCATGCAGCCGAGCCACAGACAGTATTCCTGGCTGCCGTCGAAGATCGGGATTTGTTCTTTTTGAATGAATTTATCGCGCTCGCTGGAGCTGAAGCCGAGCGCGTTGCCGTTGCGCTCGAGCGCCAGGAAAAGTTTGGTTCCATGCTCGTCTTCCCATTTGCCGGTGTTGACGGCGCCGCGGCGCAGGCCGATGATGATGGGCAGATGCTCGATTCCCACCGGGCATTGATACTCGCAGGATCCGCAGGTGGTGCACTGGAAGGCCGCTTCCTGCGAAACAAAACTTCCAAGAATTGGTTTTTCCGATTGCGGGCCTTCCGCGTTCAGATAATCGCGAACGCCCAGCGCGATTCGCTTCGGGTTTAAAATTTTGTGCGTGTTGAAGGCCGGACAATGCTCGGTGCAGCGCCCGCATTCGACGCAGGAGTACACCTGAAGCGCCACCAGTCTGGTGATGTCCTTGCCGGTGTCGAGTCCGAAATCTTCATCGCCCACCAGCGGCGGGATGTCGCTGAATCCGCCGCGCGAAAGAAAGACGGTGGCCGGGCTGAGCACCAGATGAAGATGCTTGGTGTGCGGAATCAGCGGCAAAAACGCCAGCAGCGTCAGCGTGTGCGCCCACCACAGCGGCTTTTCTTCGTTCGGAAAAAACGGCACCAGAATGAAAGTCACCATCAGCAGGAAAATCAGCAGGGCGATGACGCCGGATTCGATGGAAAGCTCGCCCAGCCACTGCGGCCGGACGAAGAAGCGGCGGACGAATAAACCGAAAATCCCGATGGCCACCAGCACTCCGAACGCCGCGGCGAATTTCTTGTACGCTTCGCCGAACACGTTATCGAGAATCGGGAAGCCGAGGCCGGTAAGGAAGTGATTGACGGTGATGAGCGCGAACACGCAAAATCCCCAGAAAACCAAAGCGTGCGCGAGGCCGGGCAGGGGACGCTCCCGGATCACTTTGGCCTGGCACATCACTTCCCACAGGAAATCGCGGATGCGTTTGCCCAGGGGATGAATCGAAAAATCCGGATCGGGCCTGGCGGCGCGAATGCGGGCGGCCACTTTTCCGAATCGCGCCCAGAAGCCGTAAACGGCGGCAGCCAGCGCGAGGATGAAGATGATTTTCTCTACCGGCGAGAAGGTCATGTAAGCGAATACTCTAGCACGAGAATTTTGGGCGTCGAATCGGCGGCTGCGGCTAAAATGAAAGGATGCGACATTTAGTTTCGGGGGCGGCCGGATTCATCGGCTCGCACTTGTGCGATCGCCTGCTTTCCGAGGGTCACAGCGTGGTGGCGCTGGATAATCTGATCACCGGAGCCACGCGCAACATCGCGCATCTGTGCGGCTGTTCGCAATTCAAGTTTATCGAATGCGACGTGACGCGGCCCATCGAAATCGAAGGCGTGTTCGATCAGGTGTGGCACCTGGCGTCGCTGGCGAGCCCGAAGGATTATCTGGAGCATCCTATCGAAACGCTGGAGGTGGGTTCCGCGGGCACGCGCAACATGCTGGAGGTCGCGCGGCGCGACGGCGCGCGATTTTTGCTGACCTCGACGTCGGAATGCTACGGCGATCCGCTGGTGCATCCGCAGGAGGAGACGTATTGGGGTCACGTGAATCCGGTGGGTGTGCGCTCGTGTTACGACGAAAGCAAACGCTACGCCGAGGCGCTGACCATGGCGCACCATCGCGTGCATGGATTGCGGACGAATATCGCGCGGATTTTTAATACCTATGGTCCGAGGATGGCGCTGAACGACGGGCGCGTGGTGCCGGCGTTTCTGGATCAGGCCCTGCGCGGGTTGCCGCTGACCGTGTTTGGCGACGGCAGCCAGACGCGAAGTTTTTGTTACGTCGCCGACCTGGTGGATGGTCTGGTGCGGCTGAGCGTTTCCGACGAAAGATTCCCGGTGAACCTGGGCAATCCGGCGGAACTGACCATTCTCGAATTCGCGCAGCGGATTCAGCGGCTGATGGGATGGAATTTGGAGATGGTTTTCGAGCCGCTGCCGGAAGACGATCCGCGCAAGCGCCGGCCGGATATTTCGAAAGCCAAGCGACTGCTCGGGTGGGAGCCGAAAGTTTCGCTCGAAGACGGGCTGAGAGAAACGGTCGCGTATTTCCGGGAATTGGCGCCGGCGGGGTGAACGATGAAGCGCGCTGTCGCGTTTTCGTCGCCTTACCCGGAAGATCGCTTGCTGTCGGTGCGTCTCCCTCCTGGTATGAGCAGCCCTGAAAATTCTATCGTGCCGGTGCGCTGAAATCGGCGCTGCTGGTGCCCAGGCGCGACGAACCGCCGTCGATTACCAGCGTTTCGCCGGTGGTGCCCAGCGCCCGCGCGGCGAAAAATAAAGCTGCTTGCGCGACATCGTCCACGGTTGCCAGCCGGCGCAGCGGCGTGATTTTTTCCGCTTTGTCGAAGGCCGCTTCGGGCCAATCGGCGAAACGCGTCCGCACCAGCCCCGGCGCGACCGCGTTCACCCGCACCGCGGGCGCGAAAATCCGCGCCAGAGATTTGGTCATGGTGAGAATCGCGCCTTTCGATGCCGCGTAGGCGATGGAGCT
>Ga0335074_10004988_pt1 | contig 18339 bp, 20 predicted proteins | sample Lox_Sample_23_FD_206715 | JGI IMG/M metagenome (GOLD analysis project Ga0335074, IMG submission 206715) | Soil microbial communities from Loxahatchee National Wildlife Refuge, Florida, United States - Lox_Sample_2.3 | ecosystem: Environmental > Terrestrial > Soil > Wetlands | place: USA... | reverse complement strand
TCGCGGGTCCGCCTGCGGCCGGATGACGAGACGATGGCCCAGTTCGACACGCTGGACTCGCGGCTGACCGCGATTGAGCAGTGGGTGGGAGTCGCGCCCGGGCTCGCGGAGCTTGACCATGAGCTGATGCGCGTGCGCCAGGAGAAGGAAGCGGCGATCGATGCGCACGACTACCGCGCAGCCGAGGACCTGAGCGAGACCGAGACAGAGCTGCTCCTCGATCGGGATCGCCGGGTGCATGGCTGGGCTGGCCAGCTCACCCTGGCCGCCGAGGTAGCAGAGCTTCGCGCCGAAGTGGCGCAGCTGAGTGTCGAGGTGGGGCGGCTGCGCGCTGCACGGGCCGGGCGTCCCGCCGGGGGCAGCAATGATCGCGTCCAGCCGGGCGGACGGCGGCGTGCGACGGCCGGGCACGCTCCGGGCGGGCACGCTCCGGCCGGGCAGGACAGTGCCTCGCCCGCCACGCGCAGCGACGAGCAGCCGGGTGGCGCTACAGCCAGCTGAGCCGGGCGCTGCTCAGGTCCGTGCCGTCCGGGGCGGTGCCGAGCTCGCCCGCGTGCACCCTGGCCAGCATGCTGCTGACGGCCCGCTGTACTTCCGGCGCGGCCTCGCGGAGCTTGTCCGCGTCTGCCGTCAGCGTGTCGTCCATCTCAATGCCCGCCTGCTTGAGCAGCCCCTCCAGGTCGGACAGCATCGTGCCGACCCAGCCGACCGGATCGGCGGACAGTTCCCGCTCGAAGACGCGGTGGCCGGGCTCCCAGCCGTGCAGGTTCGGGTGGTGGTGCGTCCGGTTGAAGCTGCCGGGCGGGCCGTCGACGCTCTCCAGCAGGTCTGCGCGCCAGATCGGCTCGGCGATCGTGATCGGCCGCGAGGAGTAGATGGAGCCGGTCAGCTCGCCTGGCTGCAGCATCCTGACCTCGAGGCGAACGCCGTGCTCAGGCCCCTCCTGGCCGTTAGCGGGATGGGGATCGACAAAGTAGATGTCGCCCACCACGACGCCGATCCGATCGAAGCCGAATAGCTGCAGCATGCGTGCTCGTCCTATCTCGCGGGTGCTCAGTGGCAGTCGTCAACCATCATCGCCCGGGACGGTCGTCTGCGCCTATCCCGACTTTCGGCCCTGTCATGGTCCCGCCCTGGCTGGTGTGCTGGAAGGAAGCCCTGCACCGACGAGCGGACCTCAGGAGGAGCGTCATGGACCAGCAGGCCGCCATCATCGGGGCGCATACCTTCTTCCGCCACCTGCCCGGCGCCTACCTGGAGCGGCTGGCGAACGCCGCGCAGCACATCAGTGTCCCTTCCGGCCAGCGCCTGTTCGAGGAGGGCGGCACAGCCCGCAACTTCTGGCTCATCGACGCCGGGCAGGTGGCGCTCGACGCCAGGGTGCCGGGCGACGGCAGCGTGATCATCGAGCTGCTCGGCCGCGGTGACATCGTCGGGCTGTCGTGGCTGCAGCCGCCGTATCAGTTCCGGTTCGGCGCGGTAACTACCCAGCCGATGCAGGCGTTCGAGTTCGATGCCGCTGCCGTGCGGGCAGCGTGCGACGACGATCCGGCGCTCGGCTACGCGCTGATCTGCCGGTTCCAGGCCATCACAGCCAGGAGGCTGCAGGTGACCAGAACACGCCTGCTGCAGGCGCGGATGGCCATGGCGTGCTAGCGGGGGTCGGGCCGGTCGACGTTCCAGTGCCGGTTGACCGAGGCGAGCCAGAAGATCTGATCACCGTCCGGATGGCTGGGGTCGCGCTGGATGCGCTGCAGCGACATCCGGCTGATCATGCGCTGGCCGCCGTCGTTGTCGCCGTAGAGCAGGTCGAAGGTCAGCACGTCCTCGCCGCCCTCCTTCACTGCGGCCATCGCGTCGTCGTACTGCGGGTCGCTGCTATCCCGGAAGGCGCCCTGCCAGAACCCGACGTCGTCCGGCGCGATCAGCAGGTCGCGGTTCTGGTGCCGGAAATCGCGCAGCGCTGGCCGGTCCGGCTGGAGTTGCCGGCCCGGCAGGAAGTGCCAGCCGTGGATCACGGCAATGCCCGGGCCAGCGTTCCGCAGCGAGATGGCGAGGTAGACGACACCGCCGCAGATCTCGGCGCCGCCCCGGCTGCCGTCCAGCCTCATGAGGTGTCCCTCCTGGAAGAAGATCTTCTGGGTGGGATCGTCGAGCCGCGAGGTTACGAGCAGCGGACGCATATTGACCAGCAGGGCCTGCTCAGCCACTCGGGCAGCCCGGTTCGCAGAGCGGACGGAGGCGAACGTGGCGACAGCCAGCACCAGAGTGCCGATGCCGGTGGCCAGCGATGAAGCAGTTTCCCATGCGCCCATCGCTAGCAACGCTACCGAACGCGGGCGCCGGCCGCTCCGGCGAGCGGCCCGCCACCGGATGTGCCCGCCGCGCTGGGCTAAGCCGCTAGTGAGCCAGCATGCCGCTTGCTAGCATGGTTAATTCTGGATTAACCATGGATGTCTGTTTATGAAACTCCGCCACCCTCGTCTGCCTTGGTCATGACGATTCCCGCCCGGGAGTTCGTCCTGGACCGCACTGGCTCCGCGGTGCCCCAGCTGCTGCTCAGCGCCTCGGGCACGGTGAACGGCAGCAGCCCGGCCGCGTGGTCGGGCGGCAACCATGCCCGCAGCATCCGGCGCATCTGGCTGGATACCTTCGACTGGCGTCTGTACCGGGCCGGCCTCACGCTCGAGCAGGTCAGCCGTGGCGGCGACGTGAGCCTCCTGCTGACCGGACGCGACGGTGCGGTGCTCGCCGATGAGCGGCTGACCGGGCCGGTCAGGTCGGCCTGGCCAGCCCTGGTCGCAGCCCTGCCAGCCGGGCCGCTGCGCGAGCGGGTGGAACCGGTCGCCGGAGTGCGCGCGCTCTGCCCCGTTGCCCGTGCGGTCAGCAAGGTCACGGAGCTGGGCGCGCTGAACGGCGACCAGAAGACCATCGCCCGGCTGGCCGTCGATCAGATGTCAGTGACGTTCCCCGGACGCGGGACTGTCCCGCCGAGGCTGACCCTGACACCGGTCCGCGGCTACCAGGCCCAGGCTGACCGGGTCTGCCGCGCGCTCGGTGACCTGCCGGGAATCAGCACTGGCCAGGACTCTGCGCTGGAGGCCGCGCTAGCAGCGGCCGGGCATCGCGCGGGTAACCGGCCCGGCAAGGCCGGAGGCGCGCCGCTGCGGCCATCCGAGCCAGCCGCCACCGCCGTGGCGGCCATCCTCACCTCGCTGCTGGACGCGCTGGAAGCCAACCTGCGAGGCACGATCAGGGACATCGACACCGAGTTCCTCCACGACCTGCGCATCGCGGTGCGCTGGACCCGATCGGCACTCAAGCTGTGCGGGAGGGCACTGCCCGACGGGCTAGTCGGTCAGTACCGCCCGGAGTTCCGCTGGCTGGGCGAACTGACCACGCCGACCAGGGACCTGGATGTCTACCTACTCCGCTTCCCCGCCATGTCAGCCGGCCTGGTCGGCGCCGCTGCCAGTGATCTCGCGCCGTTCGCGGACTACCTCGCGGTTGCGCGCGCCTCAGCGCACCGGCGGCTCGTCAGAGGCCTGCGGTCGGCCAGGTTCAGCCGGCTCGTGACCGGATGGCGGGCAGATCTGGCGGACGTACGCGCCCCGCGGCGCAAGCCGGCTGTCGCTGAGCTGGCGGCCGGGACGATCGCGGCCGCCGATCGCAGGGCGCTGCGAGCAGGTCAGCTGATCACCGCCTCGTCCCCGGCAGAAAGCCTGCACGACCTCCGCAAGCGCTGCAAGGAGCTCCGGTACCTGGTGGAGATGTTCGGATCACTGCACGACCGCGCGCAGCACTGGCAGGCCATCAGGGAGCTGAGGGCACTGCAGGACTGCCTCGGCGACTTTCAGGACGCCAGCCTGCAGCAAGCTGAGATCCGCGCCTTCGCCGGCCAGATGCTGGCCGACAGGCGGGTGCCCGCCGAGACCCTGCTTGCCATGGGCGAGATCGCGGCCGGACTCGCGCGGCGGCAGCGGAAGGCCAGGGGCGAGTTCGACGCGCGCTTCGCGGATTTCGCTGGAGCCGCCAGCCAGGCCAGGCTGCTCGGCCTCAGCGGGTCGGCGGCCGCGTGAAGGTCATCGCGACGTACAACATCAAAGGCGGCGTCGGCAAGACAGCTGCTGCCGTCAACCTGGGCTATCTCGCCGCCCGCGATGGCTGCCGGGTACTGCTGTGGGACCTCGATCCGCAGGGCGCTGCCAGCTACCTGTTCCGGATCAAGCCAAAGGTCAAGGGCGGTGGCGAGGCGCTGATCAAGGGCCGCCGGTCGATCGATGCGGCCATCAAGGGCACCGACTTCGACCGCCTCGACCTGCTGCCGGCCGACTTCACCTACCGCAACCTTGACCTGATGCTAGGCGCAGGCAAGCAGCCCGCGCGGCGGCTGGCCAGCCTGCTGGCGCCGCTGAAGAGCGAGTACGACGCCGTCTTCCTGGACTGCCCGCCCAGTATCTCGCTGCTGTCCGAGAGCGTGCTCCGCGCGGCGGACCTGCTGCTGGTCCCGCTGATTCCGACCACGCTGTCGGTGCGCACGCTGGACCAGCTCACCGAGTTCGTCGGCCAGCTCAACGGACATCAGCCGGCGATCCTGGCGTTCTTCTCGATGATCGACCGCCGCAAGCGGCTGCACACGCAGATTGCGGCGGACCTGCCGAACCAGCGGCCGGACTTCGCGACTGCGGTGATCCCGGCCCTGTCGGTGATCGAGCAGATGGCGGTGCACCGCGCGCCAGTGACTGCGTTCGCTCCGCGCAGCCTCGCCGGGCGGCAGTACGCCGAGTTGTGGCGGGAGGCGCGGCAGCGCGCAGGTCTGGCCGCATGCGCCAGCGCTACGGAATAAGCACGATCTTGCCCAGCGTGTGGCCCTGCTCCAGCAGGCGGTAGGCGTCCCGTACCTGGTCCAGCGGGAACGTCGCGGCGATCGGTATCTCCAGCTTGCCCGCGTCGATCAGGCCGGCCAGCTCGGCCAGCACCGCCGCGCTCGCGCCAGCCGCGCTGCCCTCGGCCTTGACGCCGTACTCCTGCACTGCGGCGAAATTCGCAATGGTGTCAATTCGCGACGGCTCAACCGCGAGGTCGAGCGCGAGCCGGACATAATCGGCGCCCACGGTATCGATGAACGCGGTTACCTCCGCCTCGGCAGCGCGCTTGATGCGCTCCGCCACCCCGGCGCCATAACTCACCGGGATGATCCCGTGCGCCTTCAGCCAGTCGTGGTGGCGCTCGCTGGCCAGGCCGATGACCGCAGCGCCGGTCAGCCTGGCGAGCTGCACCGCGATCGAGCCGACCCCGCCCGCCGCACCGGCGACCACCACGGTGTCGCCCTGGCCAGCCCTGACCGCGTGCACGGCCGCCCACGCCGTGGCTCCGGCGACGAACAGTGACCCCGCTACCTGCCAGGGCACGCCGGCCGGCTTAGGCGTGAGGTTCTGAGCTTCCACGACGGCATACTCGGCATGGCTAGCGCGGTTGTCGGTCCATCCGATGACCTCGTCGCCGACGGCAAACGCGGCCTCGTCAAGGCCGACCGCCGCGACGACCCCGGCGAGGTCGCTGCCCTCTCCGGACGGGAAGGTGGCGGGCCAGCGGGAGTGCAGCATGCCGTCGCGTATCTTCGCCTCGCCCGGGTTGATGCCGGCCGCCTTCACCTGGACCAGGACCTGGCCAGGACCCGGCTCGGGAGTCGGGACGTCGACCACGTTGAGTACATCGACCCCGCCGTACTCGCTGAACCGCACGGCCTTCATCGAAAACTCCCTTCACCTCAGTACCTGCGTCGGGCGCTCACCCAACTATGTGCCCCGGCCGGCGTTCCGTTACGTCCGCCCCCGGTTGCGGCTTCGGCTCGCGGGCGGCGCCAGTTAGGCTACGGCTGACATGCATACCGTCGGCATGGTGCTGCATCCCCAGCGCGACTCCGCCGAGGCGGTGAACGCGGTGCTGGACTGGGCGACGCGCCGGGGCATCCAGGTTCTCGGTCTCGGCGCGGAGATCGCCCGGCTGAACTGCGCCGCGCTCCCTGTCTCGGACGCTGCCCTCGGCGAGCGGTCCGACCTGATCGTCAGCCTCGGCGGCGACGGCACCATGCTGCGCGCGATGCGCCTCGCTGACCGGCACAGCGCGTCGGTGCTCGGAGTGAACCTGGGCAAGGTCGGCTTCCTGGCTGAAGTTGATGTGCCCGATCTGCCTGCGGCGCTGTCTGCGGTTGACGCCAATCAGTTCCGGGTCGAACCGCGGCTGGCACTCGACGCGGTGCTCGCTGACCGCGTCGTCACCGCCTTCAACGACATAGCCGTAGTCCGCTTCCCCGGTCATGGCAGCGCCAGGATCGCGGTGTGGGCGGACGGTCACGCGTTCGTCCGCTACGCCGCGGACGCGATCGTCGTCGCGACCCCGGCCGGCTCGACTGCCTACAGCTTTTCCGCTGGCGGCCCGATCGTGAGCCCGGACGTCGAGGCGCTCCTGGTGACCCCCGCCGCACCGCACTCTGCATACAACAGAGGACTGGTGGTGTCGGTACGGGACAAGATCGCGCTGGAGTTGCTGGAGGATAGCGGCGACCTCGCTGTCGAGGTGGACGGCCAGATGGCGGCGAAGCTCACCCCCGGTGACCGCATCGAGCTCCAGCCGCGGCCAGGTGCGGCGTCGGTCGTCCGGTTTGGGCATACCACGTTCTACGAGCGGGCCCGCCGGAAGCTGCGGCTGACCGACTCCGCCGAGATCCTGACTGACTGACTGAACCTCGCGCCCGGCCGGCTGGGCAGTACAGCCGGCTGGGCAGTACAGCCGGCTGGGCAGTACAGCCGGGTGGGCAGTACAGCCGGGTAGACAATAGAGATCATGGCAGGCCGGCGGGAGGACCACGCGGAGCCCGCGGTCCGGCGCCTCGGCACACCCGACGCGATCGAGCTGCTGGCCGATCCCGACCGGCCGCGCGCCTTTACGCTCCTTGTCGGCAGCACCCCGCAGTCCTACGTCGACCTCGACGATCCGCTGTACCTGGACTTCGAGTACGTGCGCCGCCTGGGGCACCTGCTGGATCTCGCCGCGCCGGACGGCGATCCGCTGCGGGTACTGCACCTCGGTGGCGGTGCGCTCAGCCTGGCGCGGTACGTGGCCGCGACCCGCCCGCGGTCCAGCCAGCTCGCCGTCGACTCCGATGCCGATCTGGTTGACCTCGTCAGGGAACGACTGCCGCTACGCCAGCCGCGGCGCCGGCCGGGCAGCCAGGCGGGCAGGATCCGGGTCAGGATCGGTGATGCCCGCGCGGTTCTGGAGGATCAGCCGCCAGGCTCGTTCGACGTCGTGGTTGCTGACCTGTTCGCCGGAGCGCGGACCCCGGCGCACCTGACCTCGGCTGAGTTCGCCGCGGCCGTGCGTCGCGCGCTCGGGCCCGCCGGGATCTTCGCGGTGAATATCGGCGACGGGCCGCCGCTCGCGCATACCAGGGCCCGGGTCGCCTCGGCCCGGACGGCGTTCGAGAACCTCTGCCTGATCGCCGACACGGGCGTCCTCCGCGGCCGCCGGTTCGGCAACCTGGTGCTGGCAGCATCAGCTGGGGAGCTTCCAGTCGCGGGCCTCGAACGGCGAGTGGCCTCCGACCCGTTCCCGGCCCGGGTGGTGCACGGCGACGAGATGGACCGATTCGCAGCCGGAGCCCACCCGATCATCGACGCGCAGGCCGAGCTCTCCCCCGCACCGCCGCCCGGAGTCTTCGCTCCGTAGTGCCCATGACCGGCCAGCTCAGCGCTGGCTACTCCAGTCCGCTCAGGAACTCGATCATGGCTGCGCTGACGTCGTCCGGTCGCTCCTGCTGGGTCCAGTGTCCGCAGCCGGGCAGGATGACCGAACGGGTAAGGGCCGGAAGAACATCCGTCAGCCCGTCGGCGCTGGTGAAACTGAGCACCGGGTCACGGTCGCCGGCTATGAACATCGCCGGAACGCTGATCCGTGCGTGCTGCCAGGCTGCGGTGAGCTCCCAGTTGCGGTCAATGTTCCGGTACCAGTTGAGCGGCCCGGTGAAGCCAGCCGGCGCGTACTGGCCGACGTAGGCGTCGATATCGGCCTGGCTCAGCCAGGCGGGCAGCTGGGCAGGCTCCGCGGCCGCGTCCAGGAAGCCACCGCCGGGCGGGATCAGTCCCATCCGCGGCGCGTCACCGGAGAGGCCGGATAGCAGCCTGCGGAAGGTGGCAGCCGGGTCGCGGCTGAGTTCGGCGTCGGCGACGCCGGGCTGCTGGAAGTAGACCATGTAGAAGCCCTCGCCTAGCGTCCGGCGGAGCGTCGCTATCGGCGGCGAGCTACCCCGCGGCCGGTACGGCACGCTAAGGCCGATCACGCCGCGGATCCGGTCGGGACGGAACAGCGCAGTGTGCCAGGCGACCGGTGCGCCCCAGTCGTGCCCGGCAACGACTGCCTGCTCGGCGCCGAGCGCGTCCATCAGCGCGATGATGTCCCCGGTCAGGTGCAGCATCGTGTAGTCGCCGATGTCGTCAGCCCGGGCGCTGCCATCCGCCGGAGCACGCGGCGAGGCCGTCTCGCAGTAGCCGCGCTGATCAGGCGCTACCGCGTGGTAGCCCGCTGCGGCAAGCGCTGCGAGCTGATGGCGCCAGGAGTACCAGCTCTCCGGGAAGCCATGCAGCAGCAGCACCAGCGGGCCAGTCCCCGCCTCGGCTATGTGCATGCGCAGGCCGGCGGCCTGGACATGCCTGTGCACGATGACGGGAACGTGGTGGTCCGGCGCCGGTGTCGTCACGGCGGGATGGTAGCTCGGGAGGCCTCGAGAGTGCGATAGGTCGCCGTCTATAGACGCCTTTTTGGCCCATTGGGCGCGCAGGTAGGCCCAGATCGGAGCATCCTGTATCTCAGGAAACATAGCTAAGGGTCGCGGCGGCAGGCAGCGTCCCGTGAGAACGCGCGGCGGCGGGACCGGTAACGGTCGGCGCAGCGCGCCGCCAACCGGAGGGGGCCAGTGAGCCGCAGGCTGCTTCGGCTGGAGGTTCCGGTCTTCCCGGAGCGCCTGATGTTCCGCGTCCACGATCCGGTTGCCGACCTCGAGGCGCCCGGCGGCCCGTTGCCACCGGTCGACTCGCTCATCAGCACCAGCCGGGACCAGATGATCGTGGTCTGCGCGCAGGAGCATCTCGGCGTTCAGCTGACGGTCGAGGAGTGGGACGACGCGCCGCCCCCGTTCAGTGACGGGTACGAGGACGAGGCGAAGTGCGTTCTCTACCTGCGCGGCCAGCTGAGTGTCGATATGGGGAAGGCAGGCCGCGCGGTCGAGGGCCTCCGGCTGTCGGGCGGGGTCGGGGACTACGGCGTTCGCGTTTACACCAGGAACCGGACGGCCGCGCTGGAGAGCTATCAGGACCTGTACCGGCAGTGCGCCGACCCGCTCAGCGACGACTTTCAGCAGGCGCGGAAGCAGCTCGAGGGGATGGAGCAGTACCTGCTCCAGCTATGGAAGGAATCCTGACCTCAGGACCCGCTGTCTGAGCCGGCTGAGTCCGACCCAGCTGAGTCCGACCCAGCTGAGTGTGACCCGGCTGACTGCGACCCGCTCCCTGACTTCCCTGTCCCGGTGTTCGTCACGTTGGTTCCCCGCCCGCCATGCGTGGTGGCTGGCTGACGCTCGCTGTACGGGCTGAACACGAACATCATGACGGTCACTGCCGCGATGAGGGTGAGAGCGATCAGGCCGCTGATGGTCCTCGCTCGCTTCGAGGAGAAGGCGCCGGGCAGATGCTGCTGACCGAATGCGTTGAATCGCGAGGCTAGGCGCGGGTCATCGGCAGCGAGCTGGCGCTCCATCTCGTCGAGCATGCGCTGCTCTTCCATTGACAAGGCCACAGCGCCACCTCCGGGGGGGTCAGTGGTCGGTACGGCGGGCCGCCGTTACTGGCCGACCCGTTCCCCCGATTCTTTACCAGCGCTTTGCAGCCGGCAAGAGGAAGTCGCAGGACCGCGAGAACGATCTGCATGCGCTGCGTAACCATCCGCTGTCGGGCGCGCCCGAACGACGTGGCGGCTCGCGGACTGGGTGCGGCCAAGGGGCGTGACTCACGGATTGCTGCCCGTCTATGGGCCACGATCCGTGAGTCACGCCCGTCCGTGGTTCCTCATGAGGCTGGCGGAGGCACACAATCGAAAGTGTATTTGAAGTAATCGAGCACCTGTTCTAGTATCGGTGAGCATGCGCTGGGACTCGTTGCGGCTGGAGGAGGAGCCGGGCCGGAAGTCGGCTGCCCTCGAAGAAGCAGTCGGGCAGCGGGCGGGCGGCCAGCAGCAGGGCGTGCTCTTCGCGCGATCGGCCGTGGTCACCCGGACTTTCGATACGCCGGAGTTCCGTGGCATCACATTCCACGAGGTGCATGCGCGGAGCATTATCAGCAGGGTTCCAGAGGCGTCGCGAGTGCCGTTCCGGTGGACCATCAACCCGTACCGGGGCTGTAGCCACGGCTGCGTGTACTGCTTCGCCCGGAACACCCATACGTACCTGGAGTTCGATGCCGGGCATGACTTCGACACGCAGATCGTGGTCAAGGTCAACGCGCCGGAACTGCTGCGGCGGGAGCTCAGGTCGGCGCGGTGGACAGGCGAGCACATCGCCATGGGGACCAACGTCGACTGCTACCAGCGCGCCGAAGGCCGGTATCAGCTCATGCCCGGCATCATCACCGCGCTGACTGAGGCTGCGAACCCGTTCTCGATCCTCACCAAGGGCACGCTGATCCTGCGCGATATCGACCTGCTCGCTCGCGCCGCCGAGGTAACCGAAGTCGGCCTGAACGTGTCTGTGGGAATTATCGACAAATCTCTTTCGCGGTCCCTTGAGCCCGGAACGCCTGCCCCGGATCGCCGCCTTGCGGTCTGCGCTGCGCTGAGCGAGCGCGGGCTGTGCTGCGGCGTGCTGATGGGACCGGTCGTCCCGTTCCTGTCTGACGGCCCCGAGCAGCTCGAGGCGGCGGTGCGCAAGATCGCGAGCGCCGGGGCTGCTCATGTGAGCCCCATCGTCCTGCACCTAAGGCCAGGCGCGCGGGAGTGGTTCGAGCGCTGGCTGCAGCGGAGTCACCCAGAGCTCACCGACCGCTACCGCGACCTGTACCGCGGGCGTGCGTACGCCCCGGTCGCGTATCAGCGGCAGATCTCCGAGCAGGTGGCCGAGCTCGCGCGCAAGCACGGCGTGGGCCGCGCCTCACCAGCCGAGCGGCGGCGCCTCCCTGCGCGCGAAGGTGTCGGTGCGAGCGCGGGTCGCGCATCCGTCAGCCGGACGGAACGTACGGTCCAGCTCTCTCTTATCTGACCCCGCGGGCTGCTGTGACCCCACGGGCTGCTGTGACGCGGCGGGTCGCTGTGGCACCGCGGGCCGCTGTGCCGCCACCGGCTGCGGTGGGACAACTGGCAGCCCGGCCGCCTGCCAGGCCTGGAAGCCGCCGTCCAGGTCCGTGGCCCGGTGCACGCCAAGGTCAAGCAGGGACGCGGCCGCGAGGCTTGACGTGTAGCCCTCCGAGCAGAACACGATGACCTGCAGGTCGTAACTCGCGATGGGCAGCCGCGCGTCGCATGCCGGGTCGAACCGCCACTCCAGCACGTTCCGCTCGACGATCACCGCGCCGGGGACACCGCCCTCAGCCGCGCGCTGCTGCGCTGGCCGGATATCGACTAGAACCGCGCCGGCCTCCGCTGCCTGGTACGCCTGCACTGGCCCGAGCCGCCGGAGCCGCGCCCGTGCGGCGGCCAGCATCTCGTCAGCGGAACGGGCGCCTGGCGGCCGGCTCACCAGTCCAGCTCTGCGACGTCGGTGCGCACTAGCGCGAGGCCGGACCTCGTCATCTCGAAGCGGCGCATGGCGGCCAGCGGGGGCGAGTAGGCGTGGACGCTGACGGCCGGCTCCCCCGACACGTTGGCGACGTCGTGCACGTGCGGGCTGTCGAAGCTAGTGACGGAGCCCGGGCCGGCGGTGCGGGCGGTGACGGACTTGCGGCCTGGCGAGGCCAGGCTCTCGCGAAGCTCACCCTGCGCAACCGCGAACGCGCCGGCTGCGTCGCCGTGATCGTGGAACCCGGTGTGCTGGCCGGGCAGCCAGCTGAGCAGCCAGATCTCATAGTCGTCGGTCAGCGCCAGCCGCCGGTACCAGCGGCGGCCTGCAGTGAACCTGAGGATGGATCGCCACGATTGCGCCGCGGCGACCGAGCCGGCGAGCTGTCCGAGCCGGCTGGCGCTGACCAGACTGGCGGCGGCGCGGTCCAGGCCCGCTACCGACACCATGGAGCGGTGTCTTGGCCCGAGCAGCTGTACTGTCATCGATCACTCCCTGCATCTGCGGATATACACATCCTATTAATCCAATCGAATTAGTCGATTGTGCGCCACGGTAGCATGCGAGGCTGGCCTGGCGGGGCTTTCGGCACAGCCGTTTACTCTGTTCTCAGCGTTCTCAGCCCGTGATGGCAAGCAGTGAGAGGAGGCCGGGTGGCAAGCAGTGGCTCGACGCTGGTGCGGGCTGCGCATACCGGCCGGCGCCATCTGCCGTCCGGACCGGGCGCGGCGGACCTGGTGGCCATTGCCGTCGGTGGCGGCATCGGCAGCGTCGCTCGCTATCTGCTCTCGGCGGCCTTCCCGGCCGGGACCGGATTCCCGTGGGCCATCCTCGCCGTTAACGTCTCCGGCTGCTTTGTGCTCGGGCTGCTCATGGTCTATCTGCTGGAGGTATGGCCGCCCCGGCGGTTCCTGCGGCCGTTCCTGGCCGTCGGCCTTCTCGGCGGGTACACCACGTTCTCCACCTACGCTGGCGGAGTGATGACGCTGCTCATCGGCCGCGCACCCGCGCTGGCCGGCTCGTACGCGCTGTCCAGCGTCGTCGCCGCGCTGGTCGCCGTATGGCTCGGCATGCGCGCGGCAAGGATGGCGGCCGAGCTGCCAGGGCGGGTCAGGGCCGCGCGCGCGGACGCGGCGGCGGCCGGCCGACAGCCCGAGGGCCGCGAGCGGGAGCGCAGACATCCGGAGCGCGGGCGATGAGACTCTCGGGACCGGCGCGGCGGATCACCATCTTCATCGGCGAGTCCGACCGCTACCACCACAAGCCGCTGTATGCCGAGATCGTGCACCGGGCCCACGAGCGCGGGCTGGCTGGAGCCAGCGTGTTCCGGGGCATCGAGGGCTTCGGGGCTTCCTCCCGGATCCATACCAGCAGGCTGCTGTCGCTCAGTGAGGACCTGCCGGTCGCGGTCATCATCGTCGACACCGCCGAGCGGACCGAGGAATTCCTCGACGAGGTTGCCGAGCTGGTGACGGGCGGCCTCGTCATCGTCGACGACGTGGATGTGCACACCTACAGCAGCGCCCGGCCGGCGTCAGGCGCTGACCCGGCGACCGGCGGCAGACCGGCGTGATCGTCCTCGCTGTGCTGGCGGGCGGCGTGCTCGGCGCGCCTGCCCGGTACCTGACTGACCGCTTCGTGCAGGCCCGGCGGGACACCGTGTTCCCGTGGGGGACGTTTGCCGTCAACATGGCAGGCTCGGCCGTGATCGGCTTCCTGCTCGGCGCCGAGCGGCAGCTCGGCCTCCCGCCCGTGGTCTTCGCACTGCTCGGTACTGGGTTCTGCGGCGGCCTGACTACCTTCTCCACGTTCGGGTACGAGACGTTGCGACTGCTGGAAGACGGCTCCGTCGCCGATGCCGGGCTGAACGTCATCGGCAGCCTCGCGGCGGGGGTACTGCTGGCATGGCTCGGATTCCGGATCGCGAGCGTCTTGTTACTCCGGTTCGCAAGTTCGCGGTTTTCGCCCGCCCGCGGGCCGGTCATGGCCGCGAGCCGTCGCCGATCCCTCGGTCAGAGCTGGCCGGGGGCCACACGTAGAGTGGACTGTCGTGGAAGCGCAGCACAATGGCTGGGAACAGCCGGTTCCGGACGGGCTGACCGTTACCACTGTCGGCATCGCCGATCCCGCCGATCTGCTGTCCTGGCTACCTAGCCGGGCGGCCTCGGCCTGGGTACACCAGGGCGACGGGCTGGTCGGCTGGGGCGAGGCCGCCAGGCTCACATTGCCCGCGGGCACGGACCGGTTCGCCGCTGGCGAGAAGTGGCTCGCGGAGCTCTTCGACGCCGCCCGGGTCCGCGACGAGGTAGCCGTGCCCGGTACCGGTCCGGTGGCGTTCGGCAGCTTCACCTTCGACCCGGCCTCGGACGGCTCGGTGGTGATCGTGCCGCAGGTCGTCATCGGCCGCAGGTCCGGCGTGTCCTGGCAGACGCGGATCGGCGCGGCCAGCAACGATGTGCTTGCCCGGGCCACGCCGGAGACCGCTCCGGGTGATCTGCGCTGGAGCGACGGCAGCCGCACGGCGCCCGAGTGGGCGCAGATCGTCGCGGCCGCCGTCGCGCGGATCAAGGCCGGCGAGCTACGCAAGGTCGCGCTGGCCCGTGACCTGATCGCGCAGGCGCCGGAGGACATCGATGTGCGCGTGCTGCTGTCGCGGCTCGCGGCGCGCTCCCCCGGCTGCTACACGTTTGCCTGCGCCGGGCTGGTCGGCGCGACGCCGGAGCTTCTGATCCGCCGGGAAGGCCGGCACGTCAGCTCGCTCGTGCTGGCCGGGACGATCGGCCGGGGCGGCAGCATGGCTGAGGACGAGGCGCTCAGCAGCGCGCTGCTCGGCTCGGCCAAGGACGGCGAGGAGCACCGCTACTCGGTCGAGTCGGTCCGCGACCTGCTGACGCCGCTCTGCGAGGAGCTCACCGTTGACCCCGCTCCGTCGCTGCTGCAGATGGCGGACTACCAGCATCTCGCCACCCCTGTGTCCGGTGTGCTCGCCCGTGACGCGTCGGCACTCTCGCTGGCAGCGTCACTGCATCCCACTGCGGCGGTCTGCGGAACGCCGACCGAGGTGGCGATGGAGCTCATCAGGGAGCTCGAGGGCATGGACCGCGGCCGTTACGCCGGCCCGGTCGGCTGGGTCGACGCGCGTGGCAACGGCGAGTGGGCGATCGCGCTACGCTGCGGTCAGGTGGACGGCAGGCGAGCCAGGCTGTTCGCCGGGTGCGGCATCGTCGCGGGCTCGCAGCCAGCGGCCGAGGTCGCCGAGACGGAGACCAAGTTCCGGCCGATGCGCCGGGCGCTGGAAGGCTAGGCTCGGGCGTCAGCCCGGCGGAACGGGGACCGCGATGGCGGAGGACCTGCGGCTGACCGGCGCGGTCGTCTACGTGCGTGACCTCGACAAGTCGGTGAGCTTCTACCGCGAGCTGCTCAGGCTCGATGTCTGCGATTCCACGACTACCGCCGCGCTGCTCTGCACCGCCGAGGGGCCTGAGCTGATCCTGCGTTCTACCGGGCAGGCGTCCTCGCACCCGCTCGGCCAGCTGGGCGTTCAGTACGTGGTCTGGACTGTGCCAAGCCGCGAGGAGCTGGACCGGTGCGAGCGGGTCCTGCGGCAGCGCTCCGCGTACCGGGACACCCGGCTGACCGGGAAAACCACGCTGGTCGAGGGCCATGACCCCGACGACATCGTGGTGATGCTCACCTACACCGAGGGCAGCGGGCACCCGCCGCGCGAGCTCTCCTCGCGCATCTACGCCTGGTAGCTGGCGCCTGACATTCCGCGGAAACCAGCCAGCATCCAGTGCCACGATAATTTCCTAGTTATCTCGCCGAGATACTAGGAATTCCGTATGCTGTGACGTGCTCACTGCCGCCGGTACCTGCCCGTGGCGGTCGCAGTCCCATCCGCAGATGGAAGGCAGTCTCGCATGCCCGTAATCTCCCGCTCATCGCGCAGGCCGAACTGGCGACGCAGCGCGCCCGCGGTTGTCATGACGGCCGCCGTGCTCGCGGGCGCTGGTGCCGCCCTGCTGGCGGCAGGCCCGGCCGCCGCCGGCACCACCTCAGCAGGTCAGCCGGCCGCGGCCGGTGCTGCAGCGCCGACGGCACCTCCGCCGGTCACGATCCTGACCACTGCCAGCAAGAACAGTGCAGCCGGCGGCGACTTCTTCATCTCGCCCTACGGCGACCAGACCACGTACGCCAACGGGCCGGAGATCCTCAGTCCGAGCGGCAAGGTGCTGTGGTTCAGGGCCGTTCCGGTCGGCCAGGAGGCGTCGGACTTCCGCGTCCAGACCTACCACGGGGAGCCCGTGCTGACCTGGTGGCAGGGCACTGGCCTCGGCGGCCTGTCGCAGGGCACCGACTACATCTACAACGACCACTACCAGCAGATCGCCACGGTGAACGCTGGCAACGGCTACAGCGCGGACGGGCACGAGTTCCTGATCACGCCGTGGAACACCGCGCTGATCCTCTCTTACACCACGGCGACAGCCAACCTGACCTCGATCGGCGGCCCGGCCGACCAGACCGTGATCGACGGCATCGTGCAGGAGATCGACATCAAGACGGGCAAGGTGCTCTTCCAGTGGAACAGCGCCGGCCACGTCCCCTACAGCGAAAGCGAGCAGCCGCTGCCGGCCTCGGCGAGCACGCCGTGGGACTGGTTCCACATCAACGCGGTCAAGGTGGCGGACAACGGCACGCTGCTGATCGACGCCCGGGACGCCTGGACGGTCTACGACGTGAGCCTGCGCACAGGGCAGATCAACTGGCAGCTCGGCGGAAAGGACAGCACGTTCACCGAGGCGGCCGCTCCTGGCCAGGAGCTCGACAACGCGAACGAGATCTTCGCCTGGCAGCACGACCCGCAGCAGGTTGGCCCTGACACCTACACCTTCTTCGATAACGAGAGCGCCGGCACGCCGGAACTGTCGACCAGCCGCGAAGTGACCGTGAAGCTCAGCTTCCGCACCAGGGTGGCCACCCTGGTGTCCTCGATCGACCAGCCGGAGGGCCTGGTGGCCGCGTCGCAGGGCAACGCGCAGACCACGCCGGCCCGCGACGTCGTCGTCGGCTGGGGCGCGCTGCCGTACTTCTCGGAGTTCAGCAGCTCAGGCGCGCTGCTGTTCAACGCGGAGTTCCCGGCCGGCGTGAACACTTACCGCGCGTACCAGTTCCCCTGGCCGCCATGGCCAGGGCGGGCGCACCAGCACAGGTAGCGCCCGAGCGGGGGGAGAGCGAGGGCCCGGGGCCGGGCTGACCGGCCCCGGCCCCGCGTCCATTCCGGCTCCGGGACGGGAACGAAGCCGTTCCCGTCGCCGTGGCACGCCCTGCTCGCGGTATTTCAGCGGGGTCTATGTTGGTGCCAGGAACTGTACTGGCGGGCGCGCACGGCGCGCGGCGAGGCGAGGAGCGTGCGCGAATGAAGGTCGGCCTGCACATCTCGGACTTCACCTGGGACGGCGGCGCGCCTGCGCTAACGGGCCACCTCGGCGAGATAGCTAGCCGCGCTGACGAGATGGGCGTGGACCGGATCAGCGTCATGGATCACGTGTGGCAGATCGGGCACCTCGGCCCGCCGGAGCACGAGATGCTCGAGGCCTACACGACACTCGGCTGGCTGGCTGCCAGGACGCAGCGGGTCAAGCTGCTCACTGTCGTCACCGCGTGCGTCTACCGCGTGCCGGGCCTGCTGGCCAAGGAGGTGACGACGCTCGATGTCCTTTCCGGCGGGCGGGCCATGCTGGGCATCGGCGCGGCGTGGAACGCGGAAGAGGCGCGCGGCCTCGGCCTGTTCTTCCCGCCGCTGGCCGAGCGATACGAGCGCCTCGAGGAGGCGCTGCAGATCTGCCTGCAGATGTGGAGCGGGGAAGACGGCCCGTTCGACGGCAAGCACTATCAGCTCGAGCGGACGCTGAACTCGCCGCAGTCGCTCAGCCGGCCGCATCCGCCGATCCTCATCGGCGGGTCCGGCGAGCGCAAGACGCTGCGGCTGGTCGCGAAGTACGCCGACGCCTGCAACATCTTCGATACTCCGGAGACGGCGCATAAGCTCGACGTTCTGCGCGAGCACTGTACGCGTGAGGGCCGCGACTACGACGAGATCGAGAAGACCGCTCAGGTGCGTTTCGACCTCGGCGACAACGGAGAGCGGGTAGCGCAGACGGTCGAGCACCTGCACGAGCTGGCCGAGCTGGGATTCACCGTCGCGCACGGCACGCTGATCAACGCGAGCTCACCGCGCGCGCTCGACTTCCTCGGCGAGCGAGTGATCCCGGCGATCGCGACCTTCTGATCCCGGCGTTCTGACCCCGGCCTGCCGGCGCCGATGACGGCCTCGTTCACCGCGCGTCCACCGCGGCAGCCTGCTCGTTCACCGCGCAGTCACCGGGCGGGGCGTATAAAGAAGCTGGTGCTGCCTGCGGGCGCCCGAGACGGCGGGCATGGCCGACGCTGGCCACGCGCCGCCGACCGCCGGGCAGCGAGCCGACCGGAGGTGCTCTGATGCACGGGCTTGAGCC
>Ga0335074_10004987_pt1 | contig 18340 bp, 10 predicted proteins | sample Lox_Sample_23_FD_206715 | JGI IMG/M metagenome (GOLD analysis project Ga0335074, IMG submission 206715) | Soil microbial communities from Loxahatchee National Wildlife Refuge, Florida, United States - Lox_Sample_2.3 | ecosystem: Environmental > Terrestrial > Soil > Wetlands | place: USA... | reverse complement strand
ACTTCAGAATCGAGAACAGCCATGTCTCAGCTGCGACTGACCCACGGCCACGAATCGGTGAACGCCATTCGGCAATCGGTGATGAGTCTCTCTCTGAGTCGGATCGCGAATTGCGTGGCTTTATCCAATCGATGACCCGTTTGATTTGTCCAGGCGCAGAGAAGTCACTAACAGAACTGTGGCGGGATAAGCTGGGATGTATGGAGTGCATCCCTGAACCACATAGCCCGAGCTGGCGAGCGGTCAGTTTAGCCGCATCTGTGAAACGCGCCAGCCGAGTAGTTCCTTGGCAGCTTTCGGGCCCCTGCTTCTGATTGTATTAATGCCGAGGAAGGTAAAAGCGCAGACCCTGAGCGAAAAGAAAAATATCAACAGTTATGCGAATCCCGATGGTGCTTAAAGAATCATCCTAAGCATGCACATGGTTCGCGAATTTAGAGATTCACAGTGGGGCGCAGTATGAGTGAACCGAAAACAGTGGTCGTAACCGGAGCGTCCCGGGGCATTGGCGCAGCCATTGTCCGGGCATTCCTGGACCGCGGATATAACATTGTCGCCAATTCCCTTAACCTCCCGCACGATGAGTTCACGTCGGCTCCGAACCTTGCCTTCGTTCAAGGAGACATCGGCAAGAAGAGTACCGCTGAGAAGCTAACAGAAACGGCGATCACAACGTTCGGCTCCATCGATCACCTGGTGAATAGTGCTGGGATTTTTGAACCAAAACCCTTTACCGAGTACACGGGAGAAGATTTCAGGAGATTCGCCTCGACCAATCTGGAAGGGTTTATCTTTGTCACTCAACTCGCGGTTCAGCAAATGCTTGCTCAAAACAGCGGCGGCAGCGTTACGACCGTTACCGCCGCATTGGCCGACAATCCCATCGCCGGCGTCCCTGCGTCGATTCCGATGATCACAAAGGGTGGCTTAAACGCGATCACCCTGAGTCTTGCCAGCGAGTACGCGAAGAAGAATATCCGCTTCAATGCTGTCGCTCCGGGCGTCGTCGACACGCCTTTGCACAAGAACGGCGACGAGAGTCACTTGAGGACCTTATCGCCAATGGGTACGATCGCCGAGGCGAAAGACATCGCAGATGCGGTCCTCTATCTAACCGGGGCTCGCTTTGTGACTGGGGAGGTGCTGCATGTGGACGGCGGTGCGCACGTGGGCCGGTGGTAGGCGCGAATGTGCCCCAGCCGATCCGCGCCGAGGCCCGGCTGGAAGAACTCGGGATAGAACTTCCTGCGCCGCCAACGCCGTTCGGCAATTATGTCGAGGTCTCACAAACGGGCAACCTGCTCTTTTTGAGCGGAATGCTGCCGGTTGTGGATCATCGGCCAAAGTACCTGGGCCGCCTCGGAAAGGAACTCGATGCGGATTTGGGGCAGGATGCAGCTCGTACGGCCGCTTTAAGCGCTCTCGCTGCCATCAAAGCGCATCTAGGTTCGCTCGATAAAGTCGCGAGGATTGTTCGCCATGGCGTGTTAATGGCGACCTTCGGAGACTTCTTCGACCAGCCCCGAGTCGCTGATGGGGCCTCGGACCTGTTCGCAAGCGTATTCGGCGCCAGGGGAGTATCGGCACGGCTCGTGATCGGCGTGGCTAGTCTTCCGCTCGGGATGCCGATTGAACTCGAGGTCATCGTTGAAATTGCCGAGTAGCGCGCATTGCACTGGAAAGGAACGGAGCACAAGAAAAGTGATCGAAATAAAGAGACGCATCGCAAATCGAAAGAACCTTTGGGTACCAGTGTCACGCGATTGTGGCGTCGCGGGACTGCATCTTCACGAGTTACCCCGATAGGTAAGCGCGAACGCGTTTATTCGGGGAGAAACCCGCCGTCCGGAGCAAATAAGGAATAGGGGGATTCATGCCCGCCACAGGAGCAACCATGAAAGCCGCCCAGGTGACCGCGGCTGGAGCCGGTCTTAAGATCGTCGAGCTGGAGATTCCCGATCCCGGCCCCGGACGGGTGCGCATCAAAGTTCAGGCATGCGGTGTGTGCAACAGCGATGCGATCATCGTTGAAGGCCGCCGGCCAGGGATCGCCTATCCGCGCGTTCCGGGGCATGAAGTGGCCGGCGTGGTGGATGCGCTCGGGACTGGAGTGACTGAATGGCAAAAGGGCCAGCGTGTCGGCGTTGGCTGGCATGGCGGCCATGACGGCACCTGCCCCGAGTGCCGGCGCGGAGATTTTCGACTCTGCCGCAATGAAAAGAATCCCGGACTCAGTTATGACGGTGCCTATGCGGAGTACATGCTGGCTCCGGTAGAAGCATTGGTTTCGATTCCGGACGGTCTCAGCGACATCGATGCGGCGCCGCTGGTGTGCGCTGGAGTTAACACTTTCACCGCCCTGCGGCGTGCGGGCGCATTGCCAGGCGATCCGGTCGCGGTGCAAGGGATTGGTGGACTCGGCCACCTCGGAATTCAATTCGCCAACAGGTTTGGCTACAAGGTGGCTGCGGTGGGGCGCGGCTCGCAAATTGAATCGCTGGCAATGAAACTCGGCGCCGACGTGTATATCGACAGCAAAGTGAAGAACCCGGCAGAGGAATTACAAAAATCAGGCGGCGCAAGAGTCATTGTCGTCACAGCTCCGAACTCCAAGGCAATGACCGAACTGATTGGCGGTCTGGGTCCGAACGGCAAGCTTCTCCTCATCGGTGTGGCCTCCGATCCCATCGAGTTTGCTCCCCTTCAACTGATCAGGGGAGGCAAGACTATTGAAGGATGGGCAGGGGTAACGCCGGCCGATTCAGATGACACGCTTCGCTTTGCCGAACTGCGCGGGGTACGCGCCATGATCGAAACCTATCCTCTGCAAAAGGCTGCGGAAGCATATGCCCGCATGATGAGCGGCAACGCAGAGTTTCGTGTTGTGCTGACCATGTAAGCTGAATCAATCGGCCAGGAAAGAGCTCCAATCGTCGGGCTCACTAAAGAGGAGCTCTCCAGGATGCGCAATTACAGTTTGCTCCAATGGTTCGAATGTCGCCGGTTTTCGTCTGCAACGCTTGCGGTGCTTGTGTCGCTCGCATCCATTGGCGCATCAGCTCAAAGTACCGGAAAGGATTGCCTAATGCAGCCGGTCTTTTATCGCACGATCAAAGTCGACGGACTTTCGATCTTCTACCGTGAGGCGGGTCCGCAGAATGCTCCGGTCCTTCTCATGCTTCATGGGCTTCCGTCGTCTTCGCGAATGTTTCAGCCACTCTTCACCCGGCTTTCTGACAAGTACCGGTTGATCGCGCCCGATTACCCGGGTTTCGGACACAGCGATTGGCCCGATCCTAAGCTGTTCGCCTACACATTTGACCACATCGCTGAGGTGATGGAACTCTTCACAGAGACGCTTGGAGTTTCTCGTTACACGCTATACATGCAGGACTACGGCGGACCAGTCGGCTTCCGTATGGCATTGAAGCATCCGGAGCGCGTCGAAGGCCTTATCGTTCAGGACGCAGTGGCTCATAATGAAGGGCTCGGAGCAAACTGGGCGACTCGGCGCGCATTCTGGGCCGATCGACCCGCATACGAAAAAAAGCTGCGGACAAATCTGCTCTCTCTCGAAACCACGAAAACGCGCCACGTGGGGGACGATCCAAATATTGAGCTGTATGATCCGGACCTCTGGACAGACGAATATGCATTTCTGAACTCGCTGGGCCAGGGCCAGATACAAAGCGATCTGTTCTATGACTACCGAACAAATGTCGAGGCCTACCCTGAATGGCAGGCATGGATGCAGAAGACGCAGCCGAAGCTCCTGGTCATATGGGGGAAACACGATCTCTCGTTCGACCTTGGCGAGCCCGAACGCTATCGCAAAGATGTGCCCAACGCAGAGATCCATGTCCTCGATGCCGGGCACTTTGCGCTTGACACTAAAGCAGATGAAATTGCTGATCTCGTTCGAGATTTCATGCACTCTCAGAATTGACCCACGCTCGCTGTTGCGCCAACCATCTCGAGACGGCACTGCTTCACAATGAGCCAATCGCGAGTATCAATGCTGAAGGAAGTTTCGCTGAGTTGAACGGAATCCTTCACCCCAATGCATCCCCAAACCGTCCTGGAGAAGTTTTCTCCACCGGCTCGAATCCTCGTCGAGAGCCAGACCCCCGCAGTGTCGGTTTGATATAAGGACGATGAAGAACTCTTCAGTTGGTCCGATGAACCGATCGGAAAGTGAAACTATTGGAGGTTCGGAGATTCCAAAAAATGCTTGTACGCGATTTGTATGCAGAGTCGACAATCATGGAAATCTGTGAGCTCCCGGCATTCTTAGTGTCAGCGACTTGAGAGTTTCAATGGTGATGTCGGATTCGCCCCCCGGCGCCTCCAGCAGCACTGCGTGCGGCCACTGTTCGCTATTCGCTTGCCCCGCGCGTTTCTACTGCGTGTCTGTTGCGGGCGTTACGGTTGTAGGAGCTACGTTCCAGCCCTCAATATTGATGACCGGCGAAGCAGGCGCGTCATCGGGCAGCAATGCAGTCATCGTTTCCGATTCTCCGGGGCCGAGCTCAATCCAGTTATCTGACCAGAAGACCGGCGCAATCAGATCGCCGGTTGCGGTCCTTACAGCGGCGCTTACCTGAAACGCGAGTCCCGTCGACGTGTTCTCGAGGTGCAAGCTGATTCTGCGGCCGTTCGGCGTCTTGTCGATCTCCGCGTGGGCAGTCACGGTCGCTGCAGGCATGCTCGTTAGCGCCGACAGGTCTTCGTATCTCTCCGCAGGCGTGTGCGTGTATTCGGTCCTGTCCCAGTCAAACGTTGTCAGCGTTCCAGGCACCCAATAGAAGTTTCTGCTCACCAATTTCCCCGCCGCATCTTTCAGTGTGAGATCGATGAAGAAGATTCTTTCCCCGCTGGCGAAAAGGCTGTCGGGTATTTCGACCGCGCGCTGCGAGCTGTCGGCTTGCGCGTTGATTGTGCCTTCGTAATGAAACAGTTCATTCCACTTCAGTCCGCGCACCACCACGCCGGCAACGAGCCCTGTCGCTGGCTTGTAGGTGCTGTTCATCACCACGACCGAGCGATCGTCGTACGAGTATTGAATATGCAGAGGTTCGCAGGCTTTTTTGGCTCCGAAGTAACCGCCTCCGGCATCAAGATTGTAGTCGTAGAGATGCCAGATCATCGAAGGCCACGCGTTGTTCAGCATCCACTGAATGACGCCCGTCGAAGTGTACTTGTTTTTCGAATACGCCTCAAACATGGCGCGTTCCGAGTCGTACTCCATGGTCTGCGCCATGCGCGTAAAGTCGGCGGCCGACGCCGGCTTCGCATAGATGGCGTCCATGGCCTCGCCAAATACCTTCAGGTTGGTAAACTCGCCGCCTCCATTGTGGTAGGCCCAGTTTGCCGAAGGCGGCCACGCCTCAGGGTCAGGAAGAAATTTCTTCCGGCTGGCCAGCGAAGAGATGGCTGGCCCGGGGCTGGTCTCAGTGTTGAATCCCACTGCCCCGCCATAGTGGGTTCCCACATACCAGTAGCTCGGCTCAACGTAGTCATACGGTCCCGTCATCTTTACGCCAGTCTCGCCCGTGACCGTAGTAGCCCTCTCCGTGGCCGACGACAGAATTGGATTGGGCCAATGAGTGTCGCTCTCAATTTGCAAATAAGATCTCTCGACGTTCGCCGGCGGCGGATTGTCGCTGCCGTTCAACCACACCAGCAGGCTGGCGTGCTGGCGCAGGCGCAGCATCTGCGAGCGCAGCGATGCCTTTGCAATCTCCAAATCCTCCGGCGTCCAGTCGCGCCAGTGCTCCCAATGATCGCAGCAGCACCAACCCAGCATCACCAGCACGCCCTGCTCGTCGGCCTCGCGAAAGAACTCCTCGGTGTCGAGCTTGCCTTCAAGCCGGATGGTATTTAGCCCGAGATCACGCACCAGCCGGAACTGATCGCGCAGCCGCTTCGCATCGCTGCGCAGCAGCATGTCCTGCGACCACCCACCGCCGCGAATCAGGATCCGCTTGCCATTCACGCGAAACAAACGGCTCCCGTTGGCGGTGAGCTCAGAGGTAATCTCCCTGATGCCGAATTCAACACTTTTCTCGTCGGTAGCAACGCCATCCGCGATAAAACTTATCGTCAGCCGTTCGAGATGCGGATCGCCCATTTGCCACGGCCACCAGACCTTTGGATCACGCACCCGCAACTCAGGGAACTGAGCCGGTGAAAACACTACAGTGCGATCTTCATTCGGTGCCAGTTCAACCGGCTGCTCGAACTTGACACCTGCAGCAGACCCTGAAACCACGCCCTTCACGCTATGCCCGCTCGCATTGTGCAGTTCGGCATAAACGGTCAGATCGGCCACGTTGAGCGAGTCGTTTTCAAAATGAGTTGCAACCATGGGCGACCGCACGGTTACTGCGCCGGTTGTTTCCACGTCGACCGCGCCCCACAGCCCCATGTCCTTGTCAGGCGGAGCGGGATTCCAATCCACCCAGTTGATGCCCAGATCTTTTTCGGTTGGCGCGAAGGTTTCCACGGCCAGGACATTTTGATTGCTACCGCTCAGGTAGTCAGTTACATCGAAGTCGTAGGTTCGATAGGCTCCAGCCACTGCTGTCTTGTCCGCGATCTGATGGCCGTTCAACCAGATGTCGGCCCTATAGTTGATGCCGCCAAAATGCAGCCAGACTTTTCCATCCTTCTCTGTTGTCGCCGGAGTCCTGAACTCCGTGCGATACCACCAGCCGCACCGATAAGGACTGCCACTGGCCATTGGCAGATTCGCGAAAAGCTGACCGATCGGATAGGTCGTTCCCGGTATCTGGCGAAGGTTTTGGCCGAAATAGGGATCGGGGAAGACGCCGGCTGCGACTTGCGCGGCCAGCACCGTGCTTGGAACCGAAGCCTTAAGCCAGCCGTCGACAGGGTACCCCGGCATTGAGATTCTCGCGCCGTCTGCTGTTGCCTTGCACGCCGACTCGATGCGCCAACCTTCATGCAGGTGCGTCACTGTTGCGGTGCTCGCGCACATTGGATTTGCCATGAGTGCGAAGAGTGGAATGATAGTCCTGATGTTCATGGTAATTGTCAGCCCTCTAAAATTCCGCGAAATGAAGAGCCTCTTATTCAACCGTTTGAATAAGGGCAATATCCGCTTTGCCCTTGAGCATTGTCAAGGTTGTGCACCGTTTAGCTCACGCTCTTTTCGTTTTCGCTGCGGCGGAGCCGAAGTTGAATCACGGACCACCAGCTCCGGCTGCGCCTTGTAGAGCCGCGGCGCATCATCCATGCCCCGCCCTCGCTTGGCGATCGCGTGCATCACCCACTCCGCCGCCTGCATTCCCATCTCTTTGAGCGGTTGGCGAATTGTCGTGATAGCCGGGGTCGCCACCTCGGCAGGAAGAACGCCGTCGAAGCCGACCACCGAGCAATCCTGGGGCACGCATACGCCGGCGCTGGTGAGACCGCGCACAACTCCCAGCGCAGTCAGGTCGTCGAATGCAAGCACGGCGGTGAATGGCCGGCCTGAGGCAAGCGTCTCCTTCGCAAACCGGATGCCGCCCTCGAAACCCGATGCCGGATCTACCAGCCCAGGCAGCTGAAACACCAGCTTGGAATTCAGCTTGATACCGGCCGCATCTGCCGCGCGCTGTATTCCAGCCCAGCGTGGTTCACTGTCGAACATTTCCTCCGGCCCGCGGATCACTGCAACCTTCCTGTGTCCAAGCTCGATAAGGTGCCGCATAGCCAGCGCGCCTCCAGCCTCGTTATCGACGAATACTGAATTAATTCCGCGCTCTGACAGGTCGCGACCGATGATCACGATCGGTACGTGGTTCTTCTTTAAATCCGCGAGTAGATTCGTTTCTTCAAACACCCAGCTGGCGATGACGATCAGGCTCTCGGCGCGGCGTTCGAGAATCATCTTCACGTAGCTGTCGAAAAGGCGGCGCTGGGTTTGAGCATCGATAAGCAGCGGCAGGTAACGCGCGGGATAAAGTCCGGCCTGGATGCCGCGCACCACCGGGACGCAGAAGGGGTCTGAAAGATCGAATGCCAAAACCCCGATGGTCTGGCTGCTGCGGCTGCGCAGGGAGCGCGCGAAGGCGTCGGGGTGATATCCCAGCTTGCGCGCCATGGCGCGGATCTTTTCGCGGGTTTTGGCTGCCACGTTTTGCGAGAGCGGCGCTTCGCTCAAGACAATCGACACCGTGGACACAGAGAATCCGCAGGCACGCGCAACATCAAGCAACGTTACGTGTCCGGACTTTCGTTGAGCCAATTCCGCGCCTCCATGCCCATCTTTTTTGAGGGCCGGATCTGACTGCGCCGCCGAATTCCAGGGCCATTTTTAGCTTGACAGCCGATCAGGGTGCACCTACTATAGCATAACTATTCAAACGTTTGAATATTGACGTTTGCATCGAAGGATGGCCATGACTCACAAAATCGCAGGCGCAACTTCAGCGCTCAGGGATCTTTTTACCGTTATCGTCGTTGTCTGCTGTGCCGCCGCCGCCCAGGCCCAGGCCGGAAGGGGCGGCATCAGCGGATTAGTGGCCGACCCGAGTGGCGCGGTCATTGCCGGGGCATCCGTCACATTGGAGGACATCGCGACGGGGGTCAAACAGAGCACGGTCACTAGCTCGGGCGGGTTGTATTCGTTCATGTCGCTGGCGCCAGGCACTTACAAGATCACCGCCACCGAAAAAGGTTTCCAGACCATGGTGCAGGATCACGTGCGGGTGACTGTCGATCAGACCACGTTGCTGAACTTGACGCTGAACATGGGCAACGTCAGCCAGGTGGTCACGGTGAATGCCACGTCCGACGTTTTGGACACTAGCAACAGCACAGTTGGGCAGCTGATCGATTCCGCGGCCATCGACCGCGTCCCGTTGCTGTACCGCAATGTTTTCGATCTGGCGCAATTGAGCGCGGGCGTAAATTCGGCCAACGCGTCGCCCAACTCGAGCGATTCGATGCTGTCGATCCAGAACATTTCAAGCGGGCGCCCCGGAATCGATATCTCTTCAGCCACGATTAACGGGGCCATCGTGGGCTCGGTCTATTACATGATCGACGGCAGCCCGATCGGCATTGCGGAAAACAATGCCGCGGCAATCATGCCGGCGATGAATATTCCCGAGGACGGCGTGGACGAAGTCCGGGTGGAAACACAGAATACGCCCGCCTCTTTCCAGAGCGGGGCCGCGGGCGTCATCAGCCTGGTGACCAAGTCCGGAACCGATAAGTTTCACGGCGACGTTTTCGGCGTATTTCGGCCCGAAGTCCTGTCTGCGAATGAATACTTCAACAAACAAACTCAGCTAAGCAGCGGCATGGCGAACACCCCTCCTGATTTTTACCGCTACCAGGAGGGCGCAGCGATCGGCGGACCCATCAAGAAACAGAAGCTCTTCTTCTTTGGGGATTACGAGGCCACCCAGCAGGAGGAGTACGAGGGCATAGACTATTTCTCCGTTCCCACAATGGCTGAAAGGTCGGGGAACTTTTCGGCGATGAGTTTTACGATCTACGATCCGACGCAGCCCGATTTCGCGAACGGACCGCTGGCTGGAACGCGGCAGCCCTTCACGAACAACACAATCACAAACCCGAATCCCATCGGCATGCTGTATCTGTCAAAGATGCCCGAATGCAACCTGCCGTCGACCACATCCTGCGAAGCGGCAACGACTGACGTCGTCAACAATTACGGGATCCCCGGCATGGACCCGTATTCGGCGCAACGATTCGACGTGCGTGTCGATTGGATCAAGAGCGAAAAGCAGCGCATCTTTACCCGCTTTTCCTTCGACCGGCTGGCGTTCGCCACGGCCAATGTATTTCCCAGCGGCTGGGACCCCAATTATGCTGATAACACCACCAACGGGCGCAACATCCTGGTGGCCGACGACCTGACCCTGAGCCCCTCGACCTTCCTGCAGTTGCGCTACTCCTTTACTCGCCACTACGAGAATCAGGGAGGCCCGTCGGCCTACTCGAGCAACGATATTACGCAACAGGGCTTTCCCTCCTCGCTCGCTTCTCAGGTGCTCTACAAACAACTGCCCTTCATGCTCTTTAACGACGTGGGCGGTGGTGTGGGTGGCACCGCAGACAGTAATATTTTTCAGTATGCCAGCGAGGACAGCGACGCCAACGCCGCCGTCACCAAAGTCTGGGGCAAGCATCAAATATCCACCGGCGCCGAGTGGATGAAGCGGTTTCTCAACGTCGGCCAGCCGTATGCGCCAGCGGGCTCGTACGCGTTTGACGTCAGCGCTACGGATCAGACCGTCTCCAGTGTTAACGGCGGCAGCGATTTCGCCTCCATCCTCGTCGGCCAGGGCACGGAGCCGGGCAGCGAATCGTACGATTTCACCGAAGACATCTTCGCAGCCGAAACTAGTCCCTATTACGCGGCCTTCATTGAGGATACGTACCATGCCACGAAGAACCTGACTATAACTGCCGGCCTGCGCTGGGATATCTTCGGCGGGCGTAACGAGCGCTATAACCGGCAGGAATACTTCGATCCCACTGCAGCCAATACGTTTGACAGTGTCGCCTACACTGGCGCGGAGATATTCGCCAACGGCAGCAATCGCTCACCTTTTACAACCAATCTGGACGACCTCGGCCCTCGCTTGGCTTTTGCCTGGCAGCCGGTTACCCACTTGGTCCTGCGCGGCGGCGCAGGCATCTACTACGGTCCCAGCACCCAGATGGTCGCCAGCGCCCTCAATAACGCCGATGGGTACTCTTCTGTTACGAATTGGAATTCAACTTGCTACAACGCGGACGGCAATACCATCTTTTATAGCTCGACCTGTGCAACACCGGCGACGGACAACTTCACCGGCGCCTATTCATTGAGCAATCCATTTCCTGCCGGAGTTGTCCCGGTCTTCACCATCTCCAGCCCACCAAGAGGTCTGGCCAATAATCTGGGGACAGCCTTGCAGACCGTTCTGCACTCTCAGCGCACACCCACCGTCTACAACTTTAATTTCGCCGTAGAGTATGAGTTGCCGCACCAGGTGGTGGTGACTGCGGGCTATGTCGGAAGCCGGGGACTTTTCCTACCCTTTGGCGCTGTCGATCTGAACCAGCTGGATTTGGCCACGATTCAGAAATACAACTACTCGATGTGCGTCGATACCTCGCAATCGAGTTGCGTTTATGTGCCCAATCAATGGGCGGCGATCCAGCCTGCCACTAATGCCAACTACGGGGCGGCCACCGTTCCTTTGTGGACAGCGCTCCAGCCGTTCCCGCAATTCGGCGATGGCAGCTACGGTGCGGGCAACGGCGTCAACGTGAATGGCTACCCCGCTGGCGACTCAGAGTACAGTTCCTTGCAAGCCAAAGTGCAAAAGAGGCTGACCAGTCACTTCACTACGCTTAGCACTTTTACCTGGGGAAAACTGATGACCGACGACGGGAATCCGCCTCTGAGTTTCGTAGCCAATCACAATGGGTCCGTTCAGGACTGGAGGAATCTGTCCTATGAGCACTCCATCAGTCCCCAGGATGTGAAGTATCAATTCTCCGGAGAGGTGTCGTACGACTTGCCGATTGGCAAGGGACGGCGTGTCGACCTGAAGGGTTTCGGGAATGCGGCCCTTGGCGGATGGACTATGAACGCGATTGTCTATCTCAGCACGGGCAATCCCATCAATTCGCCGTCTTCGGGAACAACCCCGTCATACTTCAATCAGCGCGCCGATATGACCTGCAATCCGGCAGCCCACGCTCCGCATACCGTAGCTGCGTGGTTCAACGACAACTGTTTCGCGATACCCGGCACGGAGAACGCTGGCACGGTTAATCCGTTCGTTCCGGGAACGGCCCCGGACTATCTCGACAATGTTCGCACCAAAGGCGCTCGTGACCTGGATCTATCCACTTACAAGGCGTTCAATTTCGGCGAAACGAAAGAGCTCCGCTTCGACGCTTCCGCCTACAATCTAACCAACACGCCGCAGTTCGGGTATCCAAGCGTGCCGAGCATTGTCGGTGCGGTGGACCAGGGTCTTCCCTTCGGACAGATCACCGGTACGAATAATACTCCGCGACAATTCCAGTTTGGCGCCAGATTCACGTTCTGACGGGACTGCCGAACGGAACAGCGGCCGGCCCTTTATTCTTACTGAACATGCGAAAGCAAAAGGGGCCGGCCTCAAATCTGACAACTTCATCTGCACGGCAAGGATCTTAATGTCCTTCAATCAGGAAAGCGGTGGTCAGCAGCCAGTAGGCCTCCGGCGCTCGCTCCGATTCTGGGATCTCATCCTGTATGGAATCATCCTTATCCAGCCCACGGCCCCCATGCCGAGCTACGGTGTTATTTCCACGGTGGCTCGCGGGCACGTGGTTACTGCCATTCTGCTGGCCATGGTCGCCATGCTGTTTACGTCGATCAGCTATGGCCGTATGGCGCGCGTCTATCCTCATGGCGGATCGGCATTCCTCTACGTCGGCAAGCAGATTCATCCCAGTCTCGGCTATCTCACCGGCTGGTGCCTGATCATGGATTACGTTCTCAACCCGCTTATCTGCACCATCTGGTGCAGCCGCGCCGCGATCAATTTTGTGCCAGAGGTTCCGTACGTTGCTTATGTTGTCGCTTTCGCCGTTCTCTTCTCAACCCTCAACTGCAATGGCGTTGAGACCTCGGCAAAGATTAATGCCGCAATGGCCGCTGCCCTCGGCATCGTCATTCTTCTCGTAATTGTGGCGGCCCTTCGTTATGTCTTCGGCCTGCATTCGTATCCGTCAGGCTTCTTCACGCTGCCGTTCTACGACCGCTCGACGTATACTTCATCCGGTTTGCTGCGCGGTACCTCGATTGCCGTGCTCACTTACATCGGATTCGATGGAATCTCAACCCTCACGGACGAAGCGAAGGATCCCAAACGGAATGTCCCGCGCGCTATCATCGGCACGTGCATCGTCACCGGCATCTTGGCAAGCATTGAGGTCTATCTGGCGCAGCTCGCGTGGCCGCACGGCGGCGCCTTCCCCGATATCGACACGGCCTACGTCTTTATCTCCGGCCGCATCGGCGGACCTGCTCTCTTTGCCATCGTCAACGGAGCATTGTTGCTCGCCACCATTGGTTCCGGAATGGCCTCGCAACTCGGCGCTGCACGGATCATGCTGGCCATGGGCCAGGACGGCGCGTTGCCCCGCGGTTTCTTCGGTGCCGTGCACCCCAAGAATCAGATCCCCCGCAACAACGTTTTGCTCATTGGCGGCATTTGCCTGGTGGGAGCTCTTTTCATGAGCTATCAACTGGGCACTGAGTTGCTCAACTTTGGTGCGCTGCTCGCTTTTATGGGTGTAAATGTGGCCGCCCTGATGCAGGCCTGGCACGAAGGTAAGCTTCGCCTTTTGCATGCCCAGGTGTTTGCGCTCTGCGGATTCGTAACCTGCGCCCTGTTGTGGTGGGGCCTTGGCCCTCTGGCCAAAACCGTCGGCACCGTCTGGGCGCTGTTTGGCATCGCGCTGTGGGTGATACGCAGGCGTCAGACGCATCTGCCGGGCAGCGAAGCTTAGGGCATTATTCAACTCCTCTGTGGTCGCAATACGACCTGCGCTGTCCGGCGCTTCTCGGTTTTCTTGCTATTGAAACAGCTTCATTTCGGCTTGAGAACCTGATTGCCGGGTTGTAGGATTCTTGAGTGTACCTCCGCGCCCTTGCAGTAGGCCCGCAAGCGATTGCATACGTTTCGGGACCTGCATGGAGATGAGGGCCTGAAGTGAGCCGGGATTATCCAATGATGAGTTCGCGTTCCTCGCTGTACCTTGCTTCGATCGCCTTGACTTTGGCATCGTGCGCTGTGGCAAACGCGCAGCAGGCGCCCTCGCCAAATTCGGCTCCAGCAACCGCGGCTGCAGTGTCAGCTCAGGCCATTCCTCCCGCTGACAACCCTGTCGCCGATCCCAAGGCCGTGGTCACCGCGGGCCACGCGCGCTTTACCATCCTGACTCCGCAACTCATACGCATGGAGTGGTCCGCCGACGGCAAGTTCGAAGATCACGCGTCGTTTGTGTTCTTGAATCGTCACTTGCCGGTCCCGAAGTTCGAGTCGGATAATGAGGTGGGCGGCCCGGGTAAATCGCTCACCCTTCAAACCGACGATCTAATCCTCTCTTACACGCCGACAGGCGACGGCCATTTCACCGCCGAAAGTCTCTCAATCGAATTCACCGTCGATGGCAAGCACGTCGTTTGGCACCCCGGCGACACCGATCCCGAAAACCTCGAGGGCACCACGCGCACGCTCGATGGAGCGCGGGGCGATAAAACCCAAGAGCCAATCGGGCAGGGTCTGGTCTCGCGTTCCGGGTGGGTTCTCGTCGACGACTCTACTCGCCCGCTCTTCGACTCCAGCGACTTCCGCTTTCTCGAGGGCGAAAAAGGCCCGTGGCCGTGGGTGATCGAACGGCCCGAAAACGAAAAGCCTGGCTCCTACGTCGACTGGTACTTCTTCGGCTACGGCCACGACTACGCCAGGGCGCTCGGCGATTTCGTTCGCGTCGCCGGCCGCATTCCGCTGCCGCCGCGCTTTGCTTTTGGCGCGTGGTGGTCGCGCTACTGGGCGTACAGCGATCAGGAACTCGACGAACTGATCAAGGGTTTCCGCGAAAACGATACGCCGCTTGATGTGCTGGTGATCGACATGGATTGGCACCTGAACCACGAGCAGCTTAAGGCCTTTGGGGAGCACGATCAGTCCGGCGAATCGACTGGCTGGACCGGCTACACGTGGAACAAGATGCTCTTTCCCTATCCCGGACTTTTCCTGAAGAACGTGCACGAGAAAGGCTTGAAGGCTACTCTTAATCTGCACCCAGCCTCAGGCATTGAGCCCTGGGAGGCAGCGTATCCGGCGATGGCGCGGGCCATGGGGATCGATCCCGCTACGAAAAAGTATGTGCCGTTTGACCCGACCGACAAAAAGTGGGCGACCAATTACCTCGATCTCGTGCTGCATCCGCTCGAAGGGGAGGGGATCGACTTCTGGTGGCTCGACTGGCAGCAGTGGCCCATGACAAAGTTGGCGGGTGTGAACAATACCTGGTGGCTCAACTACGTTCACTTCACCGATCAGCAGCGCGAGGGCAAACGGCCGCTGCTCTTCCACCGCTGGGGCGGACTCGGCAACCATCGCTACGAGATCGGATTCTCTGGCGACACCATTTCGGTGTGGGATTCGCTCGCCTTCCAGCCATGGTTCACCGCAACCGCTGCCAACGTTGGCTACGCATACTGGAGCCACGACATCGGCGGCCACATGCCGGGTGCAGTCGATCCGGAGTTGTTTACGCGCTGGGTGCAGTTCGGCACATTCAGCCCCATACTGCGCACGCACACCACCAAGAATCCCGAATCTGAGCGACGCATCTGGGCCTATCCCGAGCCGTACTCCGCCATCCTCCGCACCGCATTCCAGTTGCGTTATGCGATGCAGCCCTACCTCTACACTGAGGCACGCCGCACCTACGACACCGGCGTTGCGTTCTTTCGCCCGCTTTACTACGACTGGCCTGAAGAAGATGCTGCGTACACCAGCAAGGACGAGTACATCTTCGGCAGCCAGATGGTTGCTGCGCCAGTGGTTGCGCCGGTCGATGCAATCAGCGGGCTCGCCACCGAGCAGGTTTGGATTCCCGGCGGCGAGTGGATCGAGTGGCCGACCGGGAAACACTTCACGGGGCCGGAGACTGTGGAGCGCTCCTTCTCCATCGATCAGGTTCCCATTTATCTGCGTGCCGGCGCCATCGTGCCCATGCAGCCGCCCATGCTTTACACCGGCCAGAAACCGGTCGATCCGCTCATCGTGAATGTATGGCCCCTGGCGCCGGGCGCAGCCTCCAGCTATTCGGTCTATGAGGACTCCGGCGTCTCAGTCGAGTATCAGCGTGGCGTCTGCACATGGTTGCCGATTAAAGCCGCTCAATCCGGCGACACTTTGCGCGTTGAGATTGGCCCCGTCGAGGGCAGCTTCCCCGGAATGCTCAAGAACCGTAGCTTCGAGTTGCGCCTGCCAGGCGACTGGCCGCCGGCGTCCGTCACAGTGAACGGCACTCCAGTTCCGCAGGGCGGCGTAGGCAAGCCGGGTTGGCTCTTCGTTGGCAACACGCTCACCACGGTCATTCCCACGCCCAGCTACAGTACTTCGTCGCGAGTCATCATCGAAGTCCGCCGCGCCGCCGGCCTTACGGCGCGTCGTGCTGAACTCGACGGCTTTGCCGGCTCTATGACCCGCCTGCGCGCTGCCTACGATGCCCTGCAGAACACCTCGCCGATATCTATGCCACCTGATCCGCTTGTCGACGCGATGCAGACCGGCGACCGGCTCGGCTACCACCCTGAAAACGCCGTTGCCGAAATCGCGCATTTTCACGACGTCTTGCCCAAGGCTAAAGCTGCGGTACACGCCATCCAGTCCGGCTTCCAGCAAGGTATCGATAACTACGTTAAACGCGAGGCCGAAGATCCGCAAAGGCCGGCTGACTTTGATGCGCGCGTACAAAAGCGCAAAGATCTCATGCAGCGTGCACTCGCATCCGTCGACGAAGCGGCCAAATAGCTCGCCCGCTGCATTCGACACTAGACGAGTCAGAACAGCGAGAACGGGACTTCAACATTCCTACGCGCCGCCTCGGGCCTACCTTTACTCGTGGCAGGGAGAAACCTGTACTGCCATACGGCGTCCGCGGCCTTCTTATCGAGACCGAAACCCAAGCCCCGCGTGACTCGAATCTCCTTCGGCATTCCGTCGACACCCACCAGAACCGTTACCACCGCTACCTGCACATAAGGATGTCGCGCAAACGGATCGCTGAAATCGGCATCGACCGTGTGAATCGGCAGTGGCTCGTTATAGGAAAGCGGATTGTGGTGTTTGTCCTCCAGCCGGGCAATGTCGGGCGGTGAAAGATCCCGTTCAGTGATCAAAACTTCCGGATAAACCGGGTATCGGTTAGTGTAGTGCGTCATGCAGAATGCCGATTATTTCAAAGTGCGGAAAAAGCCGGAAATCCCTGTGATTGCAAGGTTCGCTGCTTCGTCCCAACCGGCGAATAATCGACAGAATTATTGACGCCCTACACCAGCCGCTTTGAGATAAGGATTTCGTCAATGCAACGAATTGCTCTCAAGGCGCAATTCGAATGCCTGAAGGCAAGGTATCGGAGAATAGGGCCTCGTTGCGTGGCCGCTTAATCTCACAACAACACCGCGCAATGACTCCAGCTACAACCGCGGCCAGTGGAACCTTGCCAACGCTTACCGGTGTTTCTCTGAGGCGTGGGGCGGATATCACTGGGATGTTAGTCACGGGCTGAACACCGACGGTGGTATCTTTGCGTCGTATATAGGTCTCTTCAGTAACTATAACTTCGATAACTGGGCTTATCAACCATCGTTCGTATCCTCGAACACGCCGTGGTTCTTCAATGGTGTACGTATCCAGTGGTGGCCGACTGCGAAGCTAAAGATCGAGCCGCGGATCATCAACGGCTGGCAGTCTTACGCTCGGTACAACGGGAAGCCCGGCCTTGGAGGCCAGATTTTCTGGCGCCCCAAGCCTTATCTCGACTTTGTCTGGAATGACTACGGTTTGGGCGAGGACGATGCAGAGTATCCCGGCCGTTCCCGTATTCACGCAGACTGTAGCGCGCAGGTCAAGTTCTAAGACAAACCATCTAGTTTGATGGACAAGATTGCCTGGACAGTTACGGGCGACCTTGGTTGCGAATACGGCGGCGGGCCGGCTTCATATGCTATTGCGGGTGGAACGCAAAACCCTGGCGGCTGGTCGCCTGAATAGGGCAGCGGCGTGTCGACTTACAACGGCGGCGTGAACTGCCATAACACGAAACATGTCAAACCCAACCAGGACTTCGAGGGCTGGATGAGCTATCTGTGCTTCTGGTTCAAGAAGGATATCTGGGCCATGACGCTTGGCGGTGGCGAGATGAGCAACCTAGGTCGTTACCTCACGCTACTGCCTCCCCTCAACAACGCAACTGCCGCCAGCAGCACACCATACTTTACTGAGAACGTAGGCGACCGCGCCATGATGCACGATGGCACAATCACGCTCGACTATATGCCGGCACAGTTTATTACGTTCCGCCTCGAAGAGAGCTATCGCTATTCCGACGAGCCATACTGGACGGGCCATGGCGGAATCACTCCTCCTGGTGGCAACAATGGAAATCCGGCAGACCATCAATGCGAAGCAGGCGGCGATTCACACTATGGCTACGTCTACACCAACTCCAACACAGGCATCGGGGTCGCGGGCATGCCGCTGCCATTGCGTCGTGCCAGCAGCAAAACCTCTCC
>Ga0335074_10004986_pt1 | contig 18341 bp, 15 predicted proteins | sample Lox_Sample_23_FD_206715 | JGI IMG/M metagenome (GOLD analysis project Ga0335074, IMG submission 206715) | Soil microbial communities from Loxahatchee National Wildlife Refuge, Florida, United States - Lox_Sample_2.3 | ecosystem: Environmental > Terrestrial > Soil > Wetlands | place: USA... | reverse complement strand
CTGGCGGAGCCGCCGGATCGTCGGCCAGGTGATGGGCGAGTCCATCGCGATCGGCATCGCCGGCGGGGTGGTCGGGGTCGCCCTCGGATACGCAGGCGCCGCGCTGATCGACAAGCTCGCGCCGAAACTGTCGGCGACCACCGGGCCGGACACTCCGGCCACGTCCGCATCGGGTATCGCCGGGAAACTGGCACAGCAAGTCAGCGGTGCCGCCGTGCACACGGTCCACGTGACGCTGACGGCACCTGTCACGCTCAGCGCGATCTTGATCGCCGTGGTACTCGCGGTGGCCGGCGGGCTGCTCGCCGGGATGTTCGGCGGCTGGCGGGCGGCGCGGCTGCGCCCGGCGGCGGCCCTGGCGAAGGTGGAGTGAGGCGATGTACCGGCTTTCCGGAGTCACGAAGGAATACAACCACGGGGCGGTGCTCGCCCTGCGCGGCGTCAACCTTGAGGTCCCCGACGGCGGGTGGCTTGCCGTCCGCGGCCCGACCGGCCACGGCAAGTCCACGCTGCTGCAGCTCATGGGCGGCCTCGACCGTCCCACCCGGGGAACGGTGGAGCTTGAGGGCAGCGACCTGGGACGGCTGTCCGAGACCGCCGTGACGAGGCTACGGGCACGCTTGATCGGGTTCGTGTTCCAGGCCTTCAACCTCATCCCGACGCTGAGCGCGGCAGAGAACGTCGAAACGGCCGTGGCGCCGCTCGGCGTCCGCGGCGCGGAGCGGCGGCGGCGGGCCGCCGAGGCGCTGGCCGCCGTGGGGCTCGCCGACCGGGTGCACCACCTGCCCGCGGAGCTGTCCGGCGGCCAGCAGCAGCGGGTGGCGATCGCCCGCGCCCTGGTCAAGAAGCCGACCGTGCTGCTCGCCGACGAGCCAACCGGCAACCTCGACGAGGACACCAGGGACGAGATCATCGCGCTGCTGGAACGGGTATGGCGCGAACAGCACCTGACGATGGTCATGGTCACGCACGACAGCGTGGTGGCGGCTCGCGCCCAGAGGATCGGGCTGATGCGGGACGGGCAGCTCACCATAGCTCCTACGTCCCAGGATGTAGGGCAGGTCCGACCGTGGACTGACGCGGCGGGCCAGATCGGAAACTAGGCTGTGGTCATGCCTGGCAGTGACCACCTGACCGGAGTGCCGAGGCCGCCGTTGACCTACCGGATCACCCCGCGCCAGTGGATGGCGATCGACCTCGTGGCCTCGGTGCTCGCCATGCTGGTGATCGCATTCGGCCTGCGGGCATGGCACGGCCCGCATTTCCACTTGCCGACGGCGGGCGTGGCGGGTGCGTCCGTCGCAGCCACGCTCCCGGTCGCGGTCCGGCGGAGGTGGCCGCTGCCCGTGCTGGCGGTGGTCACCGTGGCCGTCGCGGCCTTGACGGCGGTCGGGCAGGCGCCGCTGACCAGTGACCTGATGCTTGGCATGGCCAGTTATATGGCAGCAGTGCGACTGCCCCGGGTGACAGCGGTCATCGCCCTGGTAGCGGCCGAGGCCGCGATCTTCGCCGGGCTGCTTACCGCGGCGGCCACCGCGCATACGCAGAACGTCATGCTGCACAGCATGCTGGCCTGCGCGGCGATGTGGTTCGTCGGCACCGGGGTCCGGGAGCGCCGCAGGTACCAGGCCGGCCTAGCCGAGCAGGAGGCGCAGCGGCAGCGGGCCGAGGCCGACCGGAGCCGGCACGCGCTCCAGGAGGAGCGGCTGAGGATCGCCAGGGAACTACACGATGTGCTGGCGCACAGCCTGAGCGTGGTCACCGTGCAGGCGGGCGTCGGCCGGCGGGTCGGAGCAGCCCGTCCCGCCGAGGCGCTGCGCGCGCTGCGTTCGGTTGAGGAGGCCAGCCGGGGCGCGCTCGACGAACTGCGGCGCGTGCTGTGCCTGCTACGCAGCGACGACGAACCCGATGGAACGGTCACAGCGGCGGTCGTGGCTGGCGCACCCGGCCCGGTTCCCGCGCTCGCTCCCGTCCCCGGCCTCGGCGACCTGGAGAGCCTCGCAGCGATGGTTCGCCGTGCGGGGATACCAGTTCACGTGGACCTGACCGGGGACGTGACCGCGGTGCCGGCTGCGGCAGCGCTGACCGCATACCGGATCGTCCAGGAGGCGCTGACCAATGTGGTCAGGCACGCGCCAGGCGCGGAGGCGGCGGTCCGGGTCGGGATCAGTCCCGCTGGGGTGCGGATCCGGGTGACAGACACCGGCCGGGACCCGTGGGCCGGGACAGCAGGCCTGGCGAACGGTCACGACGCAGCGGGCCGCGGGACCGGGGGTCACGGGGTTGCGGGCATGCGGGAACGGGCCGCCGTCTTCGGCGGGACGCTGGATGCCGGGCCTCTTTCCGGTGGCGGCTTCCAGGTCGCCGCGTTCCTGCCGGTCACGCCGGCCGCGGCGGGGCAGGTGGCGTGACCATCGGCGTGGTGGTCGCCGACGACCAGGCCATCGTCCGGGCGGGCTTCCGGCTGCTGATCGACGCCGAGCCTGACCTGGCCGTGCTCGGCGAGGCCGCGGACGGCGCGGAGGCGGTCGCGGTCACCAGGAAGACCGAGCCAGACGTGGTGCTCATGGATATCAGGATGCCGGTCATGGACGGCATCAGCGCGACCCGGCTGATCGCCGCCGACACGCTGCGGTCGCGAGTGCTGATCCTGACAACGTTCGACCTCGACGAATATGTCTTCGCCGCGCTGCATGCGGGCGCGAGCGGGTTCATGCTCAAGGACCGGCCGCCGGAGGAACTACTGTCCGCCATCCGCGTCATAGCGGTCGGCGAGGCGCTTCTCGCGCCCAACGTCACCCGGCGGCTAATCGAGCACTTCATCCGCCAGCCCGACCCGCTGCGCACGCCGCCGGGGGCGCTGGAGGAGCTGACCGCCCGCGAACGCGAGGTCCTCGCGCTGATCGCGGCCGGCCTGTCCAACAGCGAGATAGCCAGCAAGCTGGTGATGAGCGTACCGACGGCGAAGACCCATGTGAGCCGCATCCTGACCAAGCTCGGCGCCCGGGACCGCGCCCAGCTCGTCGTGATCGCCTACCAGTCAGGCCTGGTCCGGGCCTGACCGTCGGCTACATCCCGGGATGTACCCGAAAGAGGGTCCGCCAGTCTGACGACATCCGCCGCCGCCGCGCCCAGCATGGGACACCCGAGCAGACGCGACGACATGGAGGAACCGTATGCGCGACCTGGCGGCGCCGGTGCTGGCGAGCGGGGGGCACGGCGACAGGCGAATCGCATTCCTGGTGCTGCTGGTGATCATCGTGGCGCTCGTCGTCGGGTGGATCATCTACGCGCGGCGGGCACGGCGGGGCCGCGGCGAATCATGAGTTTCTTCGAAGCCCTGGCGGCCTGGGTCGTCCGTTTCCGGCTGCTTATCATCGCCAGCTGGGTCGCCGCGCTCGCCGCGGCGATGGTGGCACTCCCCTCGCTCGGCAGCGAGGTCAACAGCGACCCCAGCCTGTTCCTGTCGGGCAGCGCCCGCAGCGTCGAGGCCGCGTCGCTTGGCGCCCCGCTGCTCGGCTCCCGGACCACAAGCAAGGTCACCGTCGTGGCCGCCACCTCGGGCTCGCGGCTCAGCGGCGCGGACGTGGCCGCGATCGAACGAGAGGCCCGGCTGGCGCAGCAGGTTCCCGGCGTCCAGTCGGTGCGCTACGTCGCGGAATCGCCAGGTGGTGAGGCCGTGCAGCTCGCCGTGACCGTGGCCAGGGACACCAGTGACGTGGCTGGGCTCAAGCCGGTCATCGCGGCTCTCCAGGCGACGTTCCCGAAGGCCGGCGCCCCGCCCGGGCTGCAACTGCACCTGGCCGGGCCGGCGGCCACGAACGCCGCGAACAACGCCAGCGGGAACAAGGCCACGGGGCGCATAGGGATCCTGTCCGTCGTGCTGATCATCGTCCTGCTGCTGATCGTGCTGCGCTCTCCGCTGGCCGCGGTGATCACGTTCGTGCCCGCCGTGGTGGCGCTCCTGATATCGGAGAAGTTCATCGCCGGACTCGGCGCGCACGGCCTGCAGATTTCCTCGGTGACGCAGACGCTGCTCATCGTGCTGATGCTCGGCGCCGGCACCGACTACGGCCTGTTCCTCGTCTACCGGTTCCGGGAGGAACTGCGCGCGGGAGCCGGCGAACAGGAGGCGGTGGTCCGCGCCCTCGCGCGGGTCGGCGAGTCGATCACCGGGTCGGCCGGGACGGTCATCCTCGCGCTGCTGACCCTGCTGCTAGCCGGCTTCGGCCTGTACCACGACCTTGGCATCCCGCTGGCGCTTGGGGTCGCGGTCATGCTGCTCGCCGGGCTGACCCTACTGCCCGCGCTGCTCGCGGTGAGCGCCAGGGCGGTGTTCCCGGGCAGGACGGTTGGCCTGGCCGCGGACCGTCCCGGCCTGTGGGGCCGGGTCGCCGCCCGTGCCGCGCGCCGCCCGGTCGCCGTGCTCTGCGCCGGCGTGGCGATCTTCGCCGTCCTCGGCCTGGCGGCCACCGCGTACAAGACCGCGAGCCTGGACCGCTCGACGACCGCGCCCGCCGGGTCCGACGCGGCGGCGGGCAACGCCATCCTCACCAGCGACTTCCCGCAGTCTTCTGCCAGTCCGTCCGACCTGATTCTCCAGTACCGCACGCCAGTCTGGCAGCATCCGGCGGACCTGGCGACAGCCGCCGAGACGTTGGGCAAATCGGGACTGTTCGCCAGCCTGGCCGGACCCCTCGACCCGAACGGCAGCGCGCTCACCCCGGCCGGCTACACGCGGCTGCACGCCGCGCTCGGCGACCCGCGGAAGTTGCCGCTCACCGAACCCGCGGCCGAGGCCGGGAAGATCCCGGCAAGCGCCTATAACGCCTACCGCGCCACCGCCCAGTACGTCGCTCCCGACGGCCTGACCGTCAGGTTCGGGGCGGGTTTGCGCGCCGGGCCCCAGCAGAGTACCGCCGCGATGGACGCCACGCCCGCGGTCCGCAGGGCTCTGACCGCGGCCGCCGCCGCGTCCGGCGCGACCGGCAACGGCGTGGCCGGGCAGGCCGCGGCCTTGTATGACGTCAGCACCACCGCCAACACCGACATAATGCGGATCATCCCGGTCGCGGTGCTGGCGATCGCGATCCTGCTCGGCCTGGTGCTGCGCAGCCTGGTCGCGCCCGTCTACCTGGTGGTCACGATCGCGGCGTCCTACCTCGCCGCCCTGGGACTGACGACGTTCCTCGTCATCACGCTCGGCGGGCAAGACGGCCTGGTCTTCCTGCTGCCATTCCTGATGTTCGTCTTCCTGCTCGCGCTCGGCGAAGACTACAACATCCTGATCATGACCCGGATCCGCGAGGAAGCACGGGGGCTCCCGCTGCGCGAGGCCGTCGTCCGGGCGATCGGCATGACCGGGCCGACGGTGACCTCGGCCGGCCTGATCCTGGCCGGAACGTTCGCCGTGTTCGCGGCGGCGGGCGGCGGAGTCATGGGCGGGCAGCTCCAGTCGATTGGGCTCGGCCTGGCCCTCGGCGTGCTGCTCGACACGTTCGGTGTCCGCACGCTGCTCGTGCCGTCCATCGTCGTCCTGCTCGGCCGCTGGAACTGGTGGCCGTCCCGGCTCGCAAGACCAAGCAGCGTGGCGCGCGGTGAGCCGCCTCAGGTCGCCCAGCGCGACGGCGCCCGCTGAGCAGGCTTCTAACCTAACGACGCCATCTGCGAGCGTGTCAGCGGGACCCTCCGCCGCGAGATGCCAGACCAGACCTTGATCCTCGGCGAACGCCGCCTGGCCCTGGTGCTCAACGAGCAGTGGGCGCACGGGGCCGGCTGAGGACCTCACCTGCCGACCGCGAGCAGGCGATCGAGATGGGAACCGGATTGCACTGCTCCCGGTGCCGGTAACTGTCCGGCCGGTTCCCTCGGGAATGTTCCGAGTTTGGCCACGTCGTAGCCGTCCGGGTAGCTGCGGACGCTGCGACGCTGCCGAGGGTAGAGCGGTTCTTTCCGCGGCGGCAAGAACCGCACGATCGCCGCGCGCAGCCGCAGAGCTGCCGACGCGGTGGCACGCTCCCAGCGTGGCGGCTGCCGATAGCCGAACGCGGCCAGCAGCCGGTCGTCCATCAGGGCCTTGGCGAACCGGTCGACCAGTACCCGGGGCGCCAGATGGTTGGGCGGAAACGTGGCCATCAGCCGCAGCGTGGCTTCCGAGACAGCCAGCCCCCCGGGGTCGAAGCCGAAGTGGTCGTCCTCGTACTGGTCGAGGAAGTCGGCGAACTTCTGGTGAGTGTCCGGGATGTCCTTGATGCCCATGTGCATGCCGAGTTCACGGTAGTAATTGGCGCTCGCGGTGCGTTCGGCCTCGGTGAGCCGCCGCCAGCCGTACCGGTCCAGCCAGCGAATCGGCACGACTACGAAAGTGGACAGCACGTAAAGCTTGTCGTCGTTGGAGATGTCGTAGGCTCCGTGCATCTGGTTCATCCGCCGCAGCGCCGTCCGCCCGGGCTCGCTGGACAGGCCGTGTTCCAAGATGGTGTCCAGGATGATGACAGTGTCGTCATACCGGCGCTGCGTTCGCTGCGTGAGCTCGCCGGTCTGGCGCAGCAGCCGCCCGATGCTCGGTACCGCATAGGTACGGTACAAGGCGAAACCCAGGGACTCGTTCATGTCCCACGGGAACTCGTATGCGCCGAGGATCCGGTAGATCTCGTGAAAGTCCGTGGCCGGATCGAGCTGGGCGATCCGTCGTGCCCAGTAACCGCGTTCCATGTCTCCTCCGGACGCCGTTTGCGCCAATTGTGACACCAACGGCGCCGTGGACCGTCATCAGCCCTCGGAACCCGTGGCCAACCTAAGGTGGGCACGGAACCGCTACTGGCCCGGGTAATCCGTTCTGGCCGGGCGGCTGCGCAACCGGGCTGGCCGTCGCGGCGTCCAGGGGTCATGCGGACGATATGGCTGGCCCTGGTCTGCGGCGCGATCATGCTGGCCGGGTGCGGCCGTGCTCCGGCACCGTCGGCAGGCAGCCCGGCCACGGCGGGACGGGGCTGCCCGCCCGGGCCGGTGCTGTCCGGCTTTCCAGCTGGCTACCTGGCCGGGATCCAGTTTGTCTCGGCCGCCCAGGGATGGGCGGTGGGCCAGAACGTGATCCTGGCCACCACCGACGCCGGACGGCACTGGAGGGTGCAGCGCACCGGCCCGCTCAACCTGACCTCGGTAGATTTCATCAGCCGAACGGCCGGCTGGGCCGTCGGCACCGACACGGTACTGACCACCTCCGACGGCGGGGCGCACTGGGCGGCGCTGCCGGAGCCGGAGCGGTGCCTGCCGATCCGCTCGGTGCACTTCATCTCCCCCGCTATCGGGTTCGCCGTGGCCGGCGGCCGCAACGTCGCCGATGTCGGGCCGGAGACCCCCCAGACCGGCGGGGTGGTCCTGGCCACCAGCGACGGCGGGCGCAGCTGGCGGGTCCTGCCGGCCCCCGCGGACGCCCAGACCGTCTGCTTCAGCGGCCCGCAGGACGGCTGGCTGGGGGCCGGCGGTCGACTGTACCGGACCACCGACGGGGGCCGGAGCTGGGCGCAGGTCACCACCGGGATGCAGGCCGCCTCGGATGGTGGCTATCCAGGCGTGATGATCGTGCAGTGCGCCGGCGTAGGCTCGGCCTGGGCGCTGGATGTCGGGGCGGGTGCCACGATGAGCAAGCAGCCGAACGTGGGCTACCGCGCCGGTCCGGCCGGGGTTGTACCGGTCTTCGCCGAGCAGTACTTCCCCCACCCTGGCGTCCGCGTGGCCGCGGACTCGCCCGGCGCCTACCCCGGGCCGTTCTCGGCGATCAGCCCGTCGGCTGCCGTGTACATCGGCTGGTGCCCGGCGTGCGCGGGCACCGTCACCGCCCCGACCGCCCCGTGGGACCTGGTGACCGGCTCTGGCACCTTCCTGACCGCCGAGGGAAGCATCGGCGGGCTCAACGTTCCCGAGGCCGCCAGCTTCTTGTCCCCGCAGCTCGGCTGGGTGGCGGGGGCCAGCAGCTACCTCGGCAACGGCCGTTTCCGCCAGTGCATCGTCTTCACCGATGACGCGGGGCGGACCTGGCACGTCCAGTACGTCAGCCCCGCGCCATGAACGCCGGCCAGGCCGCGCCCCGGCCGCAGTGATCATTATCCGACACCGGCGCGACGCGCCCGCAGCCAAGACGACGCCGCGATGACCACGCCAGAGGCGACACCAGACGGCGGTGGTACCTGTCGGCTGCGAGCACCACGGCCCGTTCAGAAAAGATCGAATTAACGCCTAACGGGCCGTGGTGTCACGGTCCGGCCTGCCTGAGAACAAGCCGCCGCGGGACCGCTCGCCGGTGTCAACCCGGCCGGGGAGGGTAGCGCGGGCACGTGGTAATCAGGTCGGTGCGATGCACGACCGGCTGGTGTTCGACCGTTCCGACGCTGACTGGCGCATCTGGCGGTTGGCGTCGCAGGACCGTCTGAGGTCTCGCGGGCGGGCCCTTAGTTTGCCAGCCCGCCGTCCCGTCGTGTCCCGCCGACGTCGTATCCCGCGGGAGCGGCCGGAGTGTCAATGGTTGACCCGCCGGCAACCAGCGCCGCGATGACTCCGAGCAGCAGGCCGGATAGCGCGCCGAGCAGCGCGTCGTCACGCAGCAGCGTCAACGGCGCCGTCCCGGATGCGCTCATCGCTGGTTCGAGTATCCGCGCTGACGGCCAGCCGGGGTAGCTCGCAGAAACGTCATAGGACAGGTAGCTGATGGCGGCAGCCTCAGCGGTGGCCTCTGCTTGAGCGGGCGTCCCGGCCCTCGCGGTTACCCACAGGTAATTCCCCGGCAAGAACTTTGCCTGGACTCCGCCCGGAAGCGACTGAAGCAACCTGGCCCCGCGGGAACCAGGCGAGAACGAAGGCCCGCCGCAGATGGCCCCCTGCGGGCATGACGGCGGCGCCATGAGAACCAGCGCCCGGCTGGTGAACACCGGCGGGTTGAGCGCGGCGAAGACAGCGCCGCCGAGCAGGCCAAGTAGAGCCATGATGCCGACCAAGGCGCTGTAGCGTCCGATGATCTGGACGAACCTGGGTACGTCTGATACCTGCTGGCTCATCTGGCCTCCGCGTGAAATCTCCGGCGCCGGCCCGCGTGGTCGCTAGGCAAACCATGATACGGACTTGCCTGGGCAAAGGGAATTGGCCATACCTACCAGATTCAGGCCGCCGGCCCGGTGCGGGAGTTCATCCTTCGCGAATTCCCAAGGAAATACTGGCTGACCTGTGTCGCCGGCAGCCACACGGCAGAAGGCAATCCCAGACAATAGTCAACACGATAAAAGCAGTTCCAAAACTGTTAACGCCAGCACCTGCGGGTACAACCGGGGCCCACATCCCGGAACAACCAAAGCGGGCGCTGACGCGTCCTCGGTTTGTGGCTGGAATCCGCTGACTTGATCAGATATGGACCAGGATGGGATGTGGGGCGATGGGCACGAGGGACCTGGGGCGGTTGGTACTCGCATTCGCCTGCGCGATCGGCGTGGCCGCAAGTGCGGCGGCAATAGCATGGGTGGCGTCGGCAGGACCGGAGGCGCCGAGTGCATCGAACGACGGCGTTGACGGCTGGCGGGTCGCCGCCACGATCTACCCTCCCGGACCGCACCCCGCCAAGGGAACCCGCGTCTTCATGTCCGGCGTGTCGGCTCCAGGCGCCGGCGACGTCTGGGCGGTCGGCGGCACGATCACTGCCTCGGACCAGAGCTTCCCGGTGCTTGAGCACTGGGATGGGCAGACGTGGAAGTCCGTGGCGATGCCACGATCGTTCGCCGGCGTTCCGTTTGAGCCATACCAGGTCGCGGCCTCGTCCGCGGCCGACGTGTGGGTGTTTGCCGCATCGACCGGGGCGGCCGGGCGATGGGCACACTGGAATGGCCGCTCGTGGACGACGGGCACGCTGCCCGCGGTGCCGGTCGGCGGGGACAGCAGCCCGCGGGTGACGATCACCGCGGCGGCGGCGGGCCATGGCGACGTCTGGGTGGGCGGCACGGTCTGGGACTGGCAGACGAAGTCCAGCCTGCCCGCTGCGGCGTTCCTGGCCGGCTACGACGGCCACGCCTGGCGGACCTATCGGATCCCCGAGAGCATGCCGAACATCGTCGGGATCAGCGCGCTCAGCCGCACAGATATCTGGGCCGCCGCCACCGGCGGCCAGGGAACGTCCGGGGTCGCCTCCGCACCCTCGGATGAGAACGTCCTGCTGCACTGGAATGGCGGCTCCTGGAAGTCGATTCCGGTACCGCCGAAGATCGACGTCAGCGCCGTTGTCGGCGAGTCGGCGCACAGCGCCTGGGTCACCGGCGACGTTCCCGGGAAGGGCCCCGATGGCCTTACCTTCGTGGCGGGCGCGGCGCACTGGAACGGGACGGGCTGGACGATCACCCGGGATCCCGCTGCCGACGCGCAATTCCCGCGGGTCGGCGACGTCTACGAACTGACCAGCGCGACGGCCGACGGTCGCGGCGGGTTGTGGGCGGTGGCGGAGGGCTACCCGCCGGTCGTGGGCTCGCTACCGGGGCAAGCTTCGCTCTGGCACTACGCGAACGGTCGCTGGACCGGTGTTCAGCTGGGCAGGCTCGGCGACCCGGACCTGTTCCAGATTGCCGGAGCGCCGGGAACTGCGTCGATGTGGGCCGTGGGTACGTTCGTGACCGCGGCTGCATCCGGATATCCGCGGTACGGGGCCATTCTCCGGTACGAAAACTGACCTGGCGGCTCGGCGCCGGCCCGGTCATCGCACAGGGCCGGTCATCGTGAGCTGGGCCGGGCTCCGGCCCCGGCGGCCGCGGGCTCGGTCGGCTGGTAGGCCAGCAGGTGCTCGACCGCGATGGGTAGCTCGCGGGCGCGGTAGCCGGTCGCGTGGTAGACGGCATTGGCGATCGCGGCGGCCATCCCGACCTGCCCGATCTCGCCGACGCCCTTGACCCCGAGCGGGCCGGCGATCGCGTCGTCCACCTCGACCAGCTCGACGTCTGCGTCTGGCGCGTCGGCGTTGACGGGCACCAGGTAGTCGCCCAGGCTAGCGTTGGCCCAGCGGCCCAGGGTGGTGTCCATGTGGGTGCCCTCGAGCAGCGCCTGGCTCATGCCCCAGAGCATGCCGCCCATGAGCTGGCTGCGGGCGGTCCGGGGGTTGAGCACGCGGCCGGGCGCGAACGCCCCGACCAGATGCCGGACCCGGATGATGCCCAGGTCGGCGTCGACCGCTACCCGGGCGAACTGGGCGCCGAACGTCAGCAGCCCGTAGGGGACGTCCAGCGGCGGCGGGTCCCAGCTGCCGATGGCCTCGGCGTCGTTCATGACGTGCCGCTGCATCAGCGCGCTGTAGGTCTCGCCGGTGCTGTCATCGCCGGCCAGTGCCATTCGTCCGCCGCTGGCGACGACCCGGGCTGGGTCGGCGCCGTGCAGCGGGGACCGGGCGTCGCCGACGGCCAGCGCGATGAGCTGATCGCGCAGCGCGGTGGCGGCGTTGTGGACCGCAGAGCTGATCATCATGGCGCCGTTGGAGCCGACGGGCGAGCCGGCGTTCGGCAGATCGGTGTCGCCGAACTCGAACCGCATGTCCGCCAGGTCGACGCCCAGCCCGTCCGCGGCCACCTGCGTCATCACGGTGGCCGTCCCTGTGCCGAACTCCTGGGTCGCCGTCTGCACGATCGCGCTGCCGTCCGCGTATAGGTGCGCGCGGGCGCGCTGGGTGTGCATGAAGAACGCGATGGGGTAGCCGGCGCAGGCCATTCCGGTGCCGATCAGCCAGTTGCCGTCGCGCTCGGAGCGCGGCTGCGGATCGCGTCCGGCCCACCCGATGCGGGCGGCGCCGCGCTCCAGGCACTCCCGCAGCCCGAAACTGGACCAGGGGTGGCCGGTGTTGGGATCCACCTCGGTCAGGTTGCGCTGGCGCAGCTCGATCGGGTCGATGCCGAGGTTGCAGGCCAGCTCGTCCATCGCGCACTCGAGCGTGCAGACGCCCAGTCCCTCGCCGGGAGCGCGGGTAAAGGTGGGCGTCATCGTGTTGCCGCGCACCAGCCGGTGGATGCCCTCGAAGCTTTGGCAGGCGTAGAGCTGGGAGGCGACGCCAAAGGCGGGCTCGGCCCAGTCGTCGAACGGCGAGGTGACCGAGATCTTGTGATGCCTGATCGCCGTCAGCTTGCCTTCGCGGGTCGCGCCGAGCTTGATGTGCTGCTCCTGCTCCTCGCGGTGGCCGCAAGAGGTGAACATCTGGCCGCGTGTCACCACCAGCCGGACGGGGCGGCGGACGTGCTGGGCGGCCAGGGCGGTCAGGGTGACGTGCGGCCAGACCATGGCCTTGGAGCCGAACGCGCCGCCGACAAAGTGGGTCAGCACCCGGATCTTGGACGGGGACATGCCCAGCAGCGCGGCGACGGTGAGCTGCACTGCCTTGATGCCCTGGCAAGAGTCGTAGAGGGTGAGCTGGTCGTCGTCCCAGGCGGCCATTGTGGTCAGCATCTCGATCGCGTTGTGGTGGTTGGCGGCAAACCGGAACCGGGCGTCGACCTGCAGGTCTGCGCCGGCAAGCCTGTCGGCGACGTCGCCGCGCTGGTTCCGGCCCGGCATCAGGCCGCCGAAGATCCTCTCTGGCTCGTAGGCGGCGCCGCGGCCCTGGTCGATCGTCGTCACCGACGGGGTCTCGGCGTAACTGACATCAACCAGGGTGGCGGCATACTGCGCCTGCTCGAGAGCATCGGCTACGACCACCGCGACCGGCTGCCCGGCGTAATGGACGACGTCGTCCTGCAGCGGGAAGAACGTCTGGCCGGGGGCCGGGCCGCCGACCAGCGACGGCAGCAGCGGGACCGGGTTCAGCCTCGGCACGTTCCGGTGGGTCAGGATGCCGACGACGCCCCCAGCCCGCTCGGCCCTGGCGGTATCGATCGCAGTGACCCGGCCGCTGGCGATCCCGGCCCCTACGATCGCGGCGTGGGCCAGGTCCGGGAGGGTGATATCGCCGGAGTAGTGCGCGGTGCCTGTCACCTTGGCCGGGCCGTCGACCCGGCGTATGTCCTGGCCGATGGCCTGGGTCATGACATGCCCCCCGTCTTGTCAGTGTTGTCAGCCGGCCCGGCTTGGTCGCGTGCGCGGCTGGTGCGCTTGCCTGCGCGTTCAGTTGGTCAGCGTGGTCAGCGCGCGCACGATGGCCCGCTGGGCGAGCTCGACCTTGAACGCGTTGAGCGCTCGCGGCGCGGCCTGCGCGAGCTCGGTAGCCGCGGCCTCCGCGAACGCGGCTGCGGTGGCCGGCCGGCCGAGCAGGCTCGCCTCGGCGCGGCGGGCCCGCCACGGCTTGGTGGCCACACCGCCGAGCGCCAGCCGGACCTCGGCGATCATGCCGTCCTGAACCCGAACCGCGGCCGCGACCGAGGCCAGCGCGAACTCGTAGGACTCACGGTCGCGAAACTTCAGGTACACCGAGTGACTGGCTGCCGGGGTGGCCGGGACGTCGATCGCGGTGATCAGCTCGCCGTGCTCAAGCGGGTGCTCGCGCTCCGGGGTGTCGCCGGGGAGCAGGAAGAAGTCGTCGATGGCGATGGACCGCTCGCCGGCTGGCCCACGCGTGTGCACGACCGCGTCCAGGGCCACCAGGGCCACGGCCACGTCGGACGGGTGCGTGGCGATGCAATGGTCGCTGGTGCCCAGGATGGCGTGCCCGCGATTGAACCCGTTCAGCGCGGCGCACCCGCTGCCGGGATCACGCTTGTTGCAGGGCGAGCTGGCGTCACGGAAGTAGCTGCAGCGCACTCGCTGGCACATGTTCCCGCCCATCGAGGCCATGTTCCGCAGCTGCGCCGACGCCCCGAGCAACAGGGCCTCCGCGATCATGGGGAACCGCTGCCTGACCGCGGGGACCTGTGCGACGTCGCTCATCCGGGCCAGCGCCCCGACGCGCAGGGCGCCGCCGGGCAGGTCCTCGACCCGGTTCAGCGGCAGGTCGTTGATGTCGACCAACATCGTCGGCCGGAGCACGTCCTGGCGTACCAGGTCGACTTCGGTCGTGCCGCCGGCCAGGAAGGCGCTGTCCCGGTTCTGCAGGACGGTGGCGATGGCCGAGTCGACATCGGCGACCCTGGCGTAGCTGAGCGGCCGCATGTCAGGCACCGCCCGCATCGCGGACCTCGCGGATCGCGGCCCGGATGTTGGGATAGGCCGCGCAGCGGCATATGTTGCCGCTCATCCACTCGCGGATCTCGCTGTCATCCCCGGCATGGCCCTCGCGCAGCAGCGCCACGGCAGACATGATCTGGCCCGGCGTGCAGTAGCCACACTGGAATGCGTCCTGATCGATGAACGCCACCTGCATCGGGTGCAGGTCACCGTCGGTCGCCAGGCCCTCGATCGTGGTGACCTCCCGACCCTCGCAGGTGACCGCGAGCGTCAGGCACCCAAGCACCCGCCTGCCATCTACCCAGACCGTGCAGGCTCCGCACGTGCCCTGATCACACCCTTTTTTCGATCCGGTCAGCCCCAGGTGCTCGCGCAGCGCGTCGAGCAGGCTGACCCTGGGCTCCAGCTCCACCTCATACGGGCGGCCGTTCACGGTCAGCCGGACCGTCCCGGTCCCTGGCCCCCGCTGCACCGCCCGGGACACAGTCTCCGCCCCCATGGCTATTTGCCGCCCCCCCTCGGATCATGGGCCGGCCTGCTGCCTGATCCGCCCCACCTACCCGGCTGCCGCGGAGCCGAAACAGGCGCGTGCCGCGGTCGGGCCGCGCTGGTGGTGGGGAATTGCACGATCATCACTGAGTCGGATCCCGGCAGTTACTGCCCCCGGCGCAGCGAAGCTTGCGGGATGCCAAAGGTCCGCCATGCATATTCGCATCATTTATCCGGAATTATGAATTGGACGTATGAGTGGGGACTCGCTTACGTTGGCGGCGTGGTGGACAGCGCCACCGGATGCGCAGCTATTGCCGCCGCGGAGCGCGATGGTGTGGGGCACGGGAGAAATGACAGTAAGGAGCGCCACACTGAACGCCAAGACGACGTCCGGCCATCAGGATGGATCGATACGTGCACCGATTTTCCAGGTCGACGCATTCGCCGACGGCCGGTTCACTGGCAACCCGGCTGCTGTCGTCGTCCTCGGGAGCTTCCCGGCTGACGAGGTGCTGCAGGCGGTCGCCGCGGAGAACAACCTCGCCGAGACGGCTTTCCTCGTGTCGGACGGCGACGGGTACCAGCTTCGCTGGTTCACGCCAACCGTTGAGGTCTCAATCTGCGGTCATGCCACCCTTGCCAGCTCTGCGGTGGTGATGGAGCGGCTGGAGCCCTGGCGCACCAGCGTGGTGTTCCAGTCGCGGAGCGGCCCGCTCGCTGTGGAGCAGGCTGGTGAAGGCTGCTACGTCATGGACTTCCCCGCCTCCTCCTGCCAGCTCATCGACCCCCCTGGCGGATTTGCCGCGGCGCTGGGCGCCCGGCCGGCCGAGGTGCACGCCAGCAGGGCGAACTACCTGGCGGTGCTGGGCTCTGCGGCGGAAGTCCGCGAGCTCAGGCCTGACATTGCCTCGATCGCCCGCCTGGGGCGCGAAGGCGTCATCGTCACTGCGCCAGGCGCGGCGCCTTATGACTTCACCAGCCGCTATTTTGCCCCGGCCAAGGGCATCCCCGAAGACCCCGTTACGGGCGGCGTTCACTGCACGCTTGCCCCTTTTTGGGCAGGCAGGCTCGGCAAGACGGCCTTCCTCGCCCGCCAGGCATCCCAGCGCGGTGGCGACGTGCGCTGCGCCGTGGCCGGCGACCGCGTTACGCTTACCGGCTCATGCGCCTTCTACTTGCACGGCGAGATCGAGATCTAGATAAGTGACGCCCGTCTCGGGCGCCGGTGCGGCGTGTCGGCTTGATCGTGGCCGTTGGGCGTTGACGCGAGTGCTGCTGGCCCACGTTATGCGTGCCCTTGACGACGGGGCGCGGGCTTGGTCGACGGTGTTTGGTCAGCAGTGGAGGCGGTCGCCGTAGCCGAGGGCGAAGTCGCGGAAGGCGATGACCGGCGGGGCCTGCGGCCGGTCGGCCATCCACACGAGGCCGACCGGGCGGGCGGCCCGGGGAGCGGTGATCCGTACCGCCACCACCGCCGGGTCCCCCTCGGCTCCCGCCGTCGGCGGGAGCAGCGACACGCCGAGGCCGGCTCCGACCAGGCCGCGGCAGGTCGCCGCCTCCTCGCCCTCGAAGGCGATCGTGGGCTCGAAGCCCGCCTGCCGGCACAGGTCGTCCGTGATCTTCCGGAGCCCGTAGCTGGGCCCCATGCAGATAAAGTCCTCTTTCGCGGCGTCGGCGAGCCCGATGCTGCGGTGGCCCGCGAGTCGGTGAGCGGCCGGGACGACCAGGTCGATGCGCTGGGAGGCCAGTCTCCTGGCGATCATGCCAGGCTCGTCAGGGAGCGGGGCGGTCAGGCACAAGTCGACCTCGCCTGCCCGCAGCCGTGTGAGCAGCAGGTCCACGCTGCCCTGCACCAGGGTGAACTGGATATGCGGATGCCTGGAGCGGAAGTCGCGCAGCATCCGCGGCACTGTTTCGGTGCCGAGGGTGTGCAGGAACATCTCAGGCGAACGCGCTACTGCACCTCGACCCCGAACCGCTCGCACAACGCCTCAAGTTCCTCGGTGTCCAGCCCGTCGAGCCGGGCAGCACTGGTCAGCCAGCCAGCCGTTGGCTAGGTGCAGCAGCCGGTCCTCACGGCCCGTGCGTGCTGGTGGCAATGTCGGCGTTGAACAGCCACCGCCCGCGACCTTGAACACGACGGTGGCCAGAATGGCACATTCGACCGATAATCACCGTATGGCAGCAGCCACTCGCGGCCGGCGTCTGAGCTCTGGCGTGCTGTCGTCGACCGTCAGCCTGCCGTGGCACTCCCCTGCCGGAGCCAGGATGCTCTTTGCCGCTGCGTGGTTTGCCGTCGGCCTTGTCATTGGTCTTGTCGGCGAGTCATGGTGGTGGGCTTTTGCTGCGGTCCTTTGGCTTGTCGGCCTTCTAATATCGCTTCGGTCGAATGGCGAATTCCTCCTGTGGGTATGGGACGAGGTCCACAGTCAAGACAGGAAGGCGCCCTTTGTCGGCCGCCCGCAGCCCCTCGTCAGCCATCACCAGCGTGCTCGCCTCAGGGATGTTATCCCTGGCGATTGGGTATGCGATTATGAGGACCATAAAATCAAGCTCGACGAGGCCGAGCGGGAGTATCAACGGCGGCGGGCGGACAGGCTAGCCGACCAGCAGATGCGCAAGTATCTGCGTCCGGCCACTCGTCCGACCACTCGTCCGGCTACCCGCCACGCGTCGCCCCGCAGCGCCGCGCCGCTCGATGTGGCCGTGTCGCCCCGCATCATCGGTACGCAAACTCCGGAGATCCTGCCTCCGATTCATCGAGTCGAACCGGCCAAGGATTGGATGCAGGTCCTCTCCATCGTGCCCACATCAGACGGTAAGGATGCGGAGCTTGGCCTGTTGCATCGCAAGAAGCTGACATCACCCCTTGAGCGGTGGTATTACCACGGGCCGGGCCCTGGTGCAGACGAGCTCCAGTCGGAAGATCCGACGCTGGCCGAGCTCATGAGACTGCTGCGGTCCGGCGATAGTACCTATCGGGAAAGCGAAATTGTCGGCAGGCTGAGAGCGTCAGGCCATTCGATCGTCTTCGTCCGGCGCGCAATCGCCGCCGCGGTGGCGGTCGGCCTGGCACGAAGGATGCACCATCCTGGCTGGAGAGCCGAGGTACTGACCGGTGCGTTTGGCCTCGGCGAGAGAGCCAGTGCGGGCCATCGAAGCTGCTACCTGGAGCTCACAGGAACCGGCCGCGCCTGGCTCGAGGCGGGAGACCCTAAGATGGTGTCCCGTCGACCCAAGTGGCGCCTCAACGACGACTGCAGGATTTGCGGCGCACCGGTTGTTAAGGCAGTCAAGATGTTCGAGGACGATCCGCGATGCGACCAATGCCGTGAGTTTCCGGGAGGGGACTACATCTCTCCCGAAGGAGACAAGTATTAAATCTGCACTGCGTCAGCGAGCGGGTGGTAAGCGTAATATCGCGACACCGTCGCCAATGGGGCTCAGCCTGTCGCATGGCGGGCATGGGACCACTACCGTAGAGGGCTCAGCCAGCCCAGGGACTAGGGCCCTGCCTCAGCACAGCGGGTGGCCCTGGCTTGCCGGTAGGCCATAGGTCCACCACGTAAATGAAGTAGTCGCCGTGTCCCGCGTCGTCGAGTCCGGCAGCCGGTGATGCGGTTGGAACGTAGGACACGGACCCTGTAGCGGCCCTGCGCAATGCTGATGTGCTGTTCTTGGCCAGGATCATCCGCTGGGCCGTAAATGACCATGTCGCCGTTGGGTAGATCGAAGTCGGCCTC
>Ga0335074_10004985_pt1 | contig 18341 bp, 11 predicted proteins | sample Lox_Sample_23_FD_206715 | JGI IMG/M metagenome (GOLD analysis project Ga0335074, IMG submission 206715) | Soil microbial communities from Loxahatchee National Wildlife Refuge, Florida, United States - Lox_Sample_2.3 | ecosystem: Environmental > Terrestrial > Soil > Wetlands | place: USA... | reverse complement strand
GAAGCCGTCGGCCGACAGCAGGTCACGACGGCGGCTGATCTCGGCGTCGAGCCGGTCGAGCAGCCGCGTGGCGCGCTCGGTCTCGGTATGCCGGACCACGGCGCCGCAGTGCGGCAGCCGGTCCAGCGGCCCGAACGAGCCGCCGCCGCAGTCGAGCACGTACAGGTGCACGTCGGCCGGGGAGCAGCCGGCCGCTATCCCGGCGGCGATCGACCGCAGCGCCGTGGTGCGGCCGGACAGGGGCGCACCACCGAAGAGCAGGTTGGAGCCGCGCTCTACGTCGAACGCGAGCAACTCCTGACGCTGCTTGCCTGGCAGGTCTGCGACGCCGTACGTGATGGGGGCAAGCGCGCTGCCGTCCTGCCTGCCATGGGCCCGCAGAGCGGCGAGGGGGACGCGGGGCGGCAGCGGGTCGAGCCAGGGGCGCCGCTCCGGCGGTCGCAGCCCGGTGGCCTTGACCGCCTGGACCAGCTCGGACAGGTCGGTCGGACCGGAGTACCCGGTGCGGCCGCCGGGCGGTACCGCCGGCCCGTCGGGCAGCGGCTCGCCAGCCTGGCCGAACGGGCGTGGCGTCGCCCGCAACGTCCCAGCGCCCGCAGTGACGCCGCCGGCGGCAGGCGCGCTCGCCCAGGCGCCCTGGAACTGCGCGACCGCGCCATGGGAGATGCGGACGTAGCCGCGGCCCTGGAGGTCGGGATCGATGGCCGCGGCGTCCGGGATGTCGATCACCCGTACCGAGCCCTCCTTCTCCTCGACCCGGAAGCACACCCGCAGCCTGGTGTTATCCCTGATGTCCTCGGTGATCGCCTTCGCGGGGCTCTGCGTGGCGAGCACGAGATGGATGCCGATCGACCGGCCGCGGGCCGCGAGATCGGTCATGCCCTTGAGGACCTCGGGCATGGTCTCCTTCAGGTAGCGGAACTCGTCGGCGATGACCAGCAGCCGGGGCAGCGGCCCGCGCGGCTCTCCCGCCGCCCAGTAGGACTCGAGGTCGGCGCACCCGGCGGCCTCGGTTATCAGCCATTCCCGGTACCTGGTCTCCGCGTCGAGCGCCGCCAGGGCACGCTGGCCCAGGTGCTCGTCGAGGTCGGTCAGGTAGCCGCTGACGTGCGGCAGGTCGCGGCACGGCTGGAACGTGGCGCCGCCCTTGTAGTCGATGAGCACGAAGTTCAGCGCCTGCGGTGTCGACCCGAGCGCGAGCGAGGCGACGAGCGTCTGCAGGAACTGGCTCTTGCCGGAACCAGTGGTGCCGCCGACCAGCATGTGCGGCCCCTGCGCGGCGATGTCCACCACGAACGGCGACCCGTCCGCGAGCCGTCCGAGCGGTACTGCGGTCGTCCGCCCCCCGCCGCGCCGCCACAGGTCCTGCACGGCCGCCGGGGTCAGCTGCGGGATTCCGAAAAGATCATTCATCCGAACGATCCCGTTAGTTCCCGCGGGGCGCTGATCCGGCTTGTCCCTGATGGGAGCCAGCGCGCGGGCCGTCTCGTCGGCCCACCGCTCGCTGACCTGGTCGAGCCTGGCGACGTCGAGCGGCCGGCCGCCGTCGCGCTCGAAGTAGACGCCGGTCCCGCCGTTGGCCGGGTCGGTGTCCAGCCGTCCCCGGCACGCGCCCGGCAGCTCCCGCCAGTCGTCGTCGCGGCAGATCACGAACACTCCGACGGCCGGGCCGGCGGACAGGACATCGCCGATGCCGGGCACGTCGCGGATCTGGGCTGAGCCGTCGATGACCAGCACCACGCAGGGCAGCGGCAGCGGCCGGTCCCGCCCGGGGCCGTAGCCTGGACCGGCGCCGGCGGCCGAGGCATGCCTCCTGGCCACCAGGTCACGCAGCTCGGCGATCCGCTTCGTCCAGGTCGCCCGGTCGGTCCCCACGTTCAGCCAGTCGGCGGTGTCGCCTGGCGGCCGCAGCTGCGGCAGCCAGCGGGCCCACCGCCAGGTGTCCGGCTGCTCAGTCAACAGGACCAGCCGCAGGTCGCTCGGGCCGTGCAGTACGGCAAGCTGGCTAACCGACCAGGCCAGCGCCGGGCGGCTCGCGGCCGGCGGCCCCGCGATGCCGAGCACGCCGAGGTCGGCGAGCGGGACGGCGACGGGCACGTCCCTGACCATCGGCCCTGCCTCTTCCTGCGCGGCGGCCGCGCCGCCGCGCAGGCTGACCGTGCTGGCCGGCAGGTCGCCGGAGCCGGCCCGCAGCAGGAGGAAGTCCTTGTCCTGCGGCGAGCGTTCCCACAGCCGGGTGCCCGGGCCTGCCGCGATCCCGGCGAGGGTCGCCGGGTCCGGCAGCGCCAGCCTGCGCAGTTGTTCTTCGGCGGCGATGGCGTCGCCGAGCCGCGCCTGGCCAGCGGCGGCGGCGTCTTGGAACTCGCGCTTCGCGGTGCGCGCGTGCCCGGCCGCTGTCCGCCTGTTGAGCAGCTGCGGTACCACCGAGGCGGCCACGCCGCCGAGGCCGAGCAGCAGGAACAGCCACTGATGGCTGACCACCGCGACGATCCCGCCGGTGGCGAGCGAGAGCACGGCAGGCAGGACCATGGTCAGCCAGGGCGGGCGGCCGTGCTGGGACCGCTCGCTGCCGAGGTCGATGACGATCGGCGCTGGCAGCGCGGGCACGGTCCTGAACGGCTTGTTGACCAGCCAGCCGAACGGATTCGCGGGGTCGGCGCGCAGCGCGATCGTGTTCCCGGCGTCCGGGACGGCGATGGTGAGGACGTCACGGCCGGCGTAGATCAGCTGGCCGGGGCGCACCGGCACCGGCTGCGGGCCTACCGGCCCGCCGTCGAGCCCGGTGCCGTTGGTGGATCCGGAGTCGCTGAGCAGGAAGCCGCCGTCGGGGGACACGGTGACGACGCAGTGCGTGCGGCTGACATCGGTGTCGCGCAGCCGGACGTCCGCGTGCTGCCTGCCGATGGTGTTGTCGCCGGGAGCCAGCGGGGCGATCAGGCCGGCGTCGGGCCCGGACATCACCCGCAGTTCCGCGGCGGGCGCCCCCGCCTCTCCGGGGCCCGGGCCCCAGCCGGGGCGGGGGCCGCCAGCGCGCATCACCGCGCGGCGGACGGGCGGCTGGCCGCCGAAGCCGGCCCTGGAGCCGGCCCGGATGCCGGCGGACGCCAGCGGCGCCGAGGGGGCGAGCTGACTGCCATCCAGCCAGATGCCGGGCAGCTCCCCTGGCCGGCCGCCGCTCATGGCGAGGAGGGCGGCGCTCAGGTCGCTGACGCGGTGCTGAGGTTCTGCTGAAATCAGGCAGTCGATTTCCCCCCTGGAAACCGCGTCTCGCATGTCGGTAATGCTGATCTCAAGATCCATCAGCAACCCTCCCCTAAGGCGGATAAATCGCCGTAGCGATACCATCACGGCACGCAAGGGCGACTTATTCCTACGGCTTCCCCCGAATACCCCATATCGGCGCTTTCCGACATGCTACATTCTCGATGCTGCCTGCCGAGCCTGATCCGCGTTGAATGCGATGTCAGCGCCGGGTTCGCCGCTCTGGGGATTTTGTGTTTTGAATTTGTTATGTGGGGGGTCTGGGGTGAGGCGCTTCTCTGTCCGCTCTCCGCGCGTGGCCTATGCCAGCGCAGGGCTGGCGCTGGTGGTCGCCCTCGCGGCGCTGGGCATGAGCGGACATGGGCTGCCGGCACTCGGCATGCAGCTGCGCAGCGGCCAGGCGTGGCTGGCTAACGCGGCGAACCACAGCATTTCGTTCATCGACGGTTACTCAGGTGAGGTGTCGGGCCAGGTCTCCGACCCGGGCGGCACCCCGCAGGTCGTGGACACGCCAGCAGGCGCGGTCGTTGTCGGCAGGAACGGTCACCTGATCACGGTCAGCAACGACAACTTCACCACGTCCGGCTCGGTCGAACTGCTCGGCGGCGGTTCCCTGACCGCCGCCGGAGGCGGTCCGAACGCGCTCTACGCGATCAACGAGGCGGCCGGCCAGGTTCAGCAGCTCGACGCGTCGAGCCCGCAGCTGCCGCCGATCGGGCCGCCGGTGTCGGTGGGCGCCCCGATCGTGACGCCGGTGGTGGCGCCCGACGGCTCGCTGTACGTCGGGATTCCCAAGACCGGCTCGGTCGGGCATGTGATCAAGGACCAGCTCGCGCTGATCAAGGGCATCGCGCCGGCCGGGGCGCACCTCGCCGTGGTGCTGGCCGGCACCCAGCCGGTGGCGGCGAATCTTGATGCCGGGGTCATGCTCCCGCTAGGCGCCACCTCGATCATGGGCCGCGGTGTCCGGCTGCCTGCCAGCGCGCGGCCCATTCAGGAACTGGCCGGCTCCGACAGTCTCAACGGGCTGGTGGGCGCGGTCGGCGGCCACGGCGTGGTCAGCGCCAACGTAACGACAGACGCCATCATGAGCACACCGCTGCCCTCCTGGTTCACCCCGACCGCCACCGCGATGCAGGGCGCCAACATGGTGGTGATCGACGGGGCCGTCCGCGAGATGCTATTCGTCGACACGCTGCACCGGATCTCGCACGTGCTCACCATGCCGGGGACACTGCCGCCCGACCAGGTGACGGTGCAGGACGGCCTGTTCTTCGTCAACTCGAGTAACGGGCCGCACGCGATGGTCATCAACGGCTCAGGCCAGTGGAAACCAGTGACCAAGTACACCACGCCGCCGAAGCCCCCGAAGCACGCTGTGCTGCCCGCGCCTCCCACGACGAAGGTGAGGCCAACTCGCGGGCCGCCGAAGCCGCCGGGTGTCCCGGTAAACCCGAAGGCCCTCGCGGGCAACGCCACGGCAACGGTGAGCTGGGGCGCGGCGCCTGCCAACGGCAGCCCGATCACGAGCTACCGGCTGAGCTGGACTGGCAACGGGTCGTCAGGAAGTGAGACCCTGCCCGGCTACGCGGGCGGCAAGGTCGTGACCGGCTTGTCCAACGGCGTATCCTACGTGTTCTCTGTCAAGGCCAGGAACGCACTGGGCTGGGGAATGGCCGCGCAGACCGCGCCGGTCACCCCGAGCAGCCAGACCCCCGCCGCCCCGACCGCGGTCAAGGCGGCCGTGACCACCGACAACGGCTCGGTGTCGCTGTCCTGGACCGCGCCTGACAACGGCTATCAGATCCAGAGCTACACGGTCACCGAGGTCGGCACCGGCACGCAGGTGGCCGCCAATGTCACCGGCACCAGCACGGTGGTCCCCGCCGTCACCGCGGCATCGACGTCGTTCGGCCCGGTGCAGTTCACTGTCCTCGCCGTCAACGCGTCCGGCCGCGTGAGCGCCCAGTCCGCGCCAAGCAACGCGGTCACGCCCTACCTTCCGCCGCTGGCGCCCACCGCCACGGTCACCGGGTACACCCAGAACGGCAATCAGGCGACTCTCTCGGTGAGCTGCCCTGCGGTGACCTGCCTGCGCGGAAGCGTGAGCTCGTACACGGTTACGCCTGGCAACGGCGCCCAGCCTGTTACCGTCACCGCATTGCCCGGCGGCGCCGCGACTCCGGTCACGCTGAGCGGTCTCACTCCCAACACGCCCTACACCGCTCAGGTCATCGCGCTGGACAAGCAGCAAGGGACCGGCCCGCCGGGGTCGGTGTCGCTGGACACGTGGGGACCGCCCATCGTGACGGGGGTAGCGGTCAGCGCGCCGACGGTCGGCGTAGGCGCGGGCGCCGCGGTCGACGTGACCGCGACGGTCAATCCCGGCGGCGAGCCGTTGTCCTCGTGCTCCGTCACGATCACAGTCAGCGGCGGCGGCACTGGCAGCGGAGCGTGCGGCGCCACGATCGCCGTCAGCGTCCCGATGTACAACACCTCGTACACCGCCACGGTGACGGCGACGAACAGCGACGGCCAGGCCTCCGGCTCAGGCAGCGGCACGAGCAGCCCGAAAGCCCTTGAGGTCGACGCCACAACGGCGTTCGGTACGTGCGGCGGGACCAGCAAGAGCACGGTGTACTGCGGCGGGTCGGCCCACCTCCAGTCCGGGGCCGCCTTCAACGCGAGCACCGAGGGAGCGATCGTGGCTCAATACGCCACGGTAGAAGCGACCTGCTGGGAGAACGGCGGGCCCGATGCGGGCGAGACCAACGCATACCCGCCGGGCACGAACTACTACGAGTGGGTGGAGGTCACCAGCTCGTACGGCAACGGCTGGATGAGCGAGCTCTACTTCCCCTCCCCGCCCAGCGTGACGTCCGGATTGCCTGGGTGTTGATGAAGAACGCCCGCAAGAAGGGAAAGACCCAGGAGTTCGACCCGCAGCAGCCGCCGGAGATTCCCGGCGTGACCGGCCTGGCGCTGATCGGGGCCGGCGGCAGCGCCAGCGTGTACAAGGGTCACGAGACCGCGATGCGCCGCAACGTGGCGGTCAAGGTCCTGCACACCCAGCTGCGGGAGGGTGAGGAGCAGCAGGCGTTCAAGCTGGAGTGCGAGCACGCCGGCGAGGTCGGCGAGCATCCGTACGCGGCGGATGTCTACCGGAACGGGTTCGCGGACGGCTGGCCGTTTCTCGTCATGCGGTACTACGCCCGTGGCAGCCTGGCGAGCACGCTCAGGTTCGCGGGCCAGCAGCAGGTCGGTGACACGCTGACGATCTGCGCGAACGTCGCGACCGCGCTCCAGTACGCGCACAACCTTGGCATTCTGCACCGCGACGTCAAGCCAGAGAACATCCTGTGCGACGCCTACGGCGATCCCGTGCTCGCCGACTTCGGCATCGCGACCGACCGGGACGCCGCGACCAGGACGCTGCGGCACGCGATGACCCCGGCGTACGCCGCGCCTGAAGTCCTCCAGCACGGCGGCGGCTGGCCGCACAGCGACGTGTGGTCGCTCGCCGCGACGCTGTACGCCCTCCTGACCGGGCGCCCGCCGTTTTACGACTCCCGGCAGGGGGACTCGCAGGCCAACCTGCGGGCGCTGACAGGCCCGCTGCCGCTGCCTGGCCGCCCCGGCGTCCCCGGCCACGTGCTGCAGACGCTCGCGCGCGCCCTCATCGGGCGGCCGGACACCAGGACGGCGTCCGCCCGCCGGTTCGCCGAGGAACTCAACGCCGACCTGGAACTGCTCGGCCTGCGGCCGGTCCAGATCCGGGTAGACGGACCCGCCGCCGCCCCGCCGCCGCCCGCGCACCTCGCCCCTGGCACCTCCTACGGAACCCAGTCCGGCTTCACCACCACGACCGCGCGGGCCGGCTTCGCCGCCGGCCAGGCCGCCGCGGCCGGTCAGGTCAGCCGGCCGCAGCCCTACGAGTCCACCGGCACGATGACGGGGCTGCAAACCGGCTACGTCTCCACACACCACGCGTACCGTCAGCCGGAGCAGCCCGCGCACCGGGCCGCTGGGCAGCGCAAGCGGATTCCGAAGCTGGCCATGGCGGGCGGCGGCGCGCTCGTCCTGGTGATCCTCGGCGTGGCATACCTGCTCGCCGCGCCGAAGCATCCGGCCGCCAACCGCGCCGCGGCCACGGCGTCCACCTCCCCGACGGCCACGGTCTCCGCGGGCAGCGCTGCCCCGGTTCCGCCGCCGCAGGATGTCACCGCCGTCGTGCTCAGCGACACGTCCGTCCGGCTCTCCTGGAAGAACGACGGTCCGCATGCCCGCGACGCGCAGGTCATCATCACCATGGGCAGCGGATACAAGCCGCGTCCGCTGCCGAACCAGAGCCCGCAGGTGATCAGCGGGCTCAGCGCGACGCAGCCCTACTGCTTCGCGGTCGGCTACTACGTCGGGTCAGGCCCGGTCAACGTGTCCTACTCGAAGGTCACCGCCCAGGCGTGTATCCGCGGCGGCAAGCCAGCCGCGGCCGGCTAACCCGCCAAGGCCGGTAGTCACCGCTGTTCCCCGGTGCTTCGGTATGACGACGGGACGAACAGGCGGCGGAGCCGGACCCAGCGGCTGGCGGCGGTCAGCGCCGGGCGGCGCGCGTCGTCGCTGAGTTCCCAGGCCGTGGCCGCGTCGTCGGCCGTGACCTGGTCATAGAGCGCCCGTTCGGCCAGCGTCGCCAGGTCGCGCACGGCCTTCGCCGCGGCAGGCACCGTGCGCGCGGCGTCGACCGCGACCGCCGGTGCGCTCCGCCCGCTGATCGGGACGCCCGCCTGGCCGAGCGGCACGAGTACCTCGTCCCAGGCGCCGAGCGTCTGCGCCGCCGGGTCCTGGAGGCGCCGCAGCTGGCCGCGGCGGCGCGCTCCCAACAGCCACACCGCCAGCACCCAGAGCAGCACGAGCGCCAGGAAGAGGCCGGCGCCGAGCAGCGCCCGGGCCACGGCGCTGAGCCCGCTGGCCGGCGGTGACGGCTCCGCGGACGGGGCGGAGACCGGGCCGGTCTTCGGCGCTGAGGTCTGGAGCTGCTGGATGGCGGGCTGCTTTTCCCGCGGCGGCTGGTGAACCTGTGACGTGTTCTTGGGCGTCGGGTCGAAGTCGGTCCAGCCGACGCCCGTCAGCTGGGCCTGCGGCCAGGCGTAGGCGTCGGCGTCGGTCACGGTGTCGGTGCCCCCGGACACGGTCCCCGGCAGGTAGCCGACGGCGACCCGCGCCGGTATCCCGAGGAGCCGGGCCGTGAGCGCGAACGCGGTCGCGAACTGGGCGCTGGTCCCCTTGCGGCTGGCCAGCATGTTGTTGACGCTGGCGCACCCTTCGCCTGGCGCGGCGGCGTGGTCGTAGCTGAATGGCGCCGAGCTCAGGTACTGCTGCAGCCGGAGCAGCTGCTGGGCGGGTGCGGTCGCGGCGGCCGAGATCTCCTGCGCCAGCATGCGCAGCGCCGACGGCACGCACGACGGCACGCTGGTCAGCACCGCGGGCACGCCGGCCGGCACCGCCGCGCCGTCAAGCTGCGTCACGCTCGGGATGCCGACGGAGACGCGCACGGTGTAGGCGCGGACGGGACCCGGTGCCGCGAGCAGCTCAGAATCCGGGGCGTACTCGAGATCGGCGGGGGAGCTGGCCAGCACCGCGGCGGGGTGCGGCAGCAGCGTGAGCGGGGACGCCGCGACGACAGTGGCGGTGCCGTCGCCGACGGTGTCGGGCGCCTTGGCCGCGGTCACCGCTGGCTTCGCGTCGCCTGGCGCCTGCCAGCCGGCGCCGTCGTAGGTGCCGTACGTGAGCAGCACCCAGTTCCGTGGCTGCACCAGCAGCGCTCCGGACAGCTGCGCCGTCAGCACCGGCACCTTCGGCGTCTGGAGCAGCGCCGACAGCAGGGCCATCGGGTCCTGGGACACGGTGATGTCCAGCGGCAGCCGTATCTTGGCCCGCGGGTTGTACGGCGGTCCCGGGTGCACCGCGCCGACGACGAGGACCGTGCCGGCGAGCAGCGCCGCGCCTGTCAGCGCGGCGGTCACCGACCGCTTTCCCGCGGGCGGCGCCGCCACGACCAGGAAGATGAGTACGGCCAGCGCGAACGCGCCGGACAGGGCCGTCCCGGTCACCGGCCCGTCGGCGCCGAGCACGAGCAGCCCGCCGAATCCGGCGATCGCGGGGAGCGTCGCGACCGCGGGGTGCCTGCTCAGCGCGGCCAGCATGATGATGGCGGCGAGCGCGGCGGCGAGCAGGAACGGCAGATCGGTGAAGCTGCGGGTGTCCGGCACCGGCACGGGCACGGAGAACAGCCGGTACCAGCCGTCGGTCAGCGCCTGCTGCACCCGGGCGGTGAGGGAAGCTGGCCCGAATGGATCCGGGGTGGCTGTCAGCAGCCCGGGCAGCGCCCCGGCGGCGAGGCCTGCCACGAACCCGCTGGCCACCGCCAGCGGCGAGGACGGCGATGAACCGGTCAGGCGGTGCACCGCCGTCGCCACCCCCCAGGCGGCCAGTGTGGCGGGCAGCACGGCCATCAGGACAATGCGCAATCCCGGGGAGCCGAACACGCGCAGCAGCGGCAGCTCGGCCGCCACGGCGAGCAGTATCGCGGCGGCCGCGATCGCGGCCAGGCGCCGGCTGCCGCGCGGTGGCGGAGCCGGCCGCGGCGGGCGTGCCGGCTGCCGCGGCCGCGGGCGCGGGCGCGTCCCGCGCGGGCCGGCCGCTCGCCCGTGCGCGCCGCGGCCGCGGGTCTGCGTCGCGCTCACGCCGCGGTCCTCGCCCGCAGTAGCGCCGCGGGCAGGTCGTCGACGGCTTGCACTGTCACCCACACGACCTGCCCGGTTCGCGCCGCGCCGCTACGGCCGCCGGGCCCGCCGGGAGCCACGGCCTGGACCGCCGCCACCCGCGCGTAACACCCCGCGAGCAGCCGCAGCGAGTCGGCGAGGCCGCCCATCGGACGGGTGCTGACCACCACCGCAAGGCTGCCGCGCGCCCCCCCGGCGAGCCGCCGCAGCGTATCGGCCGTCGGGTCAATCCGGTGCGCGCCGGCCGGCGTGGCGGTCACTCGTGTCAGCGCGTCGAGCACATCGTCCGTGGTGCAGCCGCCGCGGCGCCGCACGGTGCCAGGGAGCAGCGACCCGCCGGCCCCGTCGATCAGCTGGAGCGGGTGCCGCTGTTCGGCGGCGACCGCCGCGACGCTCGCCGCGCAGTCCACCGCCGTGTCGAAGACTTCGACGCCACCGTCTGCCGATTGCCAGGCGTCATCGTCCATCATCAGGTCGAGCACGACCGCGACCGCCGCGTGCGCCGTGTCCACGTGCTGCTTCACCACGAGCTTGCCGGCGTGCGCGGACGCCCGCCAGTGCACATGCCGCAACTCGTCCCCTGGGACGTATTCACGCAGCGCGTGGAATGCCAGTGTCCCTTCCATGGTGCTGTCCGATTGCGGCCCGTCGACAGCGCGGGCCAGGCTGGCGGCTATCTCGGGCAGCGCGATCGCCCTGGGCCGCACGTAAAGCTCGGCAGCCAGCCCGGCTTCGAGCGTGCGGTGCGCCAGCCCGAACGGGTCGTCCCTGGCCACCAGCAACGGCCCGCTCGGCACCACGCCGCGGCGCGACACCGGCAGCGGGATGGCGGCAGGGTGGGTGGCGCCAGGCCGCAGGCGCGGGATGGCGAACGGCGGCGCGTCCGAGCCCGCGCGGTCACGCGCGGACATCGCGGGCAGCGTGCGCCTGGCCGCGTTCTGCACGAGCACGTGCGCGGTCGCGCCCGCGGTGCTGCCGCGGGTGACCCGCGACGGGTCGATCGTGCGCCGCACTTCGACCCGCGGTGATCGCGCCACGGCGGCAAGCGCCGCCAGCACCGCGATCACGCCCACGGTGCCGAGCCCGATCAGCTCGGGATAGCGCAGGTACAGTCCGGCGGCCAGCACCACGACGGTGCCGCCGAGCAGCATCTTGCCGCGCGCGGTGAGGGCGGAACGCAGCGGCGTGGCCGCGGCTGCCCCGGCCGCGGAGCCAGGGCCGGCCGGCTCGGTCACAGACGGCTGCCGGCGGTTTCCGGCACCGGCGTCCGGCGCAGCGCCTCGGTCACGATGTTGTACTGGGTGACGTTCTCGAGTTCAGCCTGTGGGGTCAGGACCAGTCGGTGCGCGAGCACTGGCACCGCCAGCGCCTGCACGTCCTCGGCGGTCGCGTAATTGTTCCCGTGCAGCAGCGCCCGCGCCCGCGCGGCGCGCACCAGCGCGAGCGTGGCCCTGGTGCTTGCCCCGTGCCGCACGTGCGGGTGGCGCCTCGTGGCGCCGGACAGCGCCACCGCGTACCTGGCCAGCGCGTCGGTGACCCGCACCTGGCTGGCCATCCCGGTTAGCTGCTGAGCCGCGCGGATGTCCATCACCGGCCGGAGGTAGTCCACAACGCGGCCCGCGCTGTGTCCCTGGATGACGGCAAGTTCGTCTTCAGGCTCCAGGTGACCGAGGGTGATCCGCATCAGGAACCGGTCCAGCTGGGCCTCGGGCAGCGAGTAGGTGCCTTCCATGTCGACGGGGTTCTGCGTCGCGATGACCAGGAACGGGTGCGGGACCTGGTGCGTCACGCCGTCCACGGTGACGGTCCGCTCGCCCATCACCTCGAGCAGCGCCGATTGAGTTTTCGGCGAGGCGCGGTTAATCTCGTCCGCGATCACCACGTTGGCGAATACCGGTCCCTGGTGAAATTGGAAGGTACCGGAACGCTGATCAAGCATTGTCGTGCCGGTAATGTCGGCCGGCAGCAGGTCGGGAGTGAACTGAATTCGCTTCCACTGCGCACCCAGGGCCGCGGCGACCGCCCGCGCCAGCGTCGTCTTCCCGGTTCCCGGCACGTCTTCTATCAGCAGGTGCCCCTCTGCCAGCAGACAGGTGACGGTCAGTTCGACGGCCAGCGGCTTACCGACGACAACCTCGCTGATTACGTCTACAAGCGTGCTCGGGTACATAGCGTAGGCCCCCCAAATAACGTATCCGGCACCCGAACGCTAGCAAAACAGGCCGCTGGAGATTTGGGAATTAAAGGAAATTAGTTAGCCACCGGAAGGATTAGTCGCACGAGGGCGCCGCCATCCGGCGCGTTCTCGGCCGCGACGGTGCCGCTGTGGCCGCGCGCGATCTCCGCCGCGACGGCGAGCCCGAGCCCGGAGCCGGGTACCGCCCGGGCGGACAGCGACCGGTAGAACCGGTCGAACACGTGCGGCGCGTCGTCGGGGCTGATGCCGGGCCCGTAGTCGCGCACTGTCAGCGACCCGCCCGCCAGCCGCACATCCACCGGCCCCTCAGCCGGGCCGAACTTCGCCGCGTTATCCAGCAGGTTCCTGACCGCCACCCGGAGCCGGTCGGCGCTGCCCTCGACGACGCAGCTCTCCAGGTCGGCGCTGAACTCGGTCTTCGGCCAGTCCCGCCGCGCCGCCTCCACGGCGGTCGCGGCCACCTCGTCGAGCCGGACCGGCCCCCACGCCCCCCGGCCGGCCCCCGGCGTCTCGCCCCTGGCCAGGTCGGTGACGCCGGCCACCAGCCTGCTGAGCTCCGCGACCTGGGCGACGACCCGGGTGAGCACCTCCTGCCGCTCAGCGGGCGGCATGTCCGGGGCGTCGGCGAGCAGCTCGACGTTGACGCGCAGGCTGGCCAGCGGCGTGCGCAGCTCGTGGCTGGCGTCGCTGACCAGCCGCCGCTGCGCGGTCAGCGACCGCTGCAGCGCGCTCAGCATGCTGTTGAACGACGTGGCGAGCCGGCCGAGCTCGTCCTGCCGGTCCACCTGCACCCGGCGGCCCGGGTCTCCGGTCGCCGTGACCTCCTCGGCCACGCCGGCCAGCCGGGTGACCGGGGCGAGGCCCGCCCTGGCGACCGCCCAGCCGACCGCGGTCGCGGCCATGATCCCGATCGCGCTGAGCACCGCCAGCGTCGCGCCGACGCTGGCTACCTCGACGTCGGTCGTGCTCAGCGACTGGGCCACCTGGAGGGCGAGGCCCGGCGCGAGCGGCGTGGTGAGCACGGCGGACCGCGTGCCGCCGACCTTCACGTTGGCGAAGAACGCGGGGCTGTCGCCGCGCGCCACGGCGAGGTCGGCGGCGTTGGGGGTCAGCAGCCCGGTGCTCCCGCCCGCCGTCCAGACGCCGCCCGACGCGGTGATCACCTGCGTGTACGGGGTGTCCACGCCGAACCGGTTCGAGTGCGGCGGAACCCAGCCGTCGGGGATGTGCCCGTGCAGGTTGTCCGCCGCGTGCTTGACGCTGGCCGCGCGGGCGGTGAGCTGCTGCTGGATCTGGTTCTCCAGGTCGGTGCGGATCGCGATGAACGCGACCGCGGTGATGGCCAGCGCGGTCGCGGCCACCGCCCCGGCGGCCACCAGCGTGAACCGGGTCTGCAGCCCGATCCGCTGCCGGGCGAGGCGCCGCCAGGCGGACAACAGGCAGCAGAGCGTCCTCACGTGCCCGCCCGCAGCACGTACCCGACGCCGCGCACGTTGTGCACCAGCCGGCGCTCCCCGTGCTCCTCGAGCTTGCGGCGCAGCATGCCGACGAAGACCTGCAGCGCGTTGGAGGCGGGCGCTTCCCCGTAGCCCCACACCCGGTCCAGGATGACGTCGTAGCTGAGCACCTGCTCGGCGTTCCGCAGCAGCAGCTCGAGCAGCGCGAACTCGATCTTGGTCAGGCTGACCGGCGTCTCGTCGCGGGTCACCGTCCGGCTGCCGACGTCGAGCGTCAGGTCCGCGTAGCCGAGCACCTCACGGGGCGGCTGGGCGCGCCGCAGCAGCGCGTTGACCCGGGCCAGCAGCTCCCGGAGCGCGAACGGCTTGACCAGGTAGTCGTCGGCGCCGGCCTCGAGGCCGGCCACCCGGTCGTCGATCGAGTCGCGCGCGGTGAGCACCAGCACCGGTGCGGCGTTGCCGCGGTCGCGCAGCGCCCGGCACGTGTCCAGGCCGTCGAGCATCGGCATCAGCACATCGAGGATGACCAGGTCGGCGGGGGAGCGGGACAGCAGGCTGAGCGCGTCGAGCCCGTTCCCGGCGGTCGCCACGGCATACCCCGCGTAACCCAGCGCGCGCTGCAGTGAGTCGCGCACATCCGGGTCGTCATCCACCACGAGGAGCCTTGGCCGCATGGTCAGGGAGTTAACCAGGACATCCTTAGAAGTTCTTAAGAGTTCGCTGGAGGCGTTTACATTTTCATCGTTCCTTAACAAACGCTGGCGAACCTGCCTGGCATGTTCGATCTCCACCTGGTCCGGCACGGCGAGAGCACCTGGAACACGCTCGGCCTCGCCCAGGGCCACAACGACCGCGCGGAGCTGACCAGCCGCGGCCTGCGCCAGGCGGCGGAGACGGCGGCGCGGTTCCGCGGCCACCCCGTCCGCGCGCTGTACGCCAGCGACCTGCGCCGCGCGCTGCAGACCGCCGCCGCGTTCGCCGACGTGCTTGGCCTGCCCGTGTTCGCCGACAGCAGGCTGCGCGAGCGCAGCCTCGGCGTCCTCGAGGGCACCGCGGCGACGGCGATCGACCCGGCCCTCACCGGCCTGGCCGACGGGCTGGTGATCGACCCGGACGCCCGCCCCGCGGGCGGTGAGTCCGTGCGCGACCTGTACCAGCGCGCCGCGGGGTTCGCCGAGGAGCTGGCCGCGGCCGAAGACGAGCAAGACGACGGCCAGGCCGGCGCCGGCGCCGGCGACGTGGTGGTCATCGCCCACGGCGGCACGCTGCGCGTGCTCGAGGCCTACCTGACCGGCGTGCCGGCCGACCAGATGGCCTGGCCGCCGCTGGAGAACGCCCGGGTGATCAGGATCCCCGGCTACGTCATGCAGTCACATCTGAAGTCACGAGGAGGAATCAGATGACCCCGTCCGCGCTGATGCTGCCCAGGCGGGCGGCGAAGCCCCGCGAAACCGGCCTGACGATGGTGATCGACACCGGCATCCCGCTGCGCCAGTTCACCGACCAGATCGAGCTCGGCGCCGAGTTCATCGACTACGTCAAGTTCGGCTGGGGCACGTCGATCGTCACGAACTGCCTGCGCGAGAAGATCGCGGTGCTCGAGGCGAACGACATCGGCTTCTACTTCGGCGGCACGCTGTTCGAGAAGTTCGTGCTGCAGGGCCGCTTCGAGGACTACCGGCGGTTCTGCGAGGAGCACGGCACCCGCCACGTCGAGGTGTCCAACGGCACCATCGACATGTCGAACGCCGAGAAGGCGGGCTACGTCCGCAAGCTCGCCCCCGACTTCACCGTCGTGTCGGAAGTCGGCTTCAAGGACCCCGGCCGATCCGAGCTGCTCCCGCCGAGCGAGTGGATCGCCTGCATCAGCGAGGACCTCGACGCGGGCGCCGCGCTGGTGACTCTGGAGGCCAGGGAGAGCGGCAAGTCCGGCATCTGCCGCGCCGACGGCGCGCTGCGCTACGGGCTGGTCGAGGACGTCCTGAACGCGGGCATCCCGGAAAAGCATCTCCTGTTCGAAGCGCCCACCAACGCCCTGCAGACCCACCTGATCATCCGCATCGGGCCGGACGTGAACCTCGGCAACGTTCCCGCGCAGGGGGTCATCTCCACGGAAACGCTCCGCCTCGGCCTGCGCGCCGACACCCTCACCGCCCTCGAACAGCGATACCGCGAGCAGGGATAACCCGACGATGCGAACCACCCACGACGTCTTCCACCTGGCCATCCCGGTGCACGACCTGGACGAGGCGCAGGACTTCTACGTGACCAAGCTGGGCTGCAAGCTGGCCCGCCGGTACGCGGACAGGATCACGCTGGACTTCTTCGGCGACCAGGTGGTGTGCCACCTGACCGAAGGGGAGCCGGCGAGTCCGGAGAGCCTGTACCCGCGGCACTTCGGCGTGACGTTCCAGGCGGCAGCCGACTTCGAGGCGCTGCACGCCTGCGCGGTGACCAGGAAGATCCCCTTCTACCACGAGGTGGCTGTGCGGTTCGGCGGCATGGTCGAGGAGCACCGCACCTTCGTGCTCGTCGACCCGGCGGGGAACCTGCTCGAGTTCAAGCACTACAACGACCCAAGGATGATGTACTGACGTGCTCCGCGACTGGATCGAGCAGGCGGCAGAACACCACGGCGACGCCGTCTACCTAGCCGAAGCCCGTGGCGCCGGCACCCTCACCTACGCGGGCCTGCGCCGGGCCGTCAGCGACTGGGCGCGCCGCCTCGACGAGGCCGGGCTGCCGCCCGGCGCCAGGATCGCGGTCCGGCACGACGGACCGCTCGAGTACGCGACCGCGCTGCTGGCCATCGTCGCCGCCGGCCGCGTCGCCGTGCCGCTGGACCCGGCAGCCCCTCCCGCCGAGGTCGAGCGAGTGGTGGCGGTAGCGCGTCCGGCCGCCACGGTCACCACGGGCTCGTTTCGAATCCATTTGTCAGAACGGGCCCGTGGTGACTCCGGAATCTTCCTCTGCACCAGCGGCACCACCGGCACGCCTAAAGGGATCCTGCTGCGCGATGAGCAGCTGACGCACACCGCGGAGAGCGTCGTCGCGGCGCACCGGCTCACCAGCGCCGACCGCGGCTACTGCTCGCTGCCGTTGTTCCACGTCAACGCCGAGGTGGTGGGCCTGCTCGCGACCCTGCGCGCGGGCGCGTACCTCGCGGTCGACCGCAAGTTCAGCCGCCGCGGCTTCTGGGAGCTGATCGCCGAGCGCCGGATCACCTGGATCAACGCGGTTCCCGCGATCATCTCGATCCTCGCGATGGACCCGCCGGCGCCGCGCCCGGCCGGCGTGCGGTTCGTGCGGTCGGCGTCGGCGCCGCTGCCGCGGGCCGCGCTGGACCGGTTCGAGCTCGCGACCGGCGTCCCGGTCATCGAGACCTACGGCATGACGGAAGCGGCCAGCATGATCACCGCGAACCCGCTCGACGCCCGCAGGCCGGGCTCGGCGGGGCGGGCCGCCGGCTCGCAGGTGCGGATCGAGGCGCCTGACGGGATCGCCGCACCAGGCGAGATCGGCCGGGTGCGGATCAGGGGCGGCGGCGTGATCAGGGCGTACGCATCCGGCGGCCGGCCCGGCGCGATCGACGCCGACGGCTGGCTGGACACCGGCGACCTGGGCTACCTGGACGCCGACGGCTACCTGTTCCTCGCCGGGCGCTGCGACGACGTGATCAACAGGGGCGGCGAGAAGATCTACCCGCGGGAGATCGAGGAGGTCCTGCTGGCGCAGCCCGGGGTCAGCGCGGCCGCGGTGGTCGGCGCCCCCGATGAGGTGCTCGGCGAGCGGCCGGTCGCGTACGTGGTACCGGACGACGGCTGGGCGGCGGCGGACGTCGAGGAGCTGCTGCGCAAGGCGTGCGAGGCGGAACTGCCCCGGCACAAGCAGCCAGGCGAGTACCGGCTCGTCGCCGAGCTGCCGCACGGCTCAACAGGGAAGATCGCCAGGCGGCAGCTGAAGGACCTGGTGACGGCGGCGCGGTGAGCACAACCGTCACTTCCGATTCTCCGCCGCTGCCCAACCTGGAGCCGGGCGGGCAGCGGCGGACCCCGGCTTCCCGGCCGCACGTGGTCGCGTTCGACATGGTCCGCCTGATCATCATGGTGTTCGTCGTCGGCGTGCACACGCTGGCGTTCGGCGGCGGCCAGCTCACCGTGGCGCTCGGCGCGGTCACGACGGTCTTCCACACGAGCCGGGAGCTGTTCTTCCTGCTGACCGCGCTGGTGCTGACCTACAACTACGGGCACCGCGGGCAGGTTCGCTGGCTGCGGTTCTGGCGGCGGCGGTACTGGCTGGTGGTGCCCGCGTACGTGGCGTGGAGCCTGGTCTACTACGCGTTCGACGGGCCGGGCCGCGGGCCGTTCCCCGCCGCGTTCTGGCAGGACCTGCTGCACGCCGGCGCCCGGTACCACATGTACTTCCTGCTGGTCACCATGCAGGTGTACCTGCTGTTCCCGGTACTGCGCTGGGTGCTGCGCAAGACCGCGGGGCACCACGTGGCGCTGTTCGCGGCCGCCTGCGTGTACCAGCTGGCGCTGACCGCGGCGCTGCAGCACCACCTGGTGCGGACCGGGCCGGTCTCCGAATTCCTCAACGCCGCGGGCTCCGGCGTCTGGCTGGACAGCTACGTGCTGTACGTGGTGG
>Ga0335074_10004984_pt1 | contig 18345 bp, 13 predicted proteins | sample Lox_Sample_23_FD_206715 | JGI IMG/M metagenome (GOLD analysis project Ga0335074, IMG submission 206715) | Soil microbial communities from Loxahatchee National Wildlife Refuge, Florida, United States - Lox_Sample_2.3 | ecosystem: Environmental > Terrestrial > Soil > Wetlands | place: USA... | reverse complement strand
GGCGAGAGCCCGCTGCAAGTGCACCGGCTCATTGCGACGATGGCAGAGGTCGCCCGCCGCCGGGGGCTCCCGACCCAACCGTTGTTCGACCTCGTCCAGGCCAACCGCCAAGACCAAACGGTCTCGCGGTACGAGGACATCTCGGAGCTGATGGCCTATTGCAGCCTCTCGGCCAACCCGGTCGGCCGGGAGGTGCTAGCAATATTCGGGGCCGCATCTGAGGTAACTGTCGCATGGTCGGACAGCATCTGCACGGGCCTACAGCTCGTCGAGCACTGGCAAGACGTCGCCGAGGACGCCATCGTCGGCCGGGTATACCTGCCGCTGGCAGACTTGAGGCGTTTCGGCGTGACAGTCGAGGAGCTCGTGCCCCCTCGCGCCAGCTACGTCGAAAGGAGCGCAAGAGGCGCCAGCGGCGGATCTTCGGGCAACTGCCGGGCACTGCTGGCCTTCGAATGCGCCCGGGCGAGAGCGATGCTCGAGGCGGGGACGCCGTTGGTTGCCAGCCTCCGGGGCCGGCTACGGGTGGCTGTCGCCGGGTTCGTGGCGGGCGGCCACGCCGCACTCGACGCGCTCGGCGCCGTCGACTTCGACATCTACGCGGACACCGTTGCACCGTCCCCCCGCCGCTTCGCCACCCACCTCGCACGGCTGCTGCTCGACGCCGGAGGGGCGGACCGCCTAACCGCAAGCAGTTTTTGGAAAGCAGCCCTTCGTTGAGCTACGACGCGCTCGACCTCTCGTACCGCCACTGCGCCGAAATAACCCGCTCGCGGGCTCGGAACTTCTACTACGGGATCATGCTCCTGCCTCCCCCCAAGAGATCGGCCATGTGCGCCTTGTACGCGATGGCGCGCCGGATAGACGACATCGGCGACGACCCGCAGCAGGGCTCAGGCAATCCCGAAGACCGGTTGAAAGAGCTCGACGATGTCCGCCAGTCGCTCGCCCTGCTTGCAAAAGCCGCCGGCGGGGAGCCGGCAGCGGTCCCACCCGGCGACCCGGTGCTGGTGGCGCTCGCTGACGCCGTCAAGAGGTTCCCCCTTCCGCTGGACGCCCTGGACGACCTGGTCGAGGGTTGCGAATGGGACATCACCGGAAGGGGGTACGAGACCTTCGACGACCTCGCCGAGTACTGCCGTCGAGTTGCAGGCTCCATCGGTCGGCTTTCGTTGGCGATCTACGGCAGCACAGACGACGAGGGAGCCGCTCCCCTCGCCGAAGCCCTGGGGGTCGCGCTCCAGCTGACCAATGTCGTACGGGACCTCGTCGAGGACCGCGCCATGGGACGTGTCTACCTGCCAGCGCAGGACCTCGAGCGCTTCGCCGTAGGGCCGGGGATGGAGGGCCAGAAAGACGACCTCGTCGCTCTTGTCTGTTTCGAGACCGGCAGGGCGGCCGAATGGTACGACCGCGGCCTCCCGCTGCTCAGCCTCCTGGACAAGCGCAGCCGTGCGTGCACGGCAACGATGGCCGGGATATACCGCCGCTTGCTCGACAAGATCCGCCTCTACCCGGACCGGGTGCTCCACGAGCGGGTAAGCCTTTCCGCAGCCGAAAAGATGAGCGTGGCGGCGGCTGCTCTCGTCAGAGGGACGCCGAGGTAGCAGTGAGCACACCTGCGGCACCTCACGTGGCGGTCGTCGGGGGCGGCCTTGCCGGGCTGGCCGCAGCCCTCGCCTGCGCCGATGCGGGCACAAGGGTGACGTTGCTCGAAAAGCGGGCGCGGCTTGGGGGCCTGACCTGGTCCTTCGATCACGCCGGGCTGACGATGGACAACGGGCAGCATGTGTTCCTCCGGTGCTGCACGGCATACCTCGACTTCCTCGACCGGGTAGGTTCGGCCGGCGACGTCGAGATCCAGGACCGTCTCCGGGTGAACGTGCTCAGGCCCGGCCCGGGCCCCGGGGGGCCCCAGCAGGCTGTCATCTGGCGGGACCGGGCCCGCCCGCCGCTCCATCTGGCGAGAGCGCTCGCCCGCTACGACTTCGTCCCCTTGGGCGAACGGTTGCGCCTTGGCCCGGCGGTCCTCAAGCTGTCGCGCCAGGATCTTGGCGACCCCGGGCTCGACCAGGAGACCTTCGCCGCATGGCTGCGGCGTCACCATCAGGGACCAGGCGCCATCTCCTCACTATGGGACCTGATCTGCCTCCCGACAGTCAACCTCCCGGCCGAACGGGCGTCTTCGGCGATGGCGGCCAAGGTCTTCCAGACCGGCCTGCTCCGCGAGCCCTCAGCGGCGGACATCGGTTGGAGCCGGGTCCCGCTCGGTCTGCTTCACGGCGAGCGCGGCGCCGCGGCATTGCGCAAAGCCGGTGTGAGCGTCTTTTTGAACGAGACGGTGCATTCCGTAGTCGCCAACAGCGCGACCGGGGCTGACGGCACGGCGGGAGAAAGGGCTGGGGACGACCCCGGGGACGCAGCGGGGAAGTTCACGGTCCGGACAGCCAAAGCAGACCTGACGGCGGACGCCGTCGTAGTCGCGCTCCCCCATTACTGCACCGAAGATGTGTTGCCGCCAGGCGTACTCGGGGCCAAACGCCCCTCTCGGCTGGCAAGTTCCCCGATAGTCAACGTGCACGTCCATTTCGACAGGCAGGTTACGAAGCTCTCCCTTGCCGCGAGCCTCGGTACCTCGGCCCAGTGGGTGTTCGACCGGACAGTGTCCAGCGGGGCCGAACGGGGCCAGTACCTTGCAGTGTCCATCTCGGCGGCCGACGACTACGTCGGCACCCGACCGGGAGACCTGGCCGCCGAGGTCGTCTCCGCCCTGAGGGCCATATTCCCCGATGCCGAGCGGGCGAATGTCCTCAGCACGTTCGTCACCCGCGAACACCACGCGACGTTCGCCGCCACACCCGGGTCGGCGGCCGAACGCGCTCCGGCAGAGACACGTTGCCCGGGGCTTGTGGTCGCAGGGGCGTGGACCGCCACGGGCTGGCCCCCGACCATGGAAGGCGCTGTCCGCAGCGGTGCAGCGGCGGCGGGGAGCGTGCTGGCATCCGTTGGGGTGCGCCGGGACGTCGAGGCGCCGCCCGGGACGCCCGGCAGGCCACGGGCCCACAGACCAGGTACATACAGCTCAAGGACATACAAGTCAAAGACATACAAGGAGGTCCCGTGACACCCATTTCGGCCGTGGGCGACGTCCTGGAACGCGCTCGCGATGTCACCCAGCCTCTCATGCGCGAAGCGGTCGGGCGGCTGGCGCCGAGCATCCGCGACGTGGTGAGCTACCACCTCGGCTGGACCGATGCGGACGGTGGGCCGGTGGAAGGCAAGGGAGGCAAGGGCATCCGGCCGGCGTTGGCGCTGCTGTCGGCCGAAGCTGCCTGGGCCGAGGCGGACGTTGGGGCTCCCGGAGGCGTTGCGATCGAGCTCGTCCACAATTTCTCGTTGTTGCACGACGACCTGATGGACGGGGACCGTGAGAGGCGCCACCGCTCAACCGTGTGGGCGCTTTGGGGGCCGGGTGTCGCCATCCTTGCCGGTGACGCCCTGTCCAACCTCGCGACGGACGTCCTTCTGAAAACCGATAACCCGGCCGGGCCCGCTGCCGCCGCCGCCCTCGGCGAGGCGACGGCGGAAATGATCGCAGGCCAGGCGGACGACCTTGCCTTCGAAAAGCGCCAGAGCGTGAGCATCGAAGAGTGCATGGCGATGTCCACTGCCAAAACCGGTGCCCTGCTCGGATGCGCGGCGTCCATCGGGGCGATCCTCGCCGGCGCCTCACCGACGACGGTGCGTGCCCTGCGAGACTTTGGCCGCCACCTGGGCGTCGCATTCCAGGCTGTCGACGACCTGCTCGGTATATGGGGCGACCCGGCCACAACTGGGAAGCCGGCGGGCAACGACATCCGCCAGCGCAAGAAGTCGATGCCGATCGTGGCCGCTCTCACCGCCGGCGACGACGAGGCCCAGGAGCTCCAATCGGTCCTCTACTCCTCCGATGGCGCCCTCGGCCCCGACGAGGTCGCCCGGGCGACGTGGCTGGTCGAAGCCTGCGGGGGGCGCGAATGGACGGCGGCGCGCGCCAAGGCCCACCTCGACGCGGCGCTCGGTTCGCTCGAGAGGGCGAGGCTTTCTGCCGTCCCTCGCCGTGCACTTGCCGACCTGGCCGTTTACGTCGTGGAGCGTGAATCGTGAGCCTTGTCGAGCAGGCAACCGAGGCGATCGCACGCGCCACCGACTACCTCAAGGCGGAACAGGCGACCGATGGATGGTGGAAAGGCGAGCTCGAGACGAACGTCACGATGGATGCCGAAGACGTCCTCCTCCGCCACTTCCTCGGGATCGCCGACGACGAGCCACTGGTGGGCGCCGCCGCCCGGCTGCGCTCGCAACAGCGTCCCGACGGGCCATGGCCGACCTTCTACGGCGGCCCTGGCGAGATTTCGGCAACCGTGGAGGCGTACGTCGCGCTCCGCCTCGCAGGTGACACGCCCGACGAACCGCACATGGCGCGCGCTGCGGCATGGGCACGGGCCCACGGAGGGGTCGAGTCGGCGAGGGTGTTCACTCACGTCTGGTTGGCAATGGTGGGGAGGTGGGACTGGGAGGAGCTGCCGGTGGTGCCGCCCGAGCTGATCTTCCTCCCCCCGGGATGGCCGCTGTCGATCTGGTCGTTCGCCTGCTGGGCGCGCCAGACAATCGTTGCGTTGTCGGTGATATCCGCCTACCGGCCGAGCCGGCCCCTTTCGTTCGGGCTCGACGAGCTGTACTCGGGCGAGCCACCCCGCCGCAGGCCGCTCGGGCCGGTCAGCCTTGCGCTGGTTTGGCTCGACAAGGCGCTCCATTACTACGAGCGGTCCCAGATCTGGCCGAAAAAGATGTCTCGTTCGGTGGCGTTGCGCGAAGCGGAGCGGTGGATCCTCGCCAGGCAGGAGGCTGATGGCTCCTGGGGCGGCATCCAACCGCCAATGGTGTACTCCACCATCGCCCTCGTGCTCAGGGGCTATTCCCTCGATCACCCGGCGGTGGCAGCCGCCCTCCGGGGCCTCGAAGCCTTCACGGTCAACGACGACCAGGGCCGGCGCATCGAAGCGTGCCAATCCCCGGTCTGGGACACGGCACTGGCGATCACGGCGCTGCTCGATGCGGGCACGACCCCCGACGACCCCTCCGTGAAAGGGGCGTGCGATTGGCTGCTCGACGAGGAGGTAACGGTCATGGGCGACTGGGCCGTGAGGCGGCCCGGCCTGCAGCCTGGCGGGTGGGCTTTCGAGTTCGCCAACGTCCATTACCCCGATATCGACGACACAGCCGAGGTCGTGATCGCGCTCAGGAGGTCGTTCTCAGGCACGGGCAGCGACGGAGCGTGCAAACGGGCCGTCGATTGGGTCGTCGGCATGCAGTCGCGAGACGGGGGCTGGGGCGCCTTCGACGCCGACAACGACTCGACCCTCCCCACAAAGCTCCCCTTCTTCGACTTCGGGGCAGTCACCGACCCGCCCACGGCGGACGTTACGGCACACGTGGTCGAGATGCTGGCCGGAGAACCCGAATTGACTGCGGCCGCCAAGGAAGCCCTTTCGCGTGGGGTGGATTGGCTTTCTGCCCACCAGGAGCCGGACGGCTCGTACTGGGGCCGGTGGGGCGTCAACTACGTCTATGGGACCGGAGCTGTTGTCCCTGCGCTCATCGCGGCCGGCATCCCTCCCGAGGACGGCCGGGTCGCCAATGCCGTCCGTTGGCTCGAGGAACACCAGAACTCCGACGGAGGCTGGGGGGAGGACCTTCGCTCCTACGTCGAACCGGGGTGGCGAGGGCGCGGAGCTTCGACCGCATCGCAAACCGCCTGGGCGCTCCTGGCGTTGGTATCGGCCGGCGCGACCCGGTCCCCGGCGGCGACCCGGGGTGCGGAGTGGCTCATCTCGCACCAGCGCCCTGACGGCACATGGGACGAACCGTGGTTCACCGGGACCGGGTTCCCCTGGGACTTCTCCCTCAATTACCACCTCTACCGCCATGTCTTCCCCCTGACAGCGCTCGGGCGCTTCGTTTGCGGCACCGGGCCGCAGCCTCGGGACGGGACGGCCTAGTTGGCCCCGCGGCTGCTCGCTCTGGCGCCTTTGCGCACCGAGGCGATAGCGCTCGGGTTGGGCCAGGCATGCGACGCCGCGGATATCGAGGTGCACCGCACCGGCATGGGCCTTGCCAGCGCAGCGCGGCGCGCAACAGCGCTGGCGGCTCTCGCAGCCGGCGGCGGGGCACGGGCTTATGCGGCGGTAGCGGTGGCGGGCTTGGGCGGCGCATTGGCTGAGGACCTCACCCCGGGCGACCTCGTCGTGGCCGACCGGCTCATCACCGCGGCGGGGCACGAAGTCGCCAGGCTGGCGTCCGCCCCCCTGCTGGCGGCCGAGCTCAGCCGTCTCGGCCTAACCGCCCGCACCGGGACGATCGTTAGCACCGACCACATCGTGACCGGGGCCGAGCGTGCCACCCTCCGGGCGCTCGGAGCGGTCGCAGTCGACATGGAGTCGACCGCTATTGCAGGCGCCGGCTGGGAGCTCCCCATAGCCGTCGTGCGATCGATCTCGGACAGCGAAAACGAAGAGCTTTTTTCGCCCGCCGGGGTGAGGGGCGCCCTGAGAGGGCTTAGGAGCCTGCGGGCTTCCAGGCCCGCGCTGGCGAGATGGGCAGCGGCCGTCAAGCCCCGGGAGGTCCTCCTTGCGGAACCGCGCTCTTTTTGTGCCGGCGTCGACAGGGCGGTCCAGGTAGTCGAGCGGGCGCTGGAACGCTACGGGCCACCGGTCTACGTGAGGCGCCAGATCGTGCACAATGCGCACGTGGTGTCGAGGCTCGAGGCAGCGGGAGCCGTCTTCGTGCAGGAGCTCCGCGAGGTGCCCGATGGGGCCACCGTGGTCTTCTCCGCCCACGGGGTGGCGCCCAGCGTCCAGGAGGAAGCGGCCAACCGCTCGATGTTCTCGATAGACGCGACGTGCCCGCTCGTGTCCAAAGTGCACAACGAGGCCCGCCGTTTTGCCGCCTCCGGCCGCCAGGTCGTACTTGTGGGCCACGCCGGCCACGACGAGGTGGAGGGCACGCTGGGCACGGTCCCCGGGACGGTGCTCGTGACCACTGCCGGCGACGTCGGGGCTCTCGGCATCGACCCCACCCGGCCCACCGCGGTCGTAACGCAGACGACGCTCGCCACCGACGAGGTCGGCGCGGTGGTGGAGGCCCTCGCTGCCAGGTTCGCCGACCTGGCCACGCCGGCGGCTTCGGACATCTGCTACGCCAGCCAGAACCGCCAGGAAGCTGTCCGCGCGATGGCGCCGGACTGCGACCTGGTGCTCGTAGTCGGGTCCGCCAATTCTTCCAACTCGAACCGCCTGGTCGAGGTGGCCCAGCGGAGCGGGCCAGCGGCCCACCTCATCGACAATAAAGACGGACTACGCCTAGCGTGGCTCGAAAATGCAGTACGTGTCGGCATCACCGCCGGCGCGAGCGCCCCCGACCAGCTCGTGCAAGAGGTCGTCGAATGCCTGGCCGGGATGGGCCCGGTCTCGGTGAGCGAGCGGTCGACGGGCAACGAACGAGTATCTTTCCCCCTGCCCCTGGAGGTCCGGTAATGGGCGTACCACTGCGCCAGAGCATCAAGGTAGGCACCTACGTCGCCAGGCAAAAGCTGGCAAAACGTGACAAGTACCCTTTGATCGTCGAGCTCGAGCCGCTGTTCTCGTGCAACCTCGAGTGCAACGGCTGCGGCAAAATCCAGTACCCGACGGAGATCCTCCGCAAACGGCTCAGCGTCGAGCAGGCAGTCTCAGCCATTGAGGAATCCGGTGCGCCCATGGTTTCGATCGCGGGCGGCGAGCCGCTCCTCCATCCCGAGATCGACAAGATGACCGAAGCGCTCCTCGCCCGGAAACGCTTCGTTTACCTGTGCACGAACGCGCTTTTGCTAGAACGGAAATTGGACCGCTTCAAGCCGCACCCCGCTTTCAGCTGGGTCATCCACATCGACGGGCTCCGCGAGCGCCACGATGCCTCCGTCAGCCGCGATGGCGTCTTCGACAAGGCGGTCTCGGCGATCAAGGCGGCAAAGGCGAAGGGGTTTCGCGTCGCGACGAACACGACGTTCTTCAATACGGACTCCCCTCGCACGGTACAAGAGGTGCTCGATTTCCTCAACGACGAGCTCGAAGTCGACACAATGATGATCTCACCGGGCTACGCGTACGAAAAGGCACCGAACCAGGTCAGTTTCCTCAGGGTCAACGAGTCGACGGAGCTTTTCAAACAGGCGTTCGCAGGTAAGCGCAAGCACTGGCGCCTCAACCACAGCCCGCTCTTCCTCGACTTCCTCGAGGGCAGGGTCGAGTTCGAGTGCACGCCATGGGGCATCCCGAGCTACTCGGTGTTCGGGTGGCAGAGGCCTTGCTACCTGCTTGCGGACGGTTACACCGAGACCTACAAGGAGCTCATCGAGACAACGGACTGGTCCAAGTACGGGCGCGGGCGTGACCCCCGCTGCCACAACTGCATGGCCCACTGCGGTTTCGAACCGAGCGCCGTGCTCGCGACGGCAGGCAGCGTCCGGGAATCGCTGCGCGCCCTCGTAAACGCGCGCTGACCGGCGCGGTCCCAGTTGCGCGCGCGCGACGCCCCCGCCAGGCCGCACGGCACCCCTGCCGGCGGCGCCACCCGGGCCCGCGGCGCCAGCAGGCTCGAGGGCCTGCGCGTGCTCGTGACAGGTGCTTCGAGCGGCATCGGAGAAATCACGAGCACGATGCTGGCGCTGCGAGGGTGCCGGGTTGCCGGCGCCGGCCGGTCTTTCGCCCGCTCGGCAGTGCCCTTTGTCCTCGAAACGTTCGTCGAAGGGGACCTCACTGAACCGGGTGCCCCCGAGGAGGTAGTGAGGTCGGCTGCAGCCGCTCTCGGCGGCCTCGATGTCGTCGTCTCCAACGCGGGGGCCGGCTGGTCGGGTGCCTTCGGGTCGATGGCGCAAAGCGAGCTCGACTGGGTGTTCGACCTCAACCTCCGGGCGCCCCTCCACCTCGCGCGGGCGGCAGCTGGCCACCTCGTCCGAAGCGGCGGGCAACTGGTCCTCGTCGGGTCGGTCGCAGGCAAGGTAGGCGTCGCCGAAGAGGTCGCCTACAGTGCCGCCAAGGCCGGCCTGTCCGGCTTCGCCGACGGGCTCAGGTCGGAATGGTCGCCCCTTGGCGTTGCGGTGACGCTGGTGTCACCCGGGGTCGTGGACACACCCTTTTTCAGCCGCCGCAACCGGCCCTACATGCGAACCTGGCCGAAGCCGGTGCCGGCCGCGGTGGTGGGACACGCAGTCGTCAGGGCGATTTCGAGCCGCACCGCAGAGGTCTACGTGCCGTATTGGACCGCACTTGTCGCAAGGTTCCACGGCGCAGCTCCGGGCCTGTACCGCCTCCTCGCTGAGCGAGGCAGCGGGTTGGGGGCCGTGGCAGCACCAGACCGGGGGAGGCGCCACGAACGTCCCGGAGAAACATGCGAGCGCCCGCACGAACACCCGGGAGAACCGTCAAATGGGTCGGCGGGGTGCAATGGAGGCTAGGAGGGTACGGAAGGCAATGACGGTGCACGAGTACCACTGCGAGACCACGTGGGAGGGTACGACAGCGGCGGGGTACCGGGCGTACGACAGGGCCCATACGGTCCGCGTACCTCCGGCGGCAGCCGTCCTCCAATTGACGAGTGACCCCGCTTTCCGCGGGGACCCGTCGCTGCTCAACCCCGAACAGCTCCTTACGGCGGCGGCATCTTCCTGCCAGCTGCTGAGCTTCCTGGCACTCGCAGCTCGTGCGGGCCTCGATGTCGTCTCCTACACGGACCACGCCACTGCGCTCATGCCGATGGCCACCGAGCGCGTGGAAAGCATCGTACTCACACCCGAGATAACCGTGCGCGGGCAGGCACACGAGGCCGCCATCCTCGCTCTGGTCCATCAGGCGCACGAGAGTTGCTTCATCGCCCGCTCGCTCACCACCGAGGTACGGATCGAGGCACGCATTACGCTGCTACCCACCGTCACTTAGGAACCCTTTCCGGCACCGGGGCGGCAAAGCCCACTTGTACCATCGGGAACATGGCCGACGCGGACGCCGACCTGAGGCTCGGGCCACGCGGCGGCGCACTGGCTCCGGTAGGGCAATCCCCAGGCGCGCTCGCCCACCAGGCCGACCCGGCCACCCGTGCCCGGGCGGTGCTCGGCAACGTCGCGAGGGCCCTCGAGCAGAGGCTCTACGCTTGGGCCCCTCACGCCCCGCTCGTCGCCCTGATGGCGCTTTACGCCATCCGCTTCGCAACCACAACCGTCGACAGCCTGCAGGCGTTCCAGCAGGACGCCTACGACCTCTCCCTGTACGACCAGGGGATCTGGTTGATGAGCCACTTCCAGGCGCCCTTCATGACGGTGATGGGCACCAACATGTTCGCCGCTCACACGGTATTTATTTTCGTCTTCCTGGTGCCGCTTTTTTGGCTCTACCCTCACACGGCCGCCCTCCTCGTCGTGCAGGCCGTCGCCGTCGCCTCGGGGGCCATCCCCGTCTACATGCTGGCAAGACGGCTGCTCGCGAGCACCACGCTGGCGACTCTCCTCGGCGCGGCTTACCTGCTGAACCCGGCTATCCAGCAGGGGAACCTCGAGCAGTTCCATGTGGAGGCGTTCGAGTCGCCTCTGCTCGCGTTCGCCATTTACGCCGCCGTCGCGTGGCGGCCACGCCTGCTCGTCGCCGTCGTGATCTTGTTGCTCATGTGCAAGCAGGACGACGCTCTTTACGCAGTGCCACTCGGCTTGTGGGTAATGGTGAAGCGTGACCAACGGGCCGGCGCGGCGATCGTGGGATCGGCTGTCCTCGTCGGCCTGGTCGAAAACCTCGTCATCGTGCCCGCGCTGCTGAACGGTGTGCCCACCACCTACGCCGGCTGGTGGCCTTTCGGGTCCTTCCCCGCCACGGTCAACGTCGTCCTGCACAAACCGGGGCAGTTCTGGAGCTTCGCGACAAGCGAGGGACGGCCCTTTTACCTCTGGCAGATGGGCTTCAGTACGGGCCTCGCTTTTCTTGCGGCGCCGGGGATCCTTGCGGTGGCGTTGCCCGAGCTCGCCGCCGACACCTTCTCGTCCAACCCTTACCTCCACCAGATCATCCGCCACTACTCGATGCCGGTCTCGGCGATCTTGCTGTGCGCGAGCGTGTGCGCCATCTCCCGGTCGGGCAACTTCTGGCGCCGGGCTGTCGCCACGGTGCTCGTAACCGGCTGCGCGCTGTGGGGCTGCGTGTTGTGGGGTGACGCCCCCTTCTCGCACAACCCCATCACGGCGCCCGACCCCTCGGTCCCCTCGGTCGTCGCGACAGCGAAGCTGCTGGACAAGATCCCGGCCAATGCGGTCGTGTCAGCTGCACAGAACTTCGTGCCCAACCTGGACCACCGCAGGCAGATCTACTTGTTCCCGACGCCTTTCTCGCAGTCTTATTACGGGGACCCGAAGTACGACGGCGAGGAACTGCCTTTTGCTTCCTCTGTCCAGTACCTGGTGCTCCCGGCGTGCATCTACTGCGACGGCAACCTCGGTTTCGACGACCAACAGATTTTCGACCGCATTTCACGCAGCTTCAAGGTGGACGCGACGGCCGCAGGCATCGTGCTTTACAAGCGGGACGGCAGGCCGCTGCCGCAACTCGTCCCCTGGACCGGCCCCCGGACGTAAAGGTTTCAGTCCTGTTTGTGCAGGCCGAGCGCTTCGAGCAGCTCCTGCTCGCGTTGGGCGGTGAAGCTGGAGAGCGCGTTCGCCGGCGGCGGCGGGCCTTCGAGCACGGCCCTCACAGTTTCGTCAAGCGGCCGTACGGAAAGGCCCGCTTCGAGCGCGCGGGTCACGACAACCTGGTTGGCGGCCTCCCATCCCGGCTCGCCGATCCAAAGTGGCACCCCCATCCAGGGATCCAACCCAGCCTCGACCAGCGCTGCGGAGGGCACCCAGACGAGATTCGGCCGGCTGCCACATACCCGGCAGCACGTAGCTAGCAACTCGGAGAAAGGCAGAGACGGCCCCGTTGCGTTGAAGGTGCCGCCCGTCCCGTACTCGGTCAACCGGAGCATGAACCGGGCGAGGTCCCTGACGTCGATGAACTGGAGGGGGTCGGCCGGCGCCCCTGGCGCGAGCACGCGCCCGCCATGGCCGATCCGGCGAGGCCAGTAGGAAAAGCGGTCTGTCTGGTCGTGCGGCCCGACGATCAGCCCCGGTCGCACGACTGTCGCCGCGTCGCCGAACGCCGTGCGGACAAGGTCCTCGCAGGCAGCTTTGCGAGGGCCATATAGCTCGACGAACGAACCTTCCTCGCTCGACAGCTCTAGCACTGGGGAACTCTCGTCGTTGGGCCGGCGCTGGTCGGCGTAAACCGAGACCGTCGAGACGAAGAGGTACCGCCTCACGGATCCGCCGAGCACCGCGAGCGATTGGCCAACGACCGAAGGATGGTAGGCGGCGACGTCCACGGCCGCATCCCAGCTCCGGCCGGCGAGACGTCCGAGGTCGCTTCTGTTCGTGCGGTCGCCCGCTACAAGCTCCGCCCTGCCAGCAAATAGGCCGGGGTTCGTGATGCCGCGGTTGAACATCGTGACCTCGTGCCCCCCAGCGAGGGCAGCATCGACGAAGGCCCGCCCGACGAACCTGGTACCGCCAAGGACAAGCAGCTGCACCTCTGGTGCCTAGCCGCGGAGCTCTTTTGTGGCGCCGGTTTCAGTTATTTCGCAGCACCGCCCGTTTTGCCGGCCCACTAAAAAAGTCGCCTACAAAGGCCGAAAACTGTTATTGGCATCCTGCCGAGCAAAGGGGCTGGTGTGCGGAGCACGCCAGCCCCACCTAAAGGGGGTCGCTGCGCCCACGAAGGCTCGGGGTACCTAGTAGATCCGGACGAGGCGAAGGGTGTCCGTGACCGGTTCGGGGTCGGTCAGGGATCCCGCCAGGACAACCACGACGTCGCCGGGCTTCACGTACCCACCCGAACGCACCGCGTGGACGCCAAAGCTAACCGCTTCATCAGTCGTTTTGGCCTCCGGGACGATCACGGTGTCGACGCCCCAGCTCGTGGTCAACTGGCGTGCCGTCTCGGCGTAGGGCGTCGCCGCCACGATGGGCGCAGCGGGCCGGAAGCGCGATATGGCGCGGGCAGTCGCGCCGCTGTTGGTGCATGCGATGATCACCGAAGCCTGCTCGTCGACCGAGGCGCGCCACGCTGCCGCGCCGATCGCCGCCGTAATACGGGCCCCCACCGGCCCTTGCGAACCGAAGTTTTGCGCCGGGAGGTTGCGCCCCCACTGGTAGCTGTCGAACTCGAGGTCGGCCCTGCGTGCGATCCGGGCCATGGTCGCAACCGCCCCAACCGGGTCGGCACCGATGGCGGACTCACCCGAAAGCATCACAGCGCTCGTGCCGTCGAAGACGGCGTTGGCGACGTCTGTCACCTCGGCCCTGGTCGGGACGGGCGAAGTGACCATCGACTCGAGCATCTGGGTCGCAGTAATCACAGGCCTGCCCCAGGCCACGGACGAACGGATGAGCCTCTTTTGGATGTGCGGCACGTCCTCGAGCGCCACTCTCACGCCGAGGTCGCCCCGGGCGACCATGAGGGTGTCGGCCACCTGGAGGATGTTGTCGATGTCACCGAGCGCCTCGGGGGTCTCCATCTTGGCGCAGACGAGGACATGCCTCCCGCAGAGCACCTTTACCGCCTCTAGGTCCGACGCGGTCCGTACGAACGACACTGCGACGCTCTCGATGCCCTCCTCCAGCAAAACTTCGAGGCGCTCGAGGTCCTCCGCTGTCGGGGTCTTGAGGGCCAGCCTCGAGGCGGGGGCAGTCACACCGGGGCGCCCCTGGACTTTCCCGCCGGCGACAACCGTCGTTCTTACCGAATAACCGTCCCGCGCCTCGGCGAGGAGCGAGACGCCGCCGTCACCGAGGGCGATGCGGTCGCCCACGTTGAGGGATTCGACAAGCTCTGGGAGCGACACCCCGATGGTGCCGGCATCGCTGCGCGGGGCGAGGCCGTGGGGGCTCAGCACGACCTTGCTGCCCGGTGCCAGGATCACCCCTCCCTCGGGGAAAGGTGTGGTGCGGATCTTAGGGCCGGGGAGGTCGACGAGGATCCCGACGTCGGGCGCCGCCTCGCGCACTCGTCGCAGGCGAGCCACGGCGTCGTCGATCGACCCGTGAGCTAGAGGGAGCCGGGCCACGTCCATGCCGGCGTCCTGCATCTCTGCGAGGATTGTTGGGCTGTCCGAAGCAGGCCCGATCGTGGCCACGACCCGGGTCCGTCTGTAACCTCCGTCGAGGTAGCGGCGGGTCGGCAACGACTTCGGCAGGGCTAACGGAGCGGTGCTGGTCCCGGGGACGCTCTCAGCCAGGTGGGCCAACGCGGTTTCATCTGGTTCGGGGCGGGTCACGTACCCAGCATTGCCGATATAGGCGAGCTTGGGAGGTGCAGGCCTCCCAGCCCCAGGTGGCTGCAGGCGTCGCGCCCGCTCAGCGGAGCGTTCGCTGCCCGTTCCGCGGCTAGTCGAGTTCGGTGGCGAGGAAGTATGCGAGCGCCCCCCGCCGGGGCGCGGCGAGGGTTGTGCCCGAGCCGAGCCAGGGACCGAGCCGTTCGATAGCTCCCAGCCAAACTCCCTCGATCAAGACTGGGGGGCCCGTCACGGGCGCGACCGCCGGCGCGACGCAGATCGCGGTGAGGACCGGTGTCGCCGCCCACACCGTGGCGGCGAGCCAGGTGCGCAAGGCGATAGTCCTGCCGAGCGCGTCCCTGACAACGGCAGAGCGCCGCTTGCGGAGCGTTCGGGAGGCCCTGGGGATACCGGCCCCTGCCGTGCCGGCGGCGGCCCCGGCGTTGGCTGCCGGCTCTGCAGGTGCCCATTCGGGGCTGACGACGACCAAGCCACGGGGAGCGACGACAAGATGGTCCAGGTGCAGGCGGCTCCCGGGGAGGGTCTTGTTGTGCAGCAAGACTGCGCCCGCAGGGCAAAGGTCGTCGAGCAGGCGGGTGAACGCCTGGGACCGGGCGTTGGGGCGCGCCGGCGCGCCGTACGAGCCGGGGTACGACCCGGGGTAGGGGCCGGCGTCGGGTACGCCCGCCAAGTCAGGTGCCACCTGGCTTCCGCAGGACAAGGAATTTGCAACGCTCATTGGCAAATCGCCGAGATCCGCGAAATCGGCCAGGTCCGCGAGGAGCGTGGTCAAGCGAGCTTTTACCAGTTCTTCCCGGGAACACTCGTCGATCGTGCGTGACCTCTTGTCAACTTGCTCGTCTGAGGCCCGCATTTCTGGGGCATCGGCAAGCTTTCGCCCATTCCTGAGCAATGCCGGATTTGTTCAGCAGTTTCGTCGCTATTAGCGCGAGGTACCGCCGTTTCTTCATTTTCCAACAATTAGCGAAGAAAATCGCCGGGGGCGCCTTCTCGCCACGGTGCGCCGTATGTTGGCCGCTGCGGGGCGGGGCCGCTCTTCCGGCTAAGGAGCGGGGCAACCCTGGGGCACCTCTTGGACGGCCTGACTCGCCCTGTTGGGCCTTCTATGACCTCGAGGGTGTCAAAAAGGTAGCTCGCGCCGTCAGCTGTTGGCGTAGGCGGCCGCGACCGCGGGGTGGACCACCTTGTGGTCAATGACGTTGACCCCTCGAGCGAAACCCGGGTCCTGCTCGCAGTACCGGTCGAGGCCGAGGTCGGCGAGCCTGTGAAGATAAGGCAGCGTTGCGTTTGTAAGTGCTCTGGTCGAAGTAACTGGGACTGCGCCTGGCATGTTTGCCACGCAATAGTGAAGGACGTCGTCCACGAGGTATGTCGGGGCTTCGTGGGTCGTAGGCTTGGACGTCTCAGTGCAACCGCCTTGGTCGATTGCCACGTCCACGATCACGGCCCTGCTCGGCATCGTCCGCAGCATCGCGCGGGTAACGAGTTTGGGAGCCGCCGCGCCAGGGACCAGCACGGCGCCGACGACGGCGTCGTTGGACGAAAGTTGTTCACGGATGCTGTGCGCGTCGGACATCAGGCAACGCACTGAACCCTCGAAACGGTCGTCCAGGTAGCGCAACCTGTCATCGGAACGCTCGAGTACTGTCACTTCGCACCCGAGGCCACGGGCCACCCTCGCCGCATAGACACCCACGACGCCACCACCGAGGACGAGCACGCGGGCAGGTGCGACGCCGGGAGCCCCGCCTGCCAGGATGCCCCGGCCTCCCAACGGGGAAGTCAGGTACTGGGCCACGACCTGCCCCGCTAGGCGCCCCGCGATCTCGCTCATCGGTGCAAGCAGGGGGAGGTTGCCCCGGCTGTCCTCGACGGTCTCGTAGGCGACGCCAGTCGCACCTGAGCGCACCAAGGCCCGGGTGAGCTCGGGCGCCGCCGCCAAATGGAGGTAGGTGAAAAGGACGAGGCCTTCTCGCAAGAAACCGAGCTCGGGGGGCACGGGTTCTTTGACCTTGACCAGCAGCTCGACATCGGCCCAGATTTTTTCGGCCTCTTCTACCAGGGTCGCCCCCGCCTCTGCGTACACATCGTCACCGAAACCCGAACCGGCTCCAGCACCGGTCTGCACAAGTACGCGGTGGCCTGCCGCGACCAGCTCGGCAGTGCCCGCCGGGGTCAGCGCCACCCTGAGCTCGGCGGCTTTGACCTCCTTCACGACGCCGATCAGCATCTCAGTTGGCCCCTTCAGAAATGACGATCAAGAGGTCACCTCCATCGACGGAAGCAAGCCTAGGTACCGCGAGGCGCTGGACCGTGCCACCGACGGAGGCTGTGATCGGGGCCTCCATTTTCATCGCTTCGATGGTGGCAACCGTCTGGCCGGCCTCGACCCGGTCGCCGGCATTGACCGTGAGGGAAACGGCTCCTGCGAACGGCGCCGACACGTGCGCGGGGTTGTCCGGGTCGGCGCGTTCGCCCCTTGGGCGGAGATCTTCGACGGAGCGGTCGCGGACGGTAACGACACGGGGCTGACCGTTGAGCCGGCAGAACACCGAGCGGTAGCCGCCTTCGTCGGCCTCGCCGATCGCGTCGAGAGTCAGGTAGAGAGATACGCCAGCTTCTAGTAGGACCTCGACTTCCTCACCCAATGAGAGCCCATACAGGAACGCCGAGGTCGGCAGTACGGACAGATCCCCGAACTGGCGCACGGCTTCGTCGAAATCCTTGGTCGGGCCGGGGAAAAGGAGCGTGTTGAGCAAGCCCCGGACCTCCTGGGGAGCGGCGGGGTGCTCGAGCGCACCCCTCACCTCTGCGGGCAGGTCGAGCTGGCGGGACGGCAATTTTTTGCCTGCCAGGGCTTTGGTCCTGAAAGGCTCCGGCCAACCACCGGGCGGTTCTCCGAGCTCGCCGGCAAGGAAACCGATCACGCTGTCGGGCAGGTCGAACGTCGAAGGGTCGCGCTCGAACTCATCTATGTCGACGTCAGCGCCGCACAAATAGAGCGCGAGGTCCCCGACGACCTTCGAGCTCGGGGTGACCTTGACGATGTTGCCGAGGATGCGGTTCGAGGCGGCGTAAAGGTCCTCGACCATTTCCTGGCGGTCGCCGAGACCGAGCGCGATCGCCTGTTGGCGCAGGTTGGATATCTGGCCGCCCGGGATCTCGTGGCGGTAGACCCTGGTCGTGGGCCCCGGCAAACCGATGTCGAAGGGAGCATAGAGGTGGCGCACTGCCTCCCAGTACGGCTCGAACGCCTCGATCGCGTCGAGCGAGATCCCCGTTTCGCGTTCGGTGTGGTCGGTCGCAGCCACGATCGCACCCAGGGATGGCTGGCTCGTCGTGCCGCTCATCGGGCCGATCGCCCCGTCCACGGCATCGACACCTTCTTCGATCGCCGCGAGGTAAGTTGCGAGCTGGCCTCCTGCGGTGTCGTGAGTATGGAGGTGGAGCGGGAGGTCGAAGTTTTCCCGCAGCGCCGCTACGAGCTTGCGGGCTGCAGGCGCTTTCAGGAGGCCGGCCATGTCCTTGATGCAGAGCACGTGGACGCCCGTCTGGACCAACTCGTCGGCCTTTTTGAGGTAGTAGTCGAGCGTGTAGAGGTGTTCGTCCGGGCTCGCCATATCGCCCGTGTAGCAGATTGCTCCCTCGGCCACCTTGCCTGCTTCGACCACCGCCCGGACAGCCGGCGCGACCTGGTCGATATCGTTGAGCGAGTCGAATATCCGGAAAATGTCGACGCCTGAGCGAGCGGCCTCCTTGATGAACGCTCGGGCGACGTCGTCCGGGTAGGGGGTGTAACCGACGGTGTTGCGGCCCCGTATCAACATCTGGAGGCAGATATTGGGGATGGCGGCCCGCAGCGCCGCCAGCCGTTCCCACGGGTCCTCTTTCAAGAAGCGCAGC
>Ga0335074_10004983_pt1 | contig 18345 bp, 21 predicted proteins | sample Lox_Sample_23_FD_206715 | JGI IMG/M metagenome (GOLD analysis project Ga0335074, IMG submission 206715) | Soil microbial communities from Loxahatchee National Wildlife Refuge, Florida, United States - Lox_Sample_2.3 | ecosystem: Environmental > Terrestrial > Soil > Wetlands | place: USA... | reverse complement strand
TTCGCCGCCGCCAAGGGCGCGCGGGACTACCTTGAGGTGCTCAAGCGCAGCGGCAACACCGACCAGGCACGAGACGGCATGCTCAGCTTCGAGGAGTTCAACGCGCTGATCGGCCTCGGTGAGCACTCCCTTCTCGAACAGCGCTATCAGACCCGGCCGCTCACGCAGGGCCAGGGCGGGTAACACGCCGGGGCTTGCCGCTACCGGTCCCGGTCGCCGGGGTGAGAGGTGTCTGGGCCATGGAGGCGAGGCAGTTCGGCTCAGCCCTGGCGGTTCACCGGGAGCGCGGTAACGAGCACATCCGATGCGGGCAAGCCGACCGGGTTGCGAGCGCGGGCTATCTTCTGCCAGCCCCAGTTCTGGAATGCTGCCTGGGCCGCGGTAGCCGTCGGCGGCACGACAGCTGTCGCCCGTTCCTCTGGCCTGCCGGCGAGGATCAGATCGTGCAGCGCCCTGCCGGTGCCCTGCCGCCGCCACGCGCCGCGCACGAGCAGTTCGACTAGCGCGAACGTCCGGCCTGGATACTCAGCGGTGACCTGCTCGGGCAAAGTCGTCGTCACCTCGCGCCACCACGACGTCGACGGCCGAAGCGGCATTCCGGCCGCGTACCCGATGAGGTAGCCGCCACTGCGCGCGGCTACCAGGACGAAACCCGGCTGGCGGCATTGCACCCGGAACCGGCTCGCGAAATCGCGGCCCGTGGCGGGCATGTCGACGTATACCTCGTCGTGCAACGACTGCAGCTCAGCAGCGTGCTCGGCGGCCTGGCTGCCGCCAATCCGGCCGAAGCTGGTCTCAGCGGCAGGCACGGCCATCCTCCTGGCGGTCACGGCAAGGACACCGATCCGGACACCGGCGAGCGCTGCCCGGACGTGATCGTGTTCTGGGTCACTCAGACGCCGGCAAGCTGGCGCTGATCCATCGTCGAACATAATGTCGTCATGCAAGTCTGCGTGCATTCCCTGCTGGTGAGCGTGTTGTGAAGGCGGTTGTCTACTCCTCCTATGGCAGCACGCCGGTGCTGACCGAGGTCGCCGCTCCTGCCTGCCCCGACGGCGGAGTCGTCCTGAGCGTCGGCGCGACCGGGGTATGCCGGTCGGACTGGCACGCGTGGCAGGGGCACGACCCGGTCGCGTTGCCGCACATCCCTGGGCATGAGCTGGCCGGCGTAGTTGCCGAGACCGGGCCGGGCGTCACCCGGTGGCGGGCGGGTGACCGGGTGACGGTTCCGTTCGTCTGCGGCTGCGGCGTCTGCGAGTACTGCCTGCGCGGCGACACCCAGGTCTGCCCGGACCAGACCCAGCCGGGGTTCACCGGGCCCGGATCGTTCGCCGAGCTGGTAGCGATCCACGCAGCGGATACAAACCTGGTTTCACTCCCGGATTCGCTTGATTTCGTCACCGCCGCGTCGCTGGGATGCCGGTTCGCCACCGCCTTCCGAGCACTCACGGCGCACGGACGCATCGGCTCCGGCGACTGGCTGGCCGTGCACGGGTGCGGCGGGGTCGGGCTGTCCGCCGTGCTGATCGCCACAGCGCTCGGCGCGCGGGTCGTGGCGGTCGACGTCTCGGCCGTGGCGCTCCAGCGAGGCCGCGACCTGGGCGCTGAGCACGCCATCGACGCGAGCCGGGACCCCGATCCGGCGGCTACCATCCGCGAGCTCACCAATGGCGGTGCAACGGTCTCGGTCGATGCGCTCGGATCCCCGGCGACAGCAGTCAGCTCGGTGCGGTGCCTGCGCCGCCGTGGCCGCCATCTTCAGGTCGGCCTGCTGCTCGGCGCCGCGTCCACACCGCCGCTCCCGATGGACCTCGTCCTCGCCAGGGAACTGGAAATCTACGGCTCGCACGGCATGGCGGCCGGCGCGTACCCGCCAATGCTGGCGCTGGTAGCAGACGGGACTCTGCGTCCGGACCTGCTGCTCGGTGAGGTGATTGGCCTGGCGGACGCCGGCGCGGCGCTGGCTGCAATGGGCCAGCCGGCATCCTCCGCCGGGATGACAGTCATCGAGCTGCCTCGCTGAGAACTACGCATTTCATCGTGGTCGCGAGAGCGCCGTCGGGCATCCCATGACGGATTTTTGCCACACTGGACCGATGGAACTTGATAAGGGCGTCCGGCGCAGGCTGATCGCCATGCTCACGGCAGCCATCACCGACATGAGAGAGGGAAGCGGCGAGACACCTCTGCTCGACCTCCTCGGGCGAGATGCGAGCGATCCCAAGTCCCCCAGCGTAACGGTCAGTGCGCCGGTCACCGCGCAGAAGATCCGCGCGCTCATCGACGCTGCCCTAGCCGACGATCGCAGGTACACCTGGAGCGCCGCGCTGTTCGCCTCTCAGCTCTTTCTCGACCTGGCCGCGGACGTGAGCAGGGACTATCCGGACTTCGACATTCACGCCTTCCTTCGGAAGGCGGCGCTTCAGCTCGAGTCCGAGGATCAGGACGCAGACTGAACCTCAGGGATTCGCCGGACGCAGGAACTACCAGTTGATCTCGGCCATCAGAAATGGCTCGCTCTCCGGGGCCTCTTTGCGGGCTTGCAGGACACGCCTGGCCGGTGCACCGACCGGCACCCGCAGCGGCGGCTCGGGCTGCTCGATCGTGTCGGCCACGGCGACGGCCACGTCCTCGGGGGTGACGGCCTCGCCACGCAGGACTTGGAGCGCTTCATACAGCGGCAGGTACGGGTCGTTCTCCGTCAGGTAAACCTTGGCGCGCTCAGCGCCACCCGAGGAGACCGGACCGGGCTGCACGAGGCTCACCTTGATGCCGAAGTGGCGCGTCTCGATGGCGAGCGTCTCGGCGAGTGCCTCGAGGGCCCATTTGCTGGCGCCGTAAGGGCCGATGATCGGCAGCACCAGTCGCCCCTGAATGCTGGAAACGAACACGAGGCGGCCCGATCCTCGTTGATGCATCGCCCCGAGCACGCCTTGCGCCACCCGGAGCGCCCCCAGGGTGTTGAGTTGAAAGAGCCGGTCGACTTCTGAGAGCGGGACGCTCTCCAGCGGCGCACGCACAGTCTCGCCGGCGTTGCTGACCAGTACATCGATGTCGCCAGCGTCCTGAATGGCCTGGTCGACGCTTTCCTGAACTGTCACATCAAGGCGCAGGCGCTGGTCGACAGGCAGGTCGGCCAGCGTTTCGGGACGCCGTGCGGTGGCGATCACCCGGTGGCCCCGGCGCGCCAGTTCGACAGCGGTCGCCCGGCCGATGCCTTTGGACGCGCCGGTAATGAGCACGGACGACATGATGGATCTCCTCATTCATGGACTGGTGATCTGCGCGCCGGCCGGTACCGAACCAGTTCGCTTACTGAACTGCCTCTCGTGAGTACGGTAGCACGCATTAGTTCAATGAGTGAACTCGCAGGTAGTGTGGCGACATGACACTCCCCAGCACCTACGCGGACCGCAACTGCTCGCTCGCTCGGGCCCTGGAGGTGGTCGGAGAGCGGTGGACGCTGCTCATCATCCGCGACGCGTTTTTCGGGGTGCGTCGGTTCGGAGACTTCGCCTCGCAGCTAAAGATCCCGCGCGCCGTCCTGGCCGACCGGCTGAAGTCCCTCGCGCAGGAAGGCGTGCTCATCCGCGACGATGATGCGGCCGGAGGTGTCGAGTACCGGCTGACCGCCAAGGGCGTCGCATTGTGGCCGGTCGTGCGTACCCTGATGAACTGGGGCGACGCGTTTTACTCTCCATCAGGAGCGAAGCGCACCGTCCGCCACGATCAGGACGGAGGCCTTCTCGACCACGAGGGACACTGCCTCGACTGCGGCTTGGCCGTCCCGGTCCCGGACATCCGGATCGAACCCGGGCCCGGCTTCGATCTGACCGATGCCGGTAACGACCCCGTGTCGGTTGCAGTCAAGACGCCACGGCGACTGCTCGAACCGATCCGGGCACCGCGCACGCACCCGGCGGCCGCGACAGTTCGATGATCTTGACGCTCAGATTGCCGTCGCGTGCGGTTCGTCCGCGAGCTCCGGCCGGCCCGGAATCCGGGGGGCAGCAGAGTGCAGTGGCGGCGGACACCCCGTTCCCGGCCGTAGGCATCTCGGGAAGCCGGCGCGAGCCGACCGGAATCGCTACCGTGTGCGCATGACGAAATTTGGCGTGCAGCTGCCTAACTTCTCGGGTGTAGACCCGGCCGACTTGTTTGAGCACGTTGCCGGTCTCGCGACCGCCGCGGAGGACGCCGGGTTCCACTCGGTCTGGGTGATGGATCACTTCTTCCAGCTACCGCCGCTGGGCGGGCCGGACCAGCCAATGCTGGAGGCCTACACCCTGCTCGGGGCGCTGGCGGCCCGCACCCGGCGGGTGCAGCTCGGCACGCTGGTCACCGGCGTGACGTATCGGAACCCCGGCATCCTCGCCAAGATCGTCACCACCCTGGACGTGATCTCACGGGGGCGGGCCATCCTCGGTATCGGCGGCGCCTGGTACGACGTCGAGCACCAGGGCCTCGGCGTCGATTATCCGGCGGACCGGGTTCGCCTGGACATGCTCGAGGAAGCTGTCCAGATCTGCCGGGCCATGTTCACCGGCGACGACGTGAGCTTCGCCGGGCAGCACTACCGGCTTGATCATGCGCGCAACCTGCCCGCGCCGGTGCAGCCCGGCGGCCCGCGGATCATGATCGGCGGCGGTGGCGAGAAGCGAACGCTGCGACTGGTCGCCCGGTACGCCGACCAGTGCAATGTCACCGGCAATGCAGACACGCTGGCCCGCAAGATCGAGGTACTGCACCGCCACTGCGCCGAGGTGGGCCGGGACCCGGCCGAAGTCGGCGTCACCTGGATGACGCCGCTGATCCTGACAACCTCGAGCCAGAACACGGCCGAAGTGAACGAGATGCTCGCGGCAGCCGCGTCACCCGGGGAAGTCGCGGGGTTCACCGTCGGCCAGCCGCACGAGATTCCTGACCTGGTCGCCGGTCACATTGACGCTGGTGCGGACGAGGTGATCTTCAGCTTCGCATTCGCCGACGCGGCCGGGCTCGCCGCAGTGGGAAAGGCCTTCGGTCTCAGCGGCCGCTAGCTGTACCGGATCCGCTGGAGCGGCACGCCTTTGTCGGCTGGCGGGCGGTTGTCCTATGGTCGGTGCATGCTGAGCGAGGAGAAGCGAGCCGGGCGGCTGCTGGACGCGCAGGCGCGCGCGGTGGCGCTGTTCGAAGAGGTCGGCGCCCGCGGTCTCGTCGCGGCCGGCCTGAGCGAGCAGGCAGTCAGTAACCAGATCCGCGACCTGGCTAACGAGATGTTCGGGACGACGCGGCACTGGCATAAGCGCATCGTGCGGTCTGGCCCGCACACGCTGTTCCCCTACCGGGAGAACCCGCCCGACCGGGTCATCGAGCCGGATGACATCGCGTTCGCGGACTTCGGACCCATCTTCGAGGATTTCGAGGCCGATCTTGGCCGCACTTACGTGCTCGGCACCGATCCGGCGAAGCACCAGCTGGCCGCTGATCTGCCCGTCATCTTTGCCGCCGGCAAGCAGTGGTTCGCCAGCCATGCGGACACCACGGGCTCGCAGTTGTATGCCGAGATCGCGCGGCTGGCGGGCGAGGCTGGTTGGACTCTTGGTGGCGTGCACGCCGGGCACCTGGTCGGCGAGTTCCCGCACGAGAAGATCGACGGGGACGATATCGAGTCCTACATCGCACCGGGCAATCTCACCCCGATGCGCCGGAACGACAAATCCGGGCGACTGTGCCACTGGATCCTCGAGATACATCTGACCGATCCGGCGGGCGGGTTCGGCGGCTTCTACGAGCAATTGCTCGACCTGGGTTAATGCCGTGCGGCTTTACGGCTCGGTAGCTTTGACTTTCGGAAGATCGGCGAAGCGCGCCTTAGCATCGAAGGTCAGGATCGTCCGGTCGGTCTGCGCGGCATGCGCGGCGATGATCAGATCGTGGGCGCCGCGCGGGGTTCCGGCTCGCCGGGCATGTGCGATCAGCCGTGCGTGGCAGGCCGCAGTGCTCTCGGTGTAGTCGAGCACCTCCACGGCCGAGGTAATCGCGACGAGCGCCCGCGCGCGCTCCGCCGCTCGCTCGGTCGTGTCAGCTAGCTCGATGCCGACTCGGTACTCGGCGATCGTGACGGCCGCGACGGCCAGCTCGTCCGCGTCCAGTGCAGTCCGGTCGATCGTCCCGCGCTCGTAGGCGATCAGGACATTGGTATCGAGGATCAGGCGCCGGCCCACGGATCGTCCCCCTCGCTGGAGACCATGGCTAGTGCACTTGCGATGTCCGCAGCGAACCGGTCATCAGGAGGGGCGGTCTCCTCCAGCGCTGCACGCAGGTCTGCCCCGGTCCGGCGCCGCGCTGGCATGATCTCGGCCACAGCATGGTGGCCACGGGTGATCGTGACAGTCTCGCCGCGCTCGATTGCGTCGAGCAGTTCGGAGAAGTTCCGCGAGGCCTCGGTGGCTGTCATCGTTCGCATGCCTCATGGTATCTGATAATCAGATCTATAAGCTAGGCAGGCAGGGCCAAGCTCACGCTGATCCTATTTGCCGGGCCACCGGGGGCACCCGGAAAGACCGACTTGTCCTGCCCTGGTTGACACCCAAACCACCGGGAGGTGTACTGAGAGTTACGGATGATGCCGGAACTGTTACTGATCAGCGCGGTACAATCAACCGCAATTCCGGCACAAGCGGTCGCGCCCAGAGCGCAGTGACCACGCCGGACGCTCGAGTCGGCCAGCCGTTCCGGGTCGCGTCGGGCCGCCGTTAGCGGTACATCGGGTAGCGGGCAAAGCTCTCGGCGGTCTGCCATGAGAGGGGGACCGCCCCATGACCACGGCCGTTCAGCCAGGAGGAGCTAGCTCGAGCCGCCCGTCTCCATCTGGTCTCGCCGATGTCATTGACACGATCCTGGATAAGGGATTGGTCATCGATGCGTACGTGCGGGTCTCACTGGTAGGTATCGAATTGCTGACCATCGACGCGCGGATCGTAGTGGCGAGCGTGGACACTTACCTGCGCTTCGCCGAAGCGGTGAACCGGCTCGACATCTCGCAGGAGAAGGAGACCCTCCCCGACCTCATCGGTGACATTGAGGAAAGCGGCGCCAAGCACAAGACCAAAGGCGCGCTGGAAGCTGCCGGCGAGAAGCTCCGCGACTTCGGCGGCCGGCCGTCGGAGCGCCAGCACTCCCCCAGCCGCCGGAGCCGGGAGGAGGACTAAATGACGCAGGCACAGCGCCCTGACCAGGTACCGCAGCAGCGGCGTAACGGTGAGCCGGCGCGGCAAGGTTGCTACGTCTACGGCATTTTTCCCGGCGATATCGAGGTCGACCCGGACTTCACTGGGGTCGGCGATCCGCCCGGCAAGATCAAGGCTGTGCGCGACGACGACTTGGCAGCGGTCATTAGTACGGTCGACCTGGACCGGCCGCTTGGCACTCCGGACGACCTGCGGGCGCATACAAAAGTTCTGGATGAGAGCGTCACCGAAGTTCCCGTCCTGCCGATGCGCTTCGGGGCCGTACTCAGCGACGAGGACGCCGTGGCGACCGAACTCCTCCAGGCCAACCATGACGAGTTCGCTAGCGCCCTTCGCGAGATTGACGGCCGCGTCCAGTATGTGGTCGTAGGCCGGTACGTCGAGCGGGCGATCCTGTCGGAGGTGCTGTCGGAGAACCGCGAGGCGCAGCAGCTGCATCAGGAGATCAAGGGCACGGACCCGGCCGCCACGAGAGATGCCAGCATCCGGCTTGGCGAGATCATCAGCAACGCTATCGAGGTCAAGCGCGCAAACGACACCCGACTGCTCATCAAGCGCATGGACGGGCACTGTGTCGCCAGCGCGGTACGAGCGCCATCGAACGAGCTAGACGCTGCGCACGTCGCAGTCCTGGTCGAGCGGGACCGGGAGAGTGAATTTGAGCAGGTATTCGATGGTCTGGCTGGCGACTGGGACGGCCGGGTGCAGCTGCGCGTTCTGGGACCGATGGCCGCGTACGACTTCGTAGTTACCAGCGTGCCGCGAGGCTGACGTGGACCCGCTGACACTGCCGTTCCGGCTCCCGCTCCTGCCGATCACAGCGCTGATCCGGCTCGCGGAGATCATCGACGAAGAAGTGCAGCGCGAACTCCAAAGTCCCGCCGCGGTCCGGCGCGCCCTCGAGGACATCGAAGAAGCACAGGAATCCGGAGCGGCCTCTGCCGACGAGGTTGCGGAAGCAGAGCGAGCCGTTGTGAGCCGACTGACCGGAAAGCGGCAGCGCACCAGGTGATGGGAGCTGACAGGAATGGCTGAGCGAGAACGTGCTCGCGAAGCACGAAGCGAGGAGATACCTGCCCAGCACAGGCGGCGACCGCGCCAGGAGGCAGACGGTGCTGACAGGCGCCCGGAAGCGAGGCCGGCCCGCCGGCCCGAAAGCCTGACTGCGAATGAGGCGGCGAAGGAAGGGTTGCGGCAGATCAGCGAGCTCACCGGTAAGCGGCCCGAGGGTGTCACCGGACTGGAACGGACTGACGACGGCTGGGTCGTGGGGGTCGAGGTAGTAGAGGACCGGCGCATACCGTCATCCAGCGACATCCTGGCGACCTACGAGGCCGAATTCGGCCGTGCGGGCGACCTTGTCTCTTACCGGCGCCTGCAACGGTATTCACGCGGCCACGGCGGCTCATCCGGTGGCCACGAGGGCGGGTGACATGTCAGCCGGGATGATGGAGCCGCGCTCCGGGTCACTCAGTCCCTACGGTTCCGGTATCGGGGCTGGGGCCGGGCACCAGCCGGCCAGCCTCGGCGACATCCTCGAGCGCGTACTCGACAAGGGAATCGTCATCGCCGGCGATATCCAGGTGAACTTGCTGGATATCGAGTTGCTGACAATCAAGCTGCGGCTGGTCATCGCCTCACTCGACACGGCCAGGGAAGTCGGCATCAACTGGTGGGAGACCGATCCGTGGCTGCACGCCGGCGCACTGGGGAGCTCCAGGCACGACGAGCTTGAACACGAGAACCGCCGGCTGCGCGAGCGCGTCGAAGCGCTTGAGTCTGCCGACCGAGACGGCGGCCGCCGTGAATAGCCAGTCAGGGACATGGCTGTACTGCGTCACCGACAAACCTGCGGCGATCCGGCCGGACTCGTTCGATCACCTGACCGGGGTCGGCGGCGGGGAGCTGCATCTTGTTTCAGCCGGCGGCCTGACCGCGGTCGCCGAGACCGTGAGCCTGGCCGAGTTCGGCGAGACCGCGCTGCGCCGCAACCTCGAGGATCTGGACTGGCTTGACTCGACAGCTCGTGCGCATCATCGGGTGATTGACGCGCTGGCCAGCCAGGTCCAGCTTGTGCCGCTGCGGCTTGCAACCGTGTACCGCGAGGACCGCAACGTCCAAGCGATGCTTGCCGAGCACGGCCCGCGACTGCGGGCCGCGCTGCGGCGGACCGCCAGCCGGGCGGAATGGGGCGTCAAGGCATACGCTGACCAGCCGGCGGCCGCTCGCGCGGAAGCCCCCCGGGGCAATAGCGGCCAGGCCGCGCCGGGTTCCGGCACAGCGTACCTGCGCCGCCGGCGGGACGAACTCGCCGCCAGTCAGCAGGACCGGCACGCGGCTCTCGTAAGTGCGCAAGAACTCCACGCCGAACTCGCCCGCTTGGCTGCCGACACTCGTTTGCACCCGCCACAGTCTCCGGAGCTCACCGGGAGCAAGTCGGCAATGATACTGAACGCGGCGTATCTCATCGACGATCAGCAGGCCGCCGGCTTCCGCCAGGCAGTCGACGATCTGCGCAATCGGCTACCGCTCCAGCTCGAGCTGACGGGGCCGTGGCCGCCATACTCCTTCGCCGATGCCGGGCCGGACCTGCGGTGACGCCAGGTTACCCCGCGAACCAACCGCCCGCAGACCGAGCACCGGCGGACCGGGTGGCTCTGCCTGCTGACCGGATCGCGCTGGTAGACCTCCTCGACCGCGTCCTGGCCGGCGGTGTCGTGATCGCCGGGGATATCACGCTCTCCGTCGCGGACGTCGACATGGTGACCATCTCACTGCGCGCCCTGGTCACCTCCGTCAGCGCGCTGGCCGACCACCTCCCACCGCCTGCCAGCACCAACTGGACGCCGGATGACAGCTGAGCAGCCGCCCGCTAGCCACCGGGTACGACCACCGCGGATCGACGCCGACCCTGAGTCGGTCGAGCGCGGTCTCGTGACGCTGGTGCTCACGCTCGTGGAATTGCTGCGTCAGTTGATGGAACGCCAGGCGCTGCGCCGGGTGGAGGACGGGACGCTGACCGAAGACAAGATCGAGGAGATCGGCAGGACGCTGATGGCGCTGGACGACCGCATGACCGAACTCACCGATCACTTCGACCTGACCAGGGCGGACCTCAACCTCGACCTCGGTCCCCTCGGCTCACTGCTGCCGCCGGAGTGACCAGGCCCATGAAGCGCCCGTCGCCGATCGCCTGCTGACCTGTTTGGCGGGATGAGGCACGTGCTGCCATCACCCTCAACCAGCCGAGTTCTCTCTGGCCCGCCACTAGTCCAGGGCAGTGGCATTGAGACGTGTAACCTCGGCGTCACTCGGAGCCATTACATCCCCCGCATCGGAAGTTCTGGCCCCTGCGGTTAGATTCTCGCTCATCTGGGTAGCCGTGCGCGATGCGAATCCTCGCGCACGGTGCTTAACAATGCGGCGCCGTAAGAAAGACGTCAGCACAGCTTCTCTAGCGGGCCAGGGGTTCCCGCCGCACGCTCTGCGCGACTACGCCCTGCTGGCCGATGGCGAGCGCGGCGCAGTCATCGGTCCGCGCGGCGAGATAGCCTGGCTGTGCGCGCCCGCCTGGCACTCAGCTTCGGTCTTCTCCTCCCTGATCGGCGGGAAGAGCGTCTACGCGATCTGCCCGGCCGACCGTTTCGTCTGGGGCGGTTTCTACGAGCCGGGGTCACTCATCTGGCGTAGTCGGTGGGTTACCGAAACCAATAGCATCACCGAGTGCCGCGAGGCACTGGCTTTCCCTGGGGACCGGCACCGGCTGACCTTGCTCCGCCGGGTGGTCGCAGCGAGCGGGCCGGCCCATGTCCGTGTAGTGCTGGAGCCACGAGGCGAACATGACCAGGTGCCACTTCGCGTCCTGGAGTCCCAGGCGAAGGACATGTGGACTGGCCGCCTTGGGGCGCTCTACTTGCGCTGGTCCGGGGCGGTAACGCAGGCACAAATCGCAACCGGATCCGATGACATGCGGCTTGAGCTTGATCTGCGGATACCTGCCGGTCAGGCGACGGACCTGGTGCTCGAGATCTCTGATCAGCCGCTCGCCGATGCGCCGCCGGATGCTGACGAGATCTGGCGATCTACGGAAGATTGCTGGCGCAAAGCCGTGCCTGAGTTCGGCAACCTGACCGCCGGCCGGGATGCCCGGCACGCTTACGCCGTCATGCGTGGCCTTACCAGTTGCCGCGACGGCATGGTCGCTGCAGCGACTACCAGCCTGCCCGAGCGGGCCGAAGCCGGACGCAACTACGACTACCGCTACGCCTGGATCAGGGACCAGTGTTACGCCGGGTCGGCGGTCGCGGCAGCGGGCGGCGGCCCCCTGCTGGACCAGGCAGTCCGGTTCGTGACCGCCCGCCTGCACTCCGACGGGCCAGGCATGAAACCTGCCTACACGGCGGATGGCGGCAGGGTTCCTGACCAGAGCCGGCTGGATCTGCCCGGCTATCCGGGCGGTTTCGATCTGACCGGTAACTGGGTGAACCAGCAGTTCCAGCTCGACGCCTTCGGCGAGGCCCTGCTACTGCTCGCTGACGCCGCCAGGCTCGACCGGCTCGACGCCGACGCCGCCGCGGCTGCTCTGATAGCGGCTGATGCCATCGCGCAGCGCTGGCAGGAGCCTGACGCCGGGATCTGGGAGATCGACAATCAGGCCTGGACGCACAGCAGGCTGATCTGCGCTGCTGGCCTGCGCGCCGCCGCGTCGACGATCGCTCCCGCCACGCTGGCGCCACGCTGGACGAGCCTGGCCGAGACAGTCGCCGCCGACGCCGCGCGTCATGCCGTGCATCCGTCCGGACGGTGGCAGCGATCGCCGGGCGACAGCGGGCTTGACGGCGCCTTGCTGCTCGCGGCGGTCCGCGGAGCCATCCCTGCCGACGATCCGCGGACCACGGCCACTCTCAATGCCTATCTCCGGGAACTGGTCGAGGCCGGGTACGCCTACCGCTTCCGGCATGACGACCATCCGCTGGGGGATGCCGAGGGCGCATTCCTGCTCTGCAGTTTCATCCTGTCGCTGGCATTGCTCCAGCAGGGAAACCAGATCGAGGCGGTCCGGTTCTTCGAGCGCGCCAGAGCCGCCTGCGGGCCGCCGGGATTGCTTACCGAAGAATTCGACGTCGCCGAGCGACAGTTGCGCGGCAACCTTCCGCAAGCCTTCGTGCACGCGATGCTTTTGGAGTCAGCAGCACGCCTCAGCAAGATCCCGGGGTTGCTGACCGGCTAGGGCCCGCGGTCAGCGACGCAGGCTGGTCGTGGCGACCGACGCAAACGCGGCAGCGATCGCACCATCAGCCACCAGCGCTCGCCGCAGCGTCGGCTCCGTGCCAGCCAGCGCCAGCATGGACGCGGCATGAAGACCGTCTGCGGCAGCCCCGGCCTGAACCAGCCCTCGGGCGGGCGCCAGGCCGCAGACCGCCGCCTGCGCGAGCTGACGGGCCCCGAGCACGCGCGCGACGGCACGCACCCGGCCGCTCGCCGGCGCACCCGTCACAGCAGTGATCATCGGTCCGGGAACGCAGAGCAATGCAACTCCGTAGCCGGCCCGGACAACACTCGTCCAGCGCGTGCCGAGCGGGACAGGCACCGGGCCGGCCTGCTGCCAGTCAGCCGCCGCCGATCGGATCAGCGCCCGCGCCGACGCGGTCATCGCCGCCACGCCGCGAAGGCTGCTGCCGCCGCAACCCCGCAGCCAGCGAGCGTGGAAAGCGCAGGGTGATGCGAGATCCAGAGCTGCACGCTGCGGTCGTGCGACCGGCCGTCGAAGTCGCCATGAGCACCGTGGTCAGTCCCCGGAGGTCCATCGACCGGCTGTATCAGGTTTTCTGGCCGGCCTGCCACCGCCGGCTCGCTGGTCTGCTGCGACGAATAACCAGTACGGGCCAGATACCGGTCAAGCAGCGCTGGCGCGAGCTTGTTCGCGGCAAGTGTCGCGGCGGTGCTCGCGCCGACCCAGTACTCACGCCGACCGGGATGATCAGCGGCATACACGACGCCCCGCGCGGCGACTTCGGGCTGGTAGATGGGCGGCACGGGCTGCGGCTGACGCGGCAGCTTCGACCTGACCCAGGAGAACTGCGGCGTGTTGACAGCGGGCATCTGGACGACAGTCACGCGGACGCGCGATCCCTCGTGCAGCAGTTCGCAGCGGAGCGACGACGTGAACCCGTTGATCGCGTGCTTTGCGCCGCAGTAGGCGGACTGCAGCGGGATGCTCCGGGCACTCAGCGCCGAGCCCACCTGGACGATCGTGCCGTGGTCTCGTGGCCGCATCCGTGCCAGAGCAGCCATCGTTCCGTGCACGAAGCCCAGGTAGCTGACATCGGTTACGCGGCGGAACTCGTCCGGCGTTATCTCGGCGAACGGCGCGAACACAGAGGTGAACGCGACGTTGATCCAGACATCGATGGGACCGAGCTCGGTCTCGATGCGGCTCGCGGCGGTGTCGACCTGCGCGTAGTCCGCTACGTCAGCGCTGACCGCCACGGCGGTGCCGCCCGCGTCCCGGACGTCCGCCACCGCTCCGTCCAGGCCTGCCTGGCCACGTGCGATCAAGCCGACCCTGTCCCCGCGTTCGCCGTAGAGCCTGGCGGTGGCACGTGCGATGCCCGCACTTGCCCCGGTAATCACCACTGTCTGTGCCATGGGGCGTACCCTCCCGTCTCTCACGCTCCAACGCGGGAGCGACATCTCGGTTACAGACCCTCCATCTGCCCGTTGCGCACTGCCTAAACGCACCATTCCAAGCCGGGAACGTGGTTCGCCGTGGCCGGTCGCTGCGCAACCCGCACGGCCGCCAGAGCGGCTCGATGCCGATGTTTGAGGCCTCAGGCGCGGGACAGCGTGGTTGACAACACATGCGGAATCCACCAGTAGCTGCCCGGCATTCGCGGCGACAGAGATTTAGGCGACAGAGATTTAGGGGGCCGATATGGGTCAGATCGCTTCCGAGGCACTCGTCGAGCGCCTCGCCGACTGGGGCGTCGACACAGTTTTCGGGCTCCCCGGCGACGGCATCAACGGCCTGATGGAGGGCCTGCGCCGGCACCAGGACCGGGTCCGGTTCGTCCTCGTGCATCACGAGGAAGCGGCCGCGTTCATGGCAACGGCCTATGCCAAGGCCACCGGCAAAATCGGCGTGTGCCTGGCGACTTCGGGCCCGGGCGGCATTCACCTCCTGAACGGGCTCTATGACGCCAAGCTCGACCACATGCCAGTGCTGGCGATCACCGGCATGCAGATGACGTCCGTCCTCGGCACCGGCTACCAGCAAGAGGTCAACCTGGACAAGCTTTATGCCGACGTAGCCGAGTACGACCAGATGATTTACAACCCCGCCCAGTTGCCGAGTGTCGTGGACAACGCCATCCGGGTTGCCTACGCGCGCCGCGGGGTTTCGCATCTGACCATCCCGAACGACATTCAGGTCGCCGACGCCGACGCCGATCCCTGGCAGCACGTCGCACCAGCACGCCCGCCGAAGACCGCGCCCATCATGCTCGGGGCTTCGGGACGGCCAGCCGAGGCTGACCTTCACCGTCTGGCCGACCTGCTTAATGGCGGCGAGAAGATAGCGCTTCTCGTCGGGGCCGGAGCGCTGCACGCTCGCTCCGAAGTGACCGCAGTTGCTGAGGCGCTGAGCGCTCCGATCGTCAAGACGCTCCCCGGCAAAGCTGTCGTTCCGGACAACTCGCCTCTCACGACTGGCGGCATCGGACTGCTCGGTACCCGGCCGTCCGAGGATCTGATGGAGGAGATCGACACGCTCCTCATGGTCGGCACGAACTTCCCTTACACGGCGCACTTGCCCGCGGCGGGGAAGGTCAAGATCGGTCAGATAGACGCGGATCCGGTGCGGTCAGGCGGCCGCATGCCCACTGAAGTTCCGGTCGTGGCAGACAGCAGGCAGGCGCTATCGGAGCTTCTGCCGCTGTTGAAGAGGCGCACCGACACCGCGTTCCTGGAGAAATACCAGAAAGAGATGTCCAAGTGGCGGGCGAACATGGCGGCTCTGCAGAACGGCGATCGCGATCCGATCGCGCCGCAGTACGTCGTCTCCGTCCTCGACGAGCTGGCGTCGGACGACGCGGTCCTGACGTGTGACAGCGGAACGATCGCAACCTGGGCGGCCAGGCACTGGCACATCCGGGCCGACCGGCAATTCTTCCTGTCCGGCAACCTCGCGACAATGGCGCCAGGCCTGCCGTACGCCATCGGAATCCAGCACGCCTTCCCTGGGCGGCAGGTCATCGGCTACGTGGGCGACGGCGGATTCGCCATGCTGATGGCCGAGTTCGTGACGGCAGTGAAGCATCAACTGCCAGTCAAGATCGTCATTAACAACAACAACTCTCTCGGCCAGATTCTGTGGGAGCAGATGGTTCTGGGCTACCCGGAGCACGGTGTGCGTCAGCCGGAGCCGTTCGTCAACTACGCCGCTTTCGCCACTGCCAACGGCGCTCTCGGCATCAAGGTCGAGACGCCGGGCGAGGTCCGGCCTGCCATCCAGCAGGCCCTTACCGACAAGCGCCCTGCGCTGGTGGATGTCAACGTGAATCCGGACGAGCCTCCGCTGCCCGGCAAGGTCGACTACCAGCAGGCGAAGAAATTCGCCGAGGCGTTCCTGCGCGGTCAGCCCCGCAAGGCCACGATCGCCACCACGCTCTTCCAGGACAAGATCGAGCAGCTCAAGTCCTGACTGTCCGGCTGGTGCCGACAATCACGATGCGCCGACCGTGAAGGAGCCCGGAGCGTGACCATGCCGCCGCCCGATGTCGCGAATCACCCGCTGGCGCCGAGCCGAGGACTTGAGACCGACCTCCGCGAGCACGTGGACGGTGAGGTCCGGTTTGACGCCGGCTCCAGAGGGGCCTACTCGACCGATGCCTCGAACTTCCGGCAGGTGCCGCTCGGCGTGGTGATCCCGCGCTCGCCAGACGCGGCAGTGCAGGCAGTGGCCGTGTGCCGCACGCACGGGGTCCCGCTGGTGTCGCGCGGCGGCGGCACGAGCCTTGCCGGGCAATGTACCAACACGGCTGTGGTGATCGACTGGTCGAAGTACTGCAACCAGGTCGAGTCGGTCGACACCGCGTCGAGGACGTGCGTCGTGCAGCCCGGCATCGTCCTGGACATGCTCAACAAGGAGCTAGCGCCAACCGGTCTGCGCTTCGGCCCGGAACCCGCGACGCATATGAACTGCACGCTCGGCGGCATGATCGGCAACAATTCGTGTGGCGCGACAGCGCAGCGGACCGGCAAGGTCGTCGACAATGTCGCCGCGCTGGAAGTGCTGCTGTATGACGGCACCAGATTCTGGTGCGGGCCGGCAACTGACGACGAATACGCCGAGATCGAGCGCCGCGGTGATCGACGGGCGGAAATCTACCGCCGTGTCAGGAAACTTGGCGCGGACAACGCCGCCCGTATCCGCGAGCGCTATCCCGACATCCCGCGCCGGGTCTCCGGCTACAACCTCGATTCCCTGCTTCCCGAGCACGGTTTCGATATTGCCGGGCTCCTTGTCGGGAGCGAATCCACGCTCGTGACCGTGCTACGAGCCAGGCTGAAGCTCATACCGGTCCTGGCCGAGCGCAGCCTGGTCGTCCTCGGCTATCCCAGCATCGAGAAGGCGGCAGACGCGGTACCGGCCATTCTCCCGCACAAGCCCATCGCACTGGAGGGGCTCGACGACCGCTTGCTTCACGATCAGCAGGTCAAACGACTGAACTCCCAGGCGCGTCAGGAACTGCCGCGGGGTTCGGCTTACCTCATGGTCCAGTTCGGTGCTGGCACCAAAGAAGAAGCCGATCAGGCTGGCAAGAAGCTCCTCGACGCGCTCCACGACTCCGAGCACGACCCGGCCGTGAAATTCATGGACGAGCCCGGCCTCGAGGACGAACTCTGGCAGGCCCGGGAGGCAGGCCTGGGCGCTACCGCCCACATACCGGGACAGCCCGACACTTTCGAGGGCTGGGAGGATTCGGCGGTCGCTCCCGAGAAGCTTGGCAACTACCTGCGCGAACTGAACAAGCTGTACGAGGAATTCGGGTACGCCAGCGATCTGATGCCCAGCTTGTACGGCCACTTCGGCCAGGGCTGCGTGCATACGCGGATTCCGTTCGACCTCTACAGCGCGGAGGGCGTGGCCAAGTACCGGCGATTCATGGAGCGGGCAGCCGACCTGGTTGTCGCCTGCGGTGGCTCGCTGTCGGGTGAGCACGGTGACGGCCAGTCTCGCGGCGAGTTGCTGACCAAGATGTTCGGCGCTGAGCTGGTCGAGGCGTTCGGTGAGCTCAAGGCAATATTCGACCCTGACGACATGATGAACCCGGGAAAGGTCGTGCACCCGGCGCCGCTCGATGTCCACCTCCGGCTTGGCGCTTCGTGGCAGCCTGCGACGCCTCAGGATCTGTACTTCCGGTACACCGGCGATGGCGGGTCGTTCGCGCAGGCCGCCAACCGCTGCGTCGGGGTGGGCAAGTGCCGGCAGCACGAACATCCGGGCGGTGCTGTGATGTGCCCGTCCTACCAGGCGACCATGGACGAGGAGCATTCCACCCGCGGGCGTGCCAGGCTCTTGTTCGAAATGCTGAACGGTCACGGCGACTCACCCGTGGCCGACGGCTGGCGCTCGACGGCGGTCCGCGATGCGCTGGACCTGTGCCTTGCCTGCAAGGGCTGCAAGAAAGATTGCCCGGCTAACGTGGACATGGCTACCTATAAGGCAGAGTTCCTCGCTCATCACTGGAAGGGCAGGCAATGGCAGCGGCCGCGAGCTGACTTCTCGCTCGGATGGCTTCCGGATATGGCACGGCTCGTGGCAGCAAGCGGAACGAGTCGGCTCGCCAATGCCGTGATGGGCGCCCCGGGCTTGCATCGCGCCGCTGCCTGGGCTGGAGGCGTCGAAGACCGGGAGTTCCCCCAGTTCGCCCCGCAGGATCTCCAGCGCTGGTTCTCAGCCCGCCAGCGGCCCGCGCTGCCTGGCTACGGCCGCAGGGGCAGCGTGGTGCTGTGGCCAGACACCTTCACCAATTACTTTCATCCGCGCGTTACTTTCATCCGCGCGTGGGTCAGGCTGCGGTCCAGGTACTCGAGGACGCTGGCTGGCAGG
>Ga0335074_10004981_pt1 | contig 18348 bp, 16 predicted proteins | sample Lox_Sample_23_FD_206715 | JGI IMG/M metagenome (GOLD analysis project Ga0335074, IMG submission 206715) | Soil microbial communities from Loxahatchee National Wildlife Refuge, Florida, United States - Lox_Sample_2.3 | ecosystem: Environmental > Terrestrial > Soil > Wetlands | place: USA... | reverse complement strand
CGGAGCACCGCGGGCACCGGCTCGGCCTGCTGCTCAAGCTCGCAATGCTGGACCTGCTGCGCGAGCACCAGCCCGGCGTGAGACGCATTGAGACCAGCAACGCCGACGAGAACGCGCACATGATCGCGATCAACGAGCAGCTTGGCTTCACGATCACCGGCGTGAGGCGCCACTGGGAGCTTGACCTAGCCGGCGACGGCGCCGTCACTGGGGCCTGCTGCCTGCACGGTCATCCCGGCCGCCACTGCAAACCTTTACAGTTAGGTCCATGACCGGCGAAGTTTCCCCGACCAGCCCGCCGCGCGACGCCGTGATCCGCGCTTCGCATGCCGACCGGGACAGGACCGCTGAGCTGCTCAGGGTCGCAGCCGGCGACGGCCGGCTGACGCCAGAGGAGCTCGACGAGCGGCTCGAGGCCGCCCTGACCGCCAAGACCCTCAGCGAGCTCGCCGTGCTGACAACCGACCTGCCGGACACTCCAGGACTGCCGGCCGGCGCCGGGCCGGTGCAAGCCAAAGAGCTGGTCCGGTTCGAATCCAAGGGCGGCAACGTGACTAGGACCGGCCGGTGGGTCGTTCCGGCCAGCATCGAGGCCAAGGTCACCGGCGGTAACGTCAAGCTGGATCTCACCGCTGCGCTGATCACGCTGCCAACGCTGACAGTAGATGCCGACGTGCGCGGCGGGAACCTCATCCTGGTGACCAGGCCTGGCATCGTCGTCGACACCGATGACCTGACGATGGTCGGCGGCAACGTGGTGTTCGGCAAGGGAACGGACGGTCAGGCTGCGGTCACCCTGCGGGTGGAGCTCTCCGGGCGAGTGCGCGGCGGCAACGTGGTGGTGCGGCTGCCCAGGCGGACTTTCTGGCAGTGGTTGACGCGCCAGCCGAGGCCTTACGCGTCGGCGACAGCCTGACCGACTCTGTCAGGTACTTAAGGGAACGCCCTGGCAGCGTGTCGGAGTAGCGCGCAGGTTCGCGGCAGCCTGGCTACTCCGACCTACCGCATAGGTACCTGGCGAGGAATTTGTCCGCGGCCGGCTCTCGGCGAGCTGCCAGCCGACGGCTGGGAAGGCGTGATCTGGCGCTCGGCGCGCGATCGCCAGGTCGGGCGCAAGCCGAACCTGGTCTCGGCACTGGAGATCACCGTTCCCACGGACCTGCAGGGCACCGGCCTGTCCGGCAAGATGCTGGCGGCGATGCGGGACAACGCCGCGCGCCGCGGGTTCGAGCACCTGGTCGCCCCGGTGCGGCCGAACCGCAAGCACCTGGTTCCGGACGTCCCCATCGAGGAATACGCCGCTCTGGTCCGCGGAGACGGCCCGCCCCAGGACCCGTGGCTGCGCGTTCACGTCCGGGCCGGCGGCCGGATCGTCGGCATCTGCAAGCGTGCGATGGTCATCCCCGGCACACTAGACGAGTGGCGTTCCTGGACAGGTCTGCCGTTCGACCGGCCAGGGCTGGTCGTGGTGCCCGGCGCGCTCGTCCCGGTCCAGCGCAGCGTCGAGCACGACTACGCGGTCTACGTCGAGCCGGCGGTGTGGGTGCACCACCAGCTGTGACGAGCCGGGCCCAACTGGACGTTCTGCTCGGCGAACCCTACATATTCCTATCGTTCAACAAGAATCCCTATTCGGCGATCTGTCCGTTCGCCGACCAGTCAGTTCGGCTGCTAGCCAATGAACAGAACGACTAACCGCTCGTAAAGTGTGTCTTGACGACGGTGGCGGGACGGCGTCGCGTAGCGCGACGGCCATCCGAACAGGATCGGCGGGCCAGCATGCACCGCGCAGTTCAGGCGTTCCGGCCGGGTACTCGGTGGCCCCTGCTCCGGACGGTCTCCGAGGATCGTTCGTGACATCGAGGATTGCTCAGCCTGGGGAGCGGTCGAAGGCTCGCTGGCCCGTCTCAAAGCCAGCAGGGCCTGGCGAGTGTCGCCGGTGCGGTGCAGCCAGGCCGGGATGCCGACGTGCTGGAAGGCCTGGTAGATGACAGCCATTAGCTGTCGGAACCGGTCGCGGGTTATCCGGTGAATCCGGCCCGGGTCGGTCATGCGCGGTGTCGTGAATAGTGCGAAATCAGTCATTCCACGGAAGCGGCCGGGCGGCGGGGAGCTTAGAGTGGAGCCTTACCCGGATGCGGTGAACGGGGGACATCGCCATGACTCGCCAGATTCTCATCACCGGCGCGACCGGGAAGACAGGCGCGATCGCCGCGGTCACTCTCCTGGACGAGGGGCACCGAGTCCGCGCGTTCGTTCACCGGCTCGATGAACGCGCGGACCGGCTCGCGAAGGCAGGCGCTGAGGTGGTTACCGGAGACCTGCTGGACGTCGACGCTGTGAGCCGGGCAGCGAAGGGCGTCGACGCGGCGTATCTCACGTATCCGCCCGCCTCGGGCATGATCGACGCTTCCGCCACGTTCCTGCAGGCAGTCGAGGAGAACGGCGTCCCCGCCATCGTCAATATGTCCCAGATGGCCGCCCGGCGGGACGCTGCCGACCTCGAGTCCCGCCAGCACTGGATCGCCGAGCGGATGCTGGACCATTTCAGCGGGACCGTGACTCACCTCCGGCCCACTGCCTTCGCCGAATGGCTGATCGGGTTCTGGCAGCAGGCGACCAACGAGATCCGGCTGCCCTTTGCTGACGCCCGCGGCGCCCTCGTTGCCGCCGAAGACCTGGGGCGGGTGATCGCTGCGATCATCACCGATCCCCAGCCCCACGCTGGCAAGATCTACTCGCTGTACGGGCCGGTCGAGCTCGACTACAACCAGATCGCCGCGGTGATGACGCGCGTGCTGGGCCGCCGGGTCACCTACGTACCGGTCAGCCTGGACGAGTTCCGCTCCGCGCTCGAGCGACGCGGCCGTGACCCGCATCTCGTCGAGCACCTGGTCAACGTCGCGGTCGACTACCGCAACGGGCTCTACGCCGGCACCAACGACACAGTCCGCACGCTGACCGGCACTGAGCCGCTCACGGTCGAGGCCTTTATCGAGCGCAACAGGCAGAGTTTCGATCAGGGCGCCGCCTGAGGCCACGCGCGGCCATCTACCGCCACCAGGGGCGGCGGCGGGTCTGCGCCACTGCCATGGCAGGCCCCGGGAGCTGCTGGGCGTTGCGGGCAAGGTGGTGCAGATGCTCTCGGACCCAGAGCACGTGCGGGTACGTCTGGCGATGCGGACCGCGAGCTCCAGCGGCGGAGCCATACGGCGCCCGCGCCGAATCTGGAGTCGACGGTGACCCGGCCTGCAGGGGGGCGGCTTGACTGGGCATAGCCGGGTCGGTGGGCTGGGGGGCCGCTAGGAGCTGCGGTGCGGCCCGGCCGGGGCGGCCTACCTCATCGGCGACCCGGTCGTAGAAGTCGGCCAGCTCAGTCACGGCCTCCTGCAAGCTCTGGCTTTCGGGTGTTACCGGGTCGGATTGCGCCGTCTCGGTAGGCTGGCGGGCCTTGGGCGCCATGGGGCTGTCAAGGTCGCGCATGTATCGCAGTTCGGCCAGTGTGTGCGCGACCAGCCGCAGTTGCTGTGCGCCGCTCACCAGCGTCCGTAGGTCATCCCTGCTAACTCGCTTTGCGCCTTGCTCGGCCAGGAAGCTGCGCAGTCCGTCATCGAGTCGCTGCCCCGCCGTCAGCACCGCTGCCGCGTCCGGTAGCGTGTGCCGCTCTCTCAGCGCCCAGTCGACGGCCTGCGTCAAGTAGCGCGCTCCAGTCCTGAACGCGTCCGCCAGGTCGTCTCCGACCACTGATGATGCCCCGCGCGGCCAGAAGACCATGCCCGCGACCAGGCTCACGGCGCAACCGATCGCCACATCCTCCACGCGCACCAGTCCTAGTGTCCAGCCGATCGGCTTGATTAGGTCGAACACCAGGACAAGCCAGACGGTGAACGCCGCTTCTCCGATCGCGAGCGGCGCTGTCCCTGGGCAGTACGCGGTGATCAGCAGCGATGTCAGGAACGCGATCCAGATCGCTGTCGGCCCTGTCCCGATCGCTGGCAGCAGCGCCGCACCTACCGCGAACCCGGCCACCGTCCCGGCGAGGGCGCGCAAGGCCGTCGCGCCGGTCCCCGACGCGTTCGAGCGCAGCACCGACAGCGCTCCCAGGACGACCCAGACGCCTCTCTGAAGCCCGGCGACGTCAGCGATCGCTACCGAGACAGCTAGGGCGAGGGCACCGCGCAGGCTGTTGGCCAGCCATACCGAACGAACATTCGCATGCCGCGCCACGGCACCGATTTCTCCAGCAATGCCAGAAAGCCGGGAAGCGGTAATGGCTCGCCCGAGGATGCTGCGGACAAGGCCGGCAGAGCGGCCGTCCTGGCCGTCTGCCGTGGCGGAGGGCGGGACTCCGTACCAGTGGCGGCGCGCGTCGGCGAGGGCGGCCGAATCAGCACGGCCTGCGAAGATGAGCGCGTTCTCCGCGCAGACCCGGGCGACTGCCGCGATCGTCTGGGCGTGGGCGACGTGGGCGGCGGCCGTCCGGCCCGCGTCCTCGCTGGTATCGGACAGGTCTCGCACCCATTGCAGATTGGCGATCCTGGCCTGCTCGAGCCTGTCGAGGAAGGCCGAGGGGGCGGGAGTGTCCCTCGCGCTGGACAGCAGCCTTCCGATTTCGCCGAGCACCTCCGCCGTCGCGCTGAGCAACTCGCGTTCCGCGCTGCTCATCCGTGTCATGTCGACGTGCCCGTCGTACGCCTCGGCTACCTGCACGGAGCATCCCTCTAGCAGGTTCACCGCGCCAGCCAGGCCCTGGGCAGCGGTCGCCAGGCCAGTCGGGCGATACGGTGCGCTGGTGAAGGCTTCCCGCAGCCGCTGCTCAGCGGCCTTCATGGCGGCCGTATCGGGGATCTGCCCCTGAGACGCAGCCTGCACGCAGGCGCTGATCTCAGACGCTAGCGTGGACGCGGCCGCCCGGACGCTATCCCCTTCGTTCTTGGGCGACAGCAGCATGACTGCCAGCGTCCCGGTAACCGCCGCCAGCCACCAGCCTTCCAGGCGGCTGCCGAGCGCGCCTGCCCCGGCCGGTGAGGTGGCAGCGAGCAGGTAAGGGAACAGCGCCGCCGCGGCACCGATGGCCTGCGTCGGGCCGATTACCCCGGCGAACAGGACCGAGAACCCGACCGGAATCGTCACCACGGCCGCCAGCCACGTGCTTCCGGAAACCATCGTGCCGATGATTAGCGTGAGGCTGCCGACGATCGCAAGGCCCGCGTAGGCCTTGAGTTGGCTCACCCGCCGGCCACCGAACCCGCCAACAGCCAGGATCGAAAAGCCGCCGAACGTGGCATAACTCGTCATCTGCGGGTTGCCGATGACCTTGGAGCACAGCACGAACAGGCTCGGGATCACGATGGCGGCGCGGGCAGCGCGCATGGCGGCAGGTACCGACCAGGCCGGCATCCACCTGGCGGATTTAAGCCATCGCGGCAGTTCAACGGATCGCCTGGAGTTAGGTGGTCGCGTCGGCTTCGACGGTGATTCCTCCTTTCTAGCTCCGGCGGTCTCCTGGAAGATGCGCCAGTCGCTTCCCCCGCCGCGCTCGGCCTGGTACATGGCCTGGTCGCGGGACGCGAGCGGAGTAGATAGGTTTCAGCCGGACAGGGACTCGGCGACGCCAATGCTGACGGTGTACCCGAGCGGCTTACCGTCTCGGCTGGGGACGAGGGCGGCTAGCCAGGTCAACTGGGCCTCGCGCCGGAGGACCCGGCCGACGGGCTGAGCCCTCGGAGCACTCAAGCACCCACCCGGCGGCCATCATGCCCTGCTCCCCCTGGCCGCAACCCGCGACCGGTCGTTCCAGGGAGCCAAACGCAAGGCCACTCGCCAGGTGCAAGACGAGATTGTGCGCAACAGGGTGCCGTTGGCTCCGGCATCCCGCGAGTTGCGCCGGAGCCGACTGTCATCGATTTCCGGCCAACCAAGCCAGCGTCCGCCCAGTGCAGCAGGTCGCTTCAGTCTCGTAACCTCCGGCCCTGCGTCGTTGCCATGAAGGCCTGGTTCCCAGGACTCGCGCCTAGTCGAAGGGGTGCTCGGGTAGACGCGCCCAGGAGTGCCGACGCTGCGGCAAACAGGTCGGCCGACCCGTGCCATATTGCTCACCCCGAAGAACCCCGCTGCAGCGCCCGCGCCCGGGAACTGAACCCGAGCGGATGATCTGAGGGCAACCGTTGCTGGGCGGGAAGGGCGTTCATCCAGCTCGCGGTGTCGGTCTGCGCCGAGTGGCCATGATCTACCGAGCGGTTTGTGTGACTTAGAGCGGGGCATCCAGTACGTAGCGTTGGCCGAGGCTTCGGGGCTGCGGGCGTCTTCGATCAGCCGTGAGCCAGCGCGCGCGATGCATTAGTGCCGCGGCTGAGGCGACCGAAGGCATTGGCTCCACGGGTGCCGTCCTGGTCCCGGACGGCCACGCCCGGTGCCTTGTGGCGGACTTTCCCTTCACCGGCCGGCGGTTTAGCAGGGTCCGGAATGCCTGGTGCTCACCGGAGGGAGAAGCAGCATGCTGTTCACTCACCGCAATCCCGAGATGCAACTCGACAGGAAGCACACTGCGCTCGTGGTCGCTGACCTGCAGAACGAGTTCCTCAGGCCGGACACCGGCACGTACTACGAGCTCATCGAGGACTCCCTGAGGGAGCACGACGTGATCAACCACCTCGGGCAGCTTCTCCAGGCCGCGCAGGACAACGGCTACTTCGTCATCCACTCGCCGCACTGGTACAACCCCACCGACGTGCAGTGGGTCGCGCACCCCGGCGCAATCGCCGAGTACTTGTTCCAGATCGGCTTCGTGGCGCGCTCGAGTTCGGTCTACCTGGATGGCTTCGAGGGCTCACGTGCGGACTTCTTCGAGCCGTTCAAGAAATACATCAATGACGGCAACACCTCCACCACGTCGCCGCACAAGGGCATGTCGTCGGAATCGAACGACGTGATCAAGCAGCTGCGGTTGCGGCGGGTCGAGAAGGTGATCATGGCCGGCCCCGTTGGCAACCTCTGCCTCGAGGCTCACATGCGTGACATCTTCGAGGCTGGCTTCGAGATTGCCATGGTGCGGGACGCGGTCGCCGGCGGGCGGAACGAGGAAGGGGACGGCTACCAGTCCGCGATGGTCAACTATCGCTACATTGCCAACGCGGTGTGGACGACCGAGGAGGCCGTGAAGCGCATGGCGGAGGCCGCTGCTGCCTGACGGGTATCTGACCTCCGGAGCTTGTCAAGAGCAAGAAGGTGCGCCTATGGACGTGGACCGGAAGGTTGTTGTCGTGACGGGGGCTTCGCAGGGGCTGGGCGAGGCGTTCGTGCAGGCGTACCGGGAGCGCGGCTGGCGCGCGGTCGGGAACTCGCGGTCGATCAAGCCGTCTGATGATCCTGACTACGTCACAGTTTCCGGCGACATCGGCGAGCCCGCCGTCGCCAGGCAGGTCGTCGGGACTGCGCTGGAGCGGTTCGGCCGCGTCGACACGCTGATCAACAACGCCGGTATCTGGCGCCCCGGCCGAATCACGGAGATCACGGAGGACGTGTACCGGCGGGTGATGGCAACCAACCTGGACAGCGTCTTCTTCGCCACCCAGGCCGCCGTGCCCGCCATGCAAAGGCAAGGCGCCGGCCACGTCATCCAGGTCAGCACGAGCCTGGTCGAGCACGCGCTCCAGGCCGTGCCGGCGGTTGTGGCGTCCCTGTCGAAAGGCGCCTGCGTCGCGGCGACGCGGGGTCTGGCGATGGAGCTCGCCGCGGACAACATCCGGGTCAACGCGGTGTCGCTTGGCTTCATCAGGACGCCGCTTCAGGGGCCGGGGCCGCTTGATGAGCTGAAGTCTTTCGCGCCGCTCAACCGGGTCGGCGAGATCGCCGACGTCGTGCGCGCCGTCTTGTACCTCGAGGACGCGGACTTCGTGACGGGCGAGATCTCTTACATCGACGGCGGACGCACCGCCGGCCACTGAGCACAGAGGGAATCCTCTGGCGGGGATGACTGATCGCGGGCCATGACCATAACGAAAGAGGTGGTAGCCGTAGCGGCTGACACCGAGCTACGGCGCCGCGACCTGCTGCGCGACGACGACCAGCTCAGGTCAGCCGAAGGCGAGGCCTTCACCTACGACGCCGACGGCGAGCCAGACGAGGACCAGGTGCGCGCCACGCTCGGCCTGGACACTGACGGCGTCACTAAGCCAGCGCCCGATCGCGTCGCTGACCTATCGCTCATGGCAGCCGGAGCGCAGTTGCGGATTGACGAACTGCGCAGCATGGCCGAACCTGACCGGGAGGGCAACGACGAACTCCTGCCCTCTGAGGCGTGGGCCAGGCTCATCGGCCGCGAGCGCCAGAGTGTCCTGCAGCCACCCGAACCGCGCCATTGCCGGTGTCTCGCCGCGTGCTCCAGGCCGTAGCGGACCGTGAGATCGAGGCGGGCGGATCAAGCAGTACTGCAATTCCAGCATCGGGTTCCCTACACTTGGATTAACAGACCGTTAGACCGAGCCTCTGACGAGCGCGTGTACCGTCACGCTAGCTGCTCGTGCCCGAACTCTGTCCGGCCGAAGGCGCACTGCTTCGGTTCACCTCGGCAGCGGCGCATTGCGTGGCATCGAACGCACCGGGCCGGCGTCGCGTGCGAAGGCGGACCGGGCGCGGGCTAGCTAACAGCGCGGACTTTACGGATCTGCCGCAAGTAGTGCTTCTGCCGGGACGTACCGAGTTGGTACTGGCGAGCATGCGTCGCCAAGCCGCCCAGAACGCGCTGCGCGACCGTCTGGGCGGTGCGGCTGGCGGTTTCCAGCGTGCATCGATGCGGTCGCGTTGATGATCGCAGCTCTGCCAGTCGCCGACAGCCTGAGATGCGTCGCGCTCGCGGACCGGTTCGGCGGCGAGCCTGGTGACGACGGTGTCGTCCGGGGACAAGGCCACCCGTGAGCTGGCGGCATCGGGTATCTCAGCGAGACTGGCCGAGCAGCAGCCGCGATAAGCAGGCCGGGGACCGCAGCGCGTACCCCGACCGCCATGCCGGCATCGTCCTCCGGGCCGCCTCGCCGGGTCAGATATCCGGGCTTACAGGTCTAGGAGGTAGATCTCGGCGAAGTCCGGGTTGAGGTTGCCCGGACCGTCGCCAGCCCGCGGATTCGACGAGATCTCCGTGCTGCCGGGTGTCCACACTCCGGTCGGCGGCCGAATAGTCTCGCCGATCCGCACGACTGTCGTGAGCCCGCCCGTGGCCTGTTCCCCGTCCTCGATCACGACTGGCGAATATATCCGGTCCGTGCAGTAGGGGAAGTACAGCAAGGACCCCCGCGTTGCCGCTGTCAGTCCCGACCAACATCCGCCGGTCTTGCTGCGGCAATCCGGCAGATTGCCGCAAGTCCGAGTCTCTGGCCTCATCAACGCGGGACGCCTACGCTTAGACGGCGTGAAGAGCCTCACCCCACAGCCTTGGCGCAAGTAGTGCTGCCGCAGTACGACACGTTGCCAGCGATCGTGCCTGTCGGCCGGTTCCTAGTACAGACGCAGCACCTGGTGGTGGCCTTGTCCCACGTGGCGGTGTACCAGGGCGGCTGCATGCTCTACGTCCAGATCAGCAGGAAGGCCGACGGCGATACCCCACAGACGCCCTCGTCCGATGACTTCGACCAGCTGGTGTTCGCAGCACAATTCGGAGAGGGCATAACCGCGGTGCTGGACGGCTGGCACCACATCGCGCGTAACAACGGCCCGCTCCAGCTCAGCCAGCGCGGCGCCGAGACCGGTGCGTCGCGTACTCGCGCGGATAGCACCCGGTCACTGTGGCTGCACCCACTCCCGCCGCCCCAAGCCGGAACCCTGTCGATCCTCGCACCTGACATTGGCCCACAACTCATTTGCCCGCTAGACGGGAAGGCGATCGGCGCCGCCGCCGAGCAGGTCCAGCCATACTGGCGATGATGCCCAGGGAGACATACTGGACTTGCCCGTCAGCTCAGAACAGTGCGCGGCCACACAGACCGGGCCGTTGCTCGGCGGCCCGCACCGGGTTCGCTGGTGCCTCACCACGCGTTACTTGGGCTCAATAAGCACAATTAGAAAGCGTGAGCTAGTAGCCGGGCGCGCCCCGTGGTCTGTTGGGACTTCCCGTGTCAAGATGCTCAGCAAGGTCAAAGCATCAGGGCATCGGACTAGGAGGTCGCCGGCTGCTCTCGATCACGCAGACACGCGACATCGGCGGCATACGGCCGACTGCACCTGCTGGACATCGCCGCCGAATCTCGGTCCCGCACCAGCCGGTCCCCGCAGGTGCCCAAGTGCAGCAGAGGTGACGTGGGGACACCTTCCGCGATTATTCCGGGTCGGAGCCGTAGGAGCTGGTGGTGGATTAGGCCAGGCATTCAGGCGGCCTGCCCTCCCCGCCTGTCTGGGCAAGAGTGACGCCAATCCAGATACGTAGTAAGCCGGGATTTACTAAATTGTCCTAACAATACTATTTTGATTGCGTGAGCTTTCCGGTTCTGCGTGCCGGAGTAGGGGGCTGGGCATGGCGCCGCGGAAAGTGACGCAGGACGAGCTTGCGGGAGCGGCGCGGGCGGCGCTTGGCGGCGGGCGGCGGCTGGAGAGAGTCGAGCGACTGGCGGGCGGCACGAGTAAGGGCGTCTACAGGCTCATCATGGACGACGCGATGACAGCGATCGCCTATCTGTGGGAGGACTCGGAGAACTACTGGCCCGCGACAGCGTGGGACGGCGACCCCGCCGACCCCTTCTCGTCCGGCGGCGGCCTGCACTACTTCGAGGCGGCGCGGACCCGGCTGGCCGCTGCGGGACTCCGGGTGCCCGCGCTCTACCTGGCCGACCACGATCGCGCCTACTACCTGGCCGACCTGGCGATCGTCGAGGACTTCCCGCACGATCTCGAGGAGTTGCTCGCGTACGACCGCCTGGCCGCGCGGCCGGCAGTGGACCGGCTCTGCGGTGCGCTAGATACTATGCGCGGCTACCGTGCGCCCTCCTTTGGCAGAGTGGCCCAGATCGATGGTGGCGGCCGGTCGCGCGCGATGTCGGGTGAGGCTGCTGCGCTCGAGTTCGCGCTGCGATGCCTGGCGGAAGCGTCTGCACGAGACGCCAGGGTGGCAGCCGTCCGCGATGAGCTGGACGACAAGCTGCACGCGCTGGCGCAGGCGGTGCAGCCGCGCGCCGAGCACTCGATAGTGCACGGTGAGCTCGACCTGGGTCACGTCATGGTGGACCGGGACGGCTGGCCCGTCCTGATTGACATTGAGAACCTGATGTACTTCGACGTCGAGTGGGAACATGCGTTCCTGCGCCTCCGCCTGCACCCCGACTACCAGCTCGTGGCGGGCGACGGCCTGGACGAGGACCGCCTTGCGCTCTACATGCTGACCCAGCGGCTGTCCTTGACGGCAGGCCCGCTGCGAATACTCGACAGCGACTACCCCGACCGGGACTTCATGCTGGAGATCGCAGATCATAACGCGAACGAGGCGCTCCGGTGGCTCGGCAGCTCGCGACCGTCGACGCTGACGGGATGCTGCGCAAAACAGTGCTGGGCCTAGCGATCCTTCGTGGACACACAGTGTGCTTACTGTTTGCGGCCCTAGCAGACACTGGCCAACCGCCTTCCCCACTAACCGCCCGCTTCTGGCGCAATGAGACGGCACACCACCCGCGCCGAACTTGATGTTCTGCGAGTCCAGGCAATGTCGGCCCCAGCGCGATCATTGTGCGCCAGAGTCGGCGATCACGTCGCACCCCAGGCCCGATCCAGACCGCGCTCTGCGCGAGCGCAGTGCCGCCGTTCTGATCGGCGGTGCCGGGCAGCAACATCTCCGTGTCAGCGGCGCAGATGGATCGTTCGGGCGTCCGGGCTGGTTTGCCTGCAAGGTCTCGAACGCCGCGAGGCATTCCCGATGGAAGATGCGGATCGCCCCCTGCGCGGAGACCGTTGATGCAGCGGGCGTTCGCCCAGGGGCGATCCGCACTCCTGTCTGTCATGAACGCCGTCCGTCCAGCCGCAGCTCGACCATGGGCAGCGGGGTGTCGTGTTCGCTGATCGGCGTACCAAGCGTGTTCTCCAGGACGTTCTTGAGACTCGCCCATGCGCGGGGATGCCGGCTTACGTAGTCCGCCAGCACAGCGTCCGCCTCGGCTGTCGGCAGGCGGCGAGCCATCGCGGCGCGCGGCCTATGCCCCGCGATGGACACGCGGACTTGGGGATTGGCGATCAGATTGCGGAACCATTGGGCACGTTCGCCGAATCCAGACGCCACGACATAGGTATCCGACGCCGGTCGGCCGACGACCTCGAGCACGACGAAGCGCTTCGCTCCGGATTTCCGGCCGACGTGCTCGAGCATCAGCGTCCTCGAGCCGAACAAGAATCCCAGCCGAGCCTGGTAGAGCCAGATAGGCGCACGCACCAGGGCGCGGTTCCCAAGCACCCAAGCGCCCCCGCGACCGATCGCGCTCGACCCGGTCGACGGCGTGATTGTGTTGGACATGCCTTCCTCCATTCGTCCGATTCGGCGACGGCCACTCCGGTCAGGCACCTGCACCAATGCCGTCGCGATAGACCGCCAGAACCTCGCCACCCCAGCGATGCACACCCGCCGCAGACAAGGGATCGACGCCGAGCACCTCGCGGATCCGGTCGCGCAGGATCAGCACCGCGAGATCGTTCACCAACAAGAAAGCCGCGCGCACCTCGGGATCCGCGCCAGCACTCGCCGATCCCGCGGCCACCATGCCGGCCAGCGCCTCCCGGCTCACCTCGTACAGCCGCCGGAACAGAGCCGAGCCGACCGGCGCGCCAGAAACCAGCATCCGGCCGAGGTACGCCGGTATCGCCGAGCCGTCCGGCAGGTTCGCTGCGACTATCTCGGCCAGTGCCGGGACAGTCGCGTGGTCGAGCACCTCGGCCCCGGCTGGCTTGACAACCTGCGTAAGCACCGCCTCGAAGACCCGCGCCACGTACTCGTCGACCGCATCCCGCAACCCGTCCTTCGTCCCGTAGTGCCGAATGACGAGGGCCGGCGAAACACCCGCAGCTGTGGCAACGTCCCGGATCGTCACGCCGTCTGGGCCGTGATCACCGAACAGCCGCAGCGCCTCGTCACGGATCCGCGCCCGCGCCGTCCGATCGTCGGAAGGTGACTTCATGTTCACTATCATAAACATATGTTCACCGTGGCAACGGAGGTGAAGGCTGTTGACTGCCGGCCTGTAAACCGCCGGCTCCCGCTTCGGCGGGCTCCGCTGATCAGCAGCCATCTCAGCCGGGCGACGAGGCTCATGGCGACGGCGCATAATGCGGTGATCTGTCCGCCAGGTCCTGCGACGACCCCGCAACATCCGTCCACGCATAGTCGGCGTTCCGCGCGAACTCGGCGGCCGCGGGCCGACCGAGTCAACCACGCTGCGTGATAGCCCGTGGGACCGGCGTCTGGCGCCGTCGGCCACTTGCTGACAGATTGCAGGCCTGCCGCCGGTGGCTGGATCCACGCGTACTGTTGGATGAGCGGCTTGAGGCTTCCCGCTGATGCCTGGCAGGTCGCGTACCTCCATCTGATTGCAGCCCGGAGGCCAAGATGGCTGGCGTCGGCGGTGACGTTGCGTTCGACAACATTGCTGACCCGGACCTGCCGTTCATTACCGTCGGGCAGGCTCGCCGGATCAGGTCGCTAGTCCGGACGGCGTTCGCTGAGAACGGCTGCGAGGTCACGGTGTTCAGTGATCACGTTCGTGATGACCGTGGCAGAGTGTTCGGGCTGTGGAACCTCGCGTCGGCATGCGGATCTGACCCGGCCGGGGAGACGGCCTGGCCCCGGGTTGTCGGGGCGCACGTGATGAGCCTGCTTGCGGCTGTTGGCGGCGACATCTTCGCAGGCCTGAGCGGCGTCGAGGTCCGCGCTCGCACCTACGCACGGCTCTACCCGGCCGACCAGTTCGACCCGGCCATGTTCGGGCACGCCACCGAGGTAATGCCGGGATTACTTGAGTTCCTGGCATTCGACCTGTCCGACACGGTGACCACGCTGCGCCCCGTCGATGTGGAACGGCTGATCCTGCCCGAGGTGCTCGCCCGGCTGGGCGATGCCGTGCCCGGACCGCATGGAGTCCTGGCATGCGTCCCCGCCTGCCGGCATCTCGCCGTCCATGTCATCCGCGATAAGTCTGTGGTCCCGTCGCTGCAACTGATGGCGCGCTTCGCGGCCAGCCTTTACGACAGCGCCGCCGGTCCGCTCTCGCCAAGCCTGTTCTGGTGGCGCGACGGCACCTGGGAAACCGTCAGCCGGACCGGACCCGACGGAGAGGTCGAGATCGTTCTCACCGATGAGTTGCGCCGCCTCCTCAACCAACTCGCCCGCTAGCTCAGGCCACCAGGTCCTGACCGAATCCTGATCCGGGCCACCGCTAGGGGCGGCCTGCCGAAACACCTCTTCCGTGTCAGTTCTGACCGGACATGACCTGGGGGGCGCCGACCCAGGGATTCCGGGGAGTGCCGGATGCCCAATCGGGTCAGAACGCGCTGACGTTACTGTCAAAGCGGCTGTCAGCGGGCAGAGCGCGCCAGACCCATTCACTATGAAGGTAAATCGACTCCGCCGCTACGTGCCTCTAGCCACCGCTGGCCTTGCCTGCACTGCCGATCCGTCAACGTCCGCGATCGTCCACGAGTTCACGCCGCGATCGTCACTCAGATTGTCACCCGCTGTTGGGGTGCTGTCCGGCCAGTGACCTTACCCTCGCTTTGACTACCTCAGAGTCGGGCGACTCGATGGCCGTCAGGTAAGGCTCCAGATTTGTGATCAAGTCGAGGGCCGGCCGGTCTGGCCAGGTGCCGCGGGCAATAACCGTGGCGACCAATCCGACGTGGCTGAGCCGCAGGCCGTGAAAGCCGTCGTAACTCTTCGTACTGACCGTTCGCCGTTGGCCCGCTACCGAAACTTCGAGCGTCCCGGCCGCAAGCGGTCCTCGCGCGGGTCGGTGTCTGCGGCGCTGGTGTTCGGCCCTGCCTTCCTGGCGGGACTTTTCGCGCTCGGCCGCTTCGCTGAGCACCGACCTGAGCTGCACAGTTTCGGATTGGTCGGAGGTGAAATCGGTGATCACTTCGATGTAGGGCGACAAGGGATCTTCACGGATCCCGTAGCACAGTGTCATGCTCATGACCGTTTCCGGCTGGCCGCCCTGACTATGCGAGCCAACGAACGCCGGTAGCCGCAGGTCATTGCTGACCATGCCCAACGGCACAGGGGCGAGGGCGCGCAACTGGCTTGCCATCATCCGGCCCCACCCTGCGATCACGCTGACCGCGGCGCTGTTCCGTTCGCCGTGTTCGCTCCCCAACGTCGTCGCCTCCGAGGGTGTCCCCCGACAGCATAGAGTGCCCCATTCCTGGGCGTCCTCCTGATAAGCGCCGATGATCTTGCCGGGAATGATCACACTCAAGCCTGGCGCGCAGCACCACCCGCAGGGCGCGCGCGCAGCGGGCGGGCTTGACTGTGATCACTGACCGGCGACAGGATGCCGGGCGCGAGGAGGAGGCCGGTCAGTTCTTGCAGCTGCGGCACTGAACGCGCGCGCATCGGCCAGGCGGCGCGGCGGGATAAGTTGGCGCCCGCCCACCACCGGCAGCTGCAGCCGCAGATGAGCGAGATGCGCCGGGACGGCGAAGACGCCTCGGACGGACGTCGTGGTGCTCATAACCCGGCGACAGCAGACAGTGCGATGAGACCGCCCGGGGGGGTGAGGCCCCGACTGGCGGCTAGGCGCCCGCCGAACAGATATTCTACGTGCCTCCGTGACCAGCCAGCATCGGCCAGATGGGAGCAAATAATCGGCGATCTGTCCGTTCGCAGACCAGTCAGTTCGGCTGCCAGCCAATGAACAGGACGACTAACCGCTCGTAAAGTGTGCCTTCCCTACACCTGGATTAACAGACCGTTAGACCGAGCCTCTGACGAGCGTGTGTATCGTCACGCTAGCTGCTCGTGCCCGAATTCTGTCCGGCCGAACGCGAACTGCTTCGGTTCACCTCGGCAGCGGCGCATTGCGTGGCATCGAACGCACCGGGCCGGCGTCGCGTGCGAAGGCGGACCGGGCGCGGGCTAGCTAACAGCGCGGACTTTACAGATCTGCCGATGGGCGATCGCCTAATGCTGCCTGCGCCACGACAGGCATCCCAGCCCGGCCCCTCGGGCTGGGATGGCCTGTCTGGCTCGTGATCAACGCTCGCGTAGAGCGAAGCGACGGTGCTTCCCCCACGCGAAAGGCCATGTGGTAGGCAACAGCCAGACTCAGCAGCTTGTTGCAGATCGGTGAGGCCAACACGTGGAGTTGCAAACTAACAGGCAGAGGCGCGCGTCTACTCCCAGGGCCACCCGTGCCAGACCGGACAACAGGAGATTAGCATGCCAGCCGAAGATGTCGCCCGGAACAATACGAAGCTTGTGATCCTAGCGGAAAGCGGAGGGCTCCCCTTAGCGTTCCGTGCAGTAATACGCTGGAGCAGGGTGCTAAGGAAGCTCCATCTGAGGGCTGCTGACTCAAGATTGCTGGCGACGCTGTCTCTTATGAGCTTGCCATTGTTGTTGCTTGCAATACGGCATTGGCCTTATCGGCCTCTAAGCGCCTTCTGGGCTGTGTGGCTCACGCTGTGCGATTCCCTGATCATATTGCTTTCTTGGCATACGTGGGACTCTTTCATGGCTGCCAGGGAAACGGTAAATGACCTCTTGCGAGATGCATCGAACGAAGAGGTGTCAAAGCTCGAAATGTGGTATCGAAGCGCCTTGAAGGCAACGCCGCAGGCTACAGTATGTGCGTGCATATCTGGCCTCACCCTGTGGGCAGCCTTGCGGCTTCCCAGCCCAGTCGTTGAACGAGTGCCGGTAGCGATCGTGTCGCTAGTACTCTCCGGGTTTATTGCGGGCCACGCAGCGTATTTCATCATATGCACTGCCATTTTCTGTCGACGCATTGCCTTGATGTCAGGTCTCTCCTTGCGGTGGAGTGACCCGATTAACACGCCCGGCCTTGTGGCATTGAGCCGAGCGGTTCAGCTTGAGGCGCTGATGGGAATTGTTCTTTTCTTCGTCACAGCTGCTCCTTTGACATACGCTTACGTACGCGTTCATAACGTCAGTACTCGCGCGCTCTATATTTGTGCGATGATAATACCTTTGGCTTGCATACTTGTCATCGGCGTTGTCATACAGACTTGGCTTGCTGTGCCTGCTCAAGCTGCTAAAGCGCAGACACTAGAAGAATTGGCAGCTTCCATCGAGAAGGCACGTGGCGGTCGCGATCTATCGCTGATGAATGCTAGCGACCTCGGGACCGTTAGAAGCCACATCGAGATGTATCAGCTTCTGAGTGGTTGCGGAGAGTCCTTTTTCAGCGGCGGAGTTGTCACACAATACCTGGCCAGTATTGGCGCGGCAACTGTGCCGTTCGTAATAGCATTTCTACTACGTTAGGCGGGATGAGGCTGCAAGCGCACACTCTTCTGCCGCCGACGGTGCGCCGCCAAGCTGGCGATCTTGCCGATGACCGGGTCACGGAGCACGCGGGACGCGGGACCGTATCAGGTCAGTCGCCGGTGTTGATCACGCAGAACAGGTTGCCGTCTGGGTCGGCAAGAACTATGAAGTCCGCGTCTGGGGGTAGTTCCACTCGACGCGCGTCGCGCCAAGTGTCTCCAGGCGCTCGACCTCAGCAAGCTGCTCGTCTTCGTTTGCCGCCCATAGATCGAGGTGGGTGCGGTCCGTCTCGTCGAGGTGCAGGCGTGGCAGGCCGCCCTCACTCGGCAAGAGAAAGTCCTGGTTGGCCCCGCGCTGATACCCCAATGCCTGGCTCCAGAAGGCCCCCGCTCGGTCAGTGTCAGAAACTTGGAGGACGATCGCTCCGATGCGCACCATGAGCCGATGGTACGCGAGGCCTCTCGGAACCGCCCTGTCATGCCGTGAGAAGGGCGCGCCGAATTGGATGTGCTGGGAGTTCGAGGACGGCCTTGCCAACACGATCGCCGGTGCCACAGAGTCGGCGTTATACGGGTGATCGAAGATCACCGAGCCCTTCGGGCCGTATAACACCTGATCATTCGGGTGATCGGCGCTCTGTTTGACAAGCGGAATGTCGAGACGATCACCCGCATATCAGGCTGATGTGTCCGTTCGCCGACCAGTCAGTTCGGCTGCCAGCCAATGAACAGGAAAGACTAACCGCTCGTAAAGTGTGTCTTGCCAATCCTCGGCGAGCACCTCTGTGGCCCCGGTCGCCGCATCGACCCCGACCACCCTGCTGGTCTGCGCGCCTACCGAACTGGTGATCAGAAGCGAATGTCCGTCGGGACTGAACCCGACGA
>Ga0335074_10004980_pt1 | contig 18360 bp, 7 predicted proteins | sample Lox_Sample_23_FD_206715 | JGI IMG/M metagenome (GOLD analysis project Ga0335074, IMG submission 206715) | Soil microbial communities from Loxahatchee National Wildlife Refuge, Florida, United States - Lox_Sample_2.3 | ecosystem: Environmental > Terrestrial > Soil > Wetlands | place: USA: Florida... | reverse complement strand
GGCAGAATCGTTCCATTCGGCAGTAACTGGGACTGCAGCAGGCTCTCAGGAACCATCAGGTGGGTGCCGTGTTGTCCGACGTAGGCGACCTCCAGAGCGGTGCTGGGATTCAGTTCCTGCTGCACGGTGAGGTTCCACTGCTGAGAGATAGCAGGGCGAACGTTCGGAGCCCAGAGATTGAGGATGGTGCCGGCGAAGAGGTTCGACGTATTAATCTGCAGCGGATTGGTGATGAGTAACTGCGCGGGATTGCAGCCACTGGGAGTCGGCGTGTTGGAGCAGTAATTTGTGAGCTGCATCTGGATGTTGAAGGGGATGTTGAGTGGGGTCCGGAGCGCATTGCCGGTGCCCTCCAGATAGTCCGAGAGCGTATAGGCTCCGCGGATGACGGTCTTGCCCTGGCCGTGGTCCGTGGTGTAAGCAAAGCCGAGCCGCGGTTCGAAATCGGCGATGCCGTAGTAGCCGTTATAGAGAGCCTGGTTGCTGTCCGCTTTGGGAGCAAGGCCCGGGAAGGTGACCGACGGCAGCGCAGATCCGGCCGGGTAGAGCGGCTGGCCGGAGACGGGATCGTAATTCAGCTGCTGGCCGTGCGCTTCTGTCCACGGCGTGTGCGCCTGGTAGCGAATGCCGTAGTCGAGCGCGAGACCCTGCAGAGCCTGCCAGGTATCCTGCGCGTATGCGCCGAAGATCGAGGATCGTTGTCCCCACGCCGGCTCGCCGGTGCCGCCTGCGATGGTGGGAAAATACTGGGCGGTGGTGTTCAGCATGCCGAGATAGAAATCCGAGTCGGGCGTGCCGGTGAAGTTACCGCCGAAGTAACGGTCGCCGAGGATACCGGCGTTTCCTGAATAGAAGTCGTCCATGCGCTGGCGCTGGAACTGGAAGCCGGCCTGAATCACGTGGCGGCCGCGCGTGATGTTCAGGTTGTCGCTGCCCTGGATGATGGTGTCGGACCAGTTCTGGATGTTGCCGGCGCCGCCCACGCCGCTGGAGGGTCCGAGGTCGATCTCCAGCAGGCCGGCACCGCCTTCGTTGCCGTTGGGAATCCCGATTGAGTCGCCAAAATTTCCGATGCCCGGCGTTGCGGATGAATTGTTGAGCAGTTGCACCCAGTTGACGCCAAAGCGGGCGTCGTTCACGACATCGGGATTGAAGGTGTGCGTCCAGTCGATGACTCCGCTCTGCAGGTCGGCCTGCCCGTTGTTTACGCTGATCGACAGGAGCGAGTTCACCGGGTTGTTCTGCTGCAGTTCCTGCGAGTAGCGGGCAAACAGGTGGTTGGTTGGAGAGATGCTCCAGTCGATACGCACATCTCCCTGATCTACATTGAGCGGGCTGCGGGTGCTGAAGACATAGTTATTCAGGATGGTTGAGTTAGTCAGGGAAGAAAGGGACGGGTAATACGGCGAGGCCAGCAGGTTTTGCGCGACTTTGCCGGCTCCGGAATTGTATTCCGAAGTCAAAGTCGGATCGGTGTCGCCGTTGATGTAGTCCTGCAGGCGGTTGTAGGGAATATTCGCACCTGTATAGGGATCGACGAGTTGGGTGCCTCCGTTACAGTTGCCGTTGCCGTCGAAACTGCCGCCGACCGAGGGATCGGTGCAGAGCTGCCCGAAATCTCCGGCGCGCTCGCTGGCCGTGAAGGCGCTGAAGGCTGAATCGGCGTACTGCTCGAAACGCTGGCCCTGGTAGTCGACAAAGAAGAAGAGGCGGTCGCGCCTGATGGGACCGCCCAGGGTAAATCCGTACATGTTCCAGCGCACGCCGGGGCGCGGCGCCACGTCGCTGCCGGCCTCGACGTTCTCGAGCTTATTGAACCAGTTATTGGCGTTCAGCACGTCATTGCGGAAGAACTCCCACGCGTCGCCGTGAAAATGATTGGTGCCGGCTTTGGTGGTCACGTTGACGATGCCGCCCATGAAGTTACCGAATTCCGCAGGGGCGTTCTGCGTGATCATGTTGAATTCTTCGATGGCGTCGGGGCTGGGCGTGTAGGCGACCAGGTTATCGGAGGTCTGGTTGTTGTCCATGCCATCGAGCAGATAGTTATTGTCCTGGGCGCGGTTGCCGTCGACGTAGGGCTCCTCGGCCGTGTCGATACGCTGAGACTGCTGCATGTTCACAGGATTCGTGGTGGTGACGCCGGGCGCGAGCATGGTGAGCTGCAGATAGTTGCGGCTGGCGAGGGGCAGAGCGACGTTGGTGGCGGCGTCGATGACCGTACTGATCTCGGTGGTCTGCTCCTGCAGGATGGGTCCGGCGGCAGTTACGGTGACCACCTGAGACACTTTGCCCACGGTCATTTTGAAATCGATTCGCGCGGTCTGATTCAGAACCAGGGTAAAGGCGGAACGGTCGACAGTTTCAAAACCGGACGATTCGGCCTGCAGGGTATACGTTCCCACTGGCAGGCGGGGCAGGTAGTATTCGCCCGCCGCGTCGCTCTTCGTCCCAAACTTCGTGCCGCGATTGACGTCGGTCGCAGTGATGGTCGCATTCGCGATCACGGCTCCGCTCTGATCCGTCACCTGACCGCTGACCGCGGCCGTTACTTCCTGAGCCGCAGCGCGATGAGAGAGCAGCCCGCAGGCCGCGCACAACACGATTGCAAGAGCGCTGCGGAAAAAGCCATTGCGCGTCATGAACAAGCCTCCAATATCCGGGCATGGTCCACGTTCCGTCAGCCGCGGATCACAACGATTTCCCTGGTTTAGATAGCCCTCCAGAGATCCTGCAGTCGTTCAGAGGAACGGTGTCCGCCCGGTCCGGCAGCAGCGCTTTTGTGGCTACGTGCACGGCTTAGGGCGAATCCAAATGACGTGCCGGATTTTAGTTTCAAACGATTTAATGGTCAAGGGCGGGCAGCCGGAGCGGCCACTCGGGAACCGCCGGTGAGAAGAAATCGCGATCTGCGTGACGCCGGCAGCCGACCGGATGCTGAGCGCTGAACAACGCCGGCAACTGCTTCGTTTCGGCTGTCGACCGCGGCCTGGGGCTGCGAGTGATCGATCGCGTCGACCCCAATCCCTTGCGACCCCTCGCGTTCCGTCGCCGCAATCCCGCGGCTTATTTCCCGTTCCTCAGAAACTGCTGGTAGCGAGCGGCATATTCCTGCTTGTAGCGCGCCACGGCCGCCTGATAACTCAGATCCGGAGCTGAGTTACGCTTCCGCCAGGTAATCCGAACGGTCTGGACGTTCGCCGGGAGCGACACCGAACTTCCCGTCAGCGGAATGGAGACGCCGTCGGCAACGATCTTCTGCGTCTCCATGAACCATGGCAGGTGCAGGATGATGTGCGCCGGAGGATCGACGAAGGAATCGTTCAGGGAGAGCTGCGCCTCAGTCGGAGACACGATCCTCAGCCGGAGCTGGACCGTGCCGAAGTTTGTCGGAACGCGGTCGGCCTGCATCACGCTGCCCGGCTTGATCCATGCGGGAGAAATGGCCGAGAGCAGGTGCAGATCGGTTCCCTGCTCGCGCACAAACATGTTGCGCAGGGCGATGCGCAGCCGCGCGGCGTACCAGCCGTGAGGCGCAAGATTGTCGTGAAAATTGCGGTCGCCCCAGGGAACGATGTCGGTCTCAAACCCTCCCTGCGTGGAACTGGTATGGACGAGCTCAGCGTAAAGGTCCTCGACAGCGAGCTGCTGATCGCCGAGGATCAGCTCGATCTCCATGTTGGTGAAGCCGAGGTAGTCGTGCAAGAGCGTGCCGTCCGCGTAGGTCATGATGCCCTCTTTGTATTTGGCGCGGGTGGCGTCGAGAGTGGCCTGGACCATGGGATTCTGCTGGGAGAGCGCAGGCCCCGGATAAATGGTGAGCATGTTGCCCCAGTCCTGCCCGTCCTTTTGCCCATCGAGGCCAGGCGGGATGTAACCAGAGGTGTTGCGCGTGACGCGGTCGAGCACCTGCATCAGCGCTGCGTGGTAGCCGTTGTACTCCTGCTGGAACTGCGTCGCCTGCTGCGTGTGCCCCGTAGCATCGGCCAGGAGGATCGCGTTGCGAATTCCGTCGAGCGCCCAGAAGTTGTGACCGGTGACGTGTCCGGTGATGGCCTCATTGTCGCCCGGGGTGCTTGCCGGCATCAGGCGCAGTGGATCCGATTGCCGCGCCTGCTGGATCCACGCAACCGCTCTCGCTGCCGCGGGGAAGACACTGTTGGCGAAATCGCGATCGCGGGTGAGGGCGTAGTGCTGGCCGTACGCCCACAGCACCTGTCCCACGCCGTCGAACTGTCCGCCCTGGGAGAGGAAGTTTCCGTCCGGCTGCTGCCATTTCGAGAAGAAATCAATGACCTGGCGCGCGTATTGCGGATATCCAGTCACGTCGTACATGCGGGCGATGAACGACGCATCGCGGAGCCAGAAGGCGTGGTACTGGAGATCGTTGACGGTCTGCACATAATCGCCGCCGATCTTGTTGCGCGCGATCAGATCGTAGACAAGGCTGGCCCTGAAGGCGTTGTCGACCTTCGGCTCCGGAACCGAGAACTCCATCCCCTGGCTCAGGATCTTTTCCCAGGCGTCGACGGTTCGCGACAGGTAGTCGTCGAATCCGGCGCTCTGAACGCGGGCTGCCTCGGGAGAATCGGCGGCAACCGGGATCACGGGAAGCTTCCAGTCGAGGCTGATGCTCTGTCCGGGCTTCAGGGCCAGCTCGTAGCGCACGATTCCCACCGGAGTGCTGGGCACAATCCTCAGCACGCGCGCCTTGAGCGTGCCCGAAGAGATCGGATCGTCCTCGAGCGTGTAGCGGACCGTATGCCGAGAAGTCTGCGGAAAGTAATAGAGAACCTGCCTGTCGCGCTCGATCGCATCCTGACCGGAACTGTAGGCCCAGTGCGGGGAGAAAGCTTCACCGGGCTGGCTGTAATCGCCAGGCTTCCTGGGAGGTGCCGGCCGCGCGAAGCGGTTGCTGGCGACGCCGTCGGTGCTGTTGACGGTGCCCTCGTAGCGCATCCCGCTGGAGAGCCATGCGACTCGCGGCTCCTGGGTGGTGTTCTCCACCTGGAAGCGGATGAAATCCACCTGCGTGCCTGAGGGCGTGCCGTCGAGCGTGGCTGCGAAGGCCTCGAAGCGGTAGCGGACGCCGTCGCGGGTGAAGTCGTATTGAACGACGGGAAGGTAACCGCGCAGAAGCGTCTTGACCCGCTGCTGGATGGGGACTTCGGGATTGCCCGTAGAGAACATCAGCTCGCCGTAGCCGGTGTACAGATAGCCTTCGGGCGAAATCTCCGTTCCGGAGGGTGCGTCCATGACTCCGATCTCGCCGGTGGGCTGGCTGTAATACGAAAATGGCTCGCTGCCGGTGTCGATGGCGGGGTTCACCATCTGGGCAGCGAGCGCAACGGGAAGGAGAATGGCAATTGCCGCCAGGCAAGCCGGCAGCTTGGCTTTCATCATGAACATGGCTCCGTGCCTGTTCCCGTTGCGGATCGCCGCGGGGAACCTGCTGTGCAACGAGAGATATTGTCCCTCCTCGCGGCCAGGCATGGCGTGCCCGGCCGCAGGGGGATCGGGCATCAGAACTCCAGCGTACCTTTCAGCTGGATGATTCGGGGCGAGGCGTCCCCGCCGAGGTAGGCGCCGAAGATGCTGGTCGGCGTGCTGACGGTGGAGGTGATCTGGCCGAAGTTCGGACCATCGGCGATATCGTTGGAGGGGTTGGCAAAGTTCGGGTGGTTGAGGATGTTGAAGAACTGCGCTCCCAGGAGGAGACGCCCGCCCTCCCAGTGCGGCAGGGGAACGGTCTTCAGAATGTCCGCGTCCGTGTCGAAGTAACCGGGACCGGTGTACTGGTTGCGGTCTTCGGAACCGAAGGAGGTGGGATCGGTAAAGGCCGTCACCCCTCCCAGGCAATTGCCGCCGGAATCGGTATTGAAGTTGAAGATGCCTTCGGACCCGCAGTGACGGTTCATGCCGCGATTGAGCGGCACCGCGGTGACCTGGCCGCCATAACCGTCATACGGATAGGAGGAATTGGCCGCCGCCATGGTGCCGAATGCCGCGGGAACGAAGCCATCGACGACGCTGAAGGGAAATCCCGAGTGCCAGAAGACGTCGCCGCCGACCTGCCACCCGGCCAGCGCTGTGCGCAGATGGTTGCCGCCGGGAACGTTGAACACATAACTCGCCTTGAAGTTATTCGTCACGTTGTAGTCGGCGGGGCCGTAGTTATAGCGGAGGTTATAGGGCGACTCCACCGACATGGGGTTCGGGTTAAAGCCGAAGAGGCCGCCATTGGATATCTCGTCCATGGCCTTGCTGAAGCTGTAATTGACGTCGACGGTGAGCCATGTGTCGCGATGCACCAGATCGGCGGTGAGCCCGTGGTAATTGGAGATAGCGCCGTTTTGCACCTGATTGACGCTGGAGAAATTCACGTTGATCGGGTTCGCCGGGAACTGCTGCGGCGTGAAGCGAAATACATTGCCCGTCTCGGTATTGGTGATGGTGCCGCCGGGTAGCAGGCCCGGGTTCCAGTACGCGTCCACGCTGCCGTTGTAGAAGGGCTCACGGTAGCCGTGGTTGCCGTTGTAGCCGAGGCTGAAGACCGTCTTCGCTCCAAACTGATTCTGGATCTGAAGGTTCCACTCTTCGTAGGTCGGGTAATAGATCTTCTTCGCGACGTTGAAGAAGCCGGGGGTCGCGAACGAGGAGCCGGCGGCGGCCACAGCCGAGGAAATGCTCGAGTAGGTGCCGCCGCTGGAGAACTGCGACTGGAAGGCATTGTTGGAATTCACATCTGCCTGGTAACCGCTGCCCGGCACCGCCGGATCGATCAGGTATTGAGGTCCCGGCACCGTCATCGACTCCGAGTTCGCGGTGAAGGTGGTCTTGATGGGCGCGTTGTAGAGGACAGTATTCGCGATGTTCAGCGGGAAAGCGTCGGCAAACATGCCGATGCCGCCGCGGATCACCAGGCTCGGAGACCAGCTCGGCTGCCACGCGAAGCTGGCGCGGGGCTCCGCGACATAGGACTGATAGCTGGTAAAGACGTTCTTCTGGCCGCCGGCGATGACGCTGTTATAGGGAATGCCCGCCGCGCCCGGCTCATTGAAGAAACTGTTGTCCATGCGGGATACGGAGTCGTTATCGGAAACCGGATTCGAGTTTCGCTCGATACGAATGCCGGCGTTGAGAGTGAGATTCTTCCGCACCTGCCACTCATCCTGCACGTAGCCGCCGAGCTGGTACCAGGAGAACGGAGCCTCGGAATGGATAGGGAAATCTCCGCTGGAGCTGTTGGCGTATCCCTGGTCGAAGAGGGCAAAGTAAGTGCCGGTTCCGCGCGCGGCTTCATATGGCTGGCCGTAGCCGTCGCCCAGCGCCGAGACGCGAGGCACCACTCCGGCATCGGGGCTCAGGTCCACGGCGTCGGTGCGCAGGAAGGTCGCGCCGAATTTGAGCGTGTGCCGGCCCATAATCACGCTGGCATCGTCAGTGAACTGATACTGGAACTGGTTGGTTCCCTGCGGCCAGTAGGCCGAGTCGGGATTGATCGGTGTGAGCGGGTCGCTGTAGTGAAGAACGGTGTTGTTCTGGTTGACTTCGGTGTCGCTGTAGTTGAACTGGTAGGGAAATACAGCGTTGCCGCCGGACGGATAGGGATACGCGCCGGTCCAGTAATTCCCCACGAACAGAAATGTATTGAAAGCCTTCGCTCCAAAGGTGTGCGTCTCAGAGAGCATGCCGTTGCTGCCGCCCATGGATGTGACGACATTGAAGGCCGGGCTGATCGGATCCTCGTACGCCGGCTGCGTCCCTTTGTCCCACTCATAGTGGAAATAGATCTTGTCGTTGGGGCTGAAGTTGTGGTCGATGCGCAGCGTGGCCAGATACTCGCTCGCCGTCACCACCGGCTCGAAGGTGAACTGGTTGATGTCGGGATTGGGCACGGTGGCGCCGGTGAAGAGATTCACGTTGTTGTAGGGCCGCAGCGTCTGCCCCTTCGGGATGGGCGCGGCGTTATAGACACCAAAGAGTTTCTGGTAGAAGGGGAGCTCCGACGGGTTATCGGAGGTAATCTCCTGCAACGTGCGCGACTCGAACGATGCGCTGGGCAGGTAGACCAAGGCAGGCGCGGTCTCTGTGGTGAAACGGATTCCTTCATAATCGGCGAAGAACAAGGTTTTGTTCCTGACGATCGGGCCGCCCACTGCGGCCGCCCACTGATAGGCATCTTCAGTAGGACGCGGCAGCGCCTGCTGCGCATTGAAGTAATTGTTCCCGTTCAGATTCTCGTTGTTCCACCAGAAGGCCACGTTGCCGTGGTACTGGTTGGTGCCGGCCCGCGTCGTCTCCACCAGCTGCGCGCCGCCCAGTCCGCCATACTGAACCGAATAAGGATTGCTGACCACCGTCGCCTCGCTCAGCTCGTTGTTGCCGAGGGTCATGTTCATGGCCAGCGTGTTGTTGGTGTTGGACCAGGGATTGATGATGCTGGCCCCGTTGATGGTCATGTTGTTCGAAGTCGCGGGCAGGCCGTAACTGGAGAAATTGCCTGTGCCGCCCGCGGTGTTCATCACCGAACCCGGGGCCAGTTGCCCCGCAAAGGTGACGTCGTTGCCGGGATTGGGGATCGACTCGAGCTGCGTCTGCGTCAGGGTGGTGGTCAGGTCGCCATTCTGCGTATCGAGCAGCGGTGCAGCACCCGTCACGTGAACCGTCTCGCTGACCGAGCCGACGCGCATGGTAAAGTTCGCACGCGCCACGGTAGCCACCGAGACCACCACCGAGATCGACTCCAGATCGAAGCCCTCATGCGAGGCGATTACGCGATACTCGCCCGGGATCAGCAGGGGAAGATGATAGGCCCCATTACCCGTCGATTGCGTTTGGGAGACCGCTCCCGTTTGTTCATTGGCTGCGGTGATCTCCGCATGCGAAACCACCCGCCCCTGGGAGTCGATGACGGTGCCTGCGATATCGCCGGTGGTCAGGGTCTGGCTGGATGCGGAAATGCCGGCGAAGCAGACGGCCGCACCCACCGCAAGCGACAGCCCGCAGCGCAAAATGCCTCTTCCGATGCGGGCACGCAATGGCTGGCGAGAAAAACTGAACATCACTGAAAGACCTCCTGAGGAACCGCTGGACTGGAATCGGAGCGGGCAGAATGGCCCTGGTGCCGCTGCTCCGTCGATTTCGTGTCGCTTTTGGAGCGAAAAACGAAATTAAACGCTTATACAACATCTAATTCGCAATAGTCAAACAAGGAAAGCGTGCAGCACGGAGATCGCATGAATTCATGCGGGTATGGAGGCGATTCAATCGGGGATCGATTCGCAAATTTGGCGCCAGCGGGAGGATCCGGTCGCCACACAATCGCGAGAAGCGCATTTCGTTGTGTTGTGTTTGATTACGAACGGAGTATAATGGCCCCCGTCGAAGGCGTCTCGAATCCATCATCCCCATTTCGGAGGAAGCTTTGATTTCCGCCAGAGTGCTTTGTGCGCACGCAGCATGTCTTTTCGTCGTCCCGTTCGCCTCGCTGGCCGCCCGCGCGCAGGATCCGGGCAAGGCTATCGCCCATGTGCAGGGCGAGCACTACACGCTGGGGAATGAGGTAGCCGAGGCGAGCTGGCGAATCGCGGACGGGCGTCTGGAGGATTTCGTCGTCACCGACAAACGCCACAACGCGACGATCCGCGTCGGAGACCCGTTCAGCGTGCTGCTGAAGAACGGCGCCATCTGCGATGAGGCAACTCTGCGCGTGGACGGCCAGCCGCAGATGGAGCAGCTGACGCCGAATCCCGCCGCCGCGCGCTACGCGGCCCGCCTGGGCGGCGAGCGGTTCGTGCTGCCGCTGGCCAGCGCCGACGGCAAAGTCCACATGCAGTGGTCCGTGGTGCTGCGCGACGGCTCCAGCTATGTGCGCCAGATCCTCACCATCTCTGCCGGGCAGCAGGACCTGCCCATCTCGGAAGTGCGGCTGATCGACGCCACGATTCCAGGTGCGCACGTGGTGGGCTCGGTGAAAGGTTCTCCCATCGTCGCCGGGGATTTCTTTCTCGGGTTTGAGGATCCACTCTCAGAGAGCTACGTGGTGGGCGACCGCGCCACGGCGGTGCTGGACCGCGACCTGCCGCTGCGGGCCGGACAATCCGTTACGTACTCTTCGGTGATCGGCATGGTGCGCACCGGACAGCTGCGCCGCGACTTTCTCTATTACATCGAACGCGAGCGGGCGCATCCCTACCGCACGTTTCTCCACTACAACTCCTGGTATGACCTCGGCTACTTCACGCCCTACGACGAGGCCGGCGCGCTCGACCGCATCAACGCCTTCGGAACCGAACTGCACGTGAAGCGCGGTGTGACCCTCAGCTCGTTCCTCTTCGACGACGGCTGGGATAACGACGCCTCTCTGTGGAGCTTTAACAGCGGATTTCCCGACGGCTTTACGAAGGTGCAGGCAGCGGCAGCGCAATACGGCGCAGCGCCGGGCGTGTGGATGTCGCCATGGGGCGGCTACGACGGACCCCGGGAGGAACGCCTGAAATATGGCGCGAAGGCTGGCTACGAGATTGTCAACGGCGGATTCGCGCTCTCCGGCCCCAAATACTATCAGCACTTTCTCGACGTCTGCCTGCAGATGATTCACAAGTACGGCGTGAACCAGTTCAAGTTCGACGGAACCGGCAACGCCGACTCGGTCTTTCCGGGCAGTGAGTTCGACAGCGACTTCGACGCGATGATCCATTTAATCGGCGTGCTCCGTCAGGCGGAGCCGAACATTTACATCAACCTCACCACCGGGACCTATCCTTCTCCCTTCTGGACCTTCTACGCCGACTCTATCTGGCGCGGCGGCGACGATCAAAGCGCCACGGGCGTCGGCCCATATCGCGAGCGCTGGATTACCTATCGCGACGCGGACACTTACCAGGAAGTGGTGCAGGAGGGTCCGCTCTACCCGCTCAATTCCCTCATGCTGCACGGCATTATTTATGCCCGGTATGACAAGGATCTGAACACGGATCCGGATAACGATTTTCGGAACGAAGTGCGCTCCTATTTCGGCACCGGCACGCAGTGCCAGGAGATGTACATTACGCCGTCGCTGCTGACGAAGCAGAACTGGGACGATCTGGCGGAGGCCGCCAACTGGTCGCACTCGAATGCCGGTGTGCTCCAGGATACGCATTGGATTGGGGGCAATCCCGCGTGGCTGGAGGTGTATGGGTGGGCTGCCTGGACGCCGAAGAAAGGCATCCTCACCCTGAGAAATCCCAGTAATCAGCCGCAGAGCATCGACATCGATATTCAGAAAGCATTCGAGCTGCCCGCGGGCGCGGCGGAGAATTACACGGCCAGGAGCCCATGGAAAGAAGATGCAGGCCAGCCTGCCATCGAGATCCGCGCGCACGTTCCGCACGAGTTTCATCTGGCGCCGTTTGAAGTGCTGACCCTGGAGTTCACGCCGCAGCGCGGCTAGAACAGGAGCGGACTCCGGCTTCTGCGTGAGTTATCGGGCGCTTACTCGGCAGTGATCCGGATTTTCGCCGCTGCCGAGTTACCCGGTGTAACTTGTGCACTAAAGATGTGAGTTTGTTCGCTGTAAGTCAGATCTGTCACAGCTCCGGATATAGCTTTGATCGCGGGGCGGCGAGCGGCATAGCCGGAGATCGTCTGCATCGTCTCACCGCGTGCGAACTGGATGGTGGCAGTAAGTCCGTTGCCGCTCGCGGCCAGGTCTGCCACGACGGCTCTGCCCAGCGGGGCGATCTTGTCCGTATCGCCCAGCAGCGCCAGGCCGCTGTGCGTGACTGGAGTCAGCACCTGGTAAGCCCAGCCATCGGTGAACGCGAGGTTGAGACTGCCATCGGGTTGAAGGAGTTGCCCCTGATGAGTCACCCAGTTATAGGCAAAAACCGAGCTGGTGACTCCCAGAGAACGCAGGGGCACGGTCACCTGGGAATCGGAAGTCTGTCGGGGGTAGGCGAAGACATATTGGATCTTCAGGTCGCCGAAGCTGGTCGCGGCCGTCGCGATCATCGGGGATTGGTCGCCGGCGGCATCGTGCAGATAAGTCGCATCGATGGGGAGCAACGAGGTGTCGGGCTTGATGATGACACCGTCTTTGCGGATGGCGGCCCGGAGATTCGGGACGTCGACGCCGCCCAGGGCATCGCCCACGCCGACCGGTCCGGCAGACAGCGTGGAGATGATCAGATTGCCCAGGTCTTTGCTGAAGAACGCATCCGTCCACGGCCACAGGCCCACTGCCGTTGCCAGGCGCGAGTCATAAAGGAATTCATCCCACTGACCGCGCACAAAACCATCGTCGCTGGTGCGGATGGTCTGGAGGTTCGAATACAAAGTGCTCGCCATGTAGTCGCTGGGCAGGGGCATGCAGTACTGGATGGAGATGCCCTCGGCGGCCATGGCCCTCGACATATCGCCCAGAAAGAGAGGTGGATCGGTCAGGTTTACGGCGGTGTGGGAGTTTTGATCGAGCCAGTCCTGCTCATACGTCACGACGCCGGCGCGATGGAGATAGGCCGCCGTCTGTTGCCAGAACTTCGGATCGATGACCACGTTGCCCGACATTTTGAATTCCTGATGATAGGGGCTTTGCGGGGCGACCCATCGCGCGTGCGTAACCAAAGGCAGACCAAGCTCGCGCTGGAATGTATCGAGACCCTGTGGAAAGAGCGCCTTGTCGGCACGATACTCATCCTCGCCATACTCCAGCGTCGAACCGCCCTCGTTCCATCGGGAGTCCGGACCTTTGGGATAGAACCAGCTGTCGAGCTGCATGTACCCGAGAGGCAGCCCCAGCTTTTTAAACTCATCGCGGACGGTGAGCAGGGTGCCCGCGTAGCCCAGTTTCGGATCGAACTTGTAGTAATACGTCGTTCGGTTATCGGTCCAATAGCCGAGCTTCGCCAGCGTGACGTCGGCATCGTTGGCGGGCCTCTGCTTTCCGCCCAGCGCGAGCAGCGCCGATCCCCAGACCGAGAAGACGCGATTGATGCCGGTTCCGGCGGCGATCAGCGTGCTGTGCGCAAATCCGGCCGGCAGTTGCTGAATCGCGGGAACGATCCCGCTTGCTGCCGTGCCATCCGTCCCTTCTTCCATTGTGGATACCAGGAAGTGATCGGCGGGAGAGAGGATCATCGCGCGGTCCTGCTGGTCGAAGAGGGTCCACGGGCCTTCGGGGCCGAGCTTGCCGAACTCATACGGCGCAAAATTTTCCTGTCTGAACGAGAATCGCGACGAACTTTCGGGCAGGCGCTCGAAGGCCGGAAAGGGCGTTGCGTTGGCGCCGGCAGCCTTCCACTCGTCGCGGAATAAAGCGAGGGGTTGGGTTTCGTAGACGCGGATCTCCGCGGTCCGCGCCCCATTCATAAAGGAGGAACTGATCTCGCGGAAGGCGCCGATTCGGTCCGCGCCGGCTGATTCGCTGACTTTGCCGGTTGCGCCAGGGAGTTTCCCTTCGAGCTTCCACCCTGCGGCGAGGAAGTCGAGCTCATACGATCCATCGGCCTGCATCGTGGCCCGCAGAGCTTGATTCGCTGCCGTCCGTGCGGAGGCGGAACTCTGCGCGCTGGCGTGCGGCGCGGACCACGCGAGCGCTGCTGAGACAAGGACGGCGAACGCCCGGACATGGGGTGCGAGTTTCATTCGCAGAATCTCCCTGAAAACGTTCGACAGAAGCGAGGCGCGGCGTGCGCAGAGACGGCAATCATGCGATTCAGCATTCGCGATCAACGGGCAATGCGCGGTGAGCGCGGGCCCTCCTCGATTCTTGCACGGAGCCAGGGCATAATGGCGTGTCTCGTCTGCAGCTCATTTTTTCGCTGGCTGCGCGAGCAGGAGTTCCCGGCGCATGTTTGTTCCGACGACGTTTCACGCTGCTCTGCTGATGACCATTCTGAGCACGGTTTGTTGGGGTTCTTTCGCCAATACCTTCAAAGGAACCAGGAATTACCGCTTCGAGCTGTACTACTGGGACTACGCGCTGGGCATATTCCTCGTGTCGCTGCTGCTCGCCTTCACCATGGGCAGCTACCGGGGCGGATCGAGCGCGTTCCTCTCCAACCTGCGCGCGGCCGACGGGATCAATCTCTTCTACGCGGCGCTGGGCGGATTCATCTTCAACATTGCGAATACGCTGTTGGTCGCCGGCATCGAGATTGTGGGGCTGGCGGTTGCGTTTCCGGTGTCGATCGGCATCGCGCTGGTCGAGGGCGTCGCGCTCAGCTACGCGCTGCAGCCGCGCGGAAATCCGGCGCTGCTGGCGGCCGGGATCGCAATGGCAGTGCTGGCGCTGATTCTGGTCGGGAAGTCGTACGGAGCGCTGCGGGCGGGCGCGGAGGCGGTATCGCGGCGCGGCTTGGTCGTATGCGTCATCTCGGGGCTGCTGATGGGGATCTTCGCGCCCTTTGTAACGCGGGCGATGACCCGCGGCGCGACCCTGACGCCCTACACGACGGCTGTTTGCCTCACCTTTGGCGCCTTCGTCTGCTGCTTCTTCTTCAATACCCTGCTCATGCGCAAACCGATCACCGGAACGCCGGTGGCCGCGGCGGACTATTTTCGCGCGCCGGCTTCGTACCATGCGCTGGGCCTGCTGGGCGGAGGCATCTGGGGCCTGGGAACGGTCTTCAATTTTGTGGCCGCGTCCCTGGTGGGAGTGGCGATCTCGTATGCCATCGGCCAGGCGTCGCCGATGGTGGCGTGCCTGTGGGGCGTCTTTGCGTGGAAGGAATTCCGCGGGGCGAATGCGAAGGCCAAAGGCTATCTGGCGGCTATGTTCACAGCCTACCTGCTGGCGCTGGTGCTGATTGCGCGCGCGTACGGTTCGTGAGAGGCGATTACGATACAGTGACAGGAACAAATTGAGGGCATAACGAGGATGGGCGGGAAATTTGTAACCGTGTTGGGCAGTTATGTCACCGACCTGGCATTTCTCACCGACAAACTACCGGCGTGGGGCGAAACCTATATGGGCAGCGGCTTCCGCATGGGACCCGGCGGCAAGGGGTCGAACCAGGCGGTGGCCGCCGCACGGGCCGGCGCTCGCGTAAGCTTCATCAGCAAAGTGGGCCGCGACCTCTTCGGGGATATGGCGCGCAGGACGTATCAGGAAGAGGGCATCGACACGTCGTATCTGTATGCGACCGACTCGCCCACCGGCGCGGCGTCGATTGTCGTCCACGCGGACAATGCCGAGAATTCGATCGTGGTCGTGCCCGGCGCCTGCTTTGAGCTGACGCCGAACGAGGTCGCCGAGGCGAAGCCTCTGATCGCGGAGTCAGCCGCGTTTGTGGCGCAGCTGGAGCTGCCGGTGCCTACCGTCGAGTTCGGATTGCAACTGGCCCACTCGCTGGGCGTGCCGACGATCCTGAATCCTGCGCCGGGGCGCACTTTGCCGGATTCGATCTTCCCGCTGTGCGACACCATGACGCCTAACGAGACCGAGGCTGAGATCATCACTGGCCGCAAGGTCGCGTCGATCGCCGACGCCGATGCCGCGGCCGATGTGCTGCTCGGGCGCGGCGTGCGCAACGTGGTGGTCACGCTGGGCGAGCGGGGCGCGCTGGTGAAGAATGCCGCGCTGAGAGAACATGTGCCGGCGTTTCGTGCGGGCGAGGTGGTGGATACCACGGGAGCCGGCGACGCCTTCAGCGGCGGTTTCGCCGTCGCATTGGCAGAGGGCCGCGATCTGGTCGAAGCAGTGCGATTTGGCTGCGCGGTTGCGGGAATTTCCGTCACGCGCCCGGGAACTGCGCCGTCGATGCCGCACCGGCATGAAGTGGATGCGCTGCTGGCGCGCGCTTAGGCCGGTGTTCTGCGAAGAAACGCTATAGCATGAGGGCGTGACGCCCATGCCCCAGCTCGACCGCCAGCACCTCCGCGCCGGCATGCGGATGGCTGTAGCCGTGTCCGGCGGCGCGGATTCGGTGGCCCTTCTGCGGACGCTTGCGGAAGCTGCTGCGGAGATCGGGCTGCCGCTCTCTGTGGCACACCTGCACCATGGGCTGCGCGGCGCGGAGGCGGACGCGGACGCGGAATTCGTCGCAGAACTGGCCGCACGGCTGGGATTGCCGCTCCACACGCACCGGGTGGACACTCCGGCTGCCGCGCAGGCGGAGCGAAAAACCATCGAAGAGGCGGCGCGGCACCTGCGCTACGCGTGGTTTCGCGATCTGCTCGCGCAGGGCCGCGCCGATGCCGTGGCAACCGCGCACACGCTCGACGACCAGGCGGAGACGGTGCTGCACCGGCTGCTGCGCGGAGCGTGGACCGAGGGCCTGGGCGGGATTCATCCGGTAATTGCGTGTACCGGCGGCGTGATCCTGCGGCCGTTCCTTGGCGTCCGGCATGCGGAGATCCGCGCGTGGCTGGGCGAGATCGGGCAACCGTGGCGCGAGGACGCGAGCAACCAGGACACGGCGTTCACGCGGAATCGCATCCGGCGCGAGTTGCTGCCACAGCTGACGGCATTCAACCCTCGGATCGAGGAGCAACTCGCCCATATGGCGACGCTGGCGCGCGACGAAGAAAACTGGTGGGAGGCGGAACTGGCCAGGATCCTGCCGTCGCTGTTGCTTCCCGGCCGCCCCGTGCGCGGCGGAGGACGCGCGGTGAGCACGCATCCGAACGCGGGCAGCGTGGGAATGGAGCTGGAGAAGCTGCATGCGCTGGCTCCGGCGTTGCGGCGCCGGGTGTTGCGCGCCGCGGCCAGGCAGCTGGGGTGCGCGCTGAATTTCGAGCAGACCGAGCGCCTGATGGCGCTGTGCGATCCCGAAGGCGCACGGCGCCAGCAACTCACCGCCGATCTGCGCGCCGAGCGGACGCCGCGGGAGCTCCGGCTGGCGCGGGAAGTCGCGGCCGACGCTGTTGACGCTCCGCTGGCATTGCAGCTGCCGATCCCTGGTGAGGTCTCGGCGCTCGGCGTCACCCTGCGGACCGCGCTGCGGCCTGACGCGGAAGCGGCGATCCCAGCGGCGATGCTGCGAACGCCGCGGCCCGGCGATCGGGTGCGGATGCGCTATTCGCGAGCGGCCAGGCCGCTGAACGAGATTTTCGCGCGCATGCAGAACGGCGTGGATGGCGCCGCACGCCGGACGTGGCCGCTCGTGGAGTGGCAGGGCCGCATCGCCTGGATGAAGGGGGTTGCCGTAGAGCCCGACCCGGAGCTGCCGTTTACCGTCGAAGAGCTACCGGAACGCGCACAGCGTTGATCGCCTCAGAGTTTGCAGACGGCGATTTCCCGGTTGCGATAGGGACAGTCGAGGCCGGCAACGCCTGAACCCTCGACGACGATCCAGTTCACGCCGAATTCCTGCTGCAGGCGGAGGAAATCCGCTTTCTGAAAGTGTTTCCAGCCGGCGACGGCTTCGGTTTGCTGCTGCCATTCGGGGGCAAGGCTCGGGACCTGCGTGGCCACCGCGGCATCCTTCACGGCGTCCGCCAGCTCGCTGCGCTCCGCCAGGGCGCGGAAGCTGTGGTAATCCTCGTCGGGCAACTGCATGTAATACGGGTCGAGCGCGAAGTAGGCGTCATTCGGCGTGTTGTGGCGTACCCAGACAAAGGCCTGGAGCCAGGGATTGTTCGAGGCCACGCCGGGCAGCTCCAGGTGCTCCGTGCCGGGGAAGAGTGAGCGCTGCGCCCAAAACATGCCAAAGGCGAGAGGCACAAACAGCAGCGCCCAGCGCCACACGTGCGAGCGCAGCAGCTTTTCGCCGATCAGGCCGCCGCCCAGCACGGCCATCAGGATGTAAACCAGGTGCAGGTAGCGCATGGGCTGCATGGGCGTAAGCCGCACCAGCGCGGGAGTGAGCAGCACGACGCAGGCCACGGCAAGCTGAAAGACAGCGAAGACCGCGGCGCACCCTGCGAGCCGAGACATCTCTGTGCGCCCGTCGCGCCTGGCCCAGCGCGCCATGAGCCAGAGGATGAAGATGGGAGCGATGGCGCCCAGCCATTCGTACCAGGTCCAGCGGCCCAGGAAGTAGTAGTTGCGCGTGGTCAGCGCCAGCCGCCACGCCGGCGACGGCCCCTGAAAGATCCACATGGGCGCAGCCACCAGGGCCATAGCCGAAGCACGCACTGGAAGCGGCTGCGGGGCGCGGCGGCGGAGCCGGCCGGCAATCCACAGGATGGCGCAATACGACCAGCCGTATGCGCCCATGAGCGGGTGGACGACGACGGAGGCGAGCAGCAGCACCGCCGCCAGCACTGTCCGTCGCTCCAGTACGGCGACAATCCCTGCCAGGATCAGCGCGGTTGCGATGGCCCGCGGATGCAGGTACTGGTCGAAGATGTAGAGCGCGGTACCGGCCACGGGCAGGGTGAAGAGGACTCCGACCAGAGCCACACCCGCCCATTGTCCGGCCGCCGAGGAAA
>Ga0335074_10004979_pt1 | contig 18362 bp, 13 predicted proteins | sample Lox_Sample_23_FD_206715 | JGI IMG/M metagenome (GOLD analysis project Ga0335074, IMG submission 206715) | Soil microbial communities from Loxahatchee National Wildlife Refuge, Florida, United States - Lox_Sample_2.3 | ecosystem: Environmental > Terrestrial > Soil > Wetlands | place: USA... | reverse complement strand
TACCCCCACGTCCTGGCGTTGACGTCGAGAAGCTTGTACCGGCCGTCGCGAGGATCGCGCTTGTATTCCAGCTCGATGAGCCCGTAATAGCCGATGGCCTGGAGAAACCGGATCGACGGCGCCGCCAGTTCGCCGACGGAGACGGTCTCGACGTACGTGCTCGCGCGACCGAAGTCCGACGGGTGCTGGCGGCGCCGGCACACGGTCATGCTCGCGACCGCCTGCCCCTGGCGGAAGAAAGCGCAGTACGCGTACTGCTCACCGCCACCTCCCGGAATTAGTTCCTGGACGATGACCTCGCCGCTCCCGGCGATCCCCGCGGCCCGGCGGAAGACGGCGGCGAGCTCAGCCCTGGTATCGGCGCGCCACGCCTTCGCCCCGGTGGCGTAGAAGAAGTGCTCCTTGATGGCTGGCTTGATGACGAAAGGCCCGTCGCCGTCGACACTGGCCAGATCCGCCTCGGTCGCGGGGAACCACGTCCGGGGTATCGGAATGGATAGCCGCGTGGCCAGCCGGTACGTCTCCCGCTTGTCCCACGCTTGGCTGATCGCCGCCATGCCCGGCACCGGCACCCTGAAGTCGCCGAGCAGCGCTTCACGATTGGCGGCGAGGGCCGCGACGTTCTCGTCCCTCGTCGGGTAGAGCACCCACCTCGCGGAATGCAGCCTGTCCCGTGTCTGTGCGAGCGCGCTGAGCAGCGATGCCTCCGTCCGCAGATCGCGGACGCGGACCACCGTCTGCACGAATCGTGACGCCCGGGCGACCGAGGCTTCGTCGTCAACGACGCAAACGGGAATGCCATGCCGTCCTAGGCTCCGCGCGATGCCAAGCCCCTGATAATCCCCGCCGATAACGACTCCGCCTACCGTTTCAGTAGCCGCGCCGGAAACCGCGCGCGCTGGAAGCGTGCTGTAATCGTTGCCGCTGTCCACTCTCCCTATCGACCGCATGAGCAGGCTACGCACCTGATCAGGTTCGGGGCTTCCGCGCTGCCGCGGAACCCTCGTCGTGGTGAGAAGAGCTACGTCAGACGGGGTATGAGCCCCGTCAAAGAGCAGGTTACGCTTGCGAAATAGCTCAGCCGGCCCCGTAAGGGACGGGGTTCCTTTCGTAATGCGCTGAGCGGCTTTTACCTGGAGAATCGGGGCGATTTACCCATCGACTGAAGGGCAGCTCACCGCATGCCTGGTTACCTTATCGCCGGTACGGTCCTCGCGGTAATAACCACGCTCGCGCCGGCGTGGAAATGGCAGCTCGGTATCCTCCGCGTCGGAGTTTTCGTCCTGGCCCTGTCGATGGTGACCGCTCTCGTGCTCAGCGCGGCCGACCGGCTGGCCCATTTCACGTTCGTCACGGGAACGCTCGCTATGTGGGGCATAACGGTCTTGGCGGCGGCCGCCGCCCTGCTCGGCCTGTTCTACAGGGACCCGGAGCGCGCTGCCCCCGACCGCGACGACGTCATCGTCAGCCCCGCCGATGGCCGGGTGATCTACGTGCGGCCCGTGCCGCCGGGTGAGGTTCCTGTGGCCAGCAAGCGAGGACGCGCTGCCTCGTTGCGGGAGCTGCGCGGGACCTCGCTGTGCGATACCGGCGCGACGGCCATCGGGATCTCGATGAACCTGCTGGACGTCCACGTGAACCGCGCACCCGTCGCCGGGCGCGTGCAGCTATCCGAACGGACGCACGGCACCTTCGGGTCGCTCAGGAACCCGGAGATGGTCGCGTCCAACGAGAGGATGACGACGGTCATCGACGCCGGGGACCTGCAGGTCGCGATCGTGCAGATCGCCTCGCGCCTGGTCCGCCGGATCGTGTCGCTGGTGTCCGAAGGCGACGAGTTGCGGCTTGGCCAGCGGATCGGGGCGATCCGCTTCGGCTCCCAGGTCGACCTGCTCGTCCCGGCGGGAACGCGCATAACGCTCGCTGTGCAGGTGGGCGACCGGTTGGTAGCGGGGCGCACCATCGTCGGCCTGGTGGCAGGCGAGCCGGCCGTGACCGGGGCAGTCCCCCGCGCTGACGGTGCCGCGGTGGCCTCGGCCGCGCGGCGGGACGGGTAGTCCCGTGCTCAGGTCCGGCGCCCCTGCCGCGGGTCTGTGCCCGCCCGGGTTCCAGACTTTCGGCCTGGAACTAACCGATCCTCGGTGGGCGGAGTTCGCGGCAAGCCGTCCGGAAGCGCTGCCCTATCATCATCCTTCGTGGCTGCGGGTGCTACGGGAAGCGTGCGGATACCGCAATGCGACCGTTGGCTGCGCCGACAGCACGGGACGTCTGTGCGGGATCCTTCCCCTGGTCGAGAAGAACAGCATCCTGACGGGCCTGCGCCTTTCGTCGCTGCCGCACACCCCCGCCGCCGGCCCGCTCGCGGTGGATGGCGGCAGCCTGCGCGCGTTGCTCTGGGCCGCGAAGGAGCGGGTCGACGCGGGCCGGGCACGCTGGGTTGAGCTGAAGGTCAGCGAGCCGGGTTTCGGCCCTCAAGCGGACGGATTCAGCCGTCACGACGGGATCCCGGCCTATGTGCTGGACCTGCCAGGAAATCCGGAAGATCTGCGGTTCGGGAATTCGCGTCACCACGCCGCGATCGCCAGGGCCGTGCGGAAGGCAGGCCGGCTCGGCGTCACGGTCAGGCCGGCGTCGTCGCCTGCCGACGTCCGCCGGTGGTACCGGCTGTACGTCGAGACAATGCGCACGCATGCGATCCCGCCCCGGCCGCTTCAGTTTTTCGAGCGCATGTGGGATGTGCTGGCACCGCCCGGCCGGCTGCGCCTGCTGCTCGCCGAGCGGCAGTCGGGCGGCCAGGTGCAGCTTCTCGCCGGGTCGCTATTCCTCATGCACGGGCAGACGGTCATTTTCGCCTTCAACGGCCGTGACCGCAGCCAGCTTCAGTTCCGGCCGAATGACGCCATTCACTGGACAGCGATCAGGGACGCCTGTGCCTCTGGATTCCGGCGATATGACTTCGGGGAGGGGACGGGGGACAACGCCGGCCTCTTGGCGTTTAAGGAAAAATGGGGCACCAGGCCCGTCGATATGTACCGCTATCACTATCCGCAGCAGCCCCGGATGGACCGAGGAATTCTCGCGTCCGGGCCCTTGCGGCGAACGCAGGAATACGCGTGGCGACTGCTGCCGCCAGCCATGACGACGAGAATGGGACGATGGGCCTACCGCCTCCTGTAGCTGGCGCTGTGCGCCGTATTACCGTGCTCGGCACCGGCTACCTGGGGACGGTCCACGCCGCGTGGCTGGCCGAGACGGGCTTCGACGTACTCGGGATGGACACCGACCCGGCGAGGGTTGACGCGCTCAGCCGCGGGGTGCTGCCGTTCTACGAGCCGGGACTCGAGCCGCTGCTGCGCTCCGGCCTGAAGTCGGGGCGGCTTTCCTTCACCACGTCCTACGCGGAGGTGGCCGCCTTCGGCGACCTGCACTTCATCTGTGTCGGCACGCCGCAACGGGCGGCCTCCTACCGCGCCGACCTGTCCCAGTTGCATAGCTGCCTGCGTGCGCTCGGAACGCTGCTGGACCGGCCGTGCCTGGTCGTCGGCAAGTCCACCGTTCCGGTAGGGACCGCGGAGGCGCTGGCCGAACGGCTGTCGGTCATCTCTCCCGCCGGCCTCGGCTGCGAGCTCGCATGGAACCCGGAATTCCTGCGGGAGGGGCGCGCCGTCTACGACACGATGCGGCCGGACCGGATCGTCGCCGGGGTGACCTCGTCGCGCGCTGAAGCCGTGCTCCGTCAGGTGTACGCGGAGCCGATCGCGGCCGGCACGCCGTTCCTCGCCACCGACTTGCCCACCGCGGAGCTGGTGAAGGTGGCGGCGAACGCCTTCCTGGCAACGAAGATTTCCTTCATCAACGCCATGGCGGAAGTGTGCGAGGCGGCGAACGCCGACGTCACGAAGCTGTCGGAGGCGCTGGGACTCGACCCGAGGATTGGCGCCGCCGCCTTGCGGCCCGGCCTCGGCTTCGGGGGCGGCTGCCTGCCCAAGGACATCCGCGGGTTCATGGCCCGTGCCGGGGAACTCGGAGTGGACCAGGCCCTGTCGTTCTTGCGCGAGGTGGACGCCATCAACATGCGGCGCCGGGCCCGGATGGTGGACCTGGCAACGGAGCTCGCCGGCGGGTCGCTGCGCGGTCAGACGATCGGCGTGCTCGGGGTGGCGTTCAAGCCCGATTCTGACGACATCAGGGACTCGCCGGCGCTTGACGTCGCGGCGACCATGCATGGTCTCGGCGCGGCGGTCACCGTGTACGACCCGGCCGCCCTGGCCAACGCCCGCCAGGCGCACGCCGAGCTGAGCTACGCCGGCTCGGCGCTGGAGGCCGTCACGAACGCTGACGTGACGCTGCTGCTGACCGACTGGCAGGAGTTCTGCGACGCGGACCCCGAGGAGCTTGGCGGGGTGGTAGCCAAGCGCAACATCGTCGATGGCCGGAACGCGCTAGACCCGGACTCCTGGCGCGACGCCGGCTGGACCTATCGCGCGCTCGGCCGACCGTACTAGACAGTCTCACGCGGCGTACCGGTAGAGCGCCTCGCCGGCGGCGCGGCAGACTACCGGCGGGCCGTGGCGGATGACCGACGCCAGCCATTGACCCGCCTTGCCGCCCGTTGCGGGCACCGGTTCCGGCCCGGCACCCAGTGTTCCGTAGCAAAGCGGCTCCTCGACCGCTCCCCATGATCGCTTGAAAACGCGGAGTCCTTCGCTGCCGGCATCCGTTCGGCCGAAGTCGAGCGACCGGGAACCCTGCTCACAAGCTGTCTTGATGAGATGCCACGTGAGCAGGTTGTTCGGGCGCAGCGACCAGGCCCTCTCATCGGAAGCGCTGAACTTGGAGATCGTCGTCCCGTTCCACGACAAGAACACCTCGGCGGCGACGGGACTGGCTGATGCTTCCGCGATCAAGACTGACCCCAGTCCTGGGCAGATCACAGATTCCCACAGCATGCGGAAGAAGCGGCGCGGCTGAATCGGTACCCCGAACCGGCGCCGGGTCCGCAGATGAAGCCGGTAGAAGGTGTTCACCAGGTCTTCGGAGCTTTCCGCCTGGCGGATCGTGACGCCTGCTCGTTCCGCCTGTGCGATATGCCTCCGTACCGAGGAACGGAAACCGGCGTAAACCCGGGCCGGGTCGCGCTCGAGAGGGATCACATGCCTGAGCGCGCCGTGGCTGACGGGCGAAGCGCCCTCGATCGGCGCTCGGACTTCTACCCGCTGGACGCCCGCGTCCTTACTCGCCTGCCGCAGGGCGAAAACGAGGTCGGTCTCCCCCCGCGGAGCCGAGGCGAGAGGCGGACAGTAATCCGTATACGGAAGTGCCACCCATTTAGGCTCGCCCCGAAGATGGCGCACCTCGACGACCGGCAGGCCACCCCTGATCTCCCCGGCCGGGTCGCTAGTGGCCACCGCGAAAGCGCGGAAACCATAGCAATCGGCGATCAGAGCGCCCCAGGACGGGTGATGAAACGGCGTCGCCGACGGCTGTCTGGCCACGAAGTCTTGCCATCGAGGATCGGTCAAGTCCAGAACGGCGACGCTCATGCGCTCATCGATCCGGACGGCACAGGCATGCCCCAAGGCTGCCTTGAAGGCGCCGGCCTCCGCAGTCCCCGCCTGTCGGAGCTGTCCTCATCAAGGTGGGGGTTATCCCGGCCCGGCTCCCTCACCCGGGATCAGCCGGGATCTGCATGGTGAGACAGTGGATGGTCCCGCCCGCGTTGACGGCGATGCGGGCGTCGATCCCGATGATTTCGTGGTCGGGCATCACCTGCCGGTACGTGGCGAGCGCGGCGGCATCACGCTCAGGAAAGCCATAGGTGGGGACGAGCACCCGGTGGTTGACCGTGAGAGCGTTGGTGTAACTCGGCCAGATCCGCGAAACGCCCCAGTTGCAGTACGCGGGCACGCTGGGCAGAGCCACGACGCGATAGGAATGCCCGGCGGCGCTGCGACTGCCGCGAAGCACCTCGGCTGCCTCTGTCAGCCGCCGGCCGTTGACAACGGAACGTGGTGCCGTGACCAGGATCGTGTCTGGCGTCGCCAGCTTGACGAACACGTCGACATGGCCGGTGCCCTCCATGCGGAGCGGCGGTACGACGATCAGTGTCCCGGCTCCGAGTCCCTTCAGCAGCCGATGACGCACTTCGTCGACCGGCATCGGGAGATTCCTGGCGTACAGGCCCTCGGTGGTAATGATGGTGCCCTGCCCGTCCGACCAGAGGTTGCCTCCCTCTAGGCGCAAGGCGAGGTGGCGGCCAAAGCACCCCTGGTGGGCGGCGTAACGGACGGGAAAGCTGTCATCATTCGCGAAGGGTGTCGGCGGGGGGTCGAAGATCGCATCCACCATCACCCGCTGGCCGGCCTTATCAATGCAGGTCAACGGCCCATAATCCCGGACCCAGAGGTCATCGCTAGCAGTAACCAAAAGCCGCAGCCGCCGGTCCTCATGCCAGCTTTCACCGAGATAGGCGAGGACAGCAGGGGCGTAGATGGCATGGGGAATGAGCACGTCGACCCGTGCTGCCGGCGCGATGGCGGCGACCAGGTCGCGGTAGAAGCCCCAGAAGCCAGGGAACAGCACAGGCCAGGTGATGACAACTGCCTCACTCGGTTCCCATTCCGCTGGCAGCCGCAGGATCTGGCTCGCCGTGGTGTCCGGCATTCCCTCCGCGTCAATCGTCTCTACCTGGCGGGACGTCAGTGCCTCCAGCCGGTGCCGGGCCACGGCGCGTGGTGTGTCAGCGGGCAATAGCCGCCAGCGTTCCATCCACCGGGCCAGCGCATCGACATCGGCCGGCGGGGTCACGTCGGCTCCGACCGGGTAGAAACGCCGGCATATCGGCATGAGGATCCGGTCGAACCGCTGCAGATGTTCGAACTTCCACCACGGCTTCGCGGCGTAACCGAATTGAACTGGACGGGCCAGCGTCATGGTGGCAGGCTCGCGCACCATTCATGACTACGGGAACCCCAGCCTGTACGAGCGGGACTACGCGCAATAGTGGGATCAGCGCAAGGCACGGCCGTTTGACCGGCACCACTAGTCCGTTCGGAAAAATCAAGATCTTTATCCCGAACGTGCGCGTGGTGACTCCCTCAGCCCGCTCCTCGTCAGCGGCGGGCCAGCCGCACGAACACGGACCCGAGGACCACGACCGGAATCAGCCAGCCGAACCCGATGTGGCCGGCGATACCGCCGAGCACGTTGCCGACGATGATCACCGCGAGGACGCCGAGGATGATGAGGCGGGCCATGGGCAGGTGACTCATGCGGTTCAGGTCGCCAGGACCGCCAGCGCCGAACACCGGACCGCCGGCCGCAGGGACCGGCACTGCGTCCCGCCCGGGCAGGTCGGTGAACAGGGCGGCGAGGTCGTCCCCGGTCCGGGCCTGCAGCGCGCGCCCGGACCGCTCCTCGAACTCCTCCTGCGTGAGCCGGCCGGCCTGGAAGTGCTCGCTCAGTTCGGCGATGCCCTGGTCGCGGTCAGCGTCCGACACCCTGATGCCGCCGCTGGGGAAGCTCTTCGACGTGTCCATGGCTGCTGTCTCCTCGCTAGGTCCGTGCGCTGGTACCCACACTATGGATACGGGCGCGGCGCGCCATCGGCCTGCGAGTTGACTTCACTAAGTCAACCCAGGGGTTGACTGGGGCGCGGAGTACTACCGGCGGCCTACCTTCCGGCCGAAGGCGAACGGTGGCACGCGCTGGATTGTCGGACCCCGCCGTTAGGCTGCTCTCGTGGACAGCGCAGTATCTGCCTCGCTACGCGAGCGCCTGTTGTCGTTCTTCCCCGCGGGCACGTTCGCCCGGGTGGACGTGCTGGGATACGGCGACGATCCGGGTGTCGAGCCGGGGGACACCGCGATCCGGGTCTTCATCGACCTGGCGGGCGGGCCGGAAGAGGACCGGGACAGCCGCGACGCCCTGGACGGGTGGGCCGACGCCAACAGCGAGGGAATCGGGAAGATCCACGACGGGCTGCTCCCGTCCATCGCGTGGATCCAGTTCTACCCGGGAACGCCGGAACGGCTGGCCCTGCCCGCCAGGCCGAACTGGGGCGGCATGAGCTGGCTGGGCAAGCCGGCCGACCCGATGGAGAACTCGCCGGAGTTCGCCCGGGTAGCGACCCTGCTGGGGCCCGCCGACCTGGCGACCGTGGACGCGCTGATCGTGGCGGGCGTCGTCGCCAGCCGCGCGGAAGCCCTGCGCTGGGCGGTGAGCCGCATCCGCGAGCACCCCGCGGGGGAGTTACTGGCGGGAGAGGTTGGCGGCGCCGCCGCGCAGGACGAACTTCTGGATCTTGCCGGTCGCGGTCTTCGGCAGCTCATCGGTGAACGTCACGGCGCGCGGGGCCTTGAAGTGGGCCAGCCGGTCGCGGACGAACGCGATCAGCTCAGGCTCCGTCGCGGATTCGCCGGCGCGCAGCACCACGAACGCGTGCGGCGTCTCGCCCCAGCGCTCGCTGGGGACCCCGACGATCGCGACCTCCGCCACGGCCGGGTGACGCAGCAGCGTGCCCTCCACCTCGACCGACGAGATGTTCTCGCCGCCGCTGATGATGACGTCCTTGAGCCGGTCCCTGATCTCCACGTAACCGTCGGGATGCACCACGGCGGCGTCGCCGGAGTGGAACCAGCCGTCGCCCATCGCCCGCTTCGTGGCCTCGGGATCGTTGTAGTAGCCCTCCATGACCACGTTCCCGCGCACGGTGATCTCGCCGAGCGTCTGCCCGTCGGCGGGCACCTCGCTGCCTTCGGCGTCGACGACCCGGAGCTCGCCCGACGTGAGCAGTTCCACGCCCTGCCGGGCCTTGACGATCGCCCGCTCCGCGGGCGGCAGGTCCGCGTGCTCGGGCAGCGGCGCGCACACGGTGATGAACGGCGCGGTCTCGGTGAGGCCGTAGACGTGGGTGACCTCCCAGCCGAACTCGCCCTCGAGCCGCTCGATCGTGGCGGCGGCCGGCGGCGCTCCCGCGGTGATGACGCGCACCCCGGGCACCACGTCACCGCGCGCCTCCGCCGGCGCGTTGGCGAGCGAGATGAGCACGGTCGGCGCCGCGCACATCAAGGCCACGTGCTCGTCCCTGATCAGCCGGAACACGGTCGCCGGATCCACCTTGCGCAGGCAGACGTGGGTACCGGCGGCCGCCGTGACGGTCCAGGTGTACGTCCAGCCGTTCGCGTGGAACATCGGCAGCGTCCACAGGTACCGCTCGCCGACCGCGACCGGCAGGTGCAGCAGCGTGCCGATGGTGTTCATCGCGGCGTTCCTGTGGGTGATCATCACGCCCTTCGGCCGCGCGGTCGTGCCGCTGGTGTAGTTGATCGTGAGCAGGTCGAGCTCGCCGATCTCCGGCCGGGTGAAGCGGGGACCGGCGGCGGCGATCGCCGCCTCGTAGTCCAGCCACCCGTCGCGCGGCCCGCCTTCCTCATGCTCGAACGCGACGAAGTGCCGCACCCCGGGCATCTGGTCCCGGACGGCGTCGACGTCCGCCAGGTAGTCGCTGTGCACGCACACGACGGTCGAACCCGAGTGGTTCACGATGTAGACGAAGTCGTCGGGGGTCAGCCGGTAGTTGACAGGGACGAGGACGGCGCCCAGCTGCGGCACGGCGTAGAAGGACTCGAGCTGCGCGTGGGTGTTCGGCGCGATGGTCGCGACCCGGTCTCCCGGCCGGACGCCCAGCCCCTGAAGCGCGGCCGACCAGCGGTCGCACCGGTCGAAGAACTGCTCGTACGTCAGCCGGAGGCCGCCGTCGACGACGGCCTCGCGCGCTCCGTGCAGCCGGCGGGTACGGCGGGCGAAGTCCAGGGGAGACAGCGGCGTCTGCATGGTCGGCATCATGCCAGCGCAGGAGGGTGACGTCCAACGCGCCCCCTTTACCTTCATTACGTAAGGTAACAATTTCAATTGCGGTAAGTAATGATAGATGTAATTCGAATTACCCTTGTTGACGTTAAAACCAGACTGCTTGAGAATTGCGTAGGTGGCACGGTGCGGGGCCGCGCCTGCGATGCTTGTGAGGCTGTAGATAACCCCCATCAGGAGGATGCAGTTGACTACCACAGGGTCCCGGGCCGACGCGACTCCGCCCGCAAGTAGCCGTAACCTTTTCGTCAGGAACGCCACCGGCCTCGTGCGGGAACTAAGCGCGTTCGACGCCTTTAACCTGGTCTTTTCCGCCGTGCTGATCCCGGTCGGGATCACCGAGGTAATGGCGTTTGCGCCGACGTTCTGGCCGCATGCCAACCTGCTGTTGTCGTTCCTGCTGGCCACGCCCTTGGTCGCCACGTGCGGACTGGTGTATCTCTACTACACCGTTATCATGCCGCGATCGGGCGGCGATTACGTCTGGGTGTCGCGGACGCTAAACCCGTTCCTCGGGTTCTTCGCGAACTTCTCGCTGACCTTCGTGTTCCTGACCTGGATCGCGTTCAATTTCACGTACATGCTGGGCACCATGGGCCCGGCCGCGGCCTACGTGGCGGGTATCCACTCGTCGTTCATCACCTCGCCGAGCAAGGGCGAGATAATGATCATCGCGACGATCCTCACCGCGATATTCACGGCCGTGATGGTGCTGGGCGTGCGGGTCGTCGCGCGGTACATGTTCGTCGCCTTCGTGGTCGTCTGGGTCGGCATGATCATCTGGCTGATCGCCATGGCCGCCGGCAGCCACGGGCACTTCGTCCACTCGTGGAACACGACCTCGGGCACCACGTACGGCGCGGTGCTCGCGTCGGCCAGCCACCAGGGCTTCAGCGCGGCGGGCGCCATCGGCTGGGGCGCCACGCTGTTCGCCATGATCTACTGCTTCCAGGTCTACACGGGCTTCCAGTGGACCGGGTACTTCGCCGGCGAGATCCGTAACGTCCGCCGCACCGCCACCACGTCGATCCTCGGCGCGCTGCTGATCTCGGCGATCGGCTACGTGCTCGCCACCGCCCTGATCTACAAGTACTACGGCTTCGACTTCTTCGGCGCGCTTGTCTTCAACGGCCTCGGCGGCGGCTCGGCGCACTGGACGCTGCCGTTCCTGCCCTACCTGCCCGCGCTGGTCAACTTCCTGCCCGGGCCGTCGTGGCTGCTCACGTTCGTCGCGCTGTGCTTCGTGCTGGCCATCATCTGGTGGACGCCGACCGGCTTCATGATGGGCACGAGGAACATGTTCGCCTGGTCGTTCGACCGGCTGGCGCCCGAGAAGCTGACCCAGGTGTCCGACCGGTTCCACACCCCGGTGTTCGCCACCATCACGATCGGCTGCATCGTCGAGCTGCTCAACTACCTGACCATCTACCAGGGCCTGGGCAACTACCTGCTGAACGTGATCGCGGTGATGGGCGTCGCCTTCATCATCGTGTCGATCTCCGCCGCGGTCGTGCCGTGGCGGCGCCCGCAGATGCACGCGCAGGCGCCGGGGTGGGCGAAGCCGAAGCTGCTCGGCGTGCCGGTCATCACGATCGTGGCGGCGATCTCCGCGATCTCGTGGGGCTTCGTGATCTGGGTGGCCTTCCACACCGGGTTCGGCGGGTCGTTCGGCTTCAAGCCCATGATCGAGGCCTTCACCGCGCCGTTGATCGGCGTCGTCTACTACATCGGCGTCCGGCTGTACCGGCGCCATCAGGGCATGCAGCTCTCCCAGGCGTTCGCGGAGATCCCGCCGGAATGACGGAAGGCAGCACGGCAGACGCCGCGGCGGCGGAGAGCGGGCAAGAGCCTGCCATGGTGGCACAAGGGCGTGCCATCGTGGCAGCCGCCGCGGCCCGTGCCATCCCGGTCCGCCTGGTTGGCGGGGTGGCCATCTGGCTGCGCGGGTCGGCGGCGGCCCGCGCGGCGCTCGGCCGCGGCTACCCGGACATCGACCTGGTCGCGCACAAGCGCCAGTCGCGCGCGCTGCGGTCGGCCCTCGAGGAAGAAGGCTTCGAGCCGGAGCGGGTGTTCAACGCCACGCACGGCGCGCGGCGCCTGCTGTATCACGGTCCTGGCGGCTGGCAGGTGGACATCTTCCTCGACACGTTCGAGATGTCCCACACGCTGGACCTCGGCAGCAGGCTGGAAGCCGAGCCTGAGACGCTGGCGGCGGCCGAGCTGCTGCTGACCAAGCTGCAGGTCGCCGAGGTCAACGCCAAGGACCTGTCGGACACGGCGATGCTGCTGTGGGATCACGAGCCGGCCGATGCCGACGGTCCCGGCCTGCTGAACCTCACCCCGGTGGCCGCCAGGTGCGGCGCCGACTGGGGCCTGTACACCACTGTTACCGACAATCTCAGCGCGTGCGCGGACATGCTCGGCGACCTCCCGGCCGGCGCGGCCGACCGGGAGCGGATCGCGGGCAGGATCGCCACCATCACCGGCGCGCTCACCGCCGCGCCCAAGTCGCTGTCGTGGCAGCTTCGGGCGAAGGTAGGGCGCCGGGTGCGCTGGTACCAGCTGCCCGAGGAGGTCACCAGGTGACGATGCGGATCTACTTCGCGACCGACATCCACGGCTCGGAGGTGTGCTGGCGGAAGTTCCTCAACGCGGCGCGGTTCTACCAGGCCGACATGCTGATCCTGGGCGGCGACGTGTCGGGGAAGGCGGTGGTCCCCGTGGTGGCCCGCCCCGGCGACAGCTTCCTCATCAGGCAGTTTCACGGCGAGCGGGTGCTCAGCGCCGACGAGACCGCGCAGGTCGAGACCCGCATCCGCGACATGGGCTTCTACCCCTACCGCACCACCGACGAGGAGCTCGAGGAGATCTGGGACAACCCGGAGGCGGTGCACGCGGTCTTCCTCGAGGTGATGCGGGAGACGCTGGCCCGGTGGCTGGATCTCGCGGAGCAGCGGCTGGCCGGCACCGGGATCCCGCTCTACGCGATGACCGGCAACGACGACCCGCCGGAACTGCAGGGCCTGCTGCGGGACTCGCCGGTGCTGACCGAGACCGAGGAGGGCCTGATCGACCTCGGCGAGGGCATCACCATGCTCTCCTTCGGCTACTCCAACCCGACGCCGTGGCACACCCCCCGCGAGCTGCCCGATGACGAGATCCAGCGGCGCGTCGAGAAGAAGGCCGCCGCGCTCGAGCGGCCGGAGCGGGCCGTCTTCAACCTGCACGTCCCGCCCGCCCGCACCGCCATTGACCGGGCCCCGGCCCTGGACGGATCGCTGAAACCAGTGGTCAAGGGCGGCGCGGTGGTGATGGAGTCGGTCGGCTCTGAAGCGGTGCGCCACGTCCTCGAGGAGTACCAGCCGATGCTCGGGCTGCACGGGCACATCCACGAGTCGCGCGGCGCCGTCCGGCTCGGTGCCACCCTCGCCGTCAATCCCGGCAGCGAGTACGGCGACGGCGTGCTGTGCGGGGCACTGCTGGAGATCGACGGCAAGCGCGGGGTGCGGCACTACCAGCTGCCCACCGGCTAGCCGCGCGGGCCGCGCCTTCCGGCTAGCCGCGCGACACGGCCTCCAGGCTCTCGCGGATCGCGACGGTCAGCGGGTCCGCGGGCGGCAGCGCCCGCTCGCAGTCGGCCAGCGCGCTCTCCAGCATCTTCCTGGCCTCGCTGATCCGGCCCATGGCGTAATAGCCGTGCGCCAGGTTCGCCCGCGCCGCCAGCGTGTCGGGATGATCCGGCCCGAGCACCCGCTGGCAGTCCGCCCTGGTGCGCTCGTACAGCTCCACCGCGCTGGCCAGCCGGCCGGCCGAATGGTAGGCGGACGCGAGGTTGCCGCGGGCCCCGATGGTGTCGGGGTCGTCGGGGCCCTGCACCCGCTCCCGGTCGCTCAGTGCCTGCTCGTACAGCGGGATGGCGTCCCTGAGGCGGCGGGCGGAGTGGTACGCGGACGCCAGCACGCCCACGGCGTCCATGGTGTCCGGATCGTCAGGTCCGAGCGCCCGTTCGGCGCCTTCGAGGGCGCGGCGGCAGTACGAGATGGCGTCCTTGGGCTTGCCCGCGGCCAGGTAGGCGCGCGCCAGGTTCCGCCGGGTGGCCAGCGCCTCCCGGTGATCGGGTCCCTGGCTCCGCTCACGCTCGGCCAGCGTGGCCAGGGCCGTCCTGGTCGCGTCCTGGTAGCGCCCCGCGGCCTGGTAAGCGGCCGCCAGGTTGTCCTTGATGGCGAGGACGTCCACGGCGCCGCGGTCGCGCTCCCCGGCGGCGAGCGCCGCCTCGAGGACGGTGATCGCCTCGGCCGGCTGGCCCATGACGAGCAGCGCCTTGCCGAACTCGGCCTGGGCGGCGGCCACACGCGGGTGGTCGGGACCGAGCACCCCGGCCTGGGCGTCAAGGAACCGCTGGTAGAGCACGACCGCCTCGGCGCCGTCTCCGGCGGCCAGCGTGGCGCTCGCCAGCCGCGAGCCCGCGAGCAGCGTGTCCGGGTGGGCCGGGCCGAGGACCCGCTCGCTGGTCTCGGCGACCGCCCGCCAGTGCCGGACCGCCGGCCGGGTCAGCCGGGCGCTGTCCAGACTCTGGCCGGCCCGCAGCAGCACCTGGTGCGCTCCGCCTTTCCACAGCACGTCCCCCGCGGCCTGCTCCAGGCTGGTCACGCAGGCGCGCAGCGAGCACGCCAGCGGGGACTGCTCGGCCCGGTCAGGCCAGCTCTGCAGCAGCGCCGCCGCGGCCGCGAGCGCCGCGCGGTCCCGCATCGAGTCGGGCATGGCCGACCTGACCCCCGCCTGCACGGCGGGATGCACCCGCACGAGCCGTCCGGGCGCCACGGGGCTGCCGGGGTCGATGGTCAGCAGGCCGGTCCGCTGCAGGCTGAGCAGGCCGGCGCCGACGCGACCCGCGCCGGCCGCGCCGGCGCCAGGTCCCGCGATGAACTCGGCCGCCGCGTCGGCGGAAAAGACCGCTTCAGGGATCCCCTGGCAGCCGAGGAGCACCGCGAGCGCGAGGCAGAGCTGCGCGCCGCCGCCCGGCGCGAGCTCGTCCGCGCACTCCATCGCCAGCGTCCAGGTGACCGCTTTCGCCGCGGGCTGCTCGCCGCTGGCCTCGGCGATCTGCTCCCGCCGGGTGGCGAATATCTCGCGGTAGTCACGGCAGTTGACGCCGGAGCTCGCGATCGTGGCGCTGGCCTGGGCCAGCGCGAGCGGATCGCAGCTCAGCTCCTGGACGAGGTCCACCGCGCCGAGCCGCTGGTCGGGGTCGGCGCTGAGCCGGGCCGTGAGATAGGTCAGGGCCTCGTGAGGGCTGAACGGCCCGACGGGAAAGACCAGCGCATCCCGCGAGGCAGCGACCGCGAGGTCGTCAGCGGCCGTCACCAGCACGTGCCCGGCGGGGCCCGCCGGCCACAGCCCGCCGAGTTCCGCGGGGTCGGTCACGGCGTCGAGGACCACGAGCCACGGCTGCCTCGTTTCCGCCAGCCAGGCGAGGAACCGCGTGGCGGTCGTCTCGGCGTCCTCGGCGGGGACCATCCCCGAGCGTTCGAGGGCGGCCTGCCGGTATCCGCAGAGCGCCGCGTCGCGGGACGCCGCGGCGAGCCATACCAGCACGCCGTCGGGGGTCCCCTTCCGCCACGTCTGGGCGAGGTGCACGGCCAGCTGCGTCTTCCCTGTCCCGCCCGGCCAGTCGCGTACCTGGGCCGTCCGCGCGGCCGGGGCGCCAGGGCCGCCGGGGGCACCCGGGCCGGTCCCGCCGCGCGCCGTGGTCAGCGCCAGCCACTGCCCGGGCGCGAGACTGTCCAGCGAGCCGGGACCGCTTTGCGGCCGCGGGGTAAAGCAGTCGGCCAGCGCGGGGATCGCCCCGGAAGTGACCGGGGCGCCGGGGGCGCTGGAGCTGGCCGCTGGCCCGCTGCCCGGGAGCCCGGGCGGATTGGCTGAGAACTGACTGCTCAAGGCCTATTTACCCATACCTTTTCAACCCGGTCACCGATACCTTCGCACGTCGCGGTATTGCTGCTAGGGCAACCTTACGGTCTTATGACCAGCCTTAAATGACAATCAGCCGTAAAGGCACGGAGAGGAGAATATGGACAGTTGTTGATGAAGACTTGAACCCCGGCAAGGCCGGCCCGGCCGGCTGTCCGGAACGGTATGCCGGCTGATATAACAGTCCGGCATACCGGGCCTGCGATTCTGTGGTGCTCTAAGAAAATGGACTGCGCATGGCTCAGCTAGCGTCCGACGTTCCACGAGCGGCGAAATCGCAGGAGTGACCATATGCCTGTACCTAGCTTCCCGGATCAGGGACCCCCGCGAGCAGCCAGGTCGATCCGTTTTCAGTTCGCCGTCAGGCTGGCCGTACCCGTTGTCGTTCTTGTCCTGCTGTGGGCCGCGGCCGCGGCCGCCGCGCTCGACGGGGCGCTGGACGGGCTGCCTGGGTTCCGGTCGGCCGCGCCGCACCACCAGGCGGCGCTCGAGTCGTCGGTCGTCATCGGCGCCGGGCTGCTCGTGGTGCTCGTCGCGCTGCTGCTGACATGGCTGTTCACCCGCCGGGTCGCGCGCGAACTGACCGCCCTGGCGGCGGGCGCCGCGCGGCTCGCCGGGGAGCAGCAGCCGGACAGCGCGCCGTGGGCCGGCGCGGGCAGTGCCAGCGCCGAGGTCGAGGCCGTCGCCGCCGCGCTGCTCAGCATGCAGCGCGCGGCCAGCGCGGCGGCCGCGGCCGAGGCGGGCGTGCGCAACGGCCTGCGGCAGATCCTCGCCAGCCTCGGCAAGCGGAACCAGTCCCTGCTGCACCGGCAGCTGCGCATCATCGACACGCTGGAGCAGCAGGCCGAGAGCCCGTCGGCGCTCGGCGAGCTGTTCGCGCTGGACCACCTCACCACCCGGATGCGGCGGCACGCCGAGAGCCTGAGCATCATCTCGGGCGCCGCGCCGGCCAGGTCCTGGAGCGGCCCGGTGCCGGTGATCGACGTCATCCGCTCCGCGGTGTCGGAGATCGAGGACTACCGCCGGGTCACCACGGCGACGGACGCCACGGAGACGGTGATCGCCACCGCGGTCACCGACCTGATTCACCTGCTGGCCGAGCTCATCGAGAACGCCACCTTGTTCTCCCCCTCCACCACGCGGGTGGAGGTCAGGGCCGAACGGGTCGCCAACGGCTTCGCCATCGAGGTCGAGGACCGCGGCCTCGGCATGGAACCAGGCCAGCTGACGGTGATCAACGAGCAGCTGGCCGACCCGCCGGACTTCGACGTGGCCGACGCCGACCGGCTCGGGCTATTCGTCACGGGCAGGCTGGCGGCCAGGCACGCTATCCAGGTGTCCCTCGCCCCGTCCGCCTACCGGGGCATCAAGGCGATCGTGCTGCTGCCGGAAACCATCGTCAGCACGCCGCCGGATGACGAGGCCGGGGACCCGGCCTACGGCGGTTCGATCCGGCCGAGCCTGCGCTCGTCCGAGGCGCTGTCCCTCGTCGGGACGGCGCGCGCCCGGTCGCTCACGACGGTCGACACGGACGGCGTCTCCGGCGCGGCCGGCGCGATGGACGGGTACGACGAGCCCTCTTACCCGGCGGACGACGACCCGTTCGATGAGGCGGGCACGTTCCACGGCCTGCCGCGCCGCGTCCGGCCGGGCGGCGCCCCGTCCGCTCGCGCCGCCTCCGGCGGCGCGCACGCGGCGCACGCGGCGCCGGAGGCGCCCGCGCCCGAGCACGCGCGGAACCTGTTCTCGTCCCTGCAGAGCGGCTGGCTGCGCAGCCGGGAGACCGGCGACATCCCAGATTCCGGGGCCGGGGACACCGGGGATTACGGGACCTCCACCGCCAGCGGGCCGACCGCCACGTGGCTCGGCGACACGGAACACGATGCCACGCCGCGGGGCGGCACGGCCCGGCACGACGAGGAGATGTGATGGCTGACGGTGACGCGACTGGCGGCCGGGACCTCGCCTGGCTGCTCGATGACCTGTCGTCGCGGGTCGAGGACTTCAGGAAGGCCGTCATCTTGTCCCGTGACGGCCTGCTCATCGCCTCGTCAATGGATCTCGAGAGGGAAGACGCCGAGCACCTGTCGGCGGTGGCGGCGGCCATGCAGAGCCTGGCCACCGGTGCCGGCGACCATTTCGACGCCGGGGGAGTGCGGCAGACGATCATCGAGCTCGAGAAGGGCCTGCTGTTCGTCATCGCGGCCGGCGAGGGCAGCTGCCTGGCCGCGCTCTGCCCGCCGAACGCCGATGCCGGCCACGTCGCGTACGAGATGGCGATGCTGGCGAAACGCGCCAGGCCGCACCTGATGTCGCAGCCCAGGTTCCCGGCGTCCGGTACCCAGGCGGAGTGATTGAGGTGCCTCCTGACGGCAGGGACGGCAAGTGGGTCCGCCGCGACTCGGGGCCGGTGGTCCGTCCGTACGCGGTGACTGGCGGCCGGACCGAGCCTGCCGACGGCGAGGTGCTCGACCTGGTCGCCGTGGTGGTCGCCGTCGGCAGCGACAACGGGGCCGGCGACG
>Ga0335074_10004976_pt1 | contig 18363 bp, 18 predicted proteins | sample Lox_Sample_23_FD_206715 | JGI IMG/M metagenome (GOLD analysis project Ga0335074, IMG submission 206715) | Soil microbial communities from Loxahatchee National Wildlife Refuge, Florida, United States - Lox_Sample_2.3 | ecosystem: Environmental > Terrestrial > Soil > Wetlands | place: USA... | reverse complement strand
GACCGGGTGATAACCCGCTGTATCACCCGCTTAGTCAATGACAGTGCGCGGCGCGACCAGGCCCGCGCCCTGGTCGCCGGCGTGATCTGGCCAGCTGCTTGACCGGGTCGGTCACCCAAACGGGCCTGGTCTATGACCTGAGTTCTTCGTCCAGTAGCGCGGACTGCTGTGCCGTAGCGCGTAGGTACCGGACGATTTGGGCGGTGTCATATCCGCGGCGCACGAGTTCGTTGACGGCCTCGGATATAGCCATGAAGCAGTTTTCCAGCTCCTCGCGGTATTCAGGGGCGGCCGTCTCGCTCGTGGTGTCTGGCATGAACGGGTATATGGTCTCGATCTGTCTCCTGAGTTCGTCTGGGACCGCGAGCGAGTCTGCGCCGCTTTCAGCTTGGGCTGGCGTGGGCTTCTGCGGGCCGGTGTCGGCCGGATTGTGTTGTTCTTGCCCTGCGGCCACCTGCCGGCGCTGGAATTCTTCCCGGATGAGGGCGGTTGTCCGGGCTTCGGCGGCCGTGCGCTGGCGCTGGAGCCCTTCCTGGATGAGGGCAGTCTTCACGCGCATGTCAATTTCGCGAGCCAGGATCTTCTCGTAGTTCCCGGGCTGTTGCATCAGCTTGACTGTGACGGGCAGGCATTCGATCAGGAGGAACAACAGGAATAGCAGGGACCGGGCGGCCTCAAGGGCTGGATCTTTGCCGGCTAGCTGGTTCAGCGCCTCCAGTCGTGTTAGCAGGCCGTTGTCGTAGCTGTTCTGTGTTTTGAAGTCCTGCAGCTGCACATTCAGCTGTTCCTGCGCGGCGCTGAGATCCGCCCTTGTGACGGGGAGTTCCTCCTGTGCCTGCTGGAGGCGTTTCGCTGCGCTAGCTGCGGCCAGCTCCGACTCGCGGGTCTTGATCTCATAGATAAGCAGGCTGACCTCGGCTGTGGCCTGCTCGTAGGAATTCCGGGCGGACTCGGCGAGAGGCCCCTGGCCTTCCGCCGGGCAGCCTGGGCCGCCGTACAGTTGGCACTGCCACTCCCTGTAGTACGCCGCCTTAAGCGAGGTCTCCGCGGAGAGCTGCTTGTTCAGCGCCACGATCTCTGGGTCGGCAGTGGGGTCAAGCGGAACCTGGCCCCGGGAGTCGATGACCTTATCCAGGCTGGAGACCTGATCTCTCAGCAGCTCGAACTGGCGGCCGAGCTGGCTCTGCTGCTGGCCAGTGAGGAACTCGCTGAGCTGTTGCTGCTGGATGACCGCGACCTGGGCGTTGATCTCCTTCTGGAAGATCCGTAGCACGAGGGGCGTCGAAATCAGAGTGCCAAGGAGAATGGCGAGCACGAGCCGCGGTGCCGCGGCGGCGAACTTGCGCCGGGTGCTGCCGATCGGCATCGAGACGATAAGCCACCTGTCGATGCCCATGATCACAAGTCCCCAGAGCAGGGCGATAGGAATCGCGAGAATCCCGTTGATCCCCACCGCGCTCGCGAGGGCGAACCACATCGAGACTACGGCGATGCCGCTGGTGATAAGAATCACCCAGCCCAGGCTCTCGAACTTGACCCGTTCGGTTGGAACCCTATCCAGGATCTCGGGCTCGGCGCCGACGAGGGCGAGCAGGAACCGGGAGAGGGAGAGGGAGACCGGCCGTCTCTGCCTGTCCGCTGCGGAGCGAGGGTCTCCTGCCGGGCGCGCCGCCTTCGTGCCGTGAGCGTGCTGATCGTGCCGTCGGCGGGACCCTGTCTTGTCGGGGACCTTGCGGTGCTCGCCTACGTCATCTCCTGGCGCTGGCGGGGCGGCGCTTCTGAGTAGGTCGTGGAATCGCTGGGCGACGTGTTCAGGAGTGATGCGCTGGTCGACGGCCTCCAGGAGGTTCAGCTGCTCGATCAGTTCGCGCGCTCGCTCATCCGGCTGTGCCGGGTCGTTCTGGGGCTTGTCGTGGTCGTTCACTGGATCTCCTCCTTCCTTGGCTCCGGCGCGGTGACCGTCGATCTCGCTTCTTCCTCGGCCGCCTCCAGGTCCTGAAGTAGCTTCGCGGCAAGCGGCGCTATCTCAGGGTGCTGCTTGAGGCGATCTCTGCCGTTCTTCAGGTGCTGCCGGATGTTCACGTCGTTCTTGCCGAGCTCTACGGCGATCTCGTGGGTGGATAGCCCGTCCATGACTAGCTTGATCACGCTCCGCTGCATGGGAGTCAAACATTCGAGCAAAAGTTCGATATATTGATTGTCTTCTAGCTCCTCCAGCCCGTCATCAAGATGCTCCTCGATGACCAGGTGCCCGCCCCGGAGTTCGCGCGGCAGGCGCTCCCGCTCCCGCTGGCGCTCCTTGATGAAGAAGCGGACCGCCGCCCGCTGCACGTAGGGGACTGGGTACCTCGGGATCTTCCCAGCCCGGCAGCGCGTCCAGAAGTCCAGCATGGCCTTCTGGACCGCGTCTTCTGCTTCCTGCACCGTCGCGTCCAAAAGCACCAAGAACTTGACCAGCCGCAGGTACTGAGCGCGGTAGAACTCCTCGAACTGCTCAAGCGTCATCGGGGGCGCAGTCACGGCCTTGCGCTTGCTTACCCGTTTCACACCCACCCCCTCGCATCGGGCCGACCTGGGCTCTCTTGATGGATAGGTCTGCGGCGGCGGCGATGCGTGAATACCATCTCCGTGATTTTCCGTGGGGGTCAAGTGCCCGGGCTCGATCGTGTTCGCCGGGGTCGAGGTGGCCGGTAGGTGGCCATGCTCTGGCCACTGACGGCATAGGCCGCGGCCGCCGTGGGTCAGGGCCTGGCCGCATGGCACGGGGCCGGTGCCCGGCCTGGGCCTCCGGGACCAGGCCGACGGCGCCTGCGGGCGGCGGGACATGGCTCACTTCTTCCACGCGAGCAGCGCGGCGCACGCCAGTCCGGCACAGCCGGCTACCACCGTGGCGGGGAGCGAATGCGTGCTGGCGTACGTGCCGCCGACCGCCGCGATCACCCCGTTGACGGCGAGGATGGCCTTTCCCGGATCCGGGCGGTTCGGTCCAGCCGTGCCGCCGGCGCCCTCCAGGTTGTTGTGGTCCATCGTGGAGCCTTCCGCTGTCTCTACGGCGGATCTGGGGTCCGCCGCTTCGATGGCAAAGGTCTCCGGTCTCGACTGATTCGTTAAAGTGCCAGGCCAGCGGGCCGCGCGTCGTTCTCGAGGAGTTGGTCGGCCTCGGGCACGACCAGGACCCGGTAGACCGGTGACCGCGCCGACCATCGCACCCACGATCAGATGCGGGTCCCTCACGCGGCGCCGCGGCTGATGTACCCGGCGAGCAGGTAACCGGGGGAGCGGTCCAGGTTGCCGCGGCTGCGGTCGTAGCGCCGGGTGGTCCGCGGGGAGGCGTGCCCCATGGCGTCCTGCAGGTCGCGCAGGCTGGCCCCAGCGTCCAGGTTGAGGGTGGCGAAGGCGTGCCGCATGGAGTGGGGGGACAGGCTCCCTGCGAGCTCATCAGGGAGGTCGGCGGCGCGGCCGAGGCGGCGCAGCAGGGCGCGGACCTCGGCCCGGTACATCCGCGCCCCGGTTCCGGTGGCGAACAGCACCCGCCGCCGGGCCGCGGTCGGCGCGGCGCCCAGGATGGCCGGCAGGGCGGTCACGTCATCCCGTCCGGCCAGGTAGGCCTCGATCCGCTCCGCGGCCGGGGCGGGCAGGGCCAGGGACTGGAACTTGCCGCCCTTGCGCCGCACCCTCAGCACCCGGTGGCCGCGGTCGGTGCCCAGGTCCTCGATGTCCGCGCCGAGCAGCTCGGACACGCGCGCCCCGGTGAACAGCAGCGCGGCCACCAGCGCGGCGGTCCGGGCGGCCTGTCGGCCGGGGTCGGCGTCGGCGGCCGCCAGCAGCGCGGCGGCCTGGTCCCGGGTCAGGCCCGGGGTCGCCGAGGTGTCGTAGTCGACGGCCGGGCGGGCCAGCCCGGCCACCGGATTCGCGCGGACCTCGCCGCGGCGCGCGCACCAGGCGTAGAACGAGGACACCGCGGTCAGCTTGCGGGCCCCGGTGCTGTCCTTCACCCCGGCGGCTTCCAGGTGCCGGGCCCACATCGCCGCGGCGGTCTCGTCCGCTTCCAGCAGGGCCACGCCGTGCCCGCCCAGCCAGGCGGCCCACTGAGCCAGGTCCCGGAGGTAGGCGGCCCGGGTGTGCGGGCTGCGCTTGGTGGCCAGCCACGCCGCCACGAACTGGCCGGCGCGGTCCTCGCCGGTGTCCGAGGCAGCAGGGAACTCGAGCTCGGCGGCCATGACCGCGAGGCTACTCCATAATCGCCAATATGGAGTAGCCACCAAGGGTGTTCTGTCCCGGCCCAGGGGAGCCGCTATCAGAACAGCGGCTCGCAGTCGGCCGCGGCAACGCGCCGGCCCAGGCGCGGCGGCCGGGACGGCGTGCCCGCCTCGAGCGCGGCCTGGACGGCAGCGGCGACGAGCCGCGCGGTCTCCGCATCGATGACGATGTTCCGGCGGAGCAGCACGCGGCGGACGACCTGGCCGGCATGCGGGGACGCGTCATGCGGGCCGATGGCGGCGGGCTCGGTCACACCCGGGACTGTAGAAGGAACGGTCCTGGTCCGGTTGCCCGACACGCCGGAATTGCAACGGCTTTACGACGATTGCCGAGCAGCACCTGCTCGGGCGGGGGCCGCCGGTGATCGTGTTGCGCGGACGGTAGCTTCGGGCTCAGCCAGCGCCGAAGGGAATGACGGCGGGTCCCGGTTGTACGTCGGTCAGCTTCTGGCGATGCCGCGGGCGATGTGCCGGATCGCCACCACGTCTTCGGTGATCTCATACAGCACCCGGTACCGGCCGACCCGCAGCCGCCGGAGGTCGGGTGACCCGTAGGGGAACGACCCGGCCGGGCGGGGATCGTCGGCCAGCCGGTCGATCGCGTCCAGGACTTCGCGGATGCCGTCCAGGTCATCGAGGAACGCGGCCGCCTGGCTGATCGCTCGTTCGTCGTAATCGATCCGCAGGCTCACCGGGGCAGGTCCAGCCGGCGCCGTGCCTCCTCGGCGGGCACGAACGTGGTCTGGCCGGCGGCGTCCCGGGCCTTCCATTCCAGCACAGCGGCGGTGTCCTCGGCGTCCTCGAGTCCCTGCGGGGAGGCGGCCTGCTCTAGGGCCCGCAGGCGCAGGAACTCGGCCAGCGGCACCACGACCGCGGCCTGGCCGCCCAGGTGGATGACCTCATACGATCCGGTGTCCGGGCCGGGTGCGGCTGGCTGGGCGGTCATCCCGTTGCCTCCTGTGATCGGTGCGGAGTCGTTACCCATCCTGGCAGCTCCCGCAGCGGCGGCATGCACCGTCACGGCTGCTGTATTACTTCTGCCCGCAGAGGGCCTGGGGCTGGCTGGGCCCGGGCGGGGAGTTCGGGGACGTACTTGTAGATGGTGGCGCGGCTGACGCCGAGCAGCCGGGCGATGGAGGAAACCGTGTTGTCCGGCCGGGTCAGCAGGTCGCGGGCGTGCCGGATCTGCTCGGCGGTCATGGCCGGGGGCCGGCCGAGGCGCACGCCGCGGGCGCGGGCGGCGTCCAGTCCCTCGCGGGTGCCCTCGACGATCAGCTCGCGGATGAACTCGGCCAGCGCGGCGAAGACGTGGAAGACCAGGCGGCCGCCGGGGGTGGTGGTATCCAGCGCCTCGTGCAGGCTCTTGAAGCCGACGCCGCGCCGCCGCAGCGTGGTGACGATCTGGATCAGGTCGGCAAGGGACCGGGACAGCCGGTCCAGGCTGGGCACGACCAGGGTGTCGCCGGGCCGCAGGTAGTCCAGGCAGGCGCCCAGCTCGGGCCGGTCGGCGTCCTTGCCGGACAGCTTGTCGGCGAAGACGCGGAGGCAGCCGGCCTCGGCCAGGGCGTGCTGCTGGCGGTCCAGCAGCTGGCCGGAGGTGCTGACCCGGGCGTAGCCGATCAGGGCGCCGGTCCGCACGGCCGGCTCGGGGGCCAGGAGGCTGCCGTTGGAGATATCGGAGTCGAGCGCGGTCACACCGAGGAACTGTAGGAGAAACGGCGCCCACGGGATTGATCGACACGCCGGCTTTGCAACACGTTTTTCGACGCCTTCCGGGCCGTGATCGGGGTGCCCGGCGGGCAGAAGTTGATCATGTCGGGAATCGTTCGATTCTCGACGGGCTGGATACCCGGCGGGCCGGGGTCGGCGCGTGGGAGCAACTGTCGCCGCACTCGCTGCGCCATTCGGCGATCACCTTCGCCCTGGACGCCGGCGCCTCCCTGCGCGACGTCCAGGACTACGCCGGCCACAAAGACCCCCGCACCACCCGCCGGTACGACCACTCCCGCGACAGCCTGGACCGCAACGCCGCCTACACCGTCGCTGTCTACCTGGCGTGACGGCATCTCGGGGCGCTAGATGGTTAGATGTCCCCGGCCTTGAGCTTGTCGAGGAAGGCGCCCCAGTCCCGGGGCAAGCATGTTAGTGTCCCGCCGGTCCTGTTCTTGGAGTCTCGCACCAGCACGTGCTGCCCGTCGCAGGCTACCTCGACGCACTCGTTGCCGTTGCCGCCAGATCTGGTGCTTTTCCGCCAGGTGAGAGCGTTAGGCCGACCTGGTGCCGTCGTGGTTTTTTTCCCGGGGGTCCAGGAAGGAGCGTGCAGGATGGCCGCTCTGCTGACGAGGGCGCGCGCGGACTTTCCCCCTTGCCTTGCGATCCTCCGGAAAAGCGCGTGGCGGCCAGAGAGGGTTCCAGAAGCATCTGGCGGTACCAGTGTGCTCATGAGACCGGGCCAATCTTGATGTATATGGAGGATCCTTTCAGCTTGGAGTGTAAGCCGATCGCCGCCCGCTGCCTACTGCTTGTCAGTTAGTGACGGTTGTCTGCATACCTGGAGGGTCCTGTCCCGTGGCGGGACAGGACCCTCCAGGATCTTTGGCAGCAGTTGCCTGGCGGGCACCCCCAAGGTAAAGGCCTATTCTTGGCCCTCTAGGTCGCGGATGGCGTCTGAGATGAGGTCCATCGACTCGTCGGGCTCGAGGGCCATCTTCAGCAGTTCCTTGTAGCCGTCCTCGTAGGTGGCGATCTCGTCGAAGGGGTGGAGGATGTCACCTGCGCCCACCCCGATGGTCCCGCGCTCGGCGACCAGCAGGTCTCCCCTTCGCACGCCTTCGAGGTAGAGCACGTCTGGCATCAGCTTGCCGAAGCCGAGCAAGACGAAAGCGCCGCGGAGGCCGAAGTGCAGGCCCGCCCGCAAGGGAAGGATGCGAAAGCTGACAGCTGGTTTCCTCGCTACGAGCTGGAGGTGGCGCAGCTGGTCGGGCATGACGTTGCCAACGGGCCGACGGAACACTACCTCGTCGACGATGTAATGCTGCTCGGGGGCTTTAACGGCCATCCTCTTCTGTCGTTCCAGCCGTAGTCTTACCGATCGTTCGATCAGCTCCGGCGGCAGGTTGAAGATCTCTTCGAGCTTCCGGGCGTATGCCTCGGTCTGTAGAAGGCCGGGGATCACCTGGCCCTGGAACGAGCGGATCGAGGATGCGCCATCCTCATAGCCGAGGTAGGCCTCATAGGCCTTGTCCGGGCCGGAATAGTACTCCTCCCACCAGCCTTTCTCCTGGGCGCCTGCGGCGAGTGCGAGCATCTCTCGGGTCCGTTCGGGGTCGGTCACCCCATACAGGCGCAGGAGACCTTCGAGATCGCTTTTGCCTATGGGTGTCGTCCCGTTCTCCATCCGGGTGAACTTCGAGATACTCCAGTCCCGGTCCTCGGCGACTTCCGCCTGGGTCAAGTCCGCGGCGGTCCGCAATCGCTTGAGGTCCTCAATGAGGATGGCCCGCTGAACGGCGGGCCCTAGGCCTTCTGGGTTCGTCATGTCTTTGATCATCTCCCGTTGCGGGGGGCAAGGTCGGGACTCTCCCTCCCTCCGAGGTGAAAGCCCTGGCTCCAGCCGGGCTGTACAGCGCTAGGTGCACCCGATGGAGCCCTCGCCCTTATATATATCGTACCGCCGGGTAGCGACATGCTACCTGGCCTGCCGGGGGGTATCCTACAGCCATGGGGCATATGGACCTCTAGAGGCAGGCCACTGGGACTCAAGGCGGTCGGCGGGGTGAACTAAGGCATAATGAAGTAAGGCATAAGGGTAAAAGGGTCAACAAGGGGCGAGCCGGGCACTCATCTGCACCCCAGTGGCTGCAGGTGCAACTCGACGCCCGCCCGGCAGGACGGAGCCCGCAACGTCCCCGAAGCGGGGGGATTGGTCCCGGAAGGGATCACCGCGTTGAGTGCGGGCGCAGATCCATAGCGAGGCGGGGGAAGGCCGACCTGTCCTGAGGTCCGCGGTCTGCGCCAACAGACCGAACTCCGGCGTCAGGAAGGGCGGCCTTCCCCAGCGGGAATTGAGGAGGCTTGGTGACCTCCCTGCACTTCATTAGGCGCCGCGATCGGCTTGAGTTCAAGGCCGGCCGCGATGCCGTACTGTATCGATCGCAGAGGTCTGCCGCCCGGCATACCACCAAAACCAGCCGTGGAACTGGGCATTGTCCCTGCCCGTCCGGCTGGAACGGCTAATCCCATGTCCCCGGAGCCGCGAACTCCCGGCTGGGTGAAGCTCGGCACTGGCCTGGCAGTCATCGGCGCAGAGATCACCGAGAGTGTCCTGCACCCCGTAGCGGCCGAGGGCCTGGCGATCGCCGACGCGGCAATCCCGCTGATCGTGGGGCTCATCTTGTTCGCCACAATCGTGCTGGGCACCACCGAGACCGTTGACAGGATCTTCCGGCTGCTCCGCTGGGTCACCAACCGGCCAGAACCCACTGCCCCGTCGGCAAATCCAGGTCCTTCAGCGGGCAACGATCTGATTGCCCGGCAGGCCGCCACGCTGCATGAGTTCGACGTCCCACCCCAGCAGGGCCTGACCCGCGCCCAGGCCTCGGCTGCGTTCAGAAAGCACGGCTTGGATCCGCGCGCGATGGGATTTTGGGTCCGGGCTGGCTACCTCGCCCGCGAAGGAGACCGGCGGTGGCTGACCGACAAAGGCCGGGAGTGGGCTGATTCCAAGTCTGGAGGGCCAGCTGCGGCGTGAGACCCTGGTCTGCGTTGTGTCGGCCAGGCCGCCACCGCAGCGGCCTGGCCGTTGACACCAGCATCGCGACGATCACAAGGGCCGCCACGCCCGAACTAGTCAAGGTGGCGGCCCAGGGCCGCATCGCTGCCGAGATCTGGGATCCGAGGCAGGCTGCCAGTGCTCTGGCCCGGCGGTCTCGCGCGGCGGCGACGAGAGTGATGCCATTACGGCGGTTGTCCGGATACCGCTCACGTGCGTCGGGTCAACAGGCTGAGCACCGTTCTGTTCCACCGCTACGTACAGGGCATCGGCGATGATCAGCTCGCGGTAACTCGCCGCGCTGCCCGGCTCGCGTGCAGCTTTCTCCAGGACGGTTTTATGTATCTCCAGCCGGGCCTTCTTCAGTTCCTGGTCTCGTTCGGCCTTCTTGCTCTGGGCCTCGACTTCAAGCTTCTTGAGGTTGTACTCCAAGACCAGCCCGAGGGAGCTGACCACCGCGGTTGCCGCAGCGAGAGCGACCAGCGCAGCCCAGACCCCGCCCGGTACACCATGTGCCGACGTCATCCGGAACACCGCGAAGATAGAGACTCCGAGGCTGCCGGTCCCTGTCGTTCCGGCGATCCCGGTGGCGATCTTGCCGAGGGTCGTTGATGATACCGGGCCTCCGCTTCGCTCTTGTATCAAGCTGGCCCACCGTGTCTGGGCGGCTCTGCCTGCAGCTGGGTACTTCGCACTGGCCGCGGCAGGGCGCTCCGGTGACGTGCCGGCCTGGCCGTTCCCAGGTCTGTCGCGTACCGGCACGCCTTTCGGGCGGAAGATGCGCGAGGTGCGCCAGTCTGGCGCACCTCGTCCCCGTCTGATTGGACCTGGCTGGCTGGCAGGTGTCGGGTATGTGGGTACCGGCGGCTCATTCAGCTGCCCGGTTCAACTGGGCGACGTCTAGGGGAATGCCTGGTTCGGCGGGGGGACTTTTGAGGCCGCCGCCGGATCCTGCGCAGGCGCCGCCGGATCCGGCGGCGCGGAACTGCGGGCCCTCCGCGGGGTTTGGCGGGGCGGTCTTCGAGGGCTGCGCCCGATCCGGCAGCGCGGGATTGGGCGCCCGGGCTGTGTCCGGGAGTACCGGCTTCGGGGGTTTCGCTGCCGGGTCGCGCGTCAGCTGCCTCAGCTGACCCGGGCCGCCGGTACTGACATAGCCAGCTGGGCATCGGCGGAACCTCCGCCGCCAGGGCCGAGGGCCGCTTCTTCCCGAACAGCAGGACGGTTACGAGCGGCACCTTCACGAGGAAGACCTTGATCTTCAGCAGACTGAGGGTCATACGCCGATGTTATTCGAACAGATGAACGAGAGCAAGATGCTATCGGTATCAGATTTGCTTTTCTTAGCTTGACCAGCATGTTTGACAAAACAACTCTATGCCTTCATCGATTAAAGCTCATACCACGACCGGGCCTCATCTGGGTTCTGGCCTTCCGGTAGGCCCGCCGCGACACTGCCGGTAAGGAGTCGTAGTTCGCCAGGGCCGCCGCGGCCGCGTCGCGGATCTCGGCCACCAGGGAAGGTGGCGAGACGACTCGGCCGTCCTCGCCGAGCCACAGCGCCAGCCGCCGCACCCAGCCGGTGTCCGGGGTGCGCAGCGTCACCCGCAGCCGCCCGTCCTCCAGGTCGGACACCGCCTCGCATGGGTAGTACTCCGCCACCCAGCGCCCCGCGGCGCTCAGCTCGAGCACTACGTGCTCGTCGCCGGGTGATGGCTGGAACAGGCCACAACGGACGTCAACGCGGGCGGCGTGGGCCGGCGGCGAGGCGGGCACGTCGAGCACCTTGAGCGCGAGCACCCGGTCCAGCCGGAACCGCCGTACGCCTTCGGCGCGGCGGCACCAGGCCGCCAGGTACAGCCGCCCGTCCTTCTTCAGCAGCTCCATCGGGTCCACGTCACGCTCGGTCACCTCGTCCGACCTCGGGCTGTAGTACCGCAGGTGCACCCGCCGTCCCGCAGTCAGCGCGGCACGGACCTGGACGGCGACCTCGGCGGCTCCGTCGCTGTACGCCATGTCGACCTGCGCCGCGATCTGGGCGCCGACCGCGGCGGCCTCGCCGGCGGCCGCCGCGAGCTTGGCGGTCGCCCCGGACAGGGCCGGCCTGTCCTCTAGCCCCGCTCCCTTGAGCCTGGCGATTACGGCTTCACGCAGATCGGGAGGGTCAAGCACGACCACATCCTGACCGAAGGAGGCAGCCTTCTGGGCAAAGACTCCCATGTCGGGGAAGCGTGTCGTCACCAGATCCCAGCCCGGGCCGACCGCACCGGCGTTGGCCCTCACCGAGACCGCGTCCCGCCGTAGGCCGAAGCCTGTGCCCGACCGGACCCGTAGCACTGCGGTGTGCAGGCGCACCTCGACGGTCCGCGACCGCCCCGCGTCCCAATACAGGTATCCCGCCCGCTGGAGCGTGCGGAGCTGGTAGGAGACGCTCGACGTGCTAGTCAGCCCGACCGCCTCGCCGATTTCCCGCAGCGACGGCGGGTAGCCGCGCGTCTCCATCGAGTCCCCGATGACCTTGAGCACCTGGCGCTGCCGCGAGGTCAGCACGTGATCGGGATCGGGTCTGTCCGGCGTCTGGCCGGTACCCGCAGGCACGTTGTCCTTCGGCTTGCGTCCCGGCCGCCCCCTCGGGCTGGCCGCCTCGGCGTCGGGTAGGTCCACCTGTTGCAGCTGCTTGAGGGAAGCCTGCCTCTTCGAGGGAGCCCTGGCAACTTCGGCCCGGCTGTCAGCGCTAGAGCCCTGGGCCTGTGTCTCCTTGCCGTCGGCCCAGTCGGATGAAAGCCCTAGAGCTTCGGCATAGCGGGCCAGCGTAGAAAGCTGCGCGACATGCCGACCAGATTCCAGCCTTGCCACGGCAGACTGTGAAGTCTGCATCAGCCTCGCAACATGTGCCTGCGACAGCCCGGCCGCCGCGCGCCAGCGCGCCAGCTGGGTGACAAGTTCACGCCTCTGGGCGGCCGCATCCCTGTTCCGGTCGGCTGAGTTCAGATCCGCATCTGCGCCAGACCGGCGGCTGGGAGCCGTCACGTCATCACGCCCTTACCACCTTCGCCATTCCACCCTCGATAGAGCCTCCTTGACAACAGCTGTGACGTTGAGGAAGTCAATTTCTGTTCGCTCACACGCAGACGCTATCGAACGCAGGCCTCGAAACTTCACCTGTACGATAACATGTTCAGTATTCTCCATCTGGAGTGTGACTCGCCGACGTTGCGTTGTCCAGTGTTCCTCTCACAGCGTCTGTACAGTGGCCACGAGGGCAAGGGCCGTGAGGTCGTTGTAGTAGTCGGCAGCGTTGTCCTAGCTGATGCGGGCCGAAGCTCGGACCTCTTCACTCGATCGCAGCCGTCCATACGCGAACGGTAGCGGTGATCCCTGACGTTCCTCTGCCTAGGCCTGCGCTCTCGGAGCTCTGCGACCCTACGGTGTGGCGACTTCGTAAGGACCAATATGGAGTACCAGCCCTCTCGGCGGCCAGGGCCGCTCACCGGCGCCGCCGCCCGCCATGGCGATGTCGTGCGCGGCGGTCCGCGAACGCCTCGGCCGAGACCCTCCAGCCGCACCGCGTGACCCGGCACGGCGGCGGTAGTCCTCGCCCGAAGGCACCGTAGCTGGGGGATTCTCGCACCATGCCGGAGGCGCCGGGCTAATGAGCCAGCATGGACGCGGGGAGCGGCGGTGAGCCTGGGTGCCATGGGACGAAAGTCCTAAATAATCGCGTGTCACCTCGCCCGTTTAAGACAAACCTCGTATCTGCTGGCAGGAGTAGAATGCTGCTCAGCCTGACGGTCGTACTCCCGGGGCACTTCCGCGGACCCGCCTCCCGGGGTGGGGCCAGCCCTGTGGGTCGCTCGGCCTGGCAGATGACCAGGGCGAGCTCGCCGCCGGCGAGCAGCTCCTTGAGCATGTGGATCTCGCCCACATCTCATAACGTTGGGCGACGATGTTGAGCGCCTCGTTCAGCACCACTTCCTGGTCCGGGTCGGCTAGCTCGACGCCCGGGGGCACGTTTACCCTCATCTACCAGTTGCCGGTTAACACGTCGCACATCTTGTCCTGACTCGCTTGCAGGAACACGCTCAGCCCGGGCGGCGGCTGTGCCAGCCGATCCACGTCTTCCTTCAGCGCGACGACCTGGTCGTACGGCCGCCCGGCCCCCGCCGGGCCGCGGGCTGACGGCGGCCGGGCCGTGCATCAGCATGGCCGCCGTGCCCATGGCCTGGCGGCTGAGGTTCATCACGTACTTGCGGCGCTCACGGCCGCACAGCAGCCCGAGCAGCCCGAGTACCCAGGCGTACAGCACGAGCAGGATCACTGGCACAACTGCCAGGGCACGGACTGCTATCGACCCGGAGCCCGGGGGTATCACCTTGTCCCGCCGAGCAGGCAGGTCTCGGGCCAGCTGCCCAAGGCCGGGACGGGATAACAGCGCCCGATTACAACCGCTAGGCCAGGGGGTACTACAGTCATGGCGAGAGACCTTTCCTCAAGGACTCAGACGGCCTCCTGCGCCAACAGGGGGCCGTCACCGTTTCCGGGCCGACCCTGGCCGTCGTCGTTCCTTCTAATGAGACGTTACCTATACACCGGCGTTCCCTAACATTGCGAGGCCGTTTCGTCAGCATCTTGGAGCGCGCGGTTCAGCAGTCCGTCACATAAGAATCGCTAAGCGCCACCTAAGGTCGCCGGTAGATAGCCGCAGATCACGGGCCTGGATTTCCCTGGACAAGGGCTGACACTTTGATCAGTTTGCCGTGGCCAGCGTCTTCCCGCAGTCCAGCGGGTGTTCCCCACGTCCAACGACACGCCGAGCCACGGGAGCGGAAGATCGAGTTCATCTCGTCGAAGAACACGATGACCGGCCGGCCGGCGAGGGTAGATGACGGCCTGGCCGTCCTCGATCGCTGAATTATGGCGATGACCTGCGGCAATCCGTCATGCGAAGAAAGAACAGCACGGCGCGGCGCGCCCTCGCTCATGTTGGCATCGCCGATGATCACGTCCAGCCGCCGGTTGCCGAATCGTCGTCGGCGGCGTCGTACAGCGTGTTGATGATGGGCCGCTTCAGGGTGGTCTCCAGGCCCACCTCGACCTCGAAGAAGTCGGCCCGCTGGCTGATCTGGAAGCCCGAACCCCGGCCGTCGGCGCCGATGCCGACCCGGCCAGCCCCCGCAGATCACCTGGCGGGACACGAAGAACGGGACGAGGAACTTGACGATGTCGGCGAACGGGGTACCCCGGCGCATCAGGTAGTTCTCGTGCGAGCCGTGAGAGGCGCCCTTGTTGTCGGTGTTGTTCTTGTACAGCTGGATGGGCGCGCTGCGTGACTACGGCCGTCCGCTGTTCATCGCGGCCTCGGCCATCACCCGCTCGCCGGCCTTGTCCCAGATCACCACGGACAGCGGGTTCGTGCACTCGGGCGAGGAGTACTCCGGGTGCGCGTGGTCGACGTACAGCCGGCCGTCGTTGGTCAGGATGACGTTGGCCAGGCCCAGATCCTCGTCGGTCAGCTGCGAGGAATCCGCCGCCTCACGGGTGAGGTCGAACCCGCGAGCATTCCGGAGCGGGTTCTCTTCCTCGAAGTCCCAAAGGTCACCATCGCGTTATAGGTACTGCCCGTGTTGGCCACGGTGTCGATCGAGCGGCCCGCCTCGGTACCGGCCTTGCCCGAGACCAGGGTCCTGATGTAGACGATGCGCTCGCCCTTCTTGCCGGAGATGCGGGCCCAGTCGTCCGGGTTCGTGGTGTTCGGCAGGTCCTCGTTCTCGCTGAACTCGTCGATGCACGCGGCCAGCAGGTGCAACACCCGCATGCCCTTCTGCCCGGTCTCCAGGAACTCGGGTTGCCGGTACTACGTGTCACCAGCCCTGTTCGGTCAGGAGGCGCACGGCTTCGCGGTAGTGCTCCGACCCGGTCGTTCGGTCCTCCTTAAGCCGCGGGCTTGGTTTGCCCGCTCTGGCAGAGATTGTCGTAGGTCGGGGGCGTTTGTCCACGATGTGTTACGAGAGCGGCCGGCTCCGTTACGTAAGGGCCGTTCTGAGCCGGCGCGCCATCCCCGCAACCTGGGCCAGAGCCGGCAAAGATGCTGATCGTTATTGGTCCTCGGCAACCGGAGGCGCATTAGCCCCGAAAAGCAGCGAGGCCCCCGCTAGGGGGGCCGCCACACAACCGCATATCCGCTCGTCCGAGCCTCGCGCCCCAGGCTGCCAACCAAATGCGCGGGCCGAACTGAAAGCCAACAACCGTGGCCACAGTAACAGGTCGCACGGTCGATTCAACACTGCCAATGTGCGACACGCCGGGTGTCGCTACAGCGAGCCCGGGCAGTCCTGACGGCCTCTCGCGCGCCGCTGCAGAGGCCGCCTGGCATGCGGTCACGCCCTCGATCGCCGGTACGCCGCATGTCCGGATCTCGCGTGACGGCGGCCGCACCTACCCGGCCCGCCACGCCCGGCCACTCCCCGCCGACCCTCCAGCCCAGCCGTCCACGGTGCCGGTTTACGATCCCGCCACGGGTACCGGCCGCATGCTGGCGCTCGACCTTGATCCCGGCCGTGGGGGCCGTGATGTTCATGGTGCTGCTGTCGAACACCACCGTGAACGTGGCGGCGCCGGGGTCGACCGCCAGGCGGCCGAGCTCGTCCAGCTGCTTGAGCGCGTCGGCGCCCGGTATGTCGCCGACGTCTCGCCGAGCGGCGGCCGCCATATCTACGTCCTGTTCTCCTCGTCGCTGCCGTGGCGCGAGCTGCGCGACGCCGCCCGCGCGTTGTCTCAGCGCTTCCCTGCGGTCGACCCAGCGCCTATGTCATCCCTCGGCGGCCAGATCTCCCCTCCTGGCGCCCGCCACAAAAGCGGCGGCTGGCGCGTGCTCTCAACGCCGCTGAGCGAGGCGAGGGCTGCTGTCGAGCACCCGAACGGGCCGGAGGTATGGGCCGCGTTGCTGACCGAGTTCGCGGATGAATTGCGGGCCCTGGAGGTTGCGCCTGGCAATGTCCACCAGGGTGAAATTGCCGAGCTGGACGACACCGGCGTTCCGTGGGTTCCCCGCCTCGGCGGCCGCGCCCCGCTCGGCCCTGAGCTTGAGCGTGTCGCCCGCACCGGGCGGTGGGATCGGTCACGCTACGCGGGCCGCAGCGAGGCGCGCATGGCCGTCCTGGGCGCTGCTGTAGCCCGCGGCTGGCGACTGGCCGAGGTGGAGTCGGCGATCGCCTCCGGAGCCTGGAAGGGCCTGGTCACGCTGTACGAGCGGCGATCAGAGCCCGGCCGCCTCGAGCGGCTCCTGCCCTCTGAGTGGCGAAAATGCACCGGCAAGATCTCGGGGGAGGAAAACGTACGTCATTGGCACACTAGCGACGTCAATACACGCCCCCCCGCAGGCGAACCGGCCATCTCAGCGGAGTACGGACTGATCCGGCAATGGCTGACGGCGATCCTCTGCGCGGCCGAGGATCGCGAGCGGGTCAAGGGGTGGGGCGGTCATGCTATCGCTGTCCGCCTGGTGCTGCTCGCCCTCGGCCAGGCGGCGATGGTCAGCGGGTCAAGTGTGATCGAGTTCGGGTGCAGGAATATCGCGCTGCACTCGGCGCTGAGCCACCGGACGGTGTCTCGGGCCCTGCGGATACTCCGTGACGAGCCTGACCCGCTGATCGACCTGGTGAGCGCCCGCAAGCTGGCCCGGGCCGACCGCTATGCGCTCCGGATCCCCGACCGGTACGCGGACCGTGTCCGATGGCGGCGGCGCCGGGCTGGCCGCATCGAGGCGGCGCACCCGGCGTTCCTCGTGCTCGGCGGGACGGCCGCGCTGGTGTACGAGGCCCTCAGCCTGGAGGCTGAGCGCGGCGCTGAGGTGGCCCGGGCGGCCCGGCTGAGCGCGTCGGCGGTGTCGGCCGCGCTGCGGGTGCTCGCTGAGCACGGGCTCGCCGACCGCGGCCCGGGCGGCTGGAGACGCGGCCCGGTCAGCCTGGACGCGGCGGCCGCCGCGACGGGTGCCGCTGACCTGCACCGTGAGCGGGCCGAGCGGTACGAGCGGGACCGGGAGAGCTGGCGGGCGCGGCTCAGAATGTATGTCAGCGCCCGTAGCGCGGTCGTGGCGCCGCGTGACGGATGGATCGGCCTGGACGATGAGGACGAGTGGGCGGCGATCCTAGGTCGGCGCTGGCTGGGCGACGTCGCCCAGGTTCGCGGGCCGCCCGCCGCGAGCCGGACGCAGGAAGGCGCGTAAGGGCGTACTCGGGCATGCCTCGGTCACGGCGAGGGGCTCTCGGCTCGTCAGCTCCGAGGGTGCGCGATGCGGCGGACGATCTTGAGTGCCTCATCGCCGTAGACGGCCGACTCGCGGAACGCGGCGAGCTGGTCCCGGTATACCTGCACTCCGGCCGGGTCGTTGGCGTACACCGAGGCGTGCGGCGTCTCGGCGATGACGAACGGCGGCAGGTCGTCGATGCGGTCCTCGTAGAGGACGAACCCGCACCGGGTGATGGCGTGCATTTCGGCGTCGGCCGGGATGACGCCGAAGCTGATGTTCTCCAGCGTCACGACGGCGGCCAGGTGGTCGAGCTGGGCCGTGCGGAGCGCCCGGGTCCCGGGCCGGTACCGTAGTGCGGCCTCCGTCAGCAGGAACTCGAACGACCGGCCGGCCTGGTGCAGGATCTCCTGGCGGGCCATCCGGGCGAACACGGCCTCGGCGGGGCTGGCGGCCTGGTCGGCGAGCGACAAGATGCTGCGCGCGTACGCTGCGGTCTGCAGCAGTCCCGGGACGATCCCGGGCTGGAAGTTGCGGAGCGTGCGCGCGGTCGCCTCGAGCGTACGGACGTCTTCCTGCACGGCAGCCAGGCCGCCGCTCGTGCGGTCCCGCAGAGGCGTCACCTCGTTGACGGCCGCCTCGCCGAGGCCGAGCAGCAGTGCCCGGCGGTCCTCGCTGACCTCCGCGGCGTCAGCCCATGCGGTCAGCTCCGGCAGCGAGGGAACGGACGCGCCCCGCTCGATCCGGGAAACTGTGGGCTGGCTGAGGCCGGTCGCCTGGGCGATCTGGCGTCCGGACAGTCCCGCGAGCATGCGTACGCGCCGCAGTTCGGCGCCGAGGCGGGCGAGCTGCGGTCTGGGTTCACGGGACTGTCCTTCGCTCACGCCGCGGTGCTCCGCAGGCGTGCCAGGTAGGTATCCAGCGGGACGGCGTAGCGCCCGGCCATCCGTAGCGCCGTCCTGCAGCGCTCGACGTCCTCGGGCGCCGTGGTGATCTCGGACCCGAGGTAGGCACCGGTCTCGTCGTAGGCCATCAGCGCAGCGAACGGCTGCGGACCGTCAGCGTCGAACAACCAGAAATCCCGGTCAAGG
>Ga0335074_10004975_pt1 | contig 18364 bp, 20 predicted proteins | sample Lox_Sample_23_FD_206715 | JGI IMG/M metagenome (GOLD analysis project Ga0335074, IMG submission 206715) | Soil microbial communities from Loxahatchee National Wildlife Refuge, Florida, United States - Lox_Sample_2.3 | ecosystem: Environmental > Terrestrial > Soil > Wetlands | place: USA... | reverse complement strand
CTCGATCGCGGACGCGCCGGGCAGGCCGCGCAGCGCGGCGAACGGGATGATCACCTGCGCGAGGGTGCCGGTGCCGGCCGCCTGCGGCAGCAGCCCCGACTTGATCAGCCGCGACAGCGCCTCATCCAGGGCGTCGTGCTGCCGCTGCTCGGTGCTGCGCCAGTCATCAGCGCCCCGGTGCTTGCCGAGCGCGTCGAAGATCGCCTGCAGCTTGGCCGCGCAGCCGGCGGCCAGGTCGCCGGTCAGCTTCCCGGCCCCGCCGAAGGTGACACCCAGCCGCAGCCGCCGGTCCCCGAACCCGTCCTCGTCCCCGCTGCCGCCGTTGCCGTCATCGGGATCGGGATGCTGCGCCTTCCACGTCTCCCAGATCGACCGGGCCAGCACCTCCAGGTCTTCCAGCGGCACCCCGCCCGCCGCGGCCTCCAGCAGAATCCCATCGGCCTGGTCACGCTCGAGCGGCGGCAATGGGTCAGTCCACTGCGCGATCGCCTTCGCCCACGACTCCGACACGGTCCCACCCGTCATCGCGGCGGCGAGCACGTTGTGCCGGGACAGCCGCTTGTGCCAGCCGTACGCACCTAGGGCCGCGCCCTTGCTGATCCCGGTGCGGTGAATCAGCCACTGCACCGCCGACCGGTGCCCGTCCGGCTCATATCCCGACTGCGCGGTGAACGCCGCCAGCACCGTGGCGTTCACCGCGGTCAGCTGCGCCTGTGCCCGCTGCAGCCGCCGGAGCATGTCCCCGTGCGCCGTCGTGCCCAGCGACGTCCAGTCCGTCGCGGCCAGGTGACCCAGGGCAGCGTCCAGCCAGTCCGCGGCCTCGCCTTCGTGGGCGAACGCGCCTGCTGCCTGCACCTGGATCACCTCCTCGCGGGCCGGAACACGCCTTCGATATTTATCGATAATAGCACCATCTCAATATGTATCGCGACATGTAGTCCATGATTGTTTGTTTGATTTACGTCAACGATGTGGGGAGAGATCGTGGGGACAGATGGCGAGGAAGATGGGGCAAATGGGTCGCGACGGAATGCTGCGGGAGGAGCGGGGAGGGATTCGAGCGGGAAGCGGAGCCGCCACGGCTAGGATCGCGGCATGCGGGTGCTGGTCACGGGGGCGTTCGGGTTCATCGGGACCGCGGTGGGGCGGCGGCTGGCGCTGGCGGGGCACGACGTGGTGGCGGTGACCAGCAGGCCGCTCGGCGCGGTGCCGGCGCCGCTATTCCCGTGCCGGGTGGTGCGGGCGGACCTGCGCGAGGAGGGATCCGTGCGCGCCGCCCTGGCCGACGCCAGGCCCGACGCGGTGTGCCATCTGGCCGGGCTCGGGGAGGTGCGCGAGTCGTTCGAGCACCCCGAGGAGTACCACGCGGTCAACGCCGGAGGAACGAAGACGCTGCTTGACGCGCTGACGGCGACAGCGGCCGGAACCCGGTTCGTCTTCGCCTCGTCAGTAGCCGTGTACGGCGTGCCGGAACGCCAGCCCGTCACCGAAGACGCGCCGCTGCTGCCCACCAGCCCGTACGGCGAGTCGAAGGTGGCGACGGAGCAAGCAATACAGGCCGCCGCTGCGAGCGGCGCCATCGGGGCGGCCTGCCTGCGGATCTTCAACGCGGCCGGCGCGGTCGCCGGGGGCGCCGGGGGCGCCGACACCAACCTCAGCCGGGTCATCCCCAAGGCCCTCGCCGTAGCGGCGGGACAAGCCGGCCGCGTCGAGGTGAACGGCGACGGCAGCGCGGTGCGCGACTTCGTGCACGTGGACGACGTGGCGTCGGCATTCCTGCTCGCCCTGGAGAACGGGTGCCTGCCCGGCAGGGCCCCGGCCTACAACGTCGGCGCGACCGCCGCCAGCGTCGCGGAGATCCTGGCGGTCACCGGGGAGGTGACCGGCCGGCCGATCCCGGTGGTCAGGAACCCGCCGCGGAACGAACCACGGGTGCTCATCTCCGATCACACCAGGATCGGAGACGAGCTCGGGTGGTCGCCAGCGCGATCAGCGCTGCGCGAGATCGTCGCCGACGCGTGGGCCGCTGTCAGCCGCACGTAGGCCGCGCGGCGGTGTCCCTGGGGGTGGTGTCATCTTTTTGTCACTTCCTCGAAAGATTGTCCGGTTATTGGACTGTCGCGCGAAGGACCGGAAAACAAAGATGACATCCGTGGCGATCCTGCTCATCCTCTTGCCGGGACTCGCGCTCGGTTACCACCGTTATCTCGGGACCCGGGCGACGCGGCATGTGTCCATCGAGGTGGCGTGCCTGTCGCTTGACCAGATTGTCGATATAGGCACTAAGTCCTCGACCTCGATGGTCAAGCGTGCGGCCGGCCGGCCGCAGCCGTACGCGGCCGCGGACGGCGCCGTCGAATGGCGGACGCAGAGCAAGGGCGGCGTCATGCTCTACCGCGTGCTCCCGCTCCCCGACTACCTGGGTTTCCGGGTCGAGAGCTGGGCAACCACGGTGACCATCACCCGCGTGCAGGGGTCGCAGGATCTGCTGCGCAGGCGCCGCCGCACGCTGGAGGCGATCGCCCGCGCGGGCCTGCCCGTCCCCCCGCCCGCATTCGTCATGCCAGAAACAGCAAAAACAGCAGAAACAGTCAGAGCGTAAGACTGAGCGGCTTGCCTCTCGTGCATCCAGCCGGTAACTGCCTACGATGGCGGCATGAGTCCGCTGTCTGGAGTGCTTGGTGAGGCGTGGGCGCTCTACCGCCGACACTTCGCGCACTTCATCCTGATTTCGTTCGTTATCTACCTAGTGGTCGCCGTCATCACCGCGCTGCTGTCCCTGGCGGCCGGGTCGTGGGCCGGTTTCCTCGGGCTGCTGTTCAGCCTGTTCGCCATGTTCCTGCTGCAGGCGGCGCTGGTGAAGGCGGTCCAGGACGTCCGCGACGGGCGCGCTGACCTGGACCTCGGCCAGACCGTGCGGGCCGCGCTGCCGTACGTCGGCGCGGTGGCGATCGCCTCGATCCTCGCCAGCATAGGGATCGCCATCGGGCTGGCGCTGATCATCGTGCCGGGGCTGATCCTGCTGACGTTCTGGTCGATGATCGTGCCGTGCATCGTGATCGGCGGGGCAGGCGCGATGGAGTCATTCGGCCGCAGCTGGCGGACGGTGCGCGGATACGCGTGGAACGTGTTCGGCACGTTCGTCGTGGTGTTCCTGATCCTGATCGTCGGCGAGATCGTGATCTCGGCGATCTTGCTGGCGCTGCCGTACGCGTGGCGGAACTTCATCGCCGACGTGGTGGCGGGCACCCTGGTCGCGCCGTTCCTCGCCGCGGTCGTGACGCTGGTGTACTACCGGCTCACCGCCGCGCACGGCGGGGCGGCCGAGCCCGCCGCGCCCAGCGCGGGGTACGGGCAGCCGGGCGGCTACGGGTACGGGCAGCCGGGCCCGGGCCCGGGTCCGGCCGACCCCGGCGACTACGGGCAGCACGGCCCCGCCTAAGGCCAGCGCGAGGCCAAGCCCGCGGCCAGCCCGAGGCCAGCCCGTGGTCAGGCCGAGGTCAGCCCGCGGTCAGGATCACCGGGCCGTCGCTGGTGACCGCGACGGTGTGCTCGGCGTGCGCGGCGCGGCTGCCGTCAGCGGTGCGCACCGTCCAGCCGTCGTCGTCCAGGTAGATGTCGTCGCGGCCGCCGGCCATGAACCACGGCTCGATCGCGATCACCAGGCCCGGCGTCAGCCGCATGCCGCGCCCAGCCCTGCCGCGGTTGGGGATGTGCGGGTCCTCGTGCATGGTCCGGCCGACGCCGTGGCCGCCGAGCTCCGTCGAGATGCCGTAGCGGCCCGCGTCGCCGACCTTGGCGATCGCGGCCGAGATGTCGCCGAGCCGGCCGCCGGGCACGGCCGCCGTGATGCCCGCCTCCAGCGCGGCCTGCGTAGTGGCGATCAGCTCCGCGTCGCCGTTAGCGGGCGGCCCGACGCTGAACGATATCGCCGCGTCGGCCACCCAGCCGTCCAGGGTTGCCCCGGCGTCCACGCTGAGCAGATCGCCCGCCTTGAGCCGGTACTTGCCAGGGATGCCGTGCAGCGCGGCGTCGTTGACCGACGTGCAGATGACGGCCGGATAAGGGACTGGCGCGAACTTCGGCTTGTAGTTCAGGAACGGCGATGTCGCGCCCGCCTTGGCGAGGACTTCGCGGGCCGCGTCGTCCAGGTCCTGCAGCTTGACCCCCGGGGCAGCGCACGTCCGAGCCGCCGCGAGCACGCCGGCGACCACGCGGCCGGCGGCGCGAATCGCGTCGACCTCCCCCGGCGTTTTCATCTCGACCATGAACGCTTCCCCTTTCCGTCTCCGGGATAACTATACCGGTATTACAATCACGGTATGGTCCGGCCCCCACTGAGTCCCGCGGAACGCGCCCGCGGCGAGCGACTCGGCGCCATCCTCCGGCAGGCGCGCGGCACGCGCAGCATGGCCGACGTGGCGGCGGAATCGGGCGTTCCCGTGGAGACGCTGCGCAAGATCGAGACGGGGCGCATCGCCACCCCCGCGTTCTTCACCGTGGTCGCGCTGGCCGCCGCGCTCGGCGTCGACCTGGAGCGCGTCGCGGCGCGGTGTGCGGCGGCCGACGAGGCGCCACCGCGGGCGGCTTCCGCCTAGACGGGGTTAGCCGGAACGTCCCGGAGCAAGCCGAGGACGTTCCGGACAATCACACGGAACCCGCGCGAACCTCACACCGACCGCGAGAGCTGGGCACCATAACCTGCCCGTCGTGAGCGAGTCTCTGCCCCTGAGACGGGTCGCGGCGCGGACCCGGCTGGACTTCTGGTTCGACGCCGCCATCCTCGTCGGGTACACGGTCGCCTACAGCTACGGCTTCACCGGAGTAGTGATCCACGAGTGGCTCGGCATCGCGCTCGGGATCGCGCTGCTGCTGCACATCACGCTGCACTGGGACTGGGTCGTGCGGACGACGGGACGGCTGCTGCGCCCGCGCGGTCCCGACAAGCTGATCTGGCTCGTCAACCTCGCGCTGCTGTTCGCCATGACCCTGTGCGTGGCGTCCGGCATCCTGATCTCGCGGGTCGCGTTGCCGGAACTCCGCATCAGCCTTCCGCTCGACGATCCGTTCTGGGACCGGGCGCACACGCTCACCGCGGAGGTCACGCTCGGACTCGTTCCTGTCCATGTGGCGCTGCGCTGGCGGTGGATCGCCGGCGTCGGCCGCCGGCTGCTCACCAGGCGCCCGCGGTGAGGTTCCTGCGGTGAGGTTCCTGCGGCAGCTGGCCGCCGCGACGGCGGTTGTGGCGCTGGTCGTGCTCATCGGGCTGGCCTGGCATCACTTCGCGCCCGGCACCTTCGGGGGTCAAGGTGGCACCGGCCCGCACCGGTTCGTCGTCCGGGGCCAGCCGGCCGCGGCCGTGCACCGGGGCGTGAAGGTGCTCCCCGGGGTTGAGCTGAACACCGGCGGCACGTCCGGGGTACTGCCCATCCAGCTCGGCGACCTGCTCGAGCCCGTGAACCTGGCCGTGCTGTGGAACACCGCCTGGATCGAGGCGGCCGTGATCGCCGGCGTGGTGATCGTCGACGCGGGCCGGAGGAAACTACGCCGGACCAGGCGCGCGCGGTAAGCGACTGGCCGCCAGCAGGGGCAGAGCCGGGGGCAGACATTGAGCCGAAGCCGGAACCGGAGTGACGAAAGTGACCCACGGAACCCACGTGACCAACGCGACCCGCTGGCTGCGGTCCGGCCGCGGCGGCCTGTTCCTGCTCGCGCTCGTCGTCGGCGTGGGCTCGGGGCTCGGCGCGGTGGCGTTCCGCCCGGTGGGAAGGCTGGCTGACCAGCGCCGACGTGTTGCGCGCCAGCGCGACGCGAACGGCGCCGTTGCCGCCGCAGGAGGCGGGCCAGGCCCGTGCCAAGCCGGCGCTAGCGGGCCTTCTCGGTAAATACCGCGTTGCACCGCTCGCAGTACCACACCGCCTGCTCGTCGTCGCCCGGCGGCCGGCGCCGCACCGGCGACCGCACGAGGAACGCGCCGATCCGGCGGGCGTACGCGAGCCCGTAGCAGGCGACCGCGTACCCGAAGCAGACGCAGGCGGCGGCGAGCAGCGGGACTGACGCCGCTCCGCCGTTGAGGACCGCGCGAATCAAGAGGAGCACCGCGCCGAGCACGCCGCAGGCCGTGCCGGCCCAGGCCAGCCGCTCCGCGGACAGCAGCAGCCGGGCAGGGGTCACCGTCGCGGCGTCCCCGTATACGCGGGAGACCCGCCGGACGTGGTCGGGTCCCCCGTGCACGGGGCAAGCCACCGTGAGGGATGGCGCGAATCGCTCCATCCCTCCACGGTAACCGCTTGTATCTAGGAAAACTTCAATTCATTATCCGGAACGGGCCCGTGGCGACTCCGGTCAGCTCAGCCCTTCGGCCTGCAGGAAGCCGGCCGCGACGGTGGAGTAGCTCGCGTGATCCGTGATGACCGCGTTGTCCATCTGCAGCAGGGCGTCCGTGGTCAGCTTGGCGTCGACCGCGTTGAGGGTATTGATGATCGTGGCGTTCATCGCCGGCTTGTAGACGAGCGGGATCACGTTCTGCGCGGCGAAGTTGAACTTCGGGTCCGCGAGCGAGACCAGCTTGTCGGTGACGATCTGCGGGGTGGTGGTGAAGACGTCGGCCGCCTGCACCTTGCCGTCCTGCAGGGCGGCGAGCGTCAGCGGGCCCGACTCGTCGAGCGGGACGAAGCTCTTGAAGGTGAGCCCGTAGGTCGCCTTCAGGCCGGCGATGCCGTCGGAGCGGGTCTTGAACTCGGGCGGCGCGCCGAGCGCCATGTTCGCCGCGTACGGCTTCAGGTCGGCGATGGACTTGAGGTGGTACTTGTTCGCGGTCGCCTGGGTCACGGTGATCGAGTCGCTGTCCTGCGCCGGGGCCGGGTTGAGCACCTGGAGCGTGGACGGCAGCTTCGCGGCCAGCGCGGCGTCGACGTCCGCGGTAGTCTTCGCGGTCGACGTCTTGTCGACCTCGACCGTGAGGAGGGTGCCGTTGTATTCGGGGATGATCGAGATCGTGCCCTTCTCGACCTGCGGGTAGTACACCTCGCGGGCGCCGATGTTGAGCTTGGTCGAGACCTTGACGCCCTTAGCCTGCAGCGCCTGGGCGTAGACCGTGGCGAGCAGCTCGTTCTCCGGGAAGTTCGCCGAGCCGATGACAACGGAAGTGGAGCTGCCTCCCGGAGACAGCGGATTGGAGCTGCCCGAGCTGCTCGCGCTCGCGCTCGCGCTGCTGCTTGACGAGCTTGCGCTGCTCGAGCACGCGGCCACGGCCGCGAGGGTAATAGCCGCGATGGCGGCTATCCCGCCGGTGCGGGACCTGGTGAGCATATGGTCTTCCTTTCGGATGGGGTTTCCCTATTCAGTCCTGCCGAGCTTTGCTTGCGCGCGCAGGCCGGCTGGGACCACCAGCCTGCTGAGCACGGCGAAAAGGGCCAGCACCAGGACAGCGAGCACCACGACGAGCAGCGCGCCGCCGGCCACTGGACCGTACTCGTTACTCGCGAGACCGTCGATGATGAAGCGGCCGAGGCCGCCGAGGCCGATGTACGCGGCGATCGTGGCGGTGGCCACGACGAAGATCGCCGAGGTGCGCAGGCCGACCAGGACCAGCGGGAGCGCGATCGGCAGCTCCACGCGCGTCACCTGCTGCCATGAGGTCATGCCCATCCCCCTGGCCGCGTCCTTCACGTCGGGGTCGACGCCCGCCACGCCCTCGTAGGCGTTGATGAGAATCGGCGGGATGGCCAGCACGACCAGCGGCAGCAGCCAGGTGAGGATGCTGAAGCCGAGGTAGACGGCCAGCAGGATCAGCAGCCCGAGGGTGGGGATGGCGCGCCAGGAGTTGGCCACGTTCACCACGAATGCCGCGCCGCGGCCGGTGTGCCCGATCGCGACCCCGGCCGGGATAGCGATCAGCGCCGCGATCACCAGCGGCAGTATGCAGTAGCCGAGATGGGCGAGGATCTGCTGCGGGATGCTGTCCGACCCGTGCCAGTTAGCGGACGTGGTCACCCAGTCCCAGGCGTAGCTGAAGAAGCTCACGCGGCCCGCCTCCTCAGCGCCACCCGCTGCAGCCCCGGCCACTGGGCCAGCGCCACCTGCCGGCGGGGCTGCCACGGTGTGAGCAGCCGCCTGACCCCGACGAGCAGCAGGTCACAGGCGACCGCGAGCACGATGACGCACACCAGGCCCACGTAGATTTCGGTGGGAAACGACCGCTGCAGGCCGTCGATGAACAGGTAGCCGAGGCTGGACACCCCGATCAGCTGCCCGAGGCTGGCCAGGCTGATGCTGGACACCACGCCGACCCGCAGCCCGCCGATGATCACCGGCGCCGCCAGCGGCAGTTCCACCGCCACCAGGCGGCGCGTCGGACCGTACCCCATCGCGGTCGCCGCCTGCCTGACGGGGGCCGGAACCGCGCGCAGCCCGGCGACGACGTTCGGCAGGATGACGCACAGCGAGAAGGCGGTCAGCCCGATGATGACCGTGGTGTCGGTGAGCCCGAAGGCCGGGATGAGCGCGATCCACAGCGCCAGCGACGGGACCGCGTAGACGATGTTGACGACGGTCAGCGTCGGCGGGTAGAACCAGCGCCAGCGCGCGGCAATGATCCCGAGCGGCAGGGAAATGATCAGCCCGTACAGCGCCGACAGCACGCCGAGCTTGGCGTTCTCCCAGGTCAGTTGCCAGATGAGCGACCAGTTCTGGGGGATCCAGGACCAGATCATGGCTGTGCCCCCGACGGAGCGCCCCGCGCTCCCGGCTGGCTGGGTGCGCCCTGCGCTCCCGGCTGGCTGGGTGCCGGCTCCGCGCGCTCCGCGCGCTTCTTGCTGTTATCAGCGCTGTCTTTGTCGGCACTGTCCTCGTCCGCGGCTTTCTCCGCGGCCTGGATCGCGGCCCGAAGCTGATCGAACGTCGCCACGCCGACCGCCTGGCCGTCGTCGTCCACGCCGACCGCCTGCCCCGCGGGCGACAGCACCGCCGCGTCGAGCGCCGCCCGCAGCGAGTCGGTGCCGACCATGAACGTATGCCCGAGCGGCTCGGCGGGCACCTGGCTGAGCGGGGCATCGCCCTGGCGGCCGCCCAGGCTGTCCGCCTGGACCCAGCCGCGCGGTTTCCCGCCATCGGTGACCAGGATCCACGGCACGCCGGCGGCCTGCGCCTTGGCCACGGTGGTGTCGGCGCTGAGCAACGGCCCGGTGCTCAGCGAAAGGCCCTGCGACCTGAAGAACGACAGCCGCCTGATGCCCCGGTCGAAGCCGACGAACCCGGCCACGTAGTCGTCCGCGGGGGCACCGAGCAGCCGTTCCGGGGTGTCGAACTGGGCGATCTTGCCGTGCGGCCGGAACAGTGCCACCAGGTCGCCGATCTTGATGGCCTCCTCGATGTCGTGCGTGACGAACAGGATCGTCTTCTGCAGGTCGCGCTGCAGCGAGAGCAGCTCTTCCTGCAGCGAGCTGCGCACCACCGGGTCGACGGCGCTGAACGGCTCGTCCATCAGCAGCACGGGCGGGTCCGCGGCGAGCGCTCGCGCCACCCCGACCCGCTGCTGCTGGCCGCCGGACAGCTGGTACGGGTAGCGCCGCGCCAGCGCGGGGTCCAGGCCGACGGTGGTGAGCAGCTCACGGGCCCGGTCCCGCGCCTTCTGCCGGCGCCAGCCGTTGAGCACCGGGACTGTGGCGATGTTGTCCTCGACGGTCCGGTGCGGGAACAGCCCGGTCTGCTGGATCACGTAGCCGATGCCGCGCCGCAGCCGGGCCGGGTTCTGCTCCCTGATGTCCTTGCCGTCGATCGTGATCCGGCCTTCGGTCGGCTCGACGAGGCGGTTGGTCATCCGCAGCGTGGTGGTCTTGCCGCAGCCGCTGGGGCCGACGAGGACGACGGTCTTGCCCGCGGGGACCTCGAGGTCCAGGGCGTCGACGGCCACCGTCCCGTCCGGGTACCGCTTCGTCACTGCCTCGAACGTGATCAAGCCGCCGCCAGGCCCTTTCGTGTGGAATCCCGTGAGGAATCTAAATTTTTCCGACCGAATTTATCTGAATATACCGTAGGCCTCCGATCCCGGATTACCAGCTCACCGGCTCGGCTGAACTCATCCAACCACCTTAACGTTCACACGGCGTTCGGACCGGTATCGGCCGTGCCGTTTGGGTAACAACCGTCCCTCACTACCCCGTTGGCTACCCGTTGAACGTAAGCGTGAAGTACACGCCGCGGCCGGCGGGAGTGCGGAACACGCCCCAGTCGTCCGCTAGCTGGGTAACCAGCACGAGCTCAGGTCCTGCTCCGTCCTCGTCGGGCGTCTCGGCCGGGACGGGCAGCGACCGCGCGGAATCGTAGACGTCGACGCGCAGCTGGCCGCGCGAGCACCTGAGCGCCACCGTGACGCTTGGGCCGGCGCCGTGCAGGATGGCGTTGGTCACGACGTCGCTGGTCAGCAGCATCGCGATATCCAGGTCGACGGGAACCTGCCAGGAGCGCAGGGCGTCGCGGACGTGACCGCGGGCCTGGCCCGCCGCGACTGGCTGGCGGTCGAGCCGGACGCGGCGCTGGTGCAGTTCGGCCCTGCGGGCCGGGGCCGTTACGTTCATCGCTTCCTCAGCTGACGGGGGGTTCGGAGGATGCTCGGTTTGCCGTTGCACTGGAAATGGTTATGCAACTTGCATTGCAAGACATCGGTCAGCTGACGGATCTCCATCGTGTTGGCGGCGGTACCGCCATTGTCAGGTCTCATGTGATCTGGCCATTTCTCACGTATCTGGCCAATCGGGTGGCCAGTCTCATCTGATCTGGCCAGGATGCATGTGTGACTGGTGCGGGTGTTGCCGTTGCGGACGGTGATTTTGAGGCGGTCTATGTTACGGGTGATGGGACCGAGTGCCGGGTGGGCCTTGCGGCCCTGGCCGGGGTGTGCCTGGAGGACGGGCGTCCGGTGCGGTCGTTCCCGTCGTATCAGGGGCAGCGGAATTACCCGGGCTGGTACTGGTCGGCGACGATGGGCCGCCGGGTGGGGTTCGAGTCGTGGGTCGAGCGGGACCACCTGGTTGCGCTCGACTTTGACCCGGCGGTGACCGCGGTGGCGTCGCAGCCGTTCTGGCTGCTGTGGCGGGCCGGGGGCAAGGTGCGCAGGCACGCGCCGGATTTCTTTGCCCGGCTGGACGGCGGCGGCGCGCTGGTGGTGGACTCGCGGCCGCTGGACCGGATCGGCGAGCGGGACCGTGAGGCGTTCGCGGCGGCCGGGGCCGCGTGCGCCGTGCTCGGCTGGCGGTATGCCGTGCAGGGCTCGGCCGGGCCGGTGCAGGCGGCGAACCTGCGGTGGCTGGCCGGCTACCGGCACCCGCGGTGTCATGACGAGCCGGCGGCGTCCCGGCTGCGGGAGGCGTTCGCGGAGCCGCGGCAGCTGATCGACGGCGTGGAGATGGCCGGGGACCCGCTGGGCACGCTGCCGGTGCTGTTTCACCTGATGTGGCGCCATGAGCTGGCGGCGGACCTGTCGGTGGTGCTGAGTCACCGTTCCGTCGTGCGGACGGCCGGGCCGGGAGGCGGCGGGCGTGGCTGAGCGGGCGGGAGTCCTCGGGATCGGTGACCGGGTGGTGTTCGACGGCAGCGAACATCAGGTGGTTGCGCTGGCCGGGACGTCGGTGCGGCTGCTGTCGGACGCGGGGCAGGCCACAGTGGTGGCCTTGCCGTTCCTGCTGGCCGCTGCGGATTTCGCGATTGTCCACGCGGGCGGTGCCGCGCCGCTGCGGCCGCTGATGGCACCGCACGGGCTGCTGGATGCCCTGCCGGGGCACGTGCTGGCCGCGGCCCGTGACTGGGAACGGCACCTGATCGAGCTGCAGACGGGCGTGCCGCCGGATGCCCCGCCCGGCACGCCGCCGCGGCCGGAGTACGATCTGGCACGGCCGCTGGCCGAGCGGGAGCGGGCCAAGGCGGCGGAGCTGACCGCGGCCGGGGTCCCGGCCAGTGCCCGGACGGTGCGGCGGATGCGGTCGCGTTACCTGGAGCAGGGCTTGTGGGGGCTGGTTGATGCCCGCTATTCGCCGGCGGCCCGGTGGCCGGGGAAGGTGGACCCGCGGGTCGTGGCGGCCGCTGCGGCGGTGATCGACGCGCAGACCGGCACGTCGACCGGGACCCGGACCCGGGTTATCCGGCAGGTCACAGAGCGGCTGGAGCGCGAGCACGGCCCGGGCACGGTGCCGGTGCCGTCACGGGCGACGTTCTACCGGCTGCTGGAGGCGCTGTCGGCGGGTCGGCACACGTTCGGGTCGGCTGTCACCCGGCGGCAGACGGCGGCCCGGCCGGAGGGGGTGTTCACTGCGACGATCGCCGCGCGGCCGGGTGAGCAGGTGCAGATGGACGGCACGCCGCTGGACGTGATGGCGGTGATGGACGACGGGGTGATCGGCCGCCCGGAGCTGGTCGCCGCCGTCGACGTCGCGACCCGCACCATCTGCGCCGCGGTGCTGCGCCCGGTCGGCGCCAAGGCGGTGGACGCGGCGCTGCTGCTGGCCCGGATGATGGTGCCCGAGCCGATGCGGCCGGGCTGGCACCAGGCCCTGGCCATGTCAGCGTCCCGGATTCCCTACCAGCGTCTGGTCAGCATCGATGACCGGCTGAAGCTGGCAGCGGCCCGGCCGGTCATCGTCCCGGACACGGTGGTGATCGACCACGGGAAGGTGTTCTTGTCGGAGGTGTTCTTGCGGGCCGCCGACACCTTGGGCCTGTCGGTCCAGCCGGCGCACGAGCGAACCGGATCGGACAAGGCCGTCATGGAGCGGACCTTCGGGTCGATCAACACCCTGTTCTGCCAGCACGTGGCCGGCTACACCGGCCGGGACGTCACCCGCCGCGGCACCGACGTTGCCGACCGGGCCGTCTGGCCGCTCGCCGACTTGCAGGAACTGCTGGATGAGTGGATCGTCTGCGGGTGGCAGTCCCGGCCGCACGAGGGCCTGCGGCACCCGTTTACGCCGGACCGGGCCGCCTCCCCGAACGAGGCCTACGCGGCGCTGGTCGCCGCCGCCGGGTACGTCCCGGTAGCGCTGGCCGGGGAGGACTACATCGAGCTGCTGCCCGCGCAGTGGCGCGGCATCGGCGATGGCGGGATCCAGATCGACTACCGCACCTACAACTGCGCCGAGCTGGCCCCTTACCGGCGCCTGTCGTCGGGGCTGGCCGCCCGGGACGGCCGGTGGGAGGTCCACTACGACCCGTATGACGTCACCCGGGTCTGGGTGCGGAACCATCACCACGGCGGGTGGATCACTGTCCCGTGGACCCACCTGGCCATGGTGGCCCAGCCGTTCGCCGACTTCACCTGGCGGCACGCACGCAAGATCGCCGCCGAGCGCGGCGTCGACGACGCCAACGAGACCGCGGTCGCCGTGGTGCTGGCCGGCCTGCTGCGCCGGGCCGGGCAAGGACCCGGCACGCAGCGGGCGATGGCCCGCACCAGGGCAGCTGCCCTGCCGGGCCTGCGCCCGGCGCTGCCTGCCCCGGAACCAGACGGCGTCACCCGGGCGCTGCCAGCGGCGGCAGCTGAGCCGGCGCCCCCGGAGCCCGGGAAGCCGGCCGGATCACAAGCCGGGGTGATAAACGGGTTCGGGCTGTTCGACCCGTTCGACGAGCAGGACGGCTACCGGTGAGCGACGGCGACCTGCGGCAGCCGCTGACGACCAAGGAAGGCTGGGCGGCGTTCGTATCCCGGGCCCGCCCCGAGCCGCCCCGGCTGCTGTCCGCCCGCGACCTGGGACGGCTGACCGGCACCGAGCGGGAAATCTACGACGAGGCACGCATGGACTACCACAGCGAACTGCTGCTGGTCGCGACCCCGGACATCCGGCAGATCACCGCGACCGGGTCCAAGCTGATCATCAGCAACCGCGGCAAGCAGCTCGGCCGCCGCGGGCTGATCATCTCCGGCCCGTCCGGCACCGGCAAGTCCACCTCGATCACCCAGCTCGGCCGCAGGCACCAGGTCGAGACCGAACGGCGGCACCCGGGCCTGGCCGGGCGGATCCCGGTCGCCTACATCACCGTCCCGCCCGCCGCGACCCCCAAGACGCTGGCCATCGAGTTCGCCACCTTCCTCGGCCTGCCGATCAGCAGCCACGACAGCCAGCACCTGCTGGCCCGGGCCGTCACCGACGTGCTGCGCAAGGTGGGCTGCAGCCTGGTCCTGGTCGACGAGGTTCACCGGCTCGACCTGCGCACCCGGGCCGGCGCCCAGGCATCGGACCAGCTGAAGTACTTCTACGACTCCGTCAGCGCCACCTTCATTTACGCAGGGCTCGACCTGGAGGAGAGCGGCATGTTCGCCGGCATGCGCGGCCGGCAGATCGCCGGACGGTTCATCAGCCTGCACACCGCCGCCTTCGGGCACGCCACCGCCAGCCAGCGCAGCGACTGGGCGCGGCTGGTCACCACCATGGAGCAGACGCTGCTGCTGCACCGCCACAAGCCCGGCACCCTCATCGAGATGGCACCCTACCTGCACCAGCGGACCGGCGGCATGATCGGCAGCCTCGACCAGCTGATCCACGAGGCCGCCAACGACGCGATCAGCGACGGCACCGAACAGGTCAACAGGAAGCACCTGGATGCCGTCATCCTCGACACCGCCGCCCAGGAGCAGTACCACCCCCTGGCTGCCCGCCGCCCGGCCGCCGCCGGGCGCAGGGCAGCGAAGTGAGGCGCTGGCTGCAGCCCGCCCGCGCCCTGCCGGTCACGCTGCGGCCCGTCGGCGGGGAGACCGTCAACTCCTATGCCCTGCGGCTGTCTGCCGCCAACGGCCTGGGCTCGACCGCCGTCTTGCGGTCGCTCGGCCAGCTCACCGAACGCAGCGGGCACCTGCTGGACCGCGACTCCTGGCTCAACGACCAGGCCCTAGACCGCCTCGAGGCCTTCTCGGCCATCTCCCGTCCGCGGCTGCTGCGGGCGCTGCCGGCCCTGCGCCAGGGAGCGCCGTCTCCCCAGCTCGGGCCGCTGCCTGACGACCGGCCTGCCCTGCACTGCTATATCCCCCAGCCGAGGCCCTGGCCTGCCTGCCGCCTATGCACGCTGCGCGTGTCCCTCGGCACCACCGCGACAGCCCTGGTGCGGCCCCCGGTATCCCCGCTGGCATGCCGCCGCCACCAGCGCTGGCTCGGAACTCCGGACGAGCCCGCCGACACCGACATCTCCGCCGTCCCGGAGATCCTGACCGCCTACCGTCGCTTCCAGCGGCTCCGCGGCAGCAGCGACCCGCAAATGGCCGCCGACTGCATCCAGGCTGCCTGGAACATCACCCGGGTCTGGGCGCGCGAACCGCACTGCCGGCCCCGGCTCACGACCCGGTGGCGGGCCAGGGCCGGCAAGCTCGGGCCGCACACGGCGCTCAGCTCGCGGGTCGTCACCTTCCCCGAAGCCGTCGCGCTCGCCGAGATCCTCACCGACCCGGACTGGCGCTGTCACGTGGCAACGGCTCCCGCCCGGCAGTCCGCCCAGTTCTACCGGCGCATCGCCGCCCGGCTCGGCGAGGGAACCTACCAGGCACCCGCCGGCGACGACCCGCTCATCGCCTGGGCCGACCACCATCGCGGCAGCTTCACCGGCGCCCCGCAGACAGCCAGGCCAAATTCGCGTGACCCGTACGCGCAGAGCTGACATGATCGGCGCCGTGACGCTGTTCGTGATCTCGGGAGTGTCCGCAGCAGGAAAATCGACCGTTGCACGGCTGCTCGCGGAACGATTCGAGCGCGGTGCCTGCGTGCCGGGCGACGCCATCCGGGCGATGATCGCCAGCGGACGCATCGACATGCGGCCCGACGCCGGGAAGGAAGCGCTACGCCAGCTGACGCTGCGATACGCGGGGGCGCTGTCGGTAGCGGGCGTCTTCCTCGACGGCGGATTCGACGTCGTGGTCGAGGACGTGATCATCGGCCCCATCCTGCAGGACTTCCTCACCCTGGTCCCGGTGCCCGAATTCCACCTGGTCTTCCTGGACCCAGATGCTGCGGCCATCAAGCGGCGAGAACTGGATCGCGGCCGCATTGCATACGGGCCCGGCCGTTGGTCGGCCGACGGGCTGCAAGCTGTGCTGCGAGACGAGACCGACCGGATTGGCCTGTGGCTCGATACGACCGGTCAGAGTGCCGCAGAGACCGTCGAGTCCATCCTCGCCGACCTGGACGCCAGCCGCGTCCGACTGCCTCTGCCCCGTTGACTGGTCGCCGACGAACATGGCAAAAGTGGCACCTGAACCGACCCAGATGAGAAACGCCGTCCCTGCCAACTCGCCGGAAAAGGCCAACTCAGTTGAGACATGACACGACGAGGCATCTCAACTGACCTGGCCAATCATCAGGTCAGCAGGCATCCATTGGCCAGATCGGTTAAGACCTGACAGCCATCACGTCTGGGGAGCTTGCGGCTCCAGTGACTTCTCGAACCAGTGGTGCGCGTACGGCTCGTCGTTGAAAGCCGCCACCTCTCGGTAGCCGGCCGACCGGTACAGGCCGATCGCCTCGCGCAGCGTCCGGTTGGTTTCCAGCCTCAGTACCCGGACGCCGCGGGCGGCCGCCTGCACCTCGAGCTCGGCGAGCAGCCGCCTTCCCAGGCCGAGGCCGCGGGCCGACTGCGCGACCCACATCCGCTTGATCTCGGCTGGGGCGTCGCCGTGGAACTTCAGCGCGCCGCAGGCTGCGGGTTCTCCGTCCATGGTCGCGACCAGGAACAGGCCCGCTGGCGGCGTCATCTCCTCGTCCGTGGCGGAGATGCTCAGCGCTGGGTCGAAGCCGTGGTCGAAGCGGCTGGCCAGCTCGGCCTCATAGGCCCGCAGGCACGTTTGCGCGTCCGGGTCTCGCGGATCCCGCACGCCGATGCGCAGTTCCATTACTCGTCCATTACCTGGCTACGGCGGTTACGGATGAGTTGATCAGCGACCAGTCGACGCCGGCGCCCAGCCCGGGTCCCGCCGGTGCGTGCACGTAGCCCTCCGCGTCGACCGTGAAGGGCTCGGTCAGGCCGTAGCTGAAGTGCCCGAGGCTATGGTCGCCCGCCCGGTTGAACGCCAGCACCTCGTACCAGTCACAGTTGTCGATGGCCATCATCACGTGCGTGCCTGCGACATTGTTCAGCGCGTTGTAGGAGTCGTGCACCTCGCAGTTCATGCCGAAGGCCTCGGCCAGGTGCGCGATCTTCATCAGCCCCGTGATGCCGCCCTTGATGACGACGTCGCCGCGCAGGAAGTCGGTCGCGCCCGCGGTGATCCACGGCGGCAGCGCGGTCAGCCCGCCGGGAGTGATCTCGGTGGCCAGCAGCGGGATGGTCAGGTGCCTGGCGAGGCGCTGGTAGCCGTGGATGTCGTGGTCGGGCAGCGGGTCCTCGAACCAGAAGTAGCCGAGTTCCTCGATGGCGCGCCCGACCCGCAGCGCATCGGGATAGGAGTAGCTCCACGACGAGTCGAGCATCAGCGTCATCTCGTCGCCGACCGCTGCCCTGACGGCCTCGCAGGCCGCGAGGTCGAAGGTTATAGGCGGCGCGGCGCCCGGTGGCAGCCAGGGCCCGCGCGGCGGGTGCAGCTTGTATCCGCGCCAGCCCTGCTCCTGCCAGTAGACCGCGTCCTCGGCGTACTCCCCCGGCGTCTGGTAATGGGCCGTGGAGTAGTACGCGGGGATCCGGTCCCGGCAGGTGCCCAGCAGCCGGTGCACGGGCAGCCCGGCGGTCTTGCCCGCGATGTCCCACAGCGCGACGTCGACGCTGCCCACGGCGTGCGGGCTGAGGTAGTGCACCAGCCCGGCCATCCGCCGCCAGTGCGCTCCGATGTCCAGCGGGTCCGCGCCGACGAGCCACGGCTTGACGATGGTGACGATCTGCTCCGCGATCGCGACCGGCCCGGGACCGGGCCTGGACAGGAAGCTGTTGCCCTCAATGCCCTCATCGGTCATGATCCGCAGCACGCCAAGCAACTGCCGTCCGCCGGGGCCGAACGAGGCGCTTCCGGTAGCGGCCCGCTCGTGCAGGACAACCGTGACATCCGTAATCCGCACGCCCGAACACGCTACTCCCACTACCCCGGCTAGGCGAGAGCGAAGTGCAGGCCGCGCGGGATGCTAATCGACGGGCTGGGTTCATAATGAGCTAGCGGCATCTGGAGGTGTCCCATCGACCCGGAGAACGCGGATTCCAGCGCCGAACCGTTCCGGATGTCAGCCCGGACGATCTGGCCGATTCACGATTCCGTGCAAGCCTCGGCGAATAAATCCGGGGTTTCGTCGATGAGGCCATCGGTGCCGGCGAATTCAACGGTGTCCGTTATCCGTGAGGTCGTCAATGAACGGCTCAACAACTACGAGAGCCACCTGACCGTCCAGAGCGCTCCCGGGCTGATGACAGA
>Ga0335074_10004973_pt1 | contig 18367 bp, 14 predicted proteins | sample Lox_Sample_23_FD_206715 | JGI IMG/M metagenome (GOLD analysis project Ga0335074, IMG submission 206715) | Soil microbial communities from Loxahatchee National Wildlife Refuge, Florida, United States - Lox_Sample_2.3 | ecosystem: Environmental > Terrestrial > Soil > Wetlands | place: USA... | reverse complement strand
GGAAGGTTAATAACAGCGAAACCCGCTACATAGTGCACTCGCAAAGGCAAAGCGCCAGTGCACTCGGCAGAGATCAATCCACTGATCACCGCCGAAATTCAGTGCCGCGGCCATGGCAGTACGACACTGGCACCTCGCCGCGCTGCTCGAAGGCCTGCGGCTGCGCATGGACCTCAAGCTCAGCATCCTGGAACGCGGGGAGATCTTCGATGCGGCGCGGCATGCCTTCGATTTGTATCAATGGCTGGTGGCACCGGACTTCGATCAGGAAGGCGAGGTCCATCAGGCCCAGCAGGCCCTTGCCGCGACCCCGCGGGGCATGACCCCGCTGCTGGCCGCGGCCCAGGCGACGCACGCTTGGCTCGGTGGCGACGGCCGGCCCGGCGGCGCGCGGGCGCCGATGCGCGCCGCGCTGATCCGGTTCTGGACGCGGGAAAAACTCCTGCGGACGCCGGTGCCGCTGACCGGGGCCGCTGCGCTGCGTGCCGAGACCCCGCCGGATCGCGCCGGCTGGATGGAGGCGTTCCTGGCCGCGCTCGCCGGCGAGGCGGACGACGGGATGCAGCTGCTCATGGAGCTGGAACGTGCCTGGTTCGCCGCCCGCGCCGCGGTCGCCGGCCGGCGGCGCCACTCCCGGGCGTCCGCTGCGGTCGACATGCTCGCCGCCACCCCGCTGGTCTCGGCCACCTCGCTGGCCCGAGGGCTCGGCATGGCGGTGAAGAATGCCGCCGCGCTGCTGGACGATTTCTGCGCCGCCGGCATCGCCGTCGAGGTGTCGCACCGCGCGCGGCGGCGGCTGTTCGGCCTGCAGGGGCAGGCGCCGCTGCGTGACAATGTGTCGCCGCCGCGCCGGCCGCTTCCGGGGCGCGGCCGCGGCCGCCCGCCGGGCATCCCGTTCGATGAACCGGTGGCGGAAGCACCGCCGCCGCCACTGCCGCCGCTCACCCCGATCGAGCGGCGCACCTTCGACTACAGCGACCTCGACCATTGGATGGCGCATCTCGACCAGACAGTCCGGCAGACCAGGCGCACCCTCCAGACTTTGACCAGCCCCGCGCCGGCACCCGACGTGCCGGGGCAGGATGGTGCACCGGGCCAGATAGTTGTTGACGTGCGTGAGGCTGAGCCCAGAGGAGGCCGACCGGACACCGCCTCTGAGATCACAGCGGAACAGCCAACACTGTAACCGCTGATCGCGGGGGTGCCCGGCTGCCCCGGCCTGATCGTGATTTGCGTCAGGCGCCGGCAGCGCCATGCCGCCCGGCGGACGGGTCGGCGACGGGCGCAATCAGTGGCGCACGCACCGTGCCGACCGCCTGGCAGGTCGGGCAGGGCATGCGTTTGCCGCCGACGATCTCCACCCCGGGTGGCGTGGCGCGGTGATAGACCTCCCGCGTGCCGTGGCAGCGCGGGCAGGTCTCGTCACGGCCCGGCCACGGGAGGGCGATCTGGGAAGGCTTTCGGCGGTGTGTGCGGCGCATGGGGCCAGCCTAGCCGAACAAGAACAGAATGAGAATCGGCAAAGCGACGGGATGGCTATTTAGTGCATCGGAGCGGCATCGGCATCGCATGCGCGAGCGACTGCTTGACCCTCGTGGCGGTCCCAGCGGGTCGACTGGGACAGCAATCGGGCAACGACGATGACGATTTTTTCGGCAGCTGGTCCGTCTGGACCGTCCGAAGGGATTTGATAGGAGCGGGTTGCGCTATACTCGCTTCCATGATCGCTTTCGACGACATCAAGCCCGGAGCCCGGCTTCGCGGCCTTACCGGCGGCGGAACCGCCGAGATCGTGCAGGTTGCCCGGTTCGGAGCGGATGCCCTGAACCTCGTCTTCCGAGTGGATGGCAGGGTGGCCGAGCGCCTCGTCTACCGGGGGGAGGAAACCGCCTTCGAACTGGTCGAGGCGGGGCACGCCTACGCCTTCGACGCAGACGGTGCGCTGCTGCGACTGGCATCCGAGGCCTACCGCATCCGGCTTGCCCACCTCTTTGATCCCTATCTGGCAGTCAGCGCCTCTCAGATCGAGGCCCTGCCGCACCAGATCACTGCGGTCTATGGCGAGATGCTGCCGCGTCAGCCGCTACGGTTCTTGCTCGCCGATGACCCCGGTGCCGGCAAGACCATCATGGCCGGGCTGCTGATCAAGGAGCTCTTGATCCGCGGCGATCTCGACCGCTGTCTCATTGTCGCCCCTGGCAACCTGGTCGAGCAGTGGCAGGATGAGCTTGCCGAAAAATTCGGTCTCCACTTCGAAGCTCTGACGCGTGACCAAATCGAAACATCGGTCACCGGCAACCCTTTTGCCGAGCGCAATCGTCTCATCATGCGGCTCGACATGGCCGCGCGATCGGATGAACTGAAAGCCAAACTCAGCGCCGCTCCCGAATGGGACCTTGTCATTTGTGACGAAGCGCATCGCATGTCTGCCTCGTACTTCGGAGGCGAGGTCAAGGAAACCCAGCGCTACAAGCTCGGTCGGTTGCTAGGCACGCGAACGCGCAACCTGTTGCTGATGTCCGCCACACCGCACAACGGGAAGGAGGCCGATTTCCAGCTTTTCATGGGCCTTCTGGACGCTGACCGATTTGAAGGCAGATTTCGGGAGGGCATCCACAAGGCCGATGTGTCGGACATGATGCGCCGGCTGACCAAGGAAGAACTCTACCGCTTCGACGGTACGCCGCTCTTTCCAGAACGCCGCGCCTACACCGCCAGCTACGAGCTGTCTCCGGCCGAGGCCGACCTTTACCAAGCCGTCACCACCTATGTGCGCGAGGAAATGAACCGCGCCGACCGCAATGCCGACGGCGCGCGGCGCAACAACGTCGGTTTCGCGTTACAGATCCTGCAACGCCGGCTTGCCTCATCGCCGGCTGCCATTCACCGCTCGCTTGAACGCCGGCGCAAGCGGCTTGAGGATCGTCTCCGCGAAGAGAGGATCGGACGTAACGGCGCCGGCGCCCCGCTAATTCATGGACCCTCGTTACCCGCGTACGATCCGGACGAATTGGACGAGGCTCCCGGCGCCGAAGCGGAAGAAGTCGAACAAACGATTATTGACTCCGCGACCGCTGCCCAGACTTTGAGGGAGCTGGAAGCCGAGATTGCTATCCTGAACGACCTCGAAGCCCGCGCCTTGCGCCTCAAACTATCCGGGCAGGACGCGAAGTGGCGCGAACTTGAAAGCATCCTCGATGAGCCGATCATGCTCGATGCCGCCACCGGCTTGCGGCGGAAGCTCCTGATCTTCACCGAGCCTAAGGATACATCGGAGTACCTCGCCCAGAAGATCACCGCTCGGTTCGGCGACGCCCAGGCGGTGGTGGTGGTTCATGGCGGTATTGCCCGCGAGGCCCGTCGCGCCGCCATCGCGGCGTTCAACAGCGATCCCGTGGTGCGGGTCATGATCGCCAACGACGCCGCCGGGGAAGGCGTTAACCTCCAGCGCGGCGCGCATCTCATGGTCAACTACGACCTGCCTTGGAATCCAAACCGGCTGGAGCAACGATTCGGGCGCATCCATCGCATCGGCCAGACAGAAGTTTGCCATTTGTGGAATCTCTGCGCGACCAACACGCGCGAGGGCGAGGTCTATCGACGCCTGCTGGAGAAACTGGAAGAGGCCCGTGCGGCACTTGGCGGCAAGGTTTACGACGTGCTTGGCGAGTTGTTCGAGGGTCAGGCATTGCGCGACCTGCTGGTCGATGCCATCCGCTACGGCGACCGGCCAGAGAAGAAAGCAGAGCTATTCCGCAAGGTGGATGGCGCCGTCGATGTTGCGACGATCGAGCGCCTCGTCGCTGAGCGCAAGCTGACCTCGGAGGGGATGGACCCCAACGCCGTCTCCGCGATCCGTGAAGAGATGGAGCGCGCTCAGGCTCGCCGCCTGCAACCGCACTTCATCGGCGCCTTCTTCCGTGAAGCCTTCGCCCTGCTCGGTGGGCGCATCGCAGAGCGTGAGCGCGGCCGGTTCGAGATCACTCGCGTCCCATCGATCCTGAAGGAGCGCGACCGTCTCATCGGCCGGGCTGATCCAGTGCTCGACCGTTATGCGCGGGTCACCTTCGACAAATCCCTGGTGACCGGCCAGCCGCAGGCCGAATTACTCGCCCCGGGCCATCCGCTGCTCGACGCCGCTGTCGATGTGGTGTTGGAACGGTTCCAGCCGTTGCTAGGGCAAGGCGCGGTCCTGGTGGACGGCGCCGATGCCGGCACCCAGTCGCGGGTTCTGGTCTATCTCGAACACGCGATCCGTGACGGGCGCGTGGTGAAATCCGGCGAACCGCGAGCGATCTCACAGAGGCTGCAATTCATCCTTCTCGCGGAGGACGGCACGGCGGCCGATGGCGGGGCCGCGCCTTATCTGGATTACCGGCCGATCACCGCTGAGGAACGCCAGCTCATTGCCGACGCGTTGATCGCGCCCTGGCTCGCCTCCGGCATCGAGACCCGCGCCGTCGGCTATGCAATCGCCGACCTTGTCCCTCAACATCTTGCCGAGGTGAAGCGCCACCGCCTTGTCGAGATCGACAAGGTCGAGCGCGAGGTCCGCGCGCGACTGAATCGCGAGATTAATTACTGGGACGCCCGCGCCGCCCGGCTGCGCGAGGAAGAGCGAGCCGGGAAGGAGCAGCGGATCAACGCTGCCAACGCCGAGGCGACCGCCCAGCGTCTCGTTGAGCGCCTGCACGCTCGACAGGCGGAACTGGACCGCGAGCGGCAAATTGGCGCTCTTCCACCCGTCCTTCGAGGGGCCGCCCTGGTGATACCCCAGGGGCTGCTTGACGCTGGGGCCGTTCCTCAGGATCAGCCAAAGCCCACCGGCTTCGCGGACGATCCGGATGCTCGCGCGGCGGTAGAGGAGCGCGCCATGGAGGCGGTGATGGCGGCCGAGCGGCACTTGGGTTTCGCCCCTCGCGATGTCTCGGGCGAGAAGAAGGGGTGGGACATCGAAAGCCGCGATAATGCTGGCCGTCTCCGCTTCATCGAGGTGAAGGGGCGGCATGCCGAGGCGCGCGACGTGATCCTCACCAAGAACGAGATTCTCGCGTCCCTGAATGCGCCCGACGCGTTCTTCCTTGCCCTTGTGCGCGTTGAACGCGGGTTTGCCCACGCGCCGGTCTACGTCCAGCGCTTCTTCCAACGCGAACTCGGCTTCGCCGAGACCGCCGTGGTTTTCAATCTTGCCGATCTGCTCTCGCTGGCCAGACCGATGGAAGCAGCACAATGACCCGCCGGCAAGGCAACCGACCGGACCGACGCCTGATCCCGCAGGAGGAACTGCTGCCGAGCGAACTTGCTCGGATCGGGGCGCTTGCTCACTATGGCGGCAGTGCCACCCATAAGCTGCATCCCGGCGATTACGGCTTCGTGCCGCCCGTCAACCCACGGCCGAGTAAGTCGCCTTGCGACGACCTTCGGCCCGTGCTGAAGCAGGAAGCCGCGACGCTCTTACGGCAAGGCATCGAGAGGGGCATGGTCAGCCGGTTCGGGCCGGACCAGCTCCCCAAATACGTGTGGGCGGTGGACGCCCAAGGCGAGGTTTACGAGGCCAAGACGAAACCCGGACAGGAAACCGTATACCACGGCTACCGGCTGGGAGAAGACGAACGTCAAATGCGTGCCGAGATCCTGAAGGAGTGGAGCAAGCGATGCCCGCAGGGCTAGAGATCAACCTGGCGCCTGAGGTTCTGGGTGAGGGATCACCGGAAGAACGCGCTGCGTTCGGCTTGTTCTCGATCTGCGCCGGTCCCTTGACCTTGACCGAGGGCTTCGACTCCTTCATCGGCGCGTTGCGGGCGGGGCCACTCGTGTCGGGCTACCATGCCGCCGAGTGGTTCGGCTGGAACTGGTGGCGCCTACTGTACGAACCATATTCTCCCCGCTCGGCTGACTGGTGGCGAGCGCACAAAATGACCGCGATCGGTGAGGGCTATGTCTGGCCGAACATCACCTTTCGCACTGACGGTGTGCGGGCGGCAATCTTGTCGGAGCCGTCGGTTAACCCGGAGGCCAAGCCCTTTCGGTACCTCGGAGCGTCGCCCTGGGTTGGTCCGACATCGCTCCTGGAAGATGCCATTCGCGCCTTTTTCACGCGTATCGCCCACCGGTTGGACGAACGCGGAATTCGGGACAGCAATTTCCAGCGCGTCCTCGCCGATCTCATCAGTGAACGACGCGACTCGGAGATGATGGAACGTCGCCGGCTGGAGGCGCTGCTTGGGTACGATCCGGACGAAGTCGATGAGAGCGTCATCCAGACGCTGCTGACCGATGCGGCGCAATTCGGGACCGCGGCGATTGACGAACTCGCGGCCGATGCCGCTGGCGGCGTCCCACTCAACGCCGGCAGGTTACGAACCATCGCCTCGTATGAAGGGGTGGAAGCGCGGCCTGGCGATGCTGCAAAACTTGCGCAGAACGATCTGGCTGATGCCCTCGACCAACCGGCTGCCTGGCAGCAAGGTCGGCGCGCTGCGATAGCGCTACGCTTGAAAGAGCGGTTGGGTGCCAGTCCGATCAGCACAGCACGCCTCGCTCAGCTTCTTGGCACATCCGCCGTCCGGCGTGGCCCAACGGGTGGTAAATCACCACTTTCCTTTCTGCTGGACGAGGGCACAGGTCAGACGCGTGTAGTTCTGCGTTCCCGCTGGGATACTGGCCGTCGGTTCGAAATGGCGCGGCTACTGGGCGATCATTTGCTGTTCGGCGCCGACGCCACCCTACTGCCGGCGACGCGCGCCTACACATTCCGGCAGAAGGCTCAACGCTCCTTCGCGGCTGAATTCCTGTCACCGTTCGAGGCCATCGAGGATATGTTGCAAGGCGATTTTTCGCAGGAAGCAATCGAGGAGGTAGCGGAGCATTTCGAGGTTTCGACCATGACCGTCGAGACACTGCTGAGAAACCACGGCCTGATCGAACGTGAGCCAATGGCTGACGCTGCCTGATGCCTGTCCTTTGGTCATATGCGCGAAGACCGCCGTAGACGGCAACGGTGTTTGAACGCCGCGACACGATCAATATGCGCATCGTGCTTGGACGGGGGAGTCAGAGAACAATGCCAGGCGCAGCAAATATCCAGTTGAAGTTCACGGAATACCTGCTCGAACTAGCTCGGCGCTCGAACGACGAACTGCACTATCATCCGGGCTATTTCATCAAAATGGTGAAGACACAGGGCGGCGTCGGGGCCGCAAAGACGTTGCTCGCTCAGCCGTTGCCGGCGGATGGCTTTTCGATCCTGAAGAAACTCGGCCGGCCCGATCTGACCCTGGAGGCGGCAGTGCTCGAACAGCGTTGGTCCTCCATGTTTTCCGCGACAGAACTGGCGACCGCACGCGCACGCCTGGGGGTCGAGCAGTGAGCGACCAGCCTGCCACGCCATCCCGCAAGAAGCTCATCGAGGTCTCGATCCCACTGGAGGAGATTAACAAGGCTTCAGCGCGGGAGAAGTCCATCCGGCACGGGCATCCCTCCACGCTGCATCTTTGGTGGGCCCGTCGGCCGCTGGCGGCGTGCCGGGCGGTGCTGTTCGCGCAACTGGTTGACGATCCGTCCGCCTGGCCTGGCCGCTATCCTTTCCCGGAGATCGCCAACGATGAGGAGACTGAGCGCAAGCGGCTGCATCGAATCATCGAGCGGATGGTCCCCTGGGAAGCCTCGAACAGCGAAGCGATCCTGAACGAAGCGCGGTGGGAGATTGCCCGCTCGATCGCCTGGGGCCTGGATGAGGAACCGCCGCCACGCGAGGATGGACGCGCTATCTTGGATTACTTACAGACCAAGGCGCCGCCCGTGTATGATCCGTTCTCGGGTGGAGGATCAATCCCCCTGGAGGCGCAGCGGCTCGGTCTGCGCGCTTATGGCTCGGACCTCAATCCTGTTGCGGTGCTCATCGGCAAGGCGCTTGTGGAGATCCCGCCGAAGTTCGCGGGTTTGCCACCGGTGAATCCGCAAGCGCGAACAGAAGCGACACACGGGGCGCTCCGCACATGGCAGGGCGCTCAAGGGCTAGCCGCCGACGTTCGTTTTTATGGACAATGGATGCGCAGCGAAGCAGAGAAGCGCCTTGGGCACCTCTACCCGAAGGCGTGGCTGGCGGATGGGACCGAGGCCACCGTTCTCGCCTGGCTCTGGGCACGCACAGTGCGCTCGCCGGACCCATCGGCCAAGGGAGCCATGGTGCCGCTCACGTCGTCATTCATGCTTTCCACAAAGGACGATAAGAAAGTCTGGGTTGAGCCGGTGATTGACCCAGCCTCACCCGATGGATACCGCTTCTTGATACGAAAGGGAGCGATCTTAAAAGCAGATGAAGAGAAACTTACCACTGGTACCAAAACATCGAGGGGGAATTTTCGATGCCTTCTGACCGGATCGGCGATTTCTGACGAATGGAATCGGACCGAGGGTAAGGCAGGGCGTCTTGGAGAGCGGTTGGTCGCGGTCGTTGTTGAACAGGGCGGTGTTCGGTCTTTTTTGGCGGCGACCGACGCCGACGAAGTAATTGCGCGCTCTGCACATCCTGAATGGAAACCCGAGGGCGAGCTTTATCCCAAATCCATTGGTGCGCGAGTTCCTGCCTACGGGCTGACAAGATGGGCAGATCAATTCACTGCACGACAGCTCGTAACGCTTGCAACCTTTTCTGAGTTGGTAAAGGCCGTGCGCGATGTTGCTTTGGCAGATGCTCGCGCTTCGCGATCAAGTGAAGACGAGAAGAGACTCTGTGACGGAGGACTTGGAGCAGAGGCCTACGCAGATGCGATCACAACATACCTGGGGCTGGCGGCGAGTAAGTTGTCTATGTTTGCAACAACACAGGCCCGCTGGCGTACCGGCGACGCAAAGACTGCGCCAGGTTATGGAAGGCAAGCGATCTCAATGGTGTGGGATTATGCCGAAATCAACCCTTTTGCAGGAGCTGGAGGCGACTGGGCGGAGGTGGTCAACGGTGGGGCGCGGGCCTTGGCCGCGCACTGCGGCGATGGTCGCCACAATCGGATTGGCAATGTCGATGCCCGCGAGCAGAAAGAACATCATGTCGTAGTTTCGACAGACCCACCGTACTACGACAACGTCGGTTATGCCGATCTGAGCGATCATTTCTACGTTTGGCTGAGACCATCGCTTCAGCACGTTTGGCCCGACCTATTCAGACGGCTCCTTACGCCAAAAGATGATGAGCTTGTAGCAACAGCGGCGCGGCATGGAGGAAAATTGAATGCAGAGAAGTTCTTTATGGATGGAATCTCGGTGGCCCTGAAAGCCTTGACCAAAGCCACCGTGAGCACGGTGCCACTCAGTATCTACTATGCATTTAAGCAATCCGAGCTGACTGATGGCGGCATCTCCTCTGCCGGCTGGGCGGCGTTCCTACAGGGAGTGGTGGATGCGCATCTTTGCGTCGATGGGACTTGGCCGATCAGAACCGAAAATGCAACGAGAATGCGGGGGCAATTGTCGAATGCTCTTGCGTCTTCGGTCGTGCTCGTTTGCCGGCAGCGCGCAGCTAACGCGGACATAATCACCCGTGCCGAGTTCATCCGTGCACTGAAGCGAGAAATGCCTGCGGCCGTGGACAAGATCCGCAAAGCCGGCGTCGGGCCCGTCGATATGCCGCAATCAGTCATCGGTCCGGGTATGGGTGTGTTCACCCAATACGCTCGGGTGCTGGAAGATGATGATTCCGCCATGGACGTAAAGACCGCGCTTGCGTTGATCAATCGCGTCTGGGGCGAAATTGAGAATGATCTCGACGCCAACTTCGACGCGGAAACGCAAGTCGCGCTTGCCTGGTTCGCTACCTATGGCTTCGACAACCGCAGTTCGGGCGATCTCATCACGCTGGCCAACGCGAAGAACATCCCATCCAACGCCCTATTCAGGTCTGGCGTCTTCGAGGACCTGCATGGCAAGACCCGAATTACCCCACGCGAGTCCCTACCTAAAGATTGGTCGCCTCTGACCGACAAGTATCTCACGGTGTGGGAGTGCGTGCAGCACACCGCACGCGTGCTCAACGCCAAGGATGGGGGTGCGGATGCAGCCGCGAAGCTAGTCGCCGCAATGGGACACAAAGCGGAGGATGCCCGCGCTCTCGCGTATCGCCTCTACGAGATTGCCTCGCAAAAAGGTTGGGCCGCGGAGGCACTAGTTTACAACGAACTCGCCGAGGAATGGACGCACCTGGAAGACGCGGCTTCCCACCTCGACGCCACCGGCCAGTCTGCTGCCGCCTCACAGGCCGCCTTCAGCTTCGGAGCCCCGTCATGAGCGCCGAAAAGGAAACCCTTCAGCGCGTCCAGGGCGGGCTCTACCACCTGCGCCGCGGCCTCGTGCCCTTCGTCGAGGCGCGCATGAAGGCACGCCACGGCGCTCAGTGGCTGCATCACGCCAGCCGTGCTGCCGGCGGTTCGCCCAACACAGCGTTAGACGAATACGGCTTGCTCAAGACCATGATCGACCAGTGGCGGGATGTATTCGACGAAGCCTTCGCCCGCGCCGAGAAACACCGCGTGCGCAACTTCGTCTCTACTGCGCTGGAGGCACGCAACGCCACGTCGCATCTGTCGATCCCACTACAGGATGACGAAGCGCTGCGCTACCTGGATGCCATCCACCACTTGCTTCGCGCAGTAAAAGCACCGGCGGCGGAAGTTACCGAACTGAAGCGCCTATACGATGAACAGCGGCGCGCCGGCATTACCACCCCGGAGGCCCCGGCCAGCCCACCACAAGTCCCCGTGCCGGAAACTCGGGACGAGAGGCCGGGCAAGGCACTGCGGCCCTGGATCGAAGTGGCGCTGCCGCATCCGGACGTGCTCGCCAACCGCTTCAAGGAAGCCGAGTTCGCCGCCAACCTCGCCGCCGTCGATGCCGGCATGGCGTCCGAGGATTACGCAACGGGCGAGCACTTCTTCCGTATCACCTTCCTGACCGAAGGCTTGAAGCGGGTGCTGCGTGACGTGCTCCAACGTCTGGCCGGTCAGGGGGGCGACCCGGTGATCGGGCTGCAAACCGCGTTCGGCGGCGGCAAGACGCACACGATGCTCGCTGCCTATCATTTGGCGAAAGCGAACCCTCTGGCGGTACTGGATGGCATCACGCCACTCGCGGATGCTGTTGGTGTCACGTCGTGGAAGGCTGCGAAGATTGCGGTGTTCGTCGGTTCCTCAGAGGGGCCGGATGTTTCGCTCCGCCTCGACCGGGGGCCGAAGGTCTATACGCCGTGGGGCTACATCGCTTGGCGGTTGGCCGGCGATGCGGGCCTGAAACTGGTGGCCGAGGCCGAGGCCGCGCGCACCAATCCCGGCTGGAAGCTGATAGCTGACGTGATGCGGCTCGCCGGGCCGTGTGTGATCCTGCTTGATGAGTTGGTGATGTTCGCCCGCCAACTGGCGGATGAGCGGTTCGAGGCTTTCCTCTCCTTCATCCAGTCGCTGACTGAAGCCGCTGCCGTGGTGCCGCACGCGCTGGTCATTGGCTCGCTGCCCGAAAGCGACGCCGAAGCCGGCGGCGCACGTGGCAAAGAGGCGCTGCTGCGACTGGAGAAGGTGTTCGGCCGGGTGCAATCGGCCTGGATGCCGGCATCCGGCGACGAAACCTACGAGATCATCCGCCGCCGGCTGTTCCAGGCACTCGACGCCGACGGCGAGCGCGGGCGCGACGAGACGGTGAAAGCCTTCGCTGAACTCTACCGCAAGAACCCGGCCGAGTTTCCACCGGAGGCGAAAGAAGCGCGATACCAGGAGCTGCTGCGTCTGTCCTATCCGATCCATCCGGAGCTGTTCGACCGGCTGTCGAAGGACTGGGCGAGTTTGGAGAAATTCCAGCGCACCCGCGGCGTGCTGCGCTTCATGGCGAATGTGGTGGGCGTACTGTGGCAGGCCCAGACGCGGGACCCACTCATCCTCCCGGCTCGTGTGCCGGTCGCGCATGAGCGCGTGCGGGCGAGCGTGCTCTACCCGCTGGACCCCGCCTTCGGCGCAGTGGTGGACAAGGAGGTGGATGGCGACGGTTCGCTGCCATCGCGGATGGAGGCCAACCCCTCGCGGCGCATCTCCCAGGCGAGAGCAGCGACGCGGGCGGCGCGCGCGGTGTTCCTGTGCTCCGCACCGCTGGTCGGCCAACCCAACGCGGGTCTGACTGGCCAAGGGTTGCGGCTCGCCTGCGCGGAGCCTGGCGATCAGCTCGCGATCTTCGGCGAGGCACTGCGCGAGCTGACCGAGCGGGCGACGTATCTGTACGAGGAAGCTGGACGCTACTGGTTCTCCACCCAGCCGACGTTGAACCGTCTCGCGGATGATCGCGCGAAGGCATTGCCGGATCATGAGGTGGATGAGGCGGTCACGCAGGTCCTCCGCGACGATGGCACGAGCAAGGACAGGTTCCATCGCGTGTTCGCTGCGCCAGACGATCCGATTGCGATCGACGAGGTGGAGGCGCTGTCTCTGATGATCCTGGGCCCCGCTACGCCTCACGTCGGCCGGGGGGTAAGCAAGTCAGCGGCGACCGATGCCGTGACCGATGCGTTGACCCGTTGCCGGACCACGCAGCGTGGGCGGCGCAATACGCTGCTGTTCGTCGTTGCGGATGAGCCACAATTGGACGAGGCCCGCACGGCAATGCGACGCGCCCTGGCTTGGGAGTCGATTGTTAAGGATGGGCGGCTTCAGGGTCAGTTGACCCAGGCGCAGGCAGCGGACGCGCGCGAGAAGGCCAAGACCAGCCGAGAGGGAGCTGTGAGGGCGGTTCGGCACGCGTGGAGCCACATCCTTTACCCGGTCAAGACGGAAAGCACCGAACCCGGCACTCCTTTCGATCTCGACCACCTTGCGCTGACGGCCAAGGATCACGTTGGGATTCCCGCCGCTGTCTATGCGAAGGCGAGTGTCAAGGGCGACGGCATCATCAAGGAAACCCTCGGCGGCGAAACTTTGTCCGCTCGTCTCAAGGAACTGTGGCCGGAGGACAAGCCGCACCTGACTGTTGCCGAAATCGCGCAGTGGTTCGCGTCCTTCGTTTATCTGCCGAAGCTGCGCGATCGTGTTGTGCTGGAGACAGCCATTCGCGATGCTCTCGCCAAGCTCGATCCGGCCTTTGCCTACGCCGACTCGTTCGACAGTGCATCTGGCAAATATGTTGGTCTGCTTTGGCAGAAGGCACCGGGCGAACTGATGCCGTCTACTGCCGTTCTCGTGCGCCCTGATGTTGCGGTCGCGCAGTTGCGCCCCACGACCACGTCTGTTCCACCCGGAGGGCCTGGGCCTGAGGGAGAACCGCCCGTGGCGGGCGGCGGTGAGACAACCTCTGTGACACCCTCCGAGTCTCGCCCCAAGCCACAACCGCGACGCTTCTACGGCTCGGTCGAGATCGACATGGTTCGTCCCGTGAAAGCTTTCGACTCGATCTTGAACGCCGTGGTCATGGAGTTGCAGCGAACCAAGGGCGCGAAGTTGACGTTGACCCTCGAAATCGAAGCTACTGCCGAGCAGGGATTTGACGAGGCCGATATCGGCGTCGTCCGCGACAACGCGCGCCAGCTCAAATTCAAAGCAGAATCTACCGGATTTGAGTGAGCGCAGGGCGGTGAAACTCAAAGAACCGCCGAGTAGGTCCCACCCAGCCCCAGATTGCGAGCTACCGGCAAGGAATTATTCAAAGGGTTCCTTAAGGCAGAAGCTGCAATCCCGGATATAATGCTCGGCATCGGCGTTTGGGAGATCGGACACGTATTCTGGGCCAATGCCGTTGCGCGCATTGGTCCAAGAGGTGACCAACGTCTACCGCGTGGTTGGCGGGCTGACCATCGCAGCATCGAGTGAACCCATTGGCTGGCGGTCCCGCAGCAGTGCCAGGTGTCAGGCCATCGAGTTGTACGCAGTGCCGCGCGGACGTGATGCCAACCCGCGCCTCGCCTGCAAGTTCACGCCCGTACGGTTGAGGCGCATGCGAAGCATGTCTTCACTAACTCCATAAGTCTGCGCGGCGTCGTGCGGAAGCGTCCCACTCTGAATAATGACAAGCAGCGCTGTCCGCGGCAGCAGGAGTGCGCCAGCAAGCCAGTCGGCCTCATCCTCCTGCTGCGGCCGATATCCACTGACCATCAACAGACCGTTTGCGACTTGGCCAGCTTCTACGGGCTCATGATTGAGGATCAAGTGCGCACATTCATGCATCAGCGAGCTGGCCTGGCGCGCCGGCGAATGCGCCGTATTCATGACCACGATCGGCTCATTCCCGAAGCGGACCAGCATGGCCGACCAACTTCCGGGATCGGTTACAGTAAGTTGCCGCAGCGCCGCGGCCGAGAGCCCCGGGACTTTGCGGACATCGAGTACCCGGACGCCAAGGTGAACGGCCAATTTTCCGGCGGGAAGAGCCGCTGAGGCCGGCAGGCCCAGTGCCGTCCGGAATTGGCCGGAGACGGTCTCGCACCAGCTCTTGAACCCTCGTCGGAATTCGCTCACGGGGCGTCCGCGTCCTCCGTTGACTGACCGAATGCCTCGTGTACGCGCATAAACAGCTCGCCGAGCGCCTCCGCCGTCGCCGGCAGTACGGTCTTCTGCTTGCGGAACTGCACCGTGCCAACGACTTTATTTGCTGGCGAGTCGAGAAACCTGTTCGGATCTTCTCCCAGCCAGCGGCAGAGTCGTTCGAAAGTCTCGAGGTCCGGGAGGTGCCCGTTTTCAATGCGGGACAGTGTGGCCGGACTGACTCCGGCTTCGCGGGCGGCGGCTCTGACACCCTGTGTTCCCCGTTTGTGCGCCAGTCGCTCGCTGAACGCCGCCAGATTCATGGTCGAATGGCTCCGCAGCGCCCGCCGTTGCATCGGTGATAAACTGTTTGACGCATGAGACGGCCCCCTGCTATCTACTGTCTCACCGATGAAACACACACGACTCCGAGCCGTCAAGCAAATGCTTCGGCCGCGCGGTGGTCGCAGCGCTCACCGGGATGCTCTTGATCGGCTGCCTGCCACGGGCGGCCAGAACGGCTCGAAGTTGTCGAATGGCTAAAGCGTGCCGTCATCCGCCGGCCGCGTCTTGTATCGGGGAGGCCCGAATGGCGAGAAAGCACGTTGACCACGGGGAGATCGCGGCCTTCGCGCAGGAGAAAGTGAATCTGCCGAAGGACAAGGCCGACGAATACCGCGCCCAGGCGCGCCGCCTCCGCGAGCGGCTGGAGTCCTATCTCCAGGAGCATCCTGACTTCACGCTGAAGAAAATGCTGTTGTCCGGCAGTTTGGCGAAGGGCACGGCGCTGCGTTCTCTGAATGACATCGATGTTGCTTGCTACATCAGCGGTGCCGACGCGCCGGGGGACGTTCCGAGGCTTCTGAACTACTTAGCAAAACGGCTCCGGAAGGCCTTTCCGAACTTCAGTCCGGACCAGGTCCAGCCGAATACCTACAGCGTGACTGTGTCATTCAGGGGGTCCGGCCTTGACGTGGATATCGTGCCCATTCTGTACAATGGCAGTCCGGACTGGTACGGCAATCTCGTCAGCCAGGACGACGGTTCGTTCCTTGAGACCTGCATTCCGCGCCACATTGAATTCATCAGGAAGCGCAAACAGGCGCACGAGATCCACTTTGCGCAGGTCGTGCGGCTCATCAAGTTCTGGGCGGCGCGACTGAAGCGCGAACAGGAAGGCTTCCGGTTCAAATCTTTTATGATCGAACTGGTTCTTGCCCATATCGCGGATCAGGGCATGGACTTTTCGGACTACCCGGAGGCGCTCCAGCACTTCTTCACTTATGTGGCCAGGAATGACCTGCGAGAGTTGATCGTGTTCAGCGACTACTACAGGGCCTCGGCCGCCGGCTCGTTTCCGGAGCGGGTGAAGATCATTGATCCCGTGAATCCCCGGAACAACGTCAGCAAACTCTATACGGTGGTCGAGGCGGACGCGATCGTCGATGCGGCGCTTGATGCTGGCGATGCGATCGACGCCGCACTGGCGGCGCCCACCAAACAGGAGACCGTCCGCTACTGGCAGCGCGTTTTCGGCTCGGCATTTCAGGGGTGAGGCACCTATGAGTTACAGCTATACGATTCCGGAATCCGAGTCATTCACCGTTACCAATGCGCGCCATATGGCCGCGAAGGTCGCCACCGATCTCAAGCGCATGCAGCGGCTGTATGGGAGCCCGACAGACGCAAGCATTGTCGCGTACGAGGCCGAGGTGATCGAATGCCTGAAAGCTGGATACCTCGCAACCGTCACGTATGGCTATCGTCGTGACGGCAATTGGATCGAGCCGACGCTGCGGTATGCGGCGCGAGATCTCGCCGGCGCCGCGGCAAATGATGATGACCCAGGTCGCATTACGCGTGGAGCAGACATCCTGGGTGCAAAATTCTACAGCTACCTGACCTACAGCGTGTGGTGGGACCGCGCCACTGCCGCCGAGAGGGAGGCGTTCGCCAGGCGGCTGCCATTCCAGCGAGGTGGTGCCCCTGAACCTGGTATCAGCGGATACCTGAGCGAGGACTTGGTTTATTCGTCCGGTGGGCGGGCCCTCTGTCGCGCTAGCGTAAGGAGCTATTGATGACCAGCGGACCTGCGCTCGACGATCTGTTCGAACATCGCCTCGGCTATCCTGACGTTTACGCGCAGGACCGCCTTGCTCGCTTGGTCGGACTGGACAACCACAAGCTGCGGCTGACCAAGATCCTCGGCTTGCTGGTTAACCCTGCGGGTTTGGAATCATGGGCACAAAGGCATCACCCGCGGGCCAACGGTGTGCTGGTCTCGGTGTTGAGACGTCCTCCGCTGGTGGTCCTGGCCGGGGATGTCGGCGCGGGGAAGTCTGAACTCGCGGAAACAATCGGGGATGCCGTCGCACGCCAGGAGCGGATTGACGTGACGCTGTTGCCGATGAGCCTTTCGACACGTGGACAGGGACGCGTTGGCGAGATGACGCAGCTCTTAACTGCTGCCTTCGACTACACAATCGTCGAGGCAAAGAAGCTGAAGAGCTCCTCAGGAAAGGCGCGCGGTGCAGTTCTACTTCTTGTCGACGAAGCCGATGCTCTGGCACAATCGCGCGAAGCTGCGCAGATGCATCACGAGGACCGCGCAGGTGTAAACGCCTTCATCCGCGGCATCGACCGGATAGCAAATGGCAGGCTGCCGGCGGCCGTGATGATGTGCACCAATCGGCTCGGCGCACTCGATCCCGCTGTAAAGCGACGTGCGGCCGATATTCTGTTGTTCGAGAGACCTGACGAGGCCAAGCGGCGTGCCGTTCTGGTCGAACCGCTTGGGCAGCTTGGTTTTTCCGAGTCGCAAATTGACGCAGTGGTCACAGCGACCGGAGCGCAGAATGGACAGAATTACGGCTTCACCTTTTCCGACCTGACCCAACGGCTGCTGCCGTCAATCGTGCTCGACGCATATCCGGCAGATGCCGTGAACCCAGTCCGCGCGGTGAAAATCGCTCAGGCAATGGAGCCGACTCCTCCATTCCGTGAGTCACGCCATGTCTGAATGGTCTCTTTCTCGGCTCCTCGCTGGACTGCACGATGATATCCAGCAAAAACTGGAAACCGTTCGCAAAACCTTGAGTCATCCTGGAACGAAGGGTGACGCCAGCGAGGCGGTCTGGCTGCAATTGCTGGATACCTATCTGCCGAAACGCTACCAGGTGGCAACCGCACATGTCGTTGACAGCCGGGGCGTCTTCAGCGAACAAATCGACGTCGTCGTATTCGACCGCCAGTATTCGCCCTTCATATTTCATTACCAGGGGCAGACAATCATTCCGGCCGAAAGCGTCTACGCGGTGTTTGAGGCAAAGCAGTCCATCAACGCGGGCCAGGTTGGATACGCCAGGGACAAGGTCGCAAGTGTGCGGCGCCTGCATCGCACCAGTCTTCCCATTCCGCATGCTGGGGGAACGTATGCTGCCAAAGCGCTCCCGCCGATCCTGGGCGGTATCCTAGCATTCGACAGCGACTGGAGCCCGGCTTTCGGAGGTGCCTTCAGCGACGCTCTTGATGGGAGCGCGGTGGAGGACCGGCTCGATATCGGCTGCATCGCCGCCCATGGCTACTTCAGTTTCAACCGCGAAGCGGGATCTTACGACACTTTCCCGGGTGGCAAACCAGCGACCGCCTTTCTGTTTGGACTGATTGCTGAGCTTCAGTTCAACGGCACCGTCCCAATGATCGATGTCAACGCCTATGCCCGATGGTTGTCGGGTTAGCCACATCGCCCCCCTTGCCGTGCTATACTGTCCTCGATTCGCTGGAGCAGGCGGTGATTAAAATCGAGATGAAGGGTATCGACGAACTCACGCGGCGCCTGCAACGGATGGCACGCGATGTCGAGACAACGGCGGGCCGGCTGAACC
>Ga0335074_10004972_pt1 | contig 18369 bp, 14 predicted proteins | sample Lox_Sample_23_FD_206715 | JGI IMG/M metagenome (GOLD analysis project Ga0335074, IMG submission 206715) | Soil microbial communities from Loxahatchee National Wildlife Refuge, Florida, United States - Lox_Sample_2.3 | ecosystem: Environmental > Terrestrial > Soil > Wetlands | place: USA... | reverse complement strand
TCTTCCAGAAGCAGGCGATCTGGCTCCGCGGCGCCGTCGGAAGCTCTTCAACGCCGGCGCCCCAGACGCAGCCGAAGGAGACGTGGTCATGCAGCTTGTCTCCGACGGCCGGAAGGTGACTGGTCATGCGAATGCCGAGCGGGCGAAGATGATCGGCATCACCAATGCCCGACTGCATCAGGACGCGCGGTGTGTTGATCGCACCGAGACAGAGGATGACCTCGGCTTCCGCGCGGAATTCGCTCATCTGGCCATTCACGACACATTCGACGCCGACCGCGCGGCGGCCTTCGAAGAGGATGCGGTTGACCAGGATGTTGGTAACGATGGTCACGTTTGCGTGGGACCGTCGCGGATGCAGATAGGCGCGATAAACCGCCTGCCTGCGCCCGCCGAACACGGTCTCATCAACGACAGAACAACCCTGCGCCGCCTCCATCATTCTCCCATTTGCGTTGGGGAAGCGCGGAAGCCCGGCCGCCTCGGCGGCCTCGAGCACCGCAAGAGAGAAGGGATGCAGGTTGCCCGCGGGCTGAACGTGCATTGTACCGCGGCGGCCGCGAAGTTCGTCCGGTTTACCATCCCAGGCCTCTACCGAACCGACATACAGGTCGCGAACCGAGTCATAGCTCCACGCCGTCTCCTCGGCCGCGGCGGCGAAATAATCCCAGTCAGCCTTGTGTCCCCGAGACCAGGTCGAGACATTGATGCTCGACCCGCCGCCGAGGACCTTTCCCATGCCGTAAGGAATTGCGCGGCCCTCGAGATGGGCGCTCGGTTCCGCGACGAATTGCCAGTCGAGTTCGGTTCCGAGGGCCATAGGCCATCGATCGGGATCGCCGATGAGATCGGACCCATCATCACCGCCCGCCTCGAGAACTAGAATCCTGGCATTGCCGCGTTCCGAAAGCCTGGCAGCGAGAGCAGATCCAGAAGACCCCGTACCGCACACGATGTAGTCAAACGAATTCGCAGCGCCCGTCCGGTCCAAGAGGAATTCATTGCTTGATTTCATCATAATGACTCACCTTTAGTCGGGACTGAACTTTTTCGTCGGGCTGTCTTGGGACGAAATCGTTCAGCCAGAGAAGCCGATGCCCCCAATCTGGTCGGTGCGCCGCTGTCCGACTTGGACGTGATTGCGAAAAATGCCTGCGAGGAGTGGGTGGGGCGAGCAAGCTGTCAGGCGCAACCCGAGAAGCTATCGCCGAGCGCGGGACGGCCTGGTCCGAACATCGTGACAAGGGGTACCCGCCTTCACCCTCTTCGCCTCTTCTGTGCCTTGAGGGAGAGGCGGTGAGGCTTCTGGCGAAGGTTCTCCGGGCGGGACGGCTAGCGCCAGCGTGTCGCACCGGCAGGTAAGACAGGGCGCCCGTATGGCAGCGTGCTCCGCGCACACGCGCCTGAGTTTAATTTGGCGGGGTCGGCACGCTCATCCTGCGCATGGATTTCGGCGGGACTCCGGATTCCCCGTTCAGCCGGGCCCGGGGCGAACGAAATTCCTATTGCAACATCAGCGCGTTGAGCCCGATTGAAGCTGGGTCCCACTTCGGCGCCGGTTCACAACGTGACGGCGTTCACCAAGGACGGCGAACGCCTGCTCGGTGGCGACGTTTCAGGCAGCGCGCTCCGTCGCGGCAGCGGCTGCCGCCAGAAGCTGCTTGCCCACGCTCGGATATTGTCGGGGATGCCCGCCATAATGCTGGGTCGCGGTATGCAGGTCGCGCAGCCTCCGCTGCAGCGGAGAGCTTTCATAGAGCGCGCCGCTGCCGCCCAGCAGGAAACATGTGTCGCCGACGCGCCCGCAGGTCGTGGCGATCCAGACGACGGTCTGCACGCCCTCCATCGAACGCGCTTCGCCCTTCAAGGCCCCGGCTTCGGCGAGGGCCCAGTGGCTCGTCGCCTGGTCATGCAAGAGTGCTCGGGCCGCCCGCACGTCGGCCACCGCGCGGGCGAGCTCGCCCTGGAAAGTCTCGGATTCGCGCATTGGCGACGCCGCCGCGAACTGCTGCCGGCGGGTATTCGCGAGCGCCATGAGATCGTCCACGGCGCCTTCAGCAATCCCGAGGAGGACGGCGCCGAGAAACAGTGGCACCAGGAGCTTGGCGGCCGCATAGAACGGCCCTGGCACGCAAGGGACGCCGTCCACCAGGTCCGAGACGTACATCGCCGGCACGAACTTGTCCTTGAGCACGATATGATAGCTACCCGTGCCCTTGAGGCCGACCGCATGCCAGGTGTCCTCGATCTGCCATTCCTCGGCGCGCAGAAAGAAAAACCGGGTCAACGGCGGCGCGCCGACCCCACCTGATCCTGGCACCGGCTTACCATCCTTGATCACGACGCACGAGCCTGCAATCCACTCGGAATATTGGCAGCCGCTCACGAGGGGCCAACGTCCACTGATCCGCCAACCGCCTTCGACCGCCTCGGCCGTCCCGGCTGGCTGTAACGACCCGCTGCTAATCACATCGGGTCCATTCCGATAAATTTCGTCGTAAGCTTCCCGCATCAACAGGGTCAGCAAGGCGCCGCCCGTGCCACCGATCACCGCGTTCCAACCGACCGAGCCTTCGATCTTCGAAAGGGCGGTGATGACCTTCAATCCGGCCGGCAGATCGAGTTCGAACCCTCCGTGACTGCGGGGCACGAGCATGCGGAAGACGCCGATCGATTTCAACGTCGCCACCAGATCGTCCGGGAGGCGCCGGGCCTCCTCCATCTCCGTCGCGTGCGCTCTGATCTCGGGCGCCAGTTTCTCGATGTCGGCCAGCATGCGCTCAACGGTCTCAGTCATCCCATGCACTCCATTGGCCTCCGATGACGCGATAATGTGCCGTCCGACACATCGCTACAAAATGTCGGAAGCTACAGATCACGGTTACGTCTGCAGTATTAGTCAAACGAATTCGTGGGACCCGTCCGGTCCGAGAAGAATTCGCTGCTCGATTTGATCATGATGACTTACCACGTGCTCGAACTTGAAGTTTTGCATCGGGCTGTCTTGGGACGACATCGTTCAGCCAGAGAAGCCGATGCCCTCAATCTGGTCGGTGTGCCGCTGTCCGGCTTGGATGTGATTGCGAAAAATGCCTGCGAGGAGGGGTGAGTGGCGAGCAAGCCGCCAGCCGCAACCCGAGAGGGTATCGCCGAGCGCGGGACGGCTTGGTCGAACATCGTGACAAGGGGTACCCACCTTCGCCCTCTTCGCCTCTGCTGTGCCTTGAGGGAGAGCCAGCGAGGCCGGAGTGATCGGATATGAACTGTGGCATATGGTGGCGATGGGACGGCGTTGTGACTGCAATTAGGCGCGACACCGAAAAGCATGAGCGATGTTGACGGTAGTTTTTCGGAGATGCACCTAGATTTTTGACCGGCTCTGTGCCGGTGTCTTGTGCAACAAAGGAGAAATTTGATAGTTATATCAGATAGTTATGGTCCGTATGAACGATTGAGTGGGAGTGAGGCGGCGTAGAAAAGGGCGGGCGTGGGATAGCCGGGGACAGGAATGCGAAACGCGGGATCAATCGTCCCTCTTCGATAGTCTCCAGAAGGCCACAGCAGCGTCCATCGCGCGGCGCTAAGCAGAGCGGTAGCGAAGAATATCGACCAGCAGCGCAAAGGCCGGCGATGCATGGCGGCGGCTGGGATAGTAGAGATGGTAGCCGGAAAAGAGCGGGCACCAGTCGTCGAGAACCCGGATCAACCGTCCGTCCGCGATGTGTGCGATGGCTTGGTCTTCCGGCATGTAAGCCAACCCGAGTCCATCGAGGGCCGAGTTCAGCCGGAGCCCGATGTTGTTGACGATGGTCTGGCCCTCTACGCGCACCCTCAATTCGTGCCCGTTCTTTTCGAATTCCCAGGCGAAGAGTCCGCCATAGGTTGGAAATCGCATGTTGATGCAGTTGTGTGATGTAAGATGTTGGGGCGTCTGCGGCTTTGGGTGCGCCTCGAAATAGGCCGGAGAGCCAACCACGGCCATGCGGATGTCAGGTCCGATTCGGACCGCGATCATGTCCTTCGCGACCTGGTCGCCGAGACGAACGCCGGCATCGTAGCCTTCGATGACGATATCGGTCAGGCCGTAGTCCACCACGATCTCGACCTTGATGTCGGGATAGTCCGGGAGGAGCCGTCTCAAGGCGGGCTGTAGAACGGCAATGGACGGATGCTCTCCCGCCGTGATGCGGATCGTGCCCGCGGGCTTGTCGCGCAATTCGCTCAGTGCGGCGAGTTCCTCCTCGATTTCATCGAACCTGGGCGCGACAGTGCGTAAGAGGCGTTCGCCGGCCTCGGTTGACGCGACGCTGCGCGTGGTGCGGGTGAGCAGCCGCAAGCCAAGCCGTTCCTCGAGATTCCGGATCGTCTGGCTGAGCGCCGACGGAGAGACCCCGAGCTTGGCGGCAGCCCGGGTGAAGCTCTGCTCCTTCGCCACGACGGCAAAGGTCGCGAGGTCATTGAAATTTTCCTGAACCATTTTTTAGCCGGCCTAACAAGATCATGCGGATTATACCGCCTAATCGCAAACCGCGCCAAGCGTTAGGTCTCTCTCATCGCGCCGAGGTCAGGTCCGTTCCTGAGTGATCCCAGATCGCGCTTGCCTGGCTGTTGGCACAGCGTCCGTGGATCGTACCGATACCGGGAACCACCAAGCTGCATCGGCTGGAGGAAAACATCGGCGCCGCGTCTGTCACACTGAGCCGGGCCGACCTCGACAAGATCGAGCATGCTCTTGCGAGCGTAGAGGTCCAAGGCGATCGCTATCCGGCGCATTTGCAAACGCGCGTGGGCCGTTGAACGTGTCGGTGCACAGGAACCAAAATGCAGATACGCAAGCTTGGGACACTCGAAGTGTCCGCACTCGGCCTCGGTTGCATGAGCATGAGTGCGCTCTACGGGCCGCCCGCCGACAAGCAGGAGATGATCAAACTCATCCGCGTTGCCCATGAGCGCGGCGTCACGCTGTTCGACACAGCGGAATCCTACGGTCCGTTCCTCAATGAGGCACTGATCGGAGAGGCGCTCGAGCCGCTCCGCGACCAGGTCGTGATCGCTACCAAGTTCGGTTTCGATATCGATCTGGCGACGGGCGAACGGCGCGGCGGCACCAACAGTCGCCCCGAGCATATCAAAGCGGTGGCCGACGCCTGCCTGAAGCGCCTCAGGACCGACCGGATCGATCTGTTGTATCAGCATCGTGTCGATCCGAACGTGCCGATCGAGGACGTTGCAGGCGCAGTCAAAGAGCTGATCGCCGCTGGAAAGGTGAAGCACTTCGGCCTGTCCGAAGCTGGGCTGCAGACGATCCGCCGCGCGCATGGGGTGCAGCCCTTGGCCGCGGTCCAGAGCGAATATTCGCTGTTCTGGCGCGGGCCGGAAAAGGAACTTCTGCCAGCGCTTGAGGAACTGGGCATCGGTTTTGTGCCGTTCAGCCCGCTTGGCGCAGGCTTTCTCACCGGCAAGATCGATGAGAACACCAGGTTCGACCCGACGGATTTCCGCAACAGTGTCCCGCGGTTCTCGCCGGAGGCGAGGAAAGCAAACGCGGCGTTGGTCGATCTCGTCAAAGCCATCGCGGCAAGCAAGGGCACGACACCGGCCCGCATCGCCCTGGCTTGGCTCCTCGCACAGAAGCCCTGGATCGTGCCTATTCCGGGCACGACGAAGCTTCACCGGTTGGAAGAGAACCTGGGTGCTGCCGATCTCGTTTTGACAGCCGAGGATCTGCGCGAAATTGCCAATGGACTTTCTGGCATCGAGATCATCGGCGAACGCCTGCCGGAGGCGGCGCTCAAGATGACCGATCGTTGATCGCTTGGCTGGACGACCGATGGCATTGTCCGCAGCGCCGAGCCGTAGGGCGCTTCTGGTGAGCTCGCTGGTACTGCCTCTGACGGCTGGGACCAGTGCATCTGCCGATACGGCGGATGCAGGTCGCCGCCCCGCCGGCAAGACCCTGGTCGCGTATTTTTCCCGTAGCGGAAACACGCGCGTGATCGCAGGGCAGATTCACCGTGCGCGTCGCGCTGACCTATTCGAGATTGAGCCCGCCAAGGTATATCCGGAGGATTATTTCGAAACCGTCGAGCAAGCCCGTCAGGAACGCGACAACGGCTATGAGCCGCCCCTGAAGACGCAGGTCGCCGGGATGGCCAGTTTCAGCACGCTGTTTCTGGGTTTCCCCACCTGGGGCGAGACAGCGCCTCCGGTTATCCGCTCATTCCTTTCCGCGTATGATCTTTCGGGAAAGACCGTGATCCCATTCGTTACACACGGCGGCTATGGCCTTGGAAGCAGCTTGTCGGTTCTTCGCTCGCACGCGCCGCGGGCGCGCCTCGTCGAAGGCTTTTCCATGCAGGCGCCGCAGGAAAGACAAACGATTGCACGAGTCACCGATTGGCTCTCTGGACTGCGAGGGTAGCAGCACTACGCGGCTCCCATCGGGATTCTTTGATCAAGGCGCGTGCCTGATGATTCCTGCGCTATCTCCTGAACCTATGGTTATCCTGCCGCTTTGCCTTGCTCCAAAATTCTTCGCTGGCGACGGAATGCTTCAATAATCACGCTCGAGACAGCGTTGATACGCGCCGCACGCCGCATGTCCTGATGCACGATCAGCCACACCACGCGTCGTGCCGGCGCTTCACGGGGCCAAACACGGACCAGCCCGGGTGAGGAATCGCCAAGAAAGCAAGCAGCTTCGACGATGCCCACGCTGCTCGCCGCGGCCCGGACCTGGATGAGCGGGTTGTCGCATCGAAACACGATACGTGCGCCCTCAAGAGCCTCGCCCATAAAAAACGGGCTTGTCGCTGCCGGTGCACCTGTGAAGGTGATCAGGTCGAAATCTGCCAGTCCCTGGCCTCGTTTCGGGATGCCTGCGCTCGCCAGATAGCGCTTCGATGCGTAGAGCGAGAAGCCAACCTCGCCTAGTTTGCGACAAACGAGGTCCGAAGCCGAGGGGCGCGCAAATCTGACTGCGAGATCAGCCTCGCGACGCGCGATGTCGAGCGAGCGAACGCCGGTGATCAGATCGACCCGGAGCTCCGCGTGCGTCGCATGCAGCGCGGCAACTGCAGGCGCTACCAACTGATAGGCGAGCGTCTCCGTCGTGGTGACTCGAACCGAGCCGGTGACGAGGGAGTCATGTCCGGCGACAACGCGCTCGAGGTCCATTGCGGCGCTCTCCATCGCCGCGCATTGGCGTAGGATCGCCTCCCCTGCCGAGGTGGTGGCAAACCCATCCGGGGTCCGGTTCATCAGGGTCACGCCAAGCCGCTTCTCCAGCAGGGTGATCCGCCGCCCGACAGTCACGTGACCGACACCCAAGGCGCGTGCAGCGCCTGACAGGCTGCCGGTGCGCGCCACGGCAAGGAAGCAGCGCACATCGTCCCATTGCCAGGTTCCGGCCGATCTGTTCATTAACGAACAGCATATGTGAACAGATGGCCAGTGCAAAGGGATTCCGGGGCTCCTACGTTTTGGGGCGCCGGGGAGCATGAGTGCCGACGCCAGTCAGAGCCATGAGCCGCAAGACGGCCTCGTGCACGAAGACCCCGGTTCACTTGGAGAACCGCTGATGCCTGCCGCCGCTGTTGGTGATGTCGAAGCCCGGATGCGTGACAACCAGAGGAGCAGCGCAATGCGCGGCACGACGTTATCCCGACGCGACATGCTCTGGGCGGTGGGCGCGCTCACCGTCGGTGCTGCTTTCGTGGAGTCGCCGATGGCTTCGGCCGAACCCAGCGACGCTGAGCCTGATCCGACATCCTGGGTGGATTCGGCGATGCCCGAGGTGACGCATCGCATGATCGAGACGAACGGCATCCGCTTGCATGTGGCCGAACAGGGTGAAGGTCCGCTCGTCATCCTCTGTCACGGCTTTCCCGAATGCTGGTATTCCTGGCGGCATCAGCTCCCAGCGCTGGCGAAGGCCGGGTTCCGTGCGGTTGCACCAGACTTGCGCGGCTATGGGCTAAGCGACCGTCCGGAGGACGTGGAGAAGTATACGATTCTCCACGATATCGGCGACATCGTGGGTCTCGTCGATGCTTTGGGTGCGCGGCAGGCGGTGATCGCCGGCCATGACGTCGGAGCCACGATAGCATGGGAAGCGGCACTTCTGCGCCCCGACCGGTTTTCTGCTGTTATCGCTCTCAGTGTGCCGTTCCGGCCGCGGGGGTTTGGCAGCGCAGTGCCGCCAACGACGCTCATGCCGCAGAACAAGAATGCCGTGTTCTACCAGCTCTTCCTCCAGACCCCCGAGGCTGAGGCAGCGCTTGGGCGCGACCTGCGTCGCACGTTCCGTGCCCAATTCTACTCGCTTTCGGGCGACAGGCCGCCGTCCGAGGGCGGAGGGTTTGCCGGCGGGATGATGCCCCGGAAGGGTGCTCTCCTGACCGATCCCGCATCCTTGCCGGCCTGGATCACGGGGTCCGATATCGATGTTTACGTCGCGGAATTCACGCGGAGCGGGTTCCGCGGTCCCCTCGCCTGGTATCGCAACGTCGATCGTAGTTGGGAGCTGCTGGGCCCCTTCGCCGGAGCCTCGGTGACGGTCGCAGCGCTATACATTGCCGGCGACCGGGACTTTGTCCCCGGCGTCTATTCCCGGTTTATTGGCGAGCAGTCAGCGATGGTTCCCAAACTCCGGCCGGCGATCATGCTGCCGGGCTGCGGCCATTGGACTCAGCAAGAACGCGCGCCAGAGGTCAACACTGCCATGATCGATTTCCTTCGGAGCTTGCATGGCCCGCGATAGGAGCCTCACATGTCCTCGGTAATCCTGTTCCAAACCCACCTCGTCCTCGGCTATGTCGCGTGGCTGCTTTGCTTTGGCGCGTACATCTGGCCTTGGCTCAAAGCGATGGACCATTTCGAAGCACAACGTGCGATCGCTACGCTGCACAGTTTTCGCTTCTTCGGGCTCGTCTTCATCCTTCCGGGCGTGGTCAGCCCCGATCTGCCGGCCAGCTTCGCCGTGTTCGCCGCGTACTGGGATTTTGCAACCGGCGTGCTGGCCATGCTGGCGCTTCTCACGGTCAGGATCCGTCCGCTGTTTTGGCTGTTCGTCATCGCCTTCAATATCGTGGGGTTGGTTGACCTGATCCTCGACTATTACCACGCGATCCAAATCGACCTGCCGGCAAAGGCTGGCGAGTTAGGCGCCGCCTACGCGATCCCGATCATCTACGTGCCCCTGCTGCTCATCACGCATGTCGGCGCATTTTACCTGCTGATGCGTCCTCACCCCCAAACCGCCGGGGCCCTTGCCGACGATGCGGCCGCATCCTAGATTCTGGTAGCCCAGGTAACGAATCGGTTGGGGGCGCGCGTCATGGGCGGCGGCGCTTCCAGCGGCGTAGCGCGTCATCCATAGCGCCGCGCATCACCCGATAGAATTCCGCCATTTCCTCGAGACGCGCGTTTACCTCCTTGGAGCCAACGATTCCGTTCCCGGCGTTCAACTGCTCGGCCAATGCATCGAGCAACTGGTTCTGCTGTCGGATCATGGCTTCGTAGTCGTCGGCCACGGCGTAAAGCGCACGCTTCGTTCCCGGCTCCCGATGACGCCGTGACAGCGTGTAGCTCTCCAACAGCCGCGCGGCCACGCTTGCGCTGCTCTTGCTGATCCCGAGGTCCTCGGTGATCCGGTCGAGGCTGACGGGGCGGGGGCAGAGCAGCAGGTAGCCGTAAAGCCGCGCGGCGACGAGCGGTACACCCCAGGGCACGAGCAGCCGCGCCACGTCCTCCATGAAGCGCTGCCTGTCCTTGCCCGACCTGTTTGACATATTCGACATATTCCGAATATACTGAAAAATGCGTTATCAGCAAGCGCAAGGTCAGGAGGAGCCCGATGCTTCCCTATCTCGTGGCCGCCATCATCGTCATTGGATTGCCGACGCTTTACGTCGCCGTGCGATACCGCGAGTATCGCAAATTCCTCGCCGGAGCCTTCTTTGTCAGCAGCGGAATGCAATTATACTTCTATTTTGCGAAAATTCCGATCCCTCTGATCGGGACCGGAGCCGTGCAGTCGCCGCAACTCAGTGCGGTGCGCGGCATGATCCACTTCGCGCTCTTCCTTGTCTGTCTGTATTTCGGGTGGTTCTTCCGCAAGCGGCTCGGGGCTTAGGCCGACTCCGATGACTTCAGCTGTCGATCTGAAGCCGATGTTGCGCGCCAAGGCGATCTCTTACGCTATAGGCTCGCCGCTGACGCTTATTGCTCTGGTCTTCCCCCGGCAGGCAGGATCGATTGGACTTCCGGCTGGATTCTTTATTGCGGTCCTTGTCGCGGCCTTCGGTGTTTCTGCACTGCTGCTGGCGCGCGTGAATCCGATGATCTACCGCGCCCGCAGCCGCTTCCAACCGGGCACCAAGAAGTGGGACCTGATGCTGCTCGCGGTCTTGTTTCCAGCTTTTATCGGCGAAATCCCGCTTGCGGCGCTCGATGGCGGCCGTATGGGATGGTCGGACGTACCGCTGTGGGTCGTTCTGATCGGCTACGTCCTGCTGATCGGCGGCATCGCGGTCACGGCTTGGCCTCAGGCCGTCAATCCGTTCTTCGAGCCGGGCGTCCGCATCCAGAAGGAGCGCGCGCAGCAGGTGATTGCGTCTGGGCCGTATAGGTTCGTCCGCCATCCCGGGTACGGTGCGGCGATAGCAATGTTCATTGGAATTGCGCCCGCGCTCAGCTCCTGGTGGGCATTGTTGCCGGCCGCGTTGGCGGTCGCGCTGCTGGTTCTTCGGACGGGCCTGGAGGATGGCCTGCTCCACTCCGAGCTACCAGGCTATGCCGACTATGTTCGCCGAACGCGTTACCGGCTCGTGCCGGGCCTTTGGTGACGGCGGCAGGCGTTGAAGCGTTGCGTGATCGATGAAGCGAAAATCGACCGATCGTCGTCGTCCGCGAGCAATGTCGTATATCGCGGCAGCCTCGGTGCCGCTCTATGAACGCGACGCGCGGCAACGGTCATGTTCGAGGGCGATAGTCACTATCCAGTTCGAAATAGTCCCGATACCACCCGCCCATCCACCAGTGCCAAATCACCCCACCAATCGCACAGCCGATGACAAGGGCAACGGCGCCCGCCACGTTGGGGGCTGTGCCGGGAAATATCATTCCCTTGTCCCACATCACGAAGAATACAGCGGCCGACAACACGGCAAACCCAAGTGACGAAAGCATTACCGCTGTTTTCGCGTGCTTCGGAGGTTGATAGACGCCGGCCTGCCTGCGCCGCTCACGTTCCTCGCGTGCCATCGCGGCGCCTTGCTCGCCGAGCACCATGCCGACAAGGGCCGCCGTTACGGCAATCTGCCATGGTCGCTGCTCCATGGTCGCAAGCGGGAGACCGATGAAAAGCATGGCAGCCATGATCATCATATGACGAGTTCGCGACGTCATCGGATGTCTCCACTTGCACAGTCGTTCCTCGAGACTTCGCGCAGTCTCATCTCGCACGAGCGCTGGCCTCGGCTTTTAGCGGCTAACGCGACAGGCCCGCTGGCCGGAAGTCAACTTTTGCGATCTCTGGACTCCCTGCGCCCCTTGGTCAAATCTTCTTGCGACCGCGACGGACAGGTGGTTATCCGACACGCCTAGCTGGTCGCCACCGCGAAGCCGCGCAGGCGCGCGGCGATGACCTCGCCCACCGCCTCCAACGCCGCTCGCCGCGGGAAGCGGGCGCGCCAGGCGATCCGCACCGTCCGCCCCACCTGCGCCGCCAGCGGCCGCAGCACGATCCCCGCATCCTCAGCCGCCCCAGCCGCGAGCCCCGGGATCAGCGTCGTCCCGTAGCCGGCAGCCACCATGTTGAGCAGCGTCGAGAGGCTCGTCGCCCGCATTGTGCCGCTCAGCGCCCCGCTCTGCCCGCAGGCCTCCAGCGCCTGGTCGCGCAGGCAATGCCCGTCCTCCAGAACTAGGATGTCCTGCGCCAGGTCCGCCTCCGCCACCACCTCGCGCGCGGCGAGCGGATGATTGGGCGGCAGCGCCGCAAGAAAGGGCTCGGCGAACAGCGGCCGGCTCTCCAGGTCCGGCGTGGTCACCTCGGTCGCCAGGAGAGCGCCATCCAGCTCGTGCGCGTGCAGCCGCTTGAGCAGCGCTGCGGTCTGATCCTCCCACGGCACCACCTCGAGCGCGGGCAGGGCCTCGCGCAGCGCCGCAAGGACCAGCGGCAGCAGGTAGGGCGCCAGCGTCGGGATAATCCCGAGCCTAAGCCGCCCGGCCAGTGGGTCGCGCAGGTTTCCCGCCACCGCCAGGATTGCGTCGGCCTCCGCCACCGCGGTGCGGACATGGCCGATCAACTGCTCGCAGGCGGCCGTCGGCTTCACGCCCCTGCCGGTGCGCTCGAACAGCGCCACGCCGAGCAGTTCCTCGAGCTTGCGGACCTGCACGGAAAGCGTCGGCTGGCTGATGCCACAGGCTTCAGCGGCGCGGCCGAAATGCTCGTGTTCGGCGACGGCCAGCAGGTAGCGGAGGTCGCGAAGGTTCATCTGTCAGTTCGTCATAGTTATTGTCTATCAGACCGATTGAGCGGCTGGGCTTGCATCTATCACCTCGGTTCGGCTAATCGCAAGTCCACGCCCCTGAGGGAGCAACGCGTAACCACGACGGCAGACGCGCCTGTCGCCGACACCAGAACAGGCTCACAGCCGGTTCGCGCGGATCACACAAACTGAGTACCGGCGACCGTTGCGGTTCGCATCCAGGGACCAGAAAACCAACGCGGCAAGGAACGGAGAGAATCATGGACGATACTGCAACCGCCGGCGCGTGCCCGGTCCTGCATGAGGTTCGCCACATCGCGACGAACCGGGACTGGTGGCCGAACCAGTTGAACCTGAAAGTTCTGCACCAGAACTCTCCCCAATGCAGCCCCATGGGCAAGGACTTCAATTACGCGGAGGAGTTCAAGAAGCTCGACTACCAGGCCCTGAAGAAGGACCTCTTCGCGCTGATGACCGACTCGCAGGATTGGTGGCCGGCCGACTTCGGACATTACGGGCCGCTGTTCATCCGGATGGCGTGGCACAGCGCGGGCACCTACCGCATCGGTGACGGCCGTGGCGGCGCGGGCTCGGGCACGCAACGCTTCGCGCCGCTCAATAGCTGGCCGGACAACGTCCTGCTTGACAGGGCGCGCCGGTTGCTGTGGCCGATCAAGCAGAAGTACGGCAACAAGATCTCCTGGGCCGACCTGATGATCCTTGCCGGCAACTGCGCACTGGAGTCGATGGGCTTCAAGACATTCGGCTTCGGCGGCGGGCGCGAGGATGTCTGGGAACCCGAGGAAGACATCTTCTGGGGCCCCGAAGGCAAGTGGCTGGAGGACAAGCGCTACAGCGGCGACCGCAATCTGATGAATCCTCTTGCCGCCGTGCAGATGGGGCTGATCTACGTCAATCCGGAAGGGCCGAACGGCAAGCCGGATCCGATCGCCGCGGCGCGGGACATCCGCGAGACGTTCAAGCGCATGGCGATGAACGACGAGGAGACCGTCGCGCTGATCGCCGGGGGACACAGCTTCGGCAAGACCCACGGCGCTGCCGAGCAGGGCAAGTATGTCGGGCCCGACCCCGAAGGCGCCTCGATCGAGGAGCAGGGACTGGGCTGGAAGAACACTTATGGCAGCGGCAAAGGCGATGACGCGATCGGCAGCGGCCTGGAAGTCATCTGGACCCAGACGCCGACGAAGTGGAGCAACAACTTCTTCTCGAATCTGTTCAGCTACGAATGGGAACTGACGAAGAGTCCGGGCGGTGCGTATCAGTGGACAACGAAGAATGGCGCCGGCGCAGGTACTATACCGGATGCGCATGACCCATCGAAGCATCACGCGCCATCCATGCTGACCACCGACCTCTCGTTGCGCTTCGACCCTGTGTACGAAAAAATTTCGAGGCGCTTCTATGAGCATCCGGATCAACTCGCGGACGCCTTTGCCCGCGCGTGGTTCAAGCTGGTGCACCGCGACATGGGCCCGCGCGTGCGCTATCTCGGCCCGGAGGTGCCGGCGGAGGAGCTGATCTGGCAAGACCCCGTCCCGGCCGTCACGCATAAACTGATCGACGAGCAGGACATCCGCGCACTCAAGGGCAAAATCCTCGCGTCGGGTCTTTCCATCTCCCAATTGGTCTCAACCGCCTGGGCGTCGGCGGCGACTTTCCGCGGCTCCGACAAGCGCGGTGGGGCGAACGGGGCGCGCATCCGGCTCGCGCCGCAGAAGGACTGGGAGGTGAACCAGCCCGCCCAACTGGCGACCGTGCTTAAAACTCTCGAGGGTGTCCAAAAGGAGTTCAACACCGCACAGACCGGAGGGAAGAAAGTCTCGCTCGCCGACCTGATCGTCCTCGGTGGCTGCGCCGCTGTGGAGCAGGCAGCGAAGAAGGCCGGGCATGACGTGCAGGTTCCCTTTACGCCAGGCCGCACGGATGCCTCGCAGGAGCAGACCGACGTCGAGTCGTTCGCAGTGCTCGAGCCGGGGACGGATGGGTTCCGCAACTACTATAAGGCCGGATATCCGATTTCGGCGGAGGAGATGCTGGTCGACCGCGCGCAGCTCCTGACGCTGACCGCGCCCGAGATGACGGTCCTCTTGGGCGGTATGCGGGCGCTGAATGCGAACTTCGGACAGTCGCAGCACGGCGTCTTCACGAAGCGACCCGGAACCCTCAGTAACGACTTCTTCGTGAGCCTCCTCGACATGGGCACGATGTGGAAGGGCGTCTCGGAAGCCGAGGACGTTTTCGAAGGACGCGATCGCAGGACCGGCGAGCCGAAATGGACCGGTACCCGTGTGGACCTTATCTTCGGCTCGAACTCACAGCTTCGGGCCCTCGCCGAAGTCTATGCATGTGCCGACTCGCAAGCCGCGTTCGTGCGCGATTTCGTGGCTGCCTGGAACAAGGTGATGAACCTGGATCGCTTTGATCTCGCCTGATTGCCGCGGAACGGCGTTCGGATGCAGCTACGGCCCGGTTGCGTCCGAACGTCGCCTCCTGATCAGGATCCTAGGATGCTTGCCTGCGGCAGGAGGGTCGGCAGGACCGGATCGCCTCCTGGGAGCTGGCACGGTTGTGCGAGTTCCTGCAGGGGCGCTGTCTCAGTCCGGGGCAGGAAGCCGCCCTTCGACGCGCCGCAGCCCGCATCCGGCGTGACTTGGTGCGCCGCGCCACGATGGACGCGCCTGCGACCACGTCGTGGTCGCCCTGATCGCGACCGTGACGCGCGCGCGGACCACCTGACTCGACGCCGGCGCCGGTTGGTCACAATAGGTCTGTTTCCTACCCGACCTGGAAGTTGCTACTGGTGAGCTGTCCTGGCGCGACCCCGAGGAAATCGATCGAGCCATGCGACAGGTTCAGCAGTGTGCCACCGTGCCCGTCGGACGTGAGTGCCGCGAGCACTTGGCTCGGATTCGCGAAGCCCAGACTCGGGACCAAGTCCACTAGCGCGGAGGCCGTGCTGAAATTCGCGATCGACACATTGCCGCCGCCGGCCTGCATGGCGAGGAGCAACTGATCGCTGCCGCCCGGCGTATCGGTCATGAGGTCGTTGCCCCCGTTGACGAAGACCTCATTGCCGGTCCCGTTGAGAACCAGATTGGCATTGGTGTCATCGAGGGTGAATGTGTCGAAGTTGGCGTCCGCACCGACGCTGATCGTATCATTGCCGCTGCCCGTCGTTACGGCGTTGAAGCCGGTGGAGGAAATGTTCACCGTGTCGGATCCATTGCCCATCGTCACGGTGTTGTTCCCGCCGTCGGAAATACCTACCGTGTCGGATCCATTGCCCATCGTTACGGTGTCGCCGAAGCCGTCGAGATTATCAACCGTATCGGATCCATTGCCCATCGTTACGATGTCGCCGAAGCCGGCGAGAAAACCCACCGTGTCAGATCCATTGCCCATCGTTATGGTGTCGAAGCCGCTACTGAAGTTACCGGTGTTGGAAATGTCGAGCGTGTCGGGTCCATTGCCCATTATTATGGTATCGTAACCGCCGCTGTTGGAAATATCCAAAGTGTCGGGCCCGTTGCCCATCGTTACGGTATCGGAGCCGCCGCTGTTGGAAATATCCAACGTGTCGGATCCGTTGCCTATCGTTGTGAGGCCAAAGCTGATGTTGGAGCCACCGTTGGAAATATCCTGCGTGTCGAGCCCGTTGCCTATCGTTACGATGTTGAAGCTGCTGTTGGAGCCACCGTTAGAAATATCCAGCGCGTCGCCAGAGCCCATCGTTACAATGTTGAAGCTGCTGTTGAAGCCACCGCTCGAACTATCCAGCGTGTCGCCATTGCTCATCACTATGGTGTTGAGGCTGTTGTTGAAGCCACCATTGGAAATATCCAGCGTGTCGGGCCCAATGCCCATCGTTATGATGTTGACGCTGTTGTTGAAGCCACCGCTAGAAATGTCCAGCGTGCCGGCTCCATTGCCCATCGTTATGATGTTTAGCAGACCGTTATCATAAGAGTACGTCGTCACTGTTGTGCTCCCCTGTTTCGCCTAGTCCCAGATAATGACGGGTTTGTCTGATCCGTATGGCCGATCAAATCTCGGCCGCATCCTGCACTGGTGCTGCCACTGCATATCGATTCTGACACGCGGCCATCACGCAATGGCAACATTGCCGCCGAGCGCCAGCAGAGGTGGCAACGCGGGGTGGCCAATGCAGCTCACGATAGTAGCGGCACCGTGTTGCGAGCGCAATGGTTGGAGCGCCCATCACGGCGGCCATTGCCTCGATCTTCGGCATCGCCGGTCTCTCTCCCGAATGACTTTCAGATCTGAATCTAATCTGGATGCCTACGTGTTGTCAAACAGAAATGACCCGCCCACGAGATTAAGCCACGTTCGCCACAACAGAACCCAGATTCTGGCACCCCTTGAGACAGTCGCCGCCCCAAGGCTTCTTTCATCGGGGGTATTTTCGTGTTGAACTTGGCTCACGGGCGGTTCCGCTTCTCGGTCCGGGCAGTCTGGACCGCACCGATCCACACCAGCTCGTGTTGCCCCGCTTCGGACAACTCCGCAGACAACCGCCGCCGGTGGCTCGCCCCATCGTGATGCTGCGCCGTGGCGCCGAGCAGGCGCGCGGTGGTAGCGGCCACAGCGCTCGCAGGCGATGCCGATGCTGGCGGTGCGGGCGGGCCACCTCTGCCCAGGGTGATCATGCCGCCGGCCACTGCCGCCCCGTTGGATCTCGCCAGAGGCCGGCAGTTGCCTGCCGGCGCGGCCTTGTTTGCCGCTGGCGTGGGCGATCGGCACCATCGTCGCTTGGCGAGGTTCACCCCGTCAGCAATGAGCGAGACGATGTGCCGTCGCCTTTCCTCTCTGACCCAGCACTCGGAGAGGACGGATCGCGCGGTTGCTCTGCCATTCGGGCGAGAAGGTCGCGTAGCCGAACGTTCTGCCGACCATTGCGAGCCGCCACAGATGATCCATCAGAATTCGCCCCGCCGCTCGCCTCGCGCCGGTTTGGTCCTCACGGTCATCATTACGGCAAATCTGGCCCCGAAACCCAGACTGATGGCCCCCGGGGAGCGAGCCCCTGAATGCGTGCGACTATAGCCTCTCGGGCAAATTCCGGGCCCCGTTTGGTCCCCCTGTGTTCGGATCTGGTTGCGGGGCCAGGATTTGAACCTGGGACCTTCAGGTTATGAGCCTGACGAGCTACCGGGCTGCTCCACCCCGCGGCAGTGATCAGTGATCGGTGGCCAGTGATCAGTCAGGAGAGAGCCTGATCACTGATCACGGGCCACTGATCACTAGGTTGGAAGACCTGGCGGCGACCTACTCTCCCGTGGCTTAGGCCACAGTACCATGGGCGCTGGGGGTTTTCACGGCCGAGTTCGGGATGGGATCGGGTGCGCTCCCCCCGCTGAAACCACCAGGTCGTCCAGCCTTGTCGCTCGGTGATCAGTGGCCAGTGATCAGTTCTCCGGGTCAGGCCCGGGGACATGGATCAGTGGCGTGATCGCCGAGTGTGCAGGTTCTGGTGCGAGTTGTGTGCGGCTGCGGATCACTGATCACTGGCCACTGATCACTGATCACTGATCACTGATCACTGATCACTGGAGATGATTTCTGTGCATGGCGGATCGGCACCACTGATCACTGATCACTGGCCACCGATCACTGATATCGAGCCGATCGGGCGATTAGGACCGGTCGGCTGCACGCGTTGCCGCGCTTCCACCTCCGGCCTATCGACGTGCTGGTCTTGCACGGCCCTTGGGGGAGACCTGGTTTAGAGGAGGGTTTCCCGCTTAGATGCTTTCAGCGGTTATCCCGTCCGCACATAGCTACCCGGCGGTGCCGCTGGCGCGACAACCGGTGCACCAGAGGTGCGTCCATCCCGGTC